>Ga0255046_10000378_pt1 | contig 11874 bp, 8 predicted proteins | sample BC1_12_27_MG_FD_183632 | JGI IMG/M metagenome (GOLD analysis project Ga0255046, IMG submission 183632) | Seawater microbial communities from Strait of Georgia, British Columbia, Canada - BC1_12_27 | ecosystem: Environmental > Aquatic > Marine > Strait | place: Canada: British Columbia...
GGTGACCAGGCCGGCGGCATCGGAGAATTCCCCGGCGGTGACCAGGAGCGCGCGGATCAACTCGGTAAGGAGTTGGACGAATCCGTCGGTGATTTCGACGAAGTGCTGATGGAAGAGCAACGCGAAATAGAAACGGTGAGCCGAAACACCGAAGGCTACGGCACCGGGTCCGGAAAGTCCGGTGGCAATATCAGCCTGGGTGAACAGGCAGCCGGCGCCCAGGGCGGCGGTGGTGGTGGTGGCGGTGGTGGTGGCGGCGGCGGTTCGGCCGCGCGCGCAGACCCCCTCGAAGGCATGAGTGAGAGCGACATCGAGAAACGAACGCCGGATGACATAACCGTCGTTATGGATGACGACATTGTTGCCAAGCAGCTTCGTGAGGCCGCGTTAGCGGAAGAAGATCCCGAATTGCGTGAACGCCTCTGGGAGGAGTACCGCAAGTACAAGGGAATGTAAGAGGTCAGTTACGTACTATGGGCAGGATTTGCTTACTCGCCGTCATTGTGTGCCTGGCAGGCACGGGTTGCTCGATCAACGAAGTTGTCGTCGCCGAGGAGACCAAGTTGGTCGTGGCGGAGTCGCCGGTTGACGAGGCCTTGCTGCTCGACATTGGCATCGTTGAATTCGATTCTGGTGTCCCCGAGGACAATAATCCGCAGAAAAGCCGCGTATTTGAGGACATTCGTAACGCCGAAACGAGATTCCTTGCCTACCATCTGAAAACGACGCTGCAGGAAACGGGCCACTGGGGTGCCGTTCGCGTCATTCCTTCGCGCAGTGCGTTTACCGATGTCGTTATCAGCGGTGCTATCGAAAAGTCGGATGGCGAGTTCATCGCCTTGAACATTTCGGTCGATGACGCGGCGGGCCGGCACTGGTTTAACAAGTCTTACGAGACGCAGACTGGCATGACGTCCTACTCGGAACGTCGCGATCGCCGCCGCGATCCGTACCAGAAAGTGTTCAACGATATTGCCAACGATCTGCAGATGTACGTCGCGGCAGTGCCTGCCAAACAACTGCAACAGACGCGGGATGTGTCTGAGTTGCAGTTTTTTGCAGACATGTCTCCACTGGCATTCGGCGAGCACCTGCAATCCGGCGAAGATGGCATTGTTCGCATAGATCGGCTGCCGGCTGAAAGCGATCCTGCCGTTGCGCGTTTGCGCCAAATTCGCGAGCGTGACCGATTGGTGGTTGACACGCTCAATGAACACTACGCGAACTTCTACTACGGCATTGCGATTCCGTACCGGAGTTGGCGCAAGAACGCGCGTCAGGAGTCCATCAATTTTCGCGAAGTGAAGCGATCGGCCAGGTTGCAGGCGCTGGTCGGGGTTGTCGTACTTGCGGGTTCACTGGCGATCGACACGGACAGCTCATCAAGCAGTCGAACGCGGAGAGTCAACCGCGGGTTGCAGAACATGGGAATTTACGAGGGATTCAATCGCGTGGTCGGTGGCCTCAGGCGCAACAGCGAGGCAAGTTTGCATCTTGACACGATCGCGGAGCTATCCGAGTCGTTTGGGGCGGAGGCGGCCCCCATGGTCGTCAACGTCGAAGGGCAGGAGCGACGGCTTACTGGCACGGCGCAAGCGCAGTATGAAAGCTGGCGCAAACTACTTAAAGAAATTTACGAGGCGGAGACCGGTTTCAGCGAAGCCACAGAAGTGGTAGCTCCGGTGCGTGCAGCTGAAGCCGCGCAGTAGCATGGGCAGGATCAATTCAGCACGCAATGCTTGAACTCAGCAAAGGAACTCTACTCGCCGAAAGATACACGCTGGATCGCCGTTTGGGCGGCGGTGGTGAGGCCCAGACCTGGTTGGCAAAAGACCGGTTAACCGGTGCGTCCGTCGCACTAAAGATAGCCGGCGCGGATTCCGGCGCATCCGACCGCCTGCGCACCGAATGGCAAACCAATATTCGCCTTATGCACGCGCATATCGCGCGGGTGTTCGAATTTCACGGTGACTCCGAAAACGCGTTCTACAGTCAGCAGTATATCGATGGCCCCGATCTCAGTACGCTCGCCGGCAAGTCGCCGGACCAGGTACTGGCTCCCATCGGCCTGATCGCCGATGCCTTGCGCTATGCACATGGTAAAGGTGTCGTGCACAGGGACATCAAGGCATCCAATATTTTGCTGGACCGAAATGGTGCGCCGTATCTTAGTGACTTCGGCGTATCGTCTTCTGTTGGCGAGTATAAAACGGGTGGCTCGCTGATCGCCCAAAGCCCGCAATCGCTGGCTGGTGAGGCCGCGCAGCCCGCTGACGATATTTTTGCGCTGGGTGGATTGATCTACGAGCTGGTCAGCGGCCGCTCGCCCTACTCATCCGGGGGAACGGCCAGCGACATCGAGAACGTCACGCCTGAGCCGCTCACCGCATCGGATGGCTCAATGGTGCCGGAGGCCTTAAGGCAGTTGGTCGCAAGGATGCTGGACAAAGATGCGGCCAATCGACCGACGGCCGAAAAGGTCGTAGCAGAGTTGCGTGCGGCCGGTTTCTCTCCCGGGCCGGCGAGAATAAAATTCGCGGCGCGCGAAACCGTGTCCGACGAGCCGGTGCAAACAGTTGCGTCCATTCATCCTGCCAGTCGCACGCGTACAGCTGCAGACGCGACGAAGACAGTGATGCCCACGCCGGGGATCAGCAGCAAGGCGTTGGGCATCGCGCTTGGCGTTTTGTTGATCCTGTTGCTCGGCGTTGTGTTCTTACTGCCCAAAGCTGTGACAACAAGCGAGGATTCCGTAACGGGGTGGCCGGCGCCGGGCAGTGAAGAGCCGGGCGTCGACGGAGAACGGGAGCTTGATGTCCAGGGTGACGACGACCCGCTGTTTGGCGAGGGTCGCGCCCGTCGCGACTACGCACCTGAGACTCGCGGCATCGACGGCGAAGAGATCCTGTTTAACGAAAACGAGGCAGATTACAGTGGTCTCGACGAGTCAGGCCGGGCGCGATTCAACGCCGAGATGATTCTGGGGGAGTTGTTGTCAAACTTCGAGACGCTGGAGCAACGCGGCGTCATGCGGTGGGCTGGTGCGCAATTCCTGCGCGCAAAAGAGCTTTATGCGAACGGCGACAAGGCTTACCTCGAGCGCGATTATGTCCTTGCGGAAAGTAATTACCTCGATGCGATTTCTGTTTTGGAGCCACTGTTCGATCAGATCGAGCCGGAATTCCAGAAGGCGCTGAGCGGTGCCAAGGCGGCGTTTGACGCGGGCGACTGGCCGGAGGCGCTGCGCTGGTATGAACTCGCCGTGGCGATCACAGCAAATCACCCGGAGGCGCGCGCGGGATACGAGCGGACAAAAAATCTGGAAAGCGTATTGCGCCTTGTCGACCAGGGCCTGGAGTACGAGGAAGACCTTGAGCTCGAAGCGGCGGAAGCCAGCTTCAAGCAAGCGGTAACGATTGACCCGCTTTGGCAGCCCGCCGTAGACGGCCTCGCACGGGTGCAGAGAACTCGCATTGAGATGGAATTCGATCAGCGCATGAGCGAGGGCCTCGATGCCATGGCCTCCGGTGATTACCTTGCGGCAAGGGCCGCATTTAGGATGGCGGAGCGACTCATCCCGGGGTCTCCCGAGCCGGCCGACGGGCTATTGCAGGTCGACCAGGGATTGCGGCTTGATGACATCAGCGTCCTCGAACAAGAGGCCGTGTCACTGGAGCAGGATGAGCACTGGGAAGCCGCGGCGACGACTTACGAGGAGATTCTCAAAGTTGACGGCAATCTGAGCTTCGCGATCGACGGCCTGTCGCACGCACGGGAGATGAGTGCATTGCACAAACGACTGGACGACTATGTCAGCGATCCCGACAAACTGAGTGTTCCGAACGTTCAGAAAAAGGCGACCTTGTTGGTTGTCGATATAACGCGTATGCCCGAGATAGGTCCGAGGCTGGCCGGGCAGCGCGACGAGCTATCGCGCTTGCTGAAGCGTGCGGTGACCCCGGTACCGGTCGCGCTCGTCTCCGATAATCTAACGAGCGTGTCTGTTTACAGAGTCGGCAATCTCGGCAGCTTCACCAGCAGGCAACTCGAATTGAGGCCTGGCACCTACGTGGCCGTCGGTATTCGTCCGGGCTTCCGCGATGTTCGCCGCGAGTTTCGCGTCGCACCCGAAATCGAGATGCAGCCCATCGTCGTTCGTTGCGAGGAGCAGATTTGAATTACGACCATCTGTTCATAAGGGACCTGGAGGGCGAACGTAGCGTCGCTGCCAGCCAGCTGCCACTGCGAGTGGGAACCGGGAGCGATTGCACCTTGAGGCTGCCTGGCCCCGGAGGCGCGCCGGTCGCGCTGCTGGATCTGCTCGATGGCATGCCATTTGTGCAACCGGTGGGTCGGGATACGTCGCTGCAGATCAACGGAATGCCGCTGGAAGCCAGCCGTCGCCTGCAAAACGGCGACGAGCTGCAGTTTTTCGGCAGCCGTATTCAGCTGCTCATCGATGACAAGCGAGTGTTACTCGACGTTAAGCTCGAGGACAGCGCGTACGTTACGAAGCCACCGCAAATTACGGACGAAGCCGGGCTTCCGGATGATGAAGCGATCGCGCCAACGGCGTTCAGGCGTGCTGCGGAGACGGCAGCGCAGATCGAAAAGTCGACCAAGAGCCCCTTAAAAATGGTCGTCGGCAGCGGACTGGCTCTATTGTTGTTCGCCTCCTACCTGTTGTTCAGCTCCAAGTCAGTGGAATTCGAGATCGAACCGCCGGGGCCTGACGGATTCAACATCGATGGCGGCTGGTTTCGATTGCCGATTGGTGATCGCACCTTGCTACGCAAGGGAAACTACACGGTCAATGTAAAGAAGCAGGGCTATTACGACATCGACCAGAGCTTTGTTGTCGGCGATGAGCAATCGATGACGGTCTCATTACGCATGCGCAAGAAGCCCGGGAAGCTGCTGGTCATCGCCGAACCGCCGGTCGATGCGATCGTCACAATCAACGATGACCAGTTAGGTAAAGCACCATTCGGGCCGTTGGAATTGCAGCCTGGCACTCACACCGTGCGTGTCGAATCCGAACGATTCCTGCCGTTCAGGGACGTTATTGACATAGCCGGACTTGAGCGCGTTGAAAACCTGCACGTTCAACTGGTACCGCGATGGGCGAATGTCTCGGTGGACTCGGAGCCGTCGGGTGCCGAAATTTTCGCGGGCGAAGAGCAGGTTGGCGTCACCCCCGCGGTTATCGAACTGCTGGAGGGGACGCACGAAATTACGGTCGCAAAAGACGGCTACGCGGCCTGGGATGGCAGCGTCGTCGCTGAGCCGAACGTCGCCCAATCACTAGCGAAGATCACGCTGCAGCCTGCGGACGCGAAACTGCTTGTCAACACGATTCCACGCGGCGCAAACGTCACCGTTAACGGACGCTACCGTGGCCAATCGCCGCTAACCCTGTCGTTGTCCCCCAATATCGACTATCAGATTGGCATGTCCAAAGCAGGTTACGGGGTTACAAGCCGCAGCTTTCGGCTGGAGTCGGCGGCGAGCGAATCGGTAACTGTCGATCTTTCAGCGCGGCTTGGTACCGTGACAGTCAACGTGCAACCGGCGGATGCGACCGTCTATGTTGACGGCCGGTCTCGCGGCACCGGCAAGACGAGCTTGCGCTTGAGCTCCGCGCCGCACCGCATCGAGGTGAAGAGACAAGGCTACCGGCCCTGGACACGCACAATTACACCGCGCCCCGGGTATCCACAGACCCTGTCCGCACGGCTCAGATCCCGCGAAGCAATCGCGCGTGATTCAGTCGCCCAGACGGAGGTTTCGGCAGGAGGGCACACGATGCGCCGAATCGAGGGCGGGACGTATTCGATGGGCGCATCACGGGCTGAACCCGGGCGACGGGCAAACGAGGTGATTCTTCCTGTCACCATCACCCGGCCATTTCTCATTAGTGTCCACGAGGTGACCAACAAGCAGTTTACCGGGTTTCGGGCGAATCACGATTCCGGCGCCGACGTGCATGTTTCCCTGGCTGCCGACGATAACCCGGTCGCGAACGTCAGCTGGGCTGACGCCGTTCAGTACTGCAACTGGCTAAGCAAGCAAGAGGGGCGAACGCCGGCCTATCGGCAGGAATTTGACCAATGGGTGCCCATCTACCCGACACCTGACGGTTATCGTCTGCCGACCGAGGCTGAGTGGGTGCTGGCGATACGCTACGCCGGCGGGAAACAGGCGTTGAAATTCCCATGGGGAAAAAAGTGGCCGCCGCCTGAAAACAGCGGCAACCTGGCTGATCTTTCCGCCCGCGAACTGGTGCCGTCGATCCTGCCAGCGTATGACGATGGCTACACCTCGAGCGCGCCGGTGGGCAAGTTTCCGCCGAATGCGATTGGAATTTACGACACGGCCGGCAATGTCGCCGAATGGGTCAATGACCTTTACACAGTGCCGACCCCCGGCATCACTGAACCGCTTGTTGATCCCGTCGGTCCCGAGCGCGGCAATAGCCATGTTGTCCGCGGTTCCAGCTGGCGCCATTCCGGCATCACGGAATTGCGACTCAGCTATCGAGACTACAGCGCGACGCCGCGACCCGACGTCGGATTCCGCATCGCAAGAACTGCGGATTAAACATGCGGACCGAAATTTCATGAGACAATTGCGCGCAATTATTGTCCAAAGCTAATGTTGGCGCCAAGGAGGCCCGAGATGCATAGACTGCTGTTGCTACTGTTACTCGCGTTCCCGGTATGGGCACAAGTGACCGATGAGGCCCAGCCCGAAGCGACGGAGGACAGCTCCGCCGAGAGCGCCGATACGATTGAAGAATCGGCGGAGGAAGCTGCGGATAGTGACGAGGTTTTGGATGAGTTCTACTCTGACGAAGATGAAGACGCATTCATTCCCAGTGAAGACGTTAAATTCGGACAATCGATACCCTTTCCAACGGACATCTGATCCGCACGCAGGCTGTAATACATGAACAAAAAAAATATCCCGGTTGAGTTCGTCTTTCAACTTTTTGCGCTGATTATCGCAATCATCATCGTGCATGCGTTCTATGTGTCAGTCGTGCGCCCGAATGCGGTCGAGGTGATCGAAGAGCAGAACATGTTGGCAGCGGACGATCCGGATTATGTGCGCGAACGCAGCGTCTGGGTGCTGGTAAAGGACTTCGAGCAGGAGGCCTGCTTTATTCTGGGGTTCTGGGCGCTCGCGATTATGGGGTACAAAACCGTGAAGCTCAGTGGCGAGCGGCGGCTGCTGGAGGTGGATCTCGTACCGGTCGCCGAGGGGATGCGAATACTGCCCGAGGACACACGTGAATTTGCCCGGCAAGTCCAGGCGCTGCCGGAAGACCGCCAACAGATGTTGCTGCCGAGGGCGCTCTTGAACGCGCTGCGCCGCTTTAGCTCCACTCGCAATATTCAGGATGTTGCAACAAGTACGCACACGATCTGCGAGTCCGAGGCGGACCGCCTTGAGTCGGAGCTGGCGATGATTCGCTATATTTCCTGGGCAATTCCATCGATCGGCTTCATCGGAACCGTGCGCGGAATTGGTGAGGCGCTCGCGCAAGCTGACAAAGCGGTGCAGGGCGATATCGCCGGTGTGACCCAAAGCCTTGGCGTTGCCTTCAACTCGACCTTTATCGCACTGCTCATCAGCATTTTCCTGATGTTCCTGGTGCATCAGCTGCAGCTCATGCAGGAACGCCTGGTATTCGACAGCGAGTCCTACTGTGATGACAAGGTCATCCGCCATATGAGGGCGGATTAGGCGCGGCCGGTCGATGGGCATACTCGCAGCACACCTGAACGACGCCGCCATATCGGTCACCGACGAGGGTCGGATCCTCTACCGGGAGCCCGGATTTGCGCTGCTTGAAGATGAACATCTGGCGACAGGCAATGCGGCCTATTCGAGTGCCAGGCTCAAGCCGCGCCGAATACACAACCGTTACTGGTCCGCACTGAAGACGGCGCCGCTCGCCGACCCTCGTTTCCAGCATATGAGTACGGCCGACCTCGTGAGCCGGCAACTTGAAGACATCTGGAAAAAAGTCGCGAAACCGGGCGATCGTCTTGCGATCGCCGTGCCGGCCTACATGGACACTGACAACCTCGGCCTGTTGCTGGGTATCGCGATGGAGCTGGATATCCCCGTGATTGCAATGGTTGATGCGGCGGTCGCGGCGACTCGCCACCATTATGAGCACGCCGTGCCGGTGCATATTGACCTCAGCCTGCACGTTGCGACGTTGACGCGCCTGACGCAGGAAGGTCAGGTGCAGGTTGAACGGTCCGCGGTCATTGATGACTGCGGCATGCTGACCCTCTTCGACAGCTGGCTCAGAATCATCGCCGAGGCCTTTGTCCAGCAGTCGCGATTCGATCCGCTGCACACGGCGGAAACGGAACAAGTACTGCAAGACAGCATTCTGGGCTGGTTGTCCGTTGCTGCCAGCGCCGACAAGGTCCCGGTGGAAGTCAAGTATCGCGGCATCGTGCATCGGGCGGAACTCGAGTCACTCGAACTGGTCGCGGCTGCGGCACCCGTGTATCAGAATATTGTAAGTAACCTGCGCGCGCTGTACCGCGCGGAAGAGACGCCGGCGATTCAGTTGTCGGACCGGGCGGCACGCATGCCTGGACTGTCAGACACGCTGCGGACGCGGGTTGGTGGTGAGGTCTTTCTGCTTGGACCCGGCGCGACCGCAAGAGGGCTGCTGCAGCGATGCCGCGAGGACCATCGCAGCGGCGGCCTGACGCTGGCACGGCATCTGCCGTGGGATCAGGCACCGGTCGAGGTCCAGCCTGGTGACGGTGCCGGCAATGGCGGCCAGCCAACGCACCTTCTGTTTGGCAATCACGCGTATTGGGTGGGCGCCGATCCGCTCGTATTGGGCACTCAATTGGCTGACGGTGAGCGCTGGCTCGACTTTCAACAGGAGATGCCGGGCGTATCCCGCCGCCATTGTGTCATCAGAGAGGAAAACGGTCAGTGCGTTGTGACTGATCACAGCCGGTATGGCACGTATCTGAATGGGCATCGTATTGACGGTTCGGCCGTACTGCAGTCGGGCGATACTATTCGCGTCGGCACGCCGGGTTTCGAGTTGCGACTGATTTCAGCAGAAGACCGACATGGCACGTAAACGTCGTCAGACAGAGATATTCAGCATGGCGTTCCTCGACTGCATGAGTTGTGGCTTCGGCGCCGTCATTCTGTTTTTCATGATCATCAACTCACATGTCAACGCCACGACCGACACTGAAGTCACGCCGTTAATGGCGGAAACCAACCGCCTCGAGATTGAAGTGCTGGAAGGCCGCAAGAACCTGGCCCTGGCGCGCAATACGAAGCAGAAGCTCGAGACTGAGATCGAGGACGCCGACAGCCAGATCGCACAAATCATCGCGCTGATCCAGGAGCTGCAAGCGGAACTCGACAAATACGACGATGACACGCTCGCCAAGATCGAACGTATCGAGAAGTTGCAGTCGGACATCAAGTCGCTGGAGGAAGAGGTCAAGCGCCTGCTTGCGTTGAAGAAACAGCAGGATGCGGCGGGCGAACAGATTCGTACATTCAAGGGTGAAGGAGATCGCCAGTACCTGACCGGCCTAAAGCTGGGCGGCAAACGCACCCTGGTACTGGTCGACCGATCGGCAAGTATGTTGAGTGACAAGTTGGTCAACGTCCTAAGGCGACGCAACTTGCCGGAGTCCGAACAACTTCGGTCGCGCAAATGGCGCCAGGTCGTGGCGAGCGTTGACTGGCTGACTTCGCAGTTTGCACAGGGCAGCGAATATCAGATCTACATGTTTAACAACACGGCGGAGCCTGTAATCAGGGGGACCGAAGGTGTCTGGCTTAAAGCCGAAGACGATACGCAACTCAATGAGGCGGTACGCGTTTTACGCCGGACCGTACCGAAGAATGGCACCAACATGCACGCCGCGTTCAGAGTCGCCAAGGAGCTTTCACCGCGACCGGACAACATCATCTTGTTGGTAGACGGCATGCCGACGATGGAAGCTGCAACAACCAGCAAAACAGTCGTCAGCAGCGGCGAGCGCGGCAACATATTTTCCAAAGCGGTTCGAGAGCTGCCGTCGGGAGTGCCGGTAAATATTCTGCTTTACCCGATGGAGGGTGATCTCAACGCGCCGATTTCTTTCTGGTCACTGGCGTTGACGAGTCGTGGCTCGTTCGTCAGCGTCAGCAGAGACTGGCCGTAGTGGGAGACTAGGAGCGATGCGCCGCAAACGTAGTATCGAAGCCTTCAGCTTGTCATTCCTTGACTGCATTTGCTGCGGTTTTGGTGCCATTATTCTGCTGCTCGTTCTCAGCAAGATCTACGAGCCCGTCGTTATCGAGGAGTCTGAGACGAACCTTGAGCAGCTAATTGCGCTGCTGCAAGAGGAACTTTTCCGGATACGCGGGGAGTCAACCGTCCTCGATCGTGAACTTAAGAAGGTGAGTGAGGATGCAGCGTCAACACAGCTGCATCTCGCCGAGCTGTCAGGCGACCTGAACAAAGTCCGTGGCCAATACCAGGCGTCAAAACAGGATGAAGAAGAGACAATCGACGAAGGTGAAATGCAAGCCGCGAAACAGCGCCTGACGGAAGAGATGCGGCGGCTCCAGCCTTACTACCGGCGCCCGGATGAAGACGCGGTAGCTGGCATTCCGGTCGACAGCGAGTACATCATTTTTGTTATCGACACGTCACCGAGCATGCAGAATTACAACTGGGGACTGGTGCAGCGCAAGGTGCGCGAGACGCTCGAAGCGTACCCGACCGTCAAAGGCATTCAAATCATGAATGACGACGGTCGTTACATGTTTAGGGACTATGTCGCTCGCTGGATACCGGATTCACCCGGACGTCGTCAGGCCATTGTCAATCGGATGCGCACCTGGAACGCAAGCAGTGACAGCGACCCTGTCGATGGTATTCAGGAGGCCATCACGCAGTTCTGGGCAGCGGACAAAAAAGTCAGCGTGTACGTATTCGGGGATGATTTTCAGGGCAATTACTCGATTGACGCCGTTGTGGCGACGATAGACCGGCTCAACCGCGCCGGTGCCGACGGCAAGCGCCGGGTGCGATTGCATGGCGTCGGATTTCCGCGCGGTTTCCGCAAGGGCGGCCAGATCCCAGCCACGGCCATCCGCTTCGCGACGCTAATGCGAATTCTCTGTGAGCGAAATGGCGGTACATTCGTCGCCCTGACGGATGAAAACCGCTAGGGCTCCGGCAATACTCGCCGCCACGATTTGCCACAATTGATCATTCGCTTTCCACCCTAGCGACCTCTCCCGACCCGTATTTCGCCGTGTAATGAACTCTGAAGCAGGCCACTCCCGCGGCGCTGCATTAAAGAGGACATTGAAATGCGTAACTTGACTACTGCAATCATTATCGCCGCCGTGACAACCATCCTGGTCGCTCCGCCGGCCGTTGCTTCGACAACATCATCGAAAGAAGAAACCATTGGTGTTGGTTCGGGCGCCGTGATCGGCGCGTTCGCCGGCGGGCCGGTCGGCTTTATTTTTGGAGCAGCGATCGGCGCCAAGATCGGCGACACGATGCACCAAAAGAACAATGAACTGGATAGCCTTCACGTCTCACTCGTCGATTCTCGAAATGCGGCGGCGAGCCTTGAGGATGACATCGACACACTGGGCAATGAAATCACTCGTTTGCAAGGCATTGCGCGTCCCGAGTTGGTCAATCTCATGCAAGCGGGGATAGCGATGGACCTTCTTTTCCGCACCGATGAGTTTTCCCTTGCCGACACGACCGGCAACCGTCTGGCAGAGCTCGCCGAAACGCTGGCGTCGATGCCCGATATTCAGATTCAGCTCGACGGATTCGCCGATGAACGTGGCGAT
>Ga0255046_10000381_pt1 | contig 11842 bp, 16 predicted proteins | sample BC1_12_27_MG_FD_183632 | JGI IMG/M metagenome (GOLD analysis project Ga0255046, IMG submission 183632) | Seawater microbial communities from Strait of Georgia, British Columbia, Canada - BC1_12_27 | ecosystem: Environmental > Aquatic > Marine > Strait | place: Canada: British Columbia...
AAATTTCCTCTGTTAAATTGAATGCTCTAAGGTCTGTTGTAATTAAAATTTCTTCTACATCTTTTCTCATAAACAATTCTATGATGTCTGTGTCATTAATAATTAAATTATTTGCTTTCATAATTAGTTTTTAATTGCCCAAGATGCTCCTGCACCTAAGTCGGTTAATACTCTCTTTGTTCGAGTCCACCAAGTACACTGGTCCTCTCTGTCTTTGTACTCTTGCTCTGTGTATACGTGAACCTTTCCGTTCTCTGTTATACAATGTAATCCGTTTACTACTACGTGTTTGCGTTCCATATATTATGATTTTAAATTTAACACTACTACTACTACTACGAATAGGATTATGCAAAAGATATTTCCTGCGTTACCTAAAATTGAATCTTCTTTCATTTTGTTTATGGTTTTAAATTAATAATATCTTATGAGTCTGAACAATTTAATTGACTTTCTTTAAATAATTGTTCTACTATTCCCTGTAACCTTGAAATAATTTCATCTTTTTCTTTAATCTCACTTGCCATTAACGCTCCAAGCTCTTGACTCTCTTTAACTAGTCTTCTTATTTTTCTCCAATCTTTTATTGATACTATAACATTATCGCTCATAATTATTGTATTAAGTTCATCTCTCGCTTTATTGCGTTCTCTAATCTTCTTCTCTTGTAGATTTCTTTTGCTTCAGTCCAGGTGCATTGGATCTCGTGCATTATGTCTGTGATAACTTCTCCAAACATTTTCTCTTTTCTCTTTTCTCTTGCAGAGATTAACGCACCAAGCTCTCCCACTTTTATGCGTATTCTTTTACGTTTTCCCATTTGTTTACTTTTTAATAAATTCTCTTACTATTGTTACTATACAAAATAATAGTACCAACACTATCATTCCTGTGACAGTGTAATCTGTAAATTGTGTTATTGACATCTTTTGTTTATTTAATAATTCGTAAAGGAGGAGGGATTCGAACCCTCTCTCCTCTCTTCTGGTTTTTATCTTTTCAGTCATTCTCAGATAGTCTAACCATACCCATAGACTTGTTTCTCTCTATTTATTTATCCCTAATTCTCTGAATTGGTTTTGACCTCGTGCCAATAGTACACACTTAGCCCTATGCTTTGGGGAGGTTTTATCCTATCCCCTACTTCCCTACTAAACCGACAAGGGAACTCGTCCTCTCGTGTTGTCTTCGATACATAGCCTCCCACCTCATACCAAATGCCGTGGGGTTAATCAGTTATCTAAATGCAATTGCTTGAGTATATACTACAATGGTACAAAGGTTTTGCATGTAGTGGTAATAGTACACACTACACCCTTTGCGATGCTTTGCATTACGTGGTCTTTTGTCCAATCTCGATATAGCTTTACGCTCTCTTCTTGTGTTTAATGTCATTCAGGTGCTGACTCGGTCGGCTCAAATATATACTTAATGAATATTTGAGTAAATAAATTTAGGTCTAACTAACAAACCCCTTTACACTATATCAATATGTCTATTTCGGCTAAATAAAGCGTTATAAAACAGCCTTAAAAATGATGTAATAAGTTTATACTATACTACGATTTTAGCCATACAAATAAATGTACTAATGAAATAAAGAACGTATATTTTTTAAAGTGTTTTTTTCACTTTATTAGAAACCCCCCGAAAATATGATTTTCAAAATATGCTCTAAAAAGCATTTAGAGGGGTTTTAATCGTGTTTTAAGCGTTTACCTTATTATCAGTAATGATATAATTTAACGATGTTTTAAAATCAAAGTTTTTATCGATTTTTAGCTTAACAATTTTTTGAATTAATTGCTCGAAATAATACACAACAAATGCACCTTTATAAGTACGAACGGCATCAATCAATAAAGGCAAAAAAGTATCTTTATTTTTAAGCATAAAATTTATCGCTTTTTTACATTCATTTTGATAAGCTATATTTTCATAACTTGACACGTTTACATTATTCAAATTAGTTGTTCTTTTTACTTCATTCAAGCATAAAATTGCATCAGTTTTGAATGCGTTTTTTTCTGTTTTTCGTTTCGCACTTTGCACATTGGCAAATTGTGGGTTCAATGCTCTTTTTTTGGCAATGGCATCTTTTTGCTTTTTTGTCAAAGGTTTACGAGTTACAACTTTTTTACTCGTTTGAATTGCTTTTTTTACTGAGTTTGTTTTAACTGAAGTTTTCATATTATATATATTAATTTAATTTTTGGGATTATCCCATTGCAAATATATAGAATTAAATTAATATAAAACAAATAAATTATAAAAAATAAATAAATAAAATTGTTGATCTTTTAACGAGCTTTTAAAATTGAATAGTTAAAATGTTGATTTTCAATAAGTTATGTAAAATTATTGAATACTGGATTTTGTAAAAAAAAATTAAAATTATTTTTGTCTATTGTAAAAATTGAATAAAAAACGATAAATAAATATATCTTTTTAGTATTAAAAAAGTTAAGTATTTGATAAAATTAAGGCATAAATAACCCTGTATTTATGTTTGCATAAAACAAAAATATAATGTAATAAGGGACTAAGGGACTAAGTAAAAATGTACTAATGGACTAAGGGACTAAGTAAAAAGCTAAAAAAAATACAGGTAAAAAAATGAAAATAAAACACACCCCCCCTATCAAAAACAAAACGACTTCCTATGTGATGATCAGTGCGTATATTATATTATTACCCAGAGCCTCTATATAAGTAATATTAATTTTGTATCTTTGTTTTCTAAATGCTAGAGATAGAAATACATAATCGAATACCTATAGGATTTGCGATTGGTTGGAGTTGGTTTGGCATTGAGGAGAATTATGATTTCAATGAGGTTATAATTTATTTAGTTATAATAAGTATACATTTTAAATGGAAATAATATGATGAGCAAAAGACCTATTATGAAAGAGTATTTACAAGAACGAAACAAGCATGAGCTTGCTGGAGGATTTGATTATTACTCGACAGGAATTAAAAAATTAGCTAGCTTTAAAAAAGCTAAAGATCGTGCTAAGCAGATTAGTATGATAGCAGAAGGAATTGAATTGGCTGAAGCTAAAAAGAATTTTTTTAGTATTTATAAATAACTTTCTTCCCAATAATTAGATTGTGTTTCTCAGAAAGAGGGGTTAAACTTATGTTTGCCCCTTTTTTATGTCGGTTTATGTCGAGGGTATGTCGGTTTTATGTCGATTTTTTTTTACCTAAACTATTGATTTTATTATACTTTACTTTATTTATGTCGATTATGTCGGTTTTTATTCTAATTATATAGAAAATAAAAAAAGATATAGTAGTAATTATATATATATATATATATAGAAATAAAATCGACATTTTGTCATTGGCATTATTTTTGTATCTTTGCCTTAAATCTAATTAAACTTAAATATGAATCCAAAAGAATTATCCTTCGACCAAGAAGGGAGAGACAAATTATTAAACGGTATAACTACAATTTCAAAAGCCGTTAAAAGTACATTAGGCCCACTGGGTAAGACTGTACTAATCGAATCACAGAATCATACACATGGAATAACGGTAACTAAAGATGGAGTTACGGTTGCTAAGTCTATAGATTTAGAAGATGCGGTAGAGAATTTAGCTATACGTATGATGAAGGAGGCTGCTGAGAGGACTGCTACTTCTGCAGGTGACGGCACTACTACTGCGATTGTTTTAACGGAGGCTATTGTAAAGGAGGGTATGCGTGTTATACAAAAAAATCCTGATATCAATACCACTGAATTAATACGAGACATAAATAGTATTACTGATGAATTAATAAAGTCATTAGGTAAGTCTTCTAAAAAGGTAACTGGGAAAACTTTGCGTGATGTAGCTACGATATCTGCTAACAACGATTCTGTTTTGGGTAAAATGATTGCTAGTGCTTACAAGGAATTGGGTAGAGATGGGGTTCTTACTGTAGAGAACAGTAAAACTGACGAGACTTATTATGAGGTAACAAAAGGAATTAAGATTGACAGAGGATACAGTTCTAAGTTATTTATCAATAATCACAGAAACGATGAATGTATATTAGATGATGTTTATGTTCTGATGACTGATATGGAGATTACTAATATTCTTCAGATTGAAAATATATTAAAACCAATTATTAATCAGAATAAGAAATTACTGATTATCGGTAACTGCGCACAGAATGTAACTAATACATTAGCTGCCAATGTAGTTCAGAATAATTTAAAGCTTTGTAATATTATACCACCATCGTTTGGATACAAGACTAATGAGCTTATGAGTGATATTGCTCTGGCAATAGGTGCGAAATATTTCAGTGAATCACAGGGAGATAACATAGGTATGTTGACAATGAGTGATTTAGGTCATGCAGATAAGATTATAGTAGGAAAAGATAGTACTGTTATTATAAATGATGAGGAAAGTAGTAAGGATGCTAAGATTAGAATAGATGAATTGAAGGTTCAGAAGGATAATAACAAGGATAAGAAGGAAAGGGACTTTATTACTGAGCGTATTGCCCTGTTATCAGGTGCTGTAGGTGTAATATATGTAGGAGGAAACTCGGATGTAGAGCAAAAAGAGAAGTATGATAGGGTAGAAGATGCTGTTTGTGCAGTAAGATCGGCTATTGAAGAGGGGATTTTACCAGGAGGAGGCTTGGCTCTGGTAAGATGTGCAGAGAATTTAAGGGATGGACACGCTAATGACGTGTTATATTTAGGATTATTAGCTCCATTTGAGCAAATATTAGTAAATGCAGGTGAAGATATAGCAAATGTAAGAGACAAAACGTGTAGTTGCTCTAAAGTTCCATATAATTACGGATATGATGTAAAAAACAAAGTATTTGGAGATATGTATAAGATGGGAGTTATAGATCCTGCAAAAGTTACAAAGAATGCACTAAAAAATGCAGTAAGTGTAGCGACAACAATACTAAGTACTAATGCAATAGTAACAATGAAAAGAAAATAATATGAAAGCAGTAGGAAAGTATATTGTAATTACAGAAATTAAAGAACAACAAAAAACGCAGTCAGGAATATTATTGACTTCAGATGATACAAACTTGCAAAGATACAAAAAAGGATTAATAGTTATTCCAGGCACTGATGTATCCGTTGTATCAAAAGGTGACGCTATTTATTACGATAAAAACGCAGGTCATAAAATGATGTTAGAAGAAGAGGTGGTTACAATTATATCTGAAAGAGATATTGTAGTGGTACTATAGTTTCTTTTTAATTTCTTTATTCATTTTCTTTATTATCTTACGATATACTTTGTGAGAATAATCAGCATTGGTATCAAACATAGGATTCCGTCTTCTATCTTCGGAGACGGTTTCTTCCATGTTTAGTTTTTTATAAATTGAAGCGCATACGCGCTTACCTTTAAATCCAAGCTCGTATAAAGTAGCTTCTTTTCCTTTTCGTTTTCTCCAGACAATAATCCATTTTTCTTTTTTTAGATTGTGGAATCTGTTTCTATCCCAAGACATAATTTCATTATATTCTTCAAATTGTTTTTGAGTAAACAACCCTTCGCTATATAAGAATAGCATCATTTCAATGTCAGCAGTACCTAGATCGTACTTAGCTTTAGCCCATTGTTTTACTACTTTCCAATATTTTAGATAATCATTTTTAGGCTCATATCTTTCGTAAATTCTCTTTACTTTTCTTAAAATTTTCATTTAATTAAATTTGTATCTTTGCAAATATAATCTTTTATTATGGCATTAAGCAGAACTGCTAAGTTTTATAGGGACAATCCTAAAGCACGAAAGAAACATCGATCTTATCAAGCCAAGTATAATAAAAAGAAAAAATCAATAAAACAAAGAGTAGCTGATAACAAAGCTAATAGGCGTTTTGGAACTTACGGAAACTATGATGGACTTGATGTTTCTCACAGAAAAGGTAGGGTAGTACTAGAAAAGGCATCTAAAAATAGAGGAAGTAAAACAAATACTCCAGGAGATAGAAGAGCTAGAGGTAAAAAAGGTAAAGGAAGAAAAAATAAAGGTAACACAGGAGGCAAATAAATTATGGCACTAGGAATAGGAATAGCAAACGGAATACCGTTTTTAGAAGAAAGACAACCAATTATTATAACCGATTTCATCATTACAGAGATTGATGAATTTTGTATACAAGAAACAGGAGGAGCTAATGCAAGAATGCTACCTGAAAACTAATAAATAAAAAAATGGCAAATTTAAAATTTTCACAATTCGAAACCAAAACAGTAATAACTGACGTAAATTTTCTAGTCGGATATACTGCATTAGAAAATGTACAAATAAGCACTAGTGATTTGTTCGCTGGATTTGGTACAGGAACTCCTAAAGATATCACTATGTGGAATGCTGCAGGCACAGGTATAGTTGATAGTATAATGAATCAAAACGCTACTGACAATGGCATTGAAATATTTGGCGATTTATATGTAGAAAACAATTACACTAGTGATGGAGACATAGCATTAGCTAGTGGGGCTATTACATTAACAGCAGGTAGTGTTACAGCTATTTCAGGTGATGCGTTTTTTAATAGTTTTGTTAAAACAGGAGGTACAGCACTAGAGTATTTAATGGCTGACGGTTCTGTTACTACAGCTCCACCAACAGGAGTTACTGAGTTTATAGAGTTAACAGACACTCCAAATAATTATATATGTCAACCAGACAATACATTTGCTAGAGGAAAGAATGTTAAGGTAAACTCTGCAGGTAGTGCATTAGAATTTACTCCTGATTATTTTGATTTTGCTTGTAGCGATGAAGAAACTAATTTGACCGCAGGTAACAAAAAATTTACTATTGTTTTTACTAGAGCTTTTAATTGTGTATCAGAAATTAGATTTTCCGTTACTCAAGCTCCAATAGGTGCAGACATTATTTTAGAAGTTTCAAAAAATGGAACTAGTATTTTTGCAGGAACTAATTATCCTACGATAGATGCAGGTACAAATACAACAAATGTATCAGCATCATCTCAATTTATATCTGGAGGTTATGTAGATTTTGCTGTTGGAGACGTAATGAAAGTAGGAATAACACAGGTAGGAGCTGCTAATGCTGCAGGAGCAGGACTAAAAGCAAGTATGGTATATAATAATTGTCCATGTTTCTAAAATAAAATAAAATATGAATTTTTTAAATACATTTTGGTATAATACTTCAGGAGCTTCTAGTTTTGAAACTAAATGGAGAACAAGTGCTAACAACCAATCAATTACTTTACCTTATGAAAGCAGTGGTACTTACTCTGGAACTATTGATTGGGGAGATGGAACTGTTGTAGCAAATACTTATGCTAACAGAACTCATACTTACGCTACTGGTGCAGATTACAACGTAATAATTGATGGAGAATGTTCAAAATGGAACTTTCAGGCAGTAAATACTTCTAAATCAAAAATAATTGAAGTATTAGGTTGGGGAACGTATAGTTTTGAAACCTGTAATTTTACTAATTGTAATAGTTTTATTGGAGGTCCTGTTTGCAGGGATTTAATAAACTTATCTCCTAGTGCTAATCTTTCATTTCAGAGTTGTAATAAATTAACTACCATTCAAAATATAGAGTTTTGGGATATTAGTAATTTGACTAACACTTCATTTATGTTTCAAAGCTGCACACAATTTACTGCAGACTTATCTAATTGGGATATGAGCAATGTAACTAATGCATTTTTTATGTTTACAACTGCTAAAGCTTTTAATTCAGATGTGAGTTCTTGGGATACTTCTTCAATAACAAATTTTACATACATGTTTGCTAATGCTGAAAGTTTTAATAGCGATATAAATTTTGATCTTACTTCAGCAACTAATAATGCTTATGGATTGTTTAATGGATGTATTTCTTTTAATAGTGATGTTAGTGGAATGGATACAAGTACATTAACTGCTATGAACTTTATGTTTAATGGTTGTACATCTTTAAATAATAATTCTATGATGGGTTGGGATGTGAGTAATGTAGAAAATATGACTAATATGTTTGCAAGTTGTGATTCTTTCGACCAAGATTTTACAACTTGGGATACATCTAATGTAAAGTATTGGTTTCGTATGTTTAGTAATGCTAAAGTTTTTAATGGTACGGTTAGTGTATTTGATACAAGTTCTGCAATAAGGATGACTTCTATGTTTCAGGGTGCTGATTTATTTAATCAACCAATAGGTAATTGGGATGTGAGTAATGTGACACAAATGGACCAAATGTTTTATTTTGCTCAAGATTTTAACCAAGATATTAGTAATTGGGATGTGAGCAAAGTACATAATTTCAAAGGAATGTTTCAAAATGCTGATGATTTTGATAAGCCCTTAACAAATTGGGATATTGTTTCGCCTTTTTCATTAACAATGCAGGATTTTATGCTTAATAAAACATTTAACAATTATAGTGCTGCTAATTATGATATTTTACTTTCGAGATGTGAGCAAGGAGGACTATCAAATATTACTTTAGATATGGGAACTATTAAATATACAATAGGAGGTCAGGCACGTAAAAATAATTTAGTAAACAATTTTGGCTGGACAATAAGTGATGGAGGACTCATTTAAACATAAAATAATGTTAGCAGCTACATTATTAGGAATGGTAATTATTGCAATAATAACAGCAAAAAAATAAATGGCTAGAATACAAACATATCCAATAGATTTTAATGTAACAGGTGATGATTTACTTATAGGTACTGATGTTGTAACAGGGAAACCTACTAAAAATTATACTGTTGAATCTTTAAGAAGTTATATAGCTTCATCAGATGTTTTAAAATTTAAGTATATTGAGCAGCCATTATATGGAACAGGTGCTATTTCTCCTGCAGCAGGAGGAACTGAAGACAAACCTTTTAGTACAGTAACTAATTTTGTTATTTCTATAGAGGATTTATCACAACAAAATACCGTTCCATTTATGTCTTATTTAGTAGGATCAGAAATTATAATAATTAAACAATCTGATATTTCTCAGTTTGGACATTATAAAGTAGACAGTTATAGTGTAAATCCTACTCATAGTTCTTTTTATGATTTAATACTTACTTATATTGGAGGTAATGGAGTATTAGAGTTAGATGAATTTTATAATATTTCTAATTTTGTAAAAGGTGGAGACGTAGGTGATAAAACATTTGTATTTGACCAGATTACTCCATCAGCAACATGGAGCATTACGCATACATTAAATAAATTCCCATCAGTTTCTGTAGTAGATACTGCAGGCACTCAAGTGTTTACTGATGTAAATTATATAGATAATAATAATATAACATTGACTTTTTCTACAGGATTTGCAGGAAAAGCATTTTTAAACTAAGAAATCATGCCAGTATTTTACGACCCAATTAATTTAGCAACTAATCAATTAGAGCAAGCTCGAATTGAAAATTTAGGTTCTGACCCAGGAACAGGTGTTTCAGGACAGATATACTATAATACAGTAAGTAATAAACTAAAGTTTTATGATGGTTCAGCTTGGGCTAACATAGGTGGAGGTTCTGCAGCTAATGATTATTTAACAGGACTAAGTTTTAATACTAACGATGGAGTATTGACTGCTACTGTTCAAAATCAAAGTAATGTTACTGTAGATTTAGATGGTAGATATGCATTAACTGGAGATGTTGGAAACGGAACTTTAACGGTTCAGGGAACAGGAGCTTTAGGAGGGACAGGAACATTTACTGCCAATCAGGCAACAGCTACTACTATATCTGTAACGCATGATTCTTTTAGTGATTCACAGACTACAGCTGCATCTACTTTAACATTTGGAGGAACATTCCAAGCTTATACAGATGTAACTTCAAATTCAACAGGGCATGTAATAGGTCATGAGCTAACTACTTTCACACTTCCTGCAGCACCAACTGATGTAGATAACTATGTGGATTCCGTAGCTTTTAGTACAAATAATGGTGTGTTGACACTAGGAAGAACAGGAGCGTTATCTGATTTAACTGTAGATTTAGATGGAAGGTACATAGAAAGTTTTACTCTTACAGGTGATTCAGGAACTAGCCAAACAATCGTTAGTGGCGATACTTTAGATATAGCAGGTGGAACAAATATATCAACAGTAGTCGGAGCAACTGATACCGTAACAGTAAGCTTAAAACCTAGTGTTACTTTAGCAGGTCAACTTACTGTAAGTGGCACTGGACAAAATGCATTCACAGGTCAAGTAACTATTCCAACAACACCGAGTGCAGGTACTGATGCAGCTTCTAAAAACTATGTAGATACAACATTGGCAGGCTCAGGAGCTTTGATATTCCAGGGAGGTTATGATGCTACAACTACACCGCCATCAACAGGTGTAAAAAAAGGATGGACTTATGTAGTAACTGCTGGAGGTAATGCTTCAGGATTTTGGACTGTTCCATTAGAAATTGGAGATTTAATTATTTCTAATCAAGATACTCCAGTAGATGATGGCGATTGGACAGAGGTAAATAAAAATGTTGACCTAGCGAGTTTAACTCAAGTAGGTATAGGTAATGTAAATGCTTCAGTGTCTAATACATTAGACGGTTTAAATGTATCTTATTCTGCAGGTACTGCTACTATAGGATTAGACGTAGTTGGTTTAACAGCGTTAGGTGCAACACCAGCATCAGGCGATTCATTAATAATTTATGATACTAGTGCTTCGCAGAATAAAGAAATAACTGTTTCTAATTTATTATCAGGAGTTAACGGAGATAATACTTTTGCAGACACTATATCAGCAACCGCTACGGTAACTCATAACTTAGGAACTAAAGATGTAATAGTGCAGTTGTATGATACGGTAACAGATTTAACTGTTTATGCTAGAGTAGATAGAGCTTCTACTAATACAGTTACAGTAACATTTGGAACTACACCTGCTAATAATGTAAGAGTTCTAATACAAAAAATAGGATAATTAAATGGCAATAATTTATTATGACGGATTAGATGTTAATGGCACAGTAGACCTAACAAACCTTACCGTAAGCAGTTCACAGGGAACAGACGGACAAGTCTTAACCTCAACAGGTTCTGGTGTTGCGTGGGAAGATGTTAGTGGAGGAAGTAGCCCTTGGGTTGCGGACACTAATGGTATAACGTATACAGCAGGTAATGTAGGAATTGGAACAGCCTCTCAATCAGGTGAAGATTTACGTGTAGGAGGATTGGCAAGATTTAATTCAGGTGTTAGATTTGATGGGGATGTTTCTTGTGCAGGTGGTGACTTAATAGTATCTAATTCGCTTAAAGACGTAAACTCTGCAAAAGGAACATCAGGTCAAGTTCTTTCCTCGGAAGGAGCAGGTGGTGGAGTTGAATGGATAGATGCTGGAGTAAAGTCATCTACATCAGGTGAACCAAGTGGTTCTGACTCAGTTATAAATATAGTTAGTTTAACACAAGCAGAGTATGATGCTGGAACACCAGTCGCAACTACTTTATATATAATAACTTAATATGGCTATTTCATTAGGAAGCGGAAGTATAAGTGCTTTAAAATTAGGTTCAACTGCAGTAACCAAAGCATATCTAGGAAGTACTCAGGTTTTTCCTGTAGCTTCAGGAGTTACAGGAGTTTCTATTAATTCTGGAGGATATATTAAAGTACCAAATGGTTCTACTGGAACCGCTAATCAATATGCAGTTGTGCCAACAGGAGGGTCTGGAGCTACTTTTACTGTTACTGTAGATAGCTTTGCAGTTACTGTAGTGCAATCAATAGATACTGCTGGTTCAGGATATTCTGTAAATGATATAATAGAAATAACTATACCATCTGCAGTGGCTGCAGGAAGAGAGTTTACTAGAGCAAAACTACAAGTAACTAGT
>Ga0255046_10000386_pt1 | contig 11808 bp, 12 predicted proteins | sample BC1_12_27_MG_FD_183632 | JGI IMG/M metagenome (GOLD analysis project Ga0255046, IMG submission 183632) | Seawater microbial communities from Strait of Georgia, British Columbia, Canada - BC1_12_27 | ecosystem: Environmental > Aquatic > Marine > Strait | place: Canada: British Columbia...
ATTTCTAAGACACAGCCTGGCATGCGGTATTTTATCGAGAATCCTGGCCGCCCAAAAAAATTTCGGTCAGACCGAGCAGTTATTTGTATCCGGTCTGTTGCATGACCTGGGCCGCTTGATACTGTACTTATATTTTGCTGACGAATCGCGCAATATGTTGTGCCGCGCAAGGCATAACCATAAACTATTGTACCAAGAAGAGCATGACTATCTGGGTTGCGACCATGCCCAGATAGGCAAGCAGCTCATGGATCAGTGGAAGCTGCCCCTGCTTCTGGAAAATAACGTGTTGTACCATCACAACCCGTCAGAGGCACAGCAACCCATTCCGGCCGCCATCGTCCATCTGTCCGATATTATCGTTAACAGCATCGGCATCGGGAGCAGCGGGGAGAAATTTGTCCCCCCCCTTGACACGGCCGCCTGGGAAAATCTCGATTTACCACTCAGCAGTTTTGAAACCGTAATCGGACAGGCAACGCACCAGTTTAACTCACTGGAATCTATACTGCAGCTTTAAGGCCACAATGAATAAAAACTCGAATATGGATCCTGCAACCCTTCTGGCTCGAATTGAGTATCTGGAGGAAAACAGACGTCTCATTCAAAATGCCCTTGAAATGGCACTGTCCCTGGGTGATTTTCAGGAGAATATCAACAAAGGCTACGGGCCGGAGAACATTCTGCGAGAAACCGAAAAAAGGGTCCGCTATTTGATCCCCTTTGAGGCCAATGCCTTTTATCTTGTCGATCAGGACAAATCAGACTTTGCCTTATCGGTTTGTGAACCCTCTGATAAAAACCAGTTTCTTGAAGACCAGGTCAACTACATGATCGACAAAGGCTTTTTTGCCTGGGCGATCCGTGAGAGACGGGGGGTGACGATCTCATCTCACGATCATTCCAAACAGCTGATGCTGCATGTCATCGCCACCTATTCGCGCATTAGGGGTATGTTTGTCGGCGTGTTGCCGGACAAAAAGAATATCCTCCCCGACAAATCCATGACTGTGCTGTCGATTATTATGCAGAATACCGCCAATGCTCTGGAAAGTTTGGAGTTTTATCAACTACTGCGCAACCAGAACAGTAATCTCGAAAAAATGGTTGAAGAAAGGACCAGGGCCCTGGCCAATTCTGAAAGACAGCTGCAGCAGGTAATGAAATTGCAGGCCATCGGTACCCTGGCGGGTGGGATTGCTCATGATTTTAACAATATTCTCTTTCCGATTGTCGGTTATACGGAGCTGACCATGGATGACATCCCGGAAGACAGTCAGGCCCGACAAAATCTGGAAGAAATTCTCAAAGCGACCAACCGGGCCAAGGAACTGGTCCAGCAGATCCTCACCTTCAGCCGCCAAAACGGTCAGGAGCGCAAACCGCTGAAAGTACAATCCCTGATCAAAGAGGCCGTCAAGCTGCTGCGGGCAACGATTCCGTCATCCATCGAAATCGAGTGCAATGTAGATGAATTCTGCGGGCTCATTAAGGGTGATCCCACTCAAATCCATCAAATCATCATGAATCTTTGCACCAATGCCTATCACGCCATGCAGGAAACAGGCGGCAAACTTGAGGTGAGCCTGAAGGAAATAGACATCAGTTACGAGCAATCCGTTGAACGGGTGGGTATGAAAGTCGGCAAACATATCGAGCTGCTGGTAAAGGATTCCGGTCACGGAATGAACCCGCAGGTCATAGAGCGTATCTTTGAGCCCTATTACACCACCAAGGAACAGGGTAAAGGTACGGGGCTGGGTTTATCCGTCATTCATGGCATCGTCAAAAATCACGGCGGGGATATTACCGTATCCAGCCAGCCCGGCAAAGGATCATCGTTTAAGGTGTATATGCCTATAATTGATGAAGTTGAGGAGGAAACCCAGACGGATGAACCCTTGATTGAAATCAACGGCAAGGAACGCATCCTGTTAATAGATGATGAGCAGCAGATAATTGATATCGAGCGACAAATTCTGGAGCGTCTCGGATATACGGTAACCTCCACAACCGACAGCCAGGAAGCCCTGGAGGAATTTGCCGCCCAACCCGACCACTTTGACCTGGTCATCACCGATATGACCATGCCTAAAATGACCGGTGATCAACTGGCACAGCGGATGATGGACATCAAGCCCCAGATCCCGGTAATTTTGTGCACCGGATTTAATGAGACCATTTCAGAGGAAAAAGCATTGGCCATGGGAATCGACAAGTTTGTCATGAAGCCGGTTGTCAAGGAGGAACTGGCAAGTACCATCCGAAAGGTATTGGACAACCGCCACGCCCTGCCTAATTAAAAACCTTCCTGAAAAAAAATCAAGATAGAGGCTTTACTCCATAGTACGAAGTTGTGTTTGTGGGGTAATGGGGAAAAAATGAACAAATCAGAAGTCGTTATTCAATGCTCGACTTTTTTCTCATTCGATGTTGAACGTTCGATGTTCGATGTTCGATGTTCATCTTCTTGAGCCTCCTCTATGGATCCATTTAGCTGGTCGAGCAGGCATGTGACCGGATCGGCAAATTTCCTGACCACCGACATCGCTTTAGATTGCGCATTGCGGTATCCGGCACGATACGCAAAGGCATACACAATGGTCACCAGGCTGAGTTGCGACAATACAAATAAAAAGGATTTCATGGGTGATTCTCCTTTATTTTTTCCAATCAGTAATATAGTTTCGGCAATAAGGGCGAATAACTTTAGAAATGGTACCAATAACCCATAATGGAAAACCAATTCAGAAGGATAAAAAATGCCGATGCATACGCATGAATTTGTTGAGACTTACAAGGGGCTGGTTGGTTATGGATTCGACCGGGAAACCGATGAAAACACGGTTATATACTATCTGCAGAAATTTTCAGATGATAGATTCATGGCGATGATGACCAAGAGAATGACAGAGGGCGAGCTTTTGGATCTGTTTGATTTAATTAACCGCCTCCTGAAAACCCATCTGACCCAAATCGAGTACCACAGCCTGTTTCTGAAGGATGATCCTGAAGATTAGTTAAATAGCTGATTGGTTAAATAGTTGATTAGGTTAGAGGATTTCAATCTATTTGACTAACTGCCCCACCCGAAATCAACTTAATCAACTAATCAACCTAATCAACTGAACAGCCGTTAACTATAGGCTTGGCCGGATCCAATTGTTAACAGTCCTCGGTCTGAAACTGAATATAGAAAGGAATTAACCGGATGTTCACAAATAAACAGCTTGAAAGGTACGCCGATGTCCTTTGGTGGGGGCTCTCCACTGCCCGCACGTCTCCCTTTAAAAAAGAGGATATCGTCCTCATTCGCTATCATCGACCGGCAATCAAACTGGCTGAAATTTTATATGGCAGACTGCTGGCCCAAGGCTATCATCCCGTCCAGCGCATGAGTCCAACCACCATGATGGAAAGACAGTTTTATTTGCTCTCAACAAACAGCCAGCTCGTCTTCTTGCCTCCCGGGGATAAAGAACTGATGTCGAGGCTCAATGGAAGCATTTTTCTGTATGCACCGGAATCCATTACCCACCTGCAAGATATCGACCCTGAAAAAATCGGGAAAACCGCAGTGGCCCAGAAGCACTGGCGCGATATTCTCAATCGGAGAGAATCCCGCGGCACCTTCAGCTGGACGTTGTGTGTGTTTCCAACCGCTGAACTGGCCGGGCAGGCCGGCCTGTCGCTGGAAAGCTACACCCGGCAAATCATCAAAGCCTGCTTTTTAAACAAGACTGCCCCGGTAGCCCAATGGCAGCATGTTTATAAGAATGCGCAATCCATAAAAAAATGGTTAAACTCCTTGAAGGTAGATTACTTCCACGTCGAGTCCAAAAACATTGACCTCGAAGTGTCTCCCGGCAAAAACCGACAGTGGGTCGGTATATCCGGGCGCAACATACCCAGTTTTGAAATTTTTCTATCGCCAGACTGGCGGGGAGTCAGAGGAAAATATTACGCAGATCAACCATCCTATCGAAGCGGCAACCGTGTGGAAGGCGTAAGGCTGGAATTTAAGAAAGGACGGGCCATAAAAATCGCTGCGGATATGGGGACGGATTTTGTCAAAAAACAGCTGAAAATCGATAAAGGCGCCGACAAACTGGGTGAATTTTCATTGACGGACAAAAGGTTTTCCCGGATCGATCATTTTATGGCCAATACCCTGTATGATGAAAACTACGGGGGCAAAAACGGCAACTGCCATATAGCTCTGGGCTCTTCTTATTCTAACACCTATGCCGGAGACAGCAAAAAGTTAACTGCGGCAAGCAAACGTGGTCTTGGTTTTAATGAATCGGCCCTTCACTGGGATTTGGTGAATACAGAAAAAAAACGGGTTACCGCCCATTTAAAGTCAGGCAAGACGGTCAGCATTTATGAAAATGGGCGCTTTGTGAAGTGATGAATCTTGCCCAGTTTCCGACCCGTAGGCCTACAGCCTGGAGGGCGAAGCAGGCTTTGAATTTAGAAAATTCCAAGCACCAAATAACAAATAGCAAACAATATCCAAATTCACTCTGGAAAAGAGAATGCTACTAGATCAACAGGAATTTTGTAAATTAAATGCGGGACAAAACAAAATCAGGTTCCCACTGCGGCCTGGGGAGGCACCGGTACCAGCGACCCGATGGATTCAACCAGTTTCTTCAGGGGAAACGGTTTAGCTAAAACCATATCAAACGCACTACTCTCCATCTGCCACGGGGTTCCGGATATCGCAATTACAGGTATGGATTGTTTTTCAGATTTCCGGATATGTTTCACGACACCGTTGCCGTCGATACCAGGCATACGAATGTCTGTGATCACAATATCAAAGCTGCCGTCATCAAATTTGCGGATTCCTTCCTGGCCATCTGCCGCAGTTTCAACATTATGACCGAATTTGGTTAATGCCTGACGTATGATCTGTAAGATTCCATTTTCATCGTCAATAACCAGTACTGTGGACATAGGTTTTCTCCCAAAAAGGTAGGTCGTTTCGATGGTGTTCTATTGAGCTATCCTATCCCGTTTTTCAGGCACTGTCAACCATATATTGTGCATAACTACCAAGCGAACCACCATATACAGCGCTTCAATCAATTTAGGTGAAGTTGGTGACGCTCTGTTCCAGCTATCCGGATGAAAGCTGCTCGGAAAACTGTATGACGATCTGGGAGGTTGTGAACATTTACGACAAATAAGAATGCTGAGGGGGTTTTATAGAAATTCATGCCATGGTGTCAAACCGAATCATGAGAGGTTTTCGAATCAAGCGATAGAAGTTATCAACAAAATGTATCTTGCTGAGTTTATTTAAGATAATGTGAATGATGATCTCAGAGTTCTAAAATAAACTGTTTTATTTCTTTGGAATTATCCTTAAAGATTTTAAATAGATCAAAAGTTATGAACAAATTATGAACAATCGGGTTTTCTTAAAAAACCTTTTGAAACCTTGTTTTTTTAAGGAATTTGACTAATGTGCTTATTAAAACTCAAAATGTCGGACAGGCACAAAAAAAAGCGCCTGAAATGTTAAAGGCGCTTGTGATCTTGTTAATATTGTCTGGGGAAACGCTAGATAGTATGCTAATTCCTAATTAATGACCGCAACTCCTTTGTTAGGCATCTAACGCAAATTCGAGATAGAAACTAAACTTTGTATTTTCCGAAATCATCCGACGACAGATTTGTAAGGTAATCGGCCCATTTTTTGCCTTCTTCACTGGTATCGACCACTTCGGCTTCGCCATCACTTATTTTGGATTTCTGCATAACCGAATCCTCGACATAAATCGGGGCTTTAAACCGTAATGCCAGTGCTATGGCATCGCTTGGGCGGGCATCGATATCGAAGCTCTGATCCTTGGAAACAAAATAGATTCGGGCATAAAAAGTGTTATCTTTTAAGTCACAGACCTCCACCTTGACGATTGAAATTTGTAAATTATCGGCAAAATTTTTTAAAAGGTCATGGGTCATGGGACGATCATATTTTATATTTTGAAGGGCTGAGGCAATGGAGGTAGCTTCCAGCAACCCTATCCAGATGGGAACCGCTTGTTCGTCATCATCGGATTTTAAAATGATTATGGGGGTATTTGATGCTGGGTCCATTGTCAGACCCGCTATGCTAACTTTATGCAGCATAACTTTTTTCTCCTTTCGACTCTTCAGCTGCGGCCTTCGTTTCAACCGGCTTGCCCCACAGTGAATGGGAATACGCCTTCTCAATCTTTACACTCACCAATTGGCCCGGGGCCATGTCGTCACAGCTCTCAGGACTGCCTCCGTAAGAAAAATTTACGATTTTGTTTGTAGACGTACGCCCGGTCCACTGAACAGCCTGATGCGGCTGATTCAAATTGCCTGAAGATTGTCTTTTACTGACACCCTCGGCCAGGATTGCCTTACACGAGCCGACCAGGGCCTGGTTTTTCTTTTTCGTAAACGTATCCTGCAAATCCAGGAGGATTTGCAGCCGTTTCTTCATCTGCTGATCCGATACCTTTTCTCCAAATTTCGCCGCCGGTGCATTGGGGCGGTCAGAGTACTTAAAAGCAAAAAGACCGTCAAATTCTATGGTCCGGATCATATCCAGGGTTTCATCAAAATCAGCCTCTGACTCTCCCGGAAACCCTACGATAATGTCAGATGTAATCGCAATATCAGGACAAGTATCTCTGAGTTTGGCGACTTTGTCAAGATACAGCTCTTTAGTATATTTACGATTCATGCGCTTTAACACACGGTTGGATCCCGATTGGACCGGCAAGTGGATATGATTACATAGTTTTTCATTGGATCGAAAGGCGTTTATCATGTCCTCATCGAAATCTTTGGGATGGGAGGTTGTGAACCGTATTCTCAAAAGCTGCTCGATTTGACCGATCTTTGAGAGCAATTCCGTAAAGGAGCACAACCCCTCTTTTTTCCCATAACTGTTTACATTTTGCCCGAGCAATGTAACTTCTTTGAGGCCGGATCCGGCAAGTTGCCGGATTTCGTTAATAATAACATCCGGATGCCGGCTGGTTTCTCTGCCCCTCACATAAGGTACCACACAATATGAGCAGAAATTGTCGCATCCCCGCATGATGGTAACAAATCGCGACACCTGACTGGCGGGAGCAATACTGTCTTCGATCTCCGGGAATTGGGGTTTATCCGCCTGTTCGATATCGACAATCCGGCAGCGCTTTTGGTCTATCTTTTGTATTAAGGACGGCAGCCGATCAATGGCCTGGGTTCCAAACACGAGATCCAGGTAAGGAATTCGCTTGAATATTTTCTCGCCTTCCTGCTGGGCCACACAGCCGCCGATAGCGGTGATAAGACCCGGCTTCTTTTTTTTCAGCCTGGCCAAACGCCCCAGAAAGCTGAAGGCTTTTTGCTCGGCTTTGGCACGGATGGTACAGGTGTTCACGATCACCAGATCCGCATTCTCCAGAGACGATGTCTGCTGATACCCCAGCGCAGCCAGCCGCATGGCTATCTGCTCGGAATCATACACATTCATTTGACAACCGATGGTGTTTAAATACAGGTATTTATTTGCCATTAACGCTCTTTCTATAAAGTGCTGCTAAGTTTACTGCTTACCAGCTCATTGTTGGCATGAACCGGTTCGATCATTATTTCCTTTTTCAGATCCTGCAGGATGGCATCTGCTTCCGGCTCACAACCGGGTGCGATATGAAAAACGACCATACCGGCCTTCGGATCCAGGGTTTCCAATACCGCAATACCATCATAGGCCTCGAAAATGAATTTTATAAAGGCGATTTCCCGGCGATCAACCCGGTAATACCGCTTGATGGTTTCGGCAGACGCAGGCGTGGATGACATGGTAAGAATTAAGCGCATCCCTTCATGGCCCAAGGTTTTCATAGTGTGGCAGCATTTCTGAGCCGTTTAGATAGTATAATCATATCATGGCCTTTTTCAATAAAAAAGCAGAGAAGTTGATTAAGTTAATTAAGTTGATTGAGTTGATTGAGTTGATTAAGTCGGATGGTTCGGAACTGTTCCATTAAGCTCAAACTCAATCAACCAATCAACTTAGTCAACCATTTACCCAAATCCTTTTAGGTTGTTTGTCAGCTTAATATAGGATATATGGCCCATCTATGAAAGAACATTGGCAAATTCATCAACCGGATCCGGACGTCGTTGACAAAATGAGCCGCGATTTAGGCTATCATCCCATCACCGCCGCGGTCCTGGTCAACCGCGAGATTTCTACCCTGTCGGATGCCCAGGATTTTTTTAATACCTCCTTGAATAATTTGCGCCCGCCCTTTTCTCTGCGGGATATGGAAGCAGCTGTCAATCGCATCCATAAGGCAATTATCAGTAACGAAAAAATATTGATCTTTGGCGACTATGATGTGGACGGGGTCACGTCAGTTGTTATTCTGCTGAATTTCCTGCGATATGCCGGAGCCGATGTATCCTATTATATTCCTCACCGAATTACCGAAGGTTACAGCATCCAGCCCGGGCATATAACCCAATACGTTCGTCCCAATCAATTCGATCTGATCATCACCGCCGACTGCGGCGCCGGAAGTCACCAGGCAGTGGAAGCAGCCAACAGATTCAATATTGACGTAATTGTTACGGATCACCACAACATCTCTGAGGACATCCCGCCTGCCCTGGCGGTGATAAACCCCAAACGCCATGACTGCCACGCGGGTTTGCAAAATCTGGCCGGTGTCGGCGTTGCTTTCTTTCTGTTAATCTGCCTGCGAACCCGCCTGCGGGAAATGGGGTTCTGGGACAAGCGTCCGGAACCTAATTTAAAAGAATATTGTGATCTGGTGGCCCTCGGTACGGTTGCCGATATGGTGCCGCTCATCGAGGAAAACCGCATCCTGAGTAAAACCGGCCTTGGACTGATCAATACCGGTCATCGCCCCGGTCTGACAGCGTTGCTGGAAGCCAGTGCCATCCGCAACCAAACCCTGAGCGCCGAAGATATAGCCTTCAGACTGGCCCCCCGGTTAAATGCCGCCGGCCGCATGGACCACGCGGCGCGGGCGGTTGATCTTTTGATCGCCGAAGACATCGATGCCGCAAATAAAACAGCGCACACACTGAATTTGTTGAATCGCAAAAGGCAGGATCTTGAAAAAGGAATCCTGGCAGACATTGAGCGGTTTATCGACAAAAATTCGTCCTTGCTCCGCTTACGATCTCTGGTTTTATATCAGCAAGGATGGCATGCCGGGGTATTGGGAATTGTGGCATCCCGGATGATGCGCACCTATCATCGCCCAGTGGTTCTGATTTCACTGCAGGATGGAACGGGAAAAGGCTCTGCCAGAAGTGTAGAGGGGCTCAATATATATGATGCCCTGACCGCCTGCGGTCCGTTCCTTGAAGGTTTCGGGGGACACGCCATGGCGGCCGGACTGCAAATCCGGGAAGAGAATATTGCCGACTTCCAAAACGCCTTTGAAAGCGAAATCCAGCGCACATCCTCCCCGGAAACCCTTGTACCGGCTATACAAATTGACAGTGAACTGGAGGTCGGTGCCATTTCAGATGATCTCATCGATGAATTGGAATTGCTGATGCCTTTTGGTGTCGGCAATCCCGAACCACTCTTTCTGGCCCGGGACGTGAAAGTTGTAAGCTCCAAAATCGTCGGCCAGAACCATCGGCGCATGGTTCTGAGCCAGACATCAGGATACGCGACCGCAACCATTGCCGCCATCCACTTCAATGTAAATGACGATGATGCCAAAAAATTTCACTTTGACCAGATGGTCTTCAGGCTTCACTGGAATCGATGGAACGGCAAAAAGACCGCCCAGATCGTGGTCGAGGATTTGCAGTAAAAGGGTTCAAGGGTTTAGGGTTCAGCCCAGCCGCTTGCCTAAAAATCGGTCAGCGGTCAGTCTAATCGGAAAAGAAACTAATGAACATCGAACCGCGTCTTTAGCGTGATTCGATTGTTTTAATTAGATAAAGCGTAGCGTCATCAATATTGGATGTTCGATGTTCAATCTTTTCACGGTTCCGGCCAGGCTAAGTTTCATATGAGAGGTTCGGGAGCTCCAGAATAACCCTGAACCTTGAACCCTGAACCTTTGAACGATCGATTACATTTTTACTTGCAATCCTGTTTGCTAACCATTATTATGCCCGCATCAATGGGTGTGCGAACCGGAGCCTTTTGTCTGCCCGGGATCGAAGGCATCAAGTTAAACCTGCTAAAAAGAATAAGGTAGTATACCATGGCCAAGGTATTCAGAATCAGCTCTCGCGAATCAAGCATATTATCCAAGATCGAATCAACCAAAGAGCACATGCGCCGTCTGGCAATCAGCAGGGTCCGCGATTGCTCGGAACCCCTTGCCAATGCCATCACTTCCAAGCTGATCGAAAAAGAACTGGTTGAGACAACCAGTCAAAATTCCTTTGAAGAACAGATAAGAGGGTGCCTGGACAGGCTGACGCGGATGGAGGATTTTGATATTGATTATCAGATCGCACCGATTCGAAATCTGGTTCCGCAACCGCAAATTGTAAGTCTCTATGTGACCGCCTATGTTATTGAAAAAATGATTGACCACAAGGATGTGGTGGACATATACGGCTCTGATGAAGAAATATATTTTACCATCAACCAGCAAGTTAAAAAATTCATGCCCCTATAATGCGCCCCAGCTTCCATCCAAGGTTAATCAACGGAGCCTTTGACGACCCCGGTCTTTATATCCCATTTCTTTTTCAAAACCGAGCCTTGACTTTCGATCTCGGTGACCTCACGCCCCTGTCATCCAAGGACCTGCTCAAAATCAGCCATGCCTTTGTAACCCATACCCACATGGATCATTTCATCGGCTTTGATCGTCTCCTGCGAACGGCCCTGGGACGCGAAAAAACCCTGGTGTTTTTCGGCCCCGAAGGTTTTATCAAAAATGTCGAAGGCAAACTGGACGGGTATACCTGGAATCTGGTAGAAAAATACAATTACCCTCTTAACCTTCAGATCACCGAAGTCAATTCACAATCCACCATCAGCCGCCGATACCGCTGCCGCGACAAATTTCGGCCGGCTGATGAAGCCGTCGAGCAACCGTTTAACGGGATCCTCCATGAGGAGCCCGGGTTTACGGTTAGCGCCACCATCCTTGACCATGGTATCCCCTGCCTGGGATTGGCCATCAAAGAACAGTTTCACGTCAATATTTTAAAAGATGGGTTAAAAAAACTGGGGCTTGAACCAGGCCCCTGGCTGGCGGATTTCAAACAGGCGTTATACCGGCTATCCGATCCCGAATCTGAATTTGAACTACAGTTTGGATCCGCTGAGAAGGTCAGACACTTCCGGTTAGGGGAACTCGCCGCTAAAATTGCCCTGATTACACCAGGTCAAAAAATATCCTACATCACCGATGTCGCCTACAATCAATCCAATGCTGAGAAGATTGTTGCCCTGGCACAAGATTCAGACTACTTTTATATCGAAGCCGTCTTTCTCGATATCCATAAAGAAATGGCCGCTGAAAAAAAACACTTATCCGCCGGGCAGGCCGGAATGCTGGCTGCCAGGGCCGGGGTGAAACAGTTTTCCGTATTTCATTTTTCTCCAAGATACGCGGGAGAAGAACATGCTTTAAGGGAAGAAGCGCGTATGGCATATCAACGGCAGAAGACAGAGGACAGATAACAGATGACAGAAGACAGAAGTCAGATGACCCCCCTTCGCCCTGTGGGCTTCGGAGGGCAGGCAGAGGACAGAAGGCAGATAAAAGATTGCGGATTTGGGATTGATGAAAAATAACCGCGTCAGTGATA
>Ga0255046_10000387_pt1 | contig 11774 bp, 7 predicted proteins | sample BC1_12_27_MG_FD_183632 | JGI IMG/M metagenome (GOLD analysis project Ga0255046, IMG submission 183632) | Seawater microbial communities from Strait of Georgia, British Columbia, Canada - BC1_12_27 | ecosystem: Environmental > Aquatic > Marine > Strait | place: Canada: British Columbia...
GTTACTCGCCTGCGGCGTATTCGCGTCGCTTTCGTCATGACAGGTCTGGCAGTTTCTGAGGTCCTGCGACCAGACCAGGTCTGCCCAGTCATGCGAGCGGTCGCCATAGCCAATGATTTCGTAATCGCTCCGGCCCGAATGAATATTATGAGTCAGGATTTTCATGTCGACGCTGTTGCCGGTATTGCCATCGACTGATGAAGGGTTGTGACACTGGACGCAATATTCGACATCGAATCGTGCTTCGCCATGCGCTTCCAGATTGTCGTGGCAGGCATTGCAGGTATCGTTGTCGACAATCAGGCGCGTGAACGCTGTTGCTCCGCCTGACGGCAGGAAATCGAAAGGTGCGTTATTGGCCGGAATGTTCACCGGCCAGAAGTCATTCGAGTCTGTGCGGATTTCGATACCGACCCGATGCGTCTTGCCAGCATCGAAGGTCGGCGCGGCCGGATACTGCGTAAGCGCGTTCGCGAAGGTGTAGACGTAAGTGCCATCACCGTTGTCTACATACGTTCCCGCGGTTGCCGTCTCCGCATTTGCTTGGGCATTCGCAACCGTACCATCGTCCCGCGTAACGTAAGACTGCCACTCGCTGGAGCCACCTCGCGCGCCAGGCGTCAGTTGGGCGATGACGAAGCGGATATTATCGGCGGGCAAGCCGATCAGGCCCTGGCCGAGTTCATTGGTCAGAAAGAAGGCCACAACAGGTGCGCCACCGTCAGCTGAAATGGAGACGTCGGACACTTGTACGTTGATCCTTTCAGCAGACGTAACGGGGATGTCGTTGCCGGTCGATGGGCCCGCGTTACCGGGCGGACCCGCCGGGCCCGCATCACCCGCTGATCCTGAGCCGCCCTGACCACCGCAGCCAGCCAGAAACAAACCGAAAATCATCAGCGTTGCAACTCGTGCCGAGCAGTTCATAGTGCCGCTACTCCTCAATGCCCGGGTTGTGGTATTGCGAAGTTTCGAATTCCGCTCCCGTGCCGTGGCAGACTGCGCAAGCTTCCTGCCCGTTAGGCAGACCGCTGCCACTTGAACCATCGGCAGCGCCACACGCAGCACCGACAATCGTGCACTTCAGGTCATCGACCTGGGCGGCCTGCGTCATGAAGTGCCCCAGAGCCGCCGTGCTTGTATGGCAAACGCCGCAAGCTGCTGCAGTTGGCGTTGTGGCGATGTCGTCCGTCCACACCCTGATGTCATCACCCTGGAGCGTGCTAACTGCCCTGGCTGTGGTGCGAGCCACATCATAACTACCCGGCAAATGGCAAGTGTCGCAGTTGGCGACATTCTGTGGGTACGTAACATGTTCGAACGCACCTCCCTCGAAGGTCTTACTACTCGAGTGAATCGAGTGAACCATATAGCCCATATGGTAGCCTTCCTGAGTTTCACCGTCCGGGCAGGAACCATCCGCCGCGGGGTTGCTCGAGCACACAGCGGCGTCACCGTTGTGGCATAGCAGGCAGATCTCGATATTGCCATTGCGATTCGCGCCGTGAGCCAGTAGCCGTTTATGGCAGGCATTGCAATCATTGCTGTCGAAGGCCGCTACGCGATTAGCGCCGGGATAGTACACAGCGCTCACCGCTGCAGCTCTCTCGTAAGCGGTAACGTTATCGGCATCCGTGGTCTCGAATGCTGGATGTCCGCCAAGAGCGAATGCTACGTCGCCGCTAAACGGATCCGGCAGCGGCCGGTAGAACAGAACATCATAACTACCGTCTCCGGCAGCATTGAGAACAGCGACATCCTGGATCGCACCGAGGCGCATTCTGTACGGGTAGCCAGTATCTCGGAAGTTCAAATCCTGGATAGCCTGGGTCGTCAGGTCATCGTTGATTCTGCCACCGTGCACCAATCCGTCTTCGTCGCCGCCATAGTAGTCGGCCGTTGCCCACTGCACGTACAGATTGAGCGCTGAAGCACTTTGGGTGAATTCGGCGCCATTAATGATGTCGTACGGATCTCCTGAGAGATCCGTTACTCTGATTCTGACGACCGGAGTTTGGCCCGGATCGGTGTTCGTCGCGCCGAGAATCTCGAACACGAAGTTGTCACCGGCCTCAGCACGTGCCCTGTCATCACCACGGATGTTGCTGTGGACCGATAGCGCGTCGCCGGCAGTAGGAATTAAGCCGAGGTGACAAGTCGCACATTGACCATCTTCAAACGGCCCGATGGCGACGTCGGAATTATCCAAAGTGTGATCGAAAAGGTATTCCGCCATGCCGGTCACGGCATCGAAGTTTTGCGCTATCAGGCCATCCGCATGACAGCTTGCGCAGGACTTGACGGTCGCGCCCTCGTTCCAGTTATCGCCGTCCGGATGAGACGCTGATGCTGTGTGACAGGTTTCGCAGTAAGTCTTCGACTGCGGGTGACCGACATCCGAGTAATCATGGTCAAAATCGCTGTAACCCCAGATGATGAAAGGAGTCACGCCCTCCCGGTCCTTACCCATATGGAGCGAATGCGCGAGATAGGCCATATCCAGAGACTCGCCAGAGTCCTGGTCGACAGTGCCTGGGTTGTGGCAAGTGACACAGTATTCGACTGTCTTCCGCGGGCCGCCATGCATTGTGAACTCATAGTGGCAACCGTTACAGTTGAGGGTATCCGCGATATCTTTCGTGACGCCGGTGCCCGCACCACCATCAGGTACAAAGTCGTACACCGGATTATTTGGCGCCAGCGGTATCTCGCCGTCACCAGAGAGGCGAATCTCCATACCGACCCGATGCGTCAGGCCCGGGTCCCAGGCCACTGCGATAGGGGTCGTGACATCGGCCACATCCGTACCGAACGTATACCTGTAGTTGCCGTCGCCCAGGTCCTCCATCACACCACCGCTAAATCCGCTATCGGTAGTTGCCTGAACCGCAACATCCAGCACGTCACTGCCCCTGCCGGGCTGGTTGTCTGCAACATCTTCGACACGATTTACGTAACTTTGCCAGTAGGGTAGTCCCCCGTTGATTGGCGGCACGCCGACTGTATCGGCTGGCATCAGTTTGGCGAACGTGAACCATGTGACGCCATCCGCTATACCAAGGGCCGGGTCACCGTGTTGATCGGTAACTGTGAAATCGACAACGGGTGGGCTGCTTACCGTCACATCGGTGATCGTGGCTTGCAGCTTACCCAGCGTCTCGATCTCTGCCGCCGTAAGCGCGCTGCCATCACCGATTATGATGCCGTCAACAGGAGGTGGCGTCGCCGGCCCGGGAGGGCCTGCTGCACCGGGTGGTCCTGCCGGCCCCGCAGCGCCGTCCTGGCCGTCGTCGCCCTCACAGGCAGCGAGAAAAAGTCCGAGCAGCATGAGAACCGCAATGCGGCCCGAGCAGTTTGTGTAGCTTGCCATGATCAGTCACCTTGATTTTTAGCAGCGTGGAAATTTTGCTGCCAGTTTCTTTTCTTGATGTTAATAGTACTGATTCTCAAGCGCGAACTGAAATAGCAGGTCGCCGTGCAGGCGTTCGTACATGTACTTATTCAATTTCGACGTATTTTCCAGCCGCTCAATCAAGGAATCTAGCGCGAACACCGTGCCCATAAAAAAGGCCGGGAGATTTCTCTCCCGGCCAGTTGTTGCTATTGCCTGCTTTTGCTTACTCGAACAACGTCATGATCTTGTCGATGATGCCGTAGAGGACTGAATCGTCATCTTCGTACTCGACAAGCGTGCCGAATGCTTCGGTATGCGCGTTGAACGACCCAAGGTCACCGGCATTGTCTTCAGCGATGAAGTCGGCCCTGTGGCATGCACCGCAGGCCCGTGAAGCAGGACCGGTCACGTATGACGGCAACATAGACATGTTCCTGCCAGCCGGATCTTCTACTCCCGGGTCGCTGGTGTCGTACCAGGTTGCCGCGTCATAGGACGCCGATATCGCGCCAGGCATCGACTTCGACTGATCCGGAACGTTGTAGGTGCCAGGATTGTGGCAGCCTTCGCAGTTCAGGGCCGTGAAGTGCGGGAAGTTGTGACCGATGTGCTGGGCATAGTGCTGTGATTCCACAGCATCGAACTCTTCGAATATATCGTCCGTATCGAATGCCTGGAACGAGTGGATCGCGTGCACATAGCTCTCGATCGAGCGCGACGCCATTTCCATGTGACTGCCGTCAAAGGTCGGGTTGTGGCAGTTCCTGCACATCGTCATTTCGCCACCCCGGCCGCTGCCGCTGTGGAAGGTTACGCCCAGTTGATCATGGCAGGCATTGCACTTGCCGGTTTCAACGATCGCATTGCCGTCCTTGAAGTAGTCACTGACAGCCATGCCGGTGCCAAGATCAAAGGTCTGAGTTACCGCAGTGAGAGCCACTTCAGTGTCGCCGAGTTCCAGCTCTGGCGTTAACGTGACTTCTACTTTCTTGATGACGCCGTCAGCGATCAACGTCGGAATGTCATCGGTGTCGGTTGGCACGAAGAGCGCCAGGTGAGCAACTACCTTAAAGTTAGGAGCTGCGCTGGCCGCGTCTTCCGTGAACAAACCATTGTCATCACCAGGTGCGTACTCGTACCGGCAACCACCGTAGCTGCCGCTTCGGCTGTTGTAGCACAGCTCGCTGTCATCTCTGGTGTGAGACGCAATGTAGAAGTCCTTTGTGTCCCAACCGTAGAAGGAGATCAGCACCTCGGGCACAATCGCCGCATCGCTGGCGCTGTACTCAATCGTCAGCTCATCATTGGCATAGCTAATGCTGTCGATCGAAACGGTGTAAGTATCGGCGTACCGAGTACCCACGTCGTCGTAGATCACATGGTCGTAGCCGTTGTGGTAGGTACTGAACAATGAGCCCACAGTCCCAGCCGCGACTGTATGGCAACCCTGGCAATCCTGCGTGATGGTATGGAAAATACTGACGCCTGCCTTCTCCCAGAGGTACTCTATTGGCGGTGCCCTGTGCGGTTGCGCGTACGCGCCTTCGAGCGTTGTACCCACATCCTCCGGCCACGCATCGATACCCCGTACCGGGTGACAGCTCTTGCACGTTTCAGCCGTGAAATTAGCGTCGGCGAGGACCAGGTCAAGCTTGGTTTCGTGGCACGTGTTGCAGGTCGCCATCGACTGCGGATACGGGAATTCCATCGCATGCGACATGTGCACGTCGTTCACGAGCGTGCGGCCATAGTCGTACAACGCATCTTCCTCGGGCGTCAGCGGTGTGCTGGTGGCCCAGGCTAGCGGGTTGTCGACCATGTGCTGCCATTCTTTATGACCGCCCGAGCTTGTGTTGTTGTGGCAAGCCATGCAGTGCGTGAAATCGGGTACACCTGCAACCACGGCATCGATGTTGCCGTGCTTCCGATAGGGTGCCCCGTGGCAGGCTGCGCAGGATCCGACGTTAGCAACGGAGTCGTAATTTGCGATGTTGCCGATAGCGAAGGAGTCGGTAGCGGTTTCGTCATACATTGCTACGCGTTTGCCCGCTGAGGGGTTGTACTGGCTGTCCTCGATGTCGAGGCGCCCGACGGCAAGTTTTACTACGAGAGAGCCGCCGGTAAAGGCGATCGGATCGTAGGCGAGGTTTTGCATTAACGTATAGGTGCCGTCGTCGTTGCTTACCACGTTGTCCGCGCTCAGTGATGCGGAAAAGCCACCAGCGGGGTTATACCACTCGCCAGCGGCATCGTCGTACTCGACGATGTAGAAGCTCTTGGAGTCAATCGATGGCAGTTCGTCTCCATCGATAAACGCTGCGCCGTTCTGCGTAACGCTGAATTCCAGTGTCACATCAAAGGTGACACCGTTAACGACGCTCGTGAAGCTTGTTATTTCCACGGCCATCGTGTTCGTGTCAGTGAACTTGTCGTATTCGGACTGGTGGTGTTCGCCCGCATCACCGTGACAGGTGGCACAAGACTCAATCTGGGCTGCCGCTGCAGTCGCGTCTACGCCGTCTACGCCGTCTACGCCGTCTACGCCGTCAACACCATCTACGCCAGCAGCGCCGGCCGTACCGTCGGTCCCATCTCGGCCGTCGTCCCCCTCGCATCCACCAAGCGCGAACGCAAGGGTGCATACCACGAGAACAGACCAGGCCCATCGAGCTAATCCGTCAAACCGGTTCATGATCCTACTCCTGTATTTTTTGGTCAGTTTGATATCCGGAAACCGCCATAGACTTGACATCGGCGCACCCCCGGCTATTTCGCATAGCCTAGGACCGGGCACTTTTGGCAACACTGACATTTGTCAGTTTCGGATCGAAAACAGGCGGTGGATTCCGCTTATTTGGTGCGGCAATTTTCTCGGTATTTACCTACCCCGGATTCAAGGCGTACCCGCTGGGATGCTTACCAAAAGGAGTACTTGGGAAGCGAGCAAGAAATCGCTGGTCGGCAAGACCAAGATACAGACTCAAATATTATATTTTGGATGCGACAATGCTGCACTGACATAAGTCAGCTTTGCCTAAGTAAATACCGAAATTTTTATAGGCAACCTGCTATCGACTCAGGCCGGAAAAACAGATAAAAAAAGGGTCCTGAGGCATGATTGATTGAGGTAGCGGAAACACAATGTCCTGCGGCAACTGTAATTGTCCTTTTTTTGAGCTCCAGGCTCACAGCGGCCCGTTTTCCGAGGACGAAATACAGTGCATCGTCACGGATGCGGCGCAGATAGTGTCGTTCAAGCAAGGTGAAGTTCTTTTTCGGCAGGGGCAATCGAGTTCGAGCCTGTATTCGCTGACCGAAGGATTGGTCAAGATCTGCTCCCATACCGCCGATGGGCGGGAGCAAATTGTAGGACTGAGCACGCCCGGCAATCTGCTTGTCGGTCTGCAATCGATCAACGACAAACGTTACGCGTACACGGGCATCGCTGCCACGGCAGTCCGGGGTTGCAAGATCAATCACAGAACCCTGCTGGACAGCGTCCGGCACAGGGGTGACGTAGCGATCCGCCTGATCGCCGCCATGAATGCCCAATTGGCCCACAGCCGGGCGCTGATGGAGGTGATGGGCCACAAGTGCGCGGCCGCGAAGATCGCATCATTTATTTTGCTCATGACGCCCAAGGCAGAGCAGGGCAATTGCCGCTTCGAGTTGCCGTTCTCACGCATGGAAATGGCCAGCCTTCTCGGGCTGAGCGAAGAAACCGTCTGCCGCCTGATGGCCAACATGAAGCGCTCCGGTGCCATTTATGCGCCACGTGGCAAGGTCGAGATTCGCGATTGGAGTCAACTGCATGCCATCGCGGATGGAAACTCCAGCGGACATCTTGCCGCCTAGTCTGAGCCGCCTCGAGGCGCCACAAATTCATTACGGCGGATACCTATTGGAGCCGCCGCCCGCCTGTGGCACATAAAGGTTTGCCGTAATGTAAACTATGACGGCAGACGCAATTTCTTGACCTTATTATTCTTCAATTATTTTGAATCCCGTTAAGGCTGCGTTAATCAGGTATCTGGTATAAACAAAGCTAACCGGGAAAACTAACGGCAAAAAGGGAATCTCATGAAGAGCTATTACCTCACAGCATTATCATTAGCGCTCGGCATGTTCGCTTCGGTCTCCGCCGCGGATGACCTGGCAGCAGTCGTGGAAAATTGCAACGGTTGCCATGGGGACGATGGCGTTAGCCAATGGTCCGATATGCCGACGATCGCCGGTGTGCCGGAATATGTGGCCGCTGACGCTCTGTATTTCTTCCGCGACAACGAGCGGCCCTGTAGCGAAGCCGAATACAAGCAGGGCGATACCAGCCGCCCGGCCACAACGATGTGTGCGGTCGTAGCCGATCTGAGCGATGAGATGCTCGACGAACTTGGCGCGTACTATTTCGAGCTGCCGTTTGTTGCGGCTCCGCAGGAATTCGATGCAGGTTTGGCGGCCGCCGGCCAGGCCGTGCATGACAAGCTCTGCGACAAATGCCACTCGGACGGTGGATCAAATCCGGACGATGAGGCAGGGATCCTGTCGGGCCAGTGGATAGGCTACATGGAGGCTACATTCGCCGAGTACGCATCGGGCGCTCGTGAGCAAGACAAGAAGATGAAAGAGACAATGGACCAGCTCAGCGATGCGGATACAACGGCATTGATCCATTATTACGCCAGTCAGCAATGATCGGCGACACAAGCGACGACGTCCATTTTAAGAAGCTCTTCGCGTCCATCGATGCGATGGACACGGAGAGCTTTCTCGGTTTTATCCGTGAGGATGCCACGTTTCGCTTCGGTTCCTCCCCGGCCGTCCAAGGCCATGCGGAGATTCGCGCGGCGGTTGAGGGCTTTTTCAGCTCCTTCGCTGCTCTGAAGCACGACCTGCAGCGGCTCGTTGCCGACAGCGATGCCGTGGTCTGCGAAGGCGAAGTGACTTATACCAAACACGACGGTAGTACTATCACGCTGCCGTTTGTCAACGTCTTCGAAGTCGATGGCGGATTGATCTCACTGTATCGCGTGTACATCGACATCGGACCGCTATTCGCCGAATAGCAGCAGCCCGAATACGTCAGACTTCTTTGCCCGATGGTTGCTTTCCGGCGTCTTCCGGTGAGGACGATGTGTTGTGCAGCGTGTTTGCCCGCTGAGCCAGCTTCCGAATCAAACCTGAGAAGATCAGGCTGTGTATCGGGTAGAGCGTATACCAGTACAGGAAGCCGAATAAGCCCTTCGGAGCAAAAAAAGCCGTCTGCACCAGCTGGGATCCACCGCTATCGATTGCTACTGTATTGAATTGAAGCCAGGCACGACCAGGCACTTTGATCTCTGCCCGGAGCAGCAGAGACTGATCCGGCTCAAAGGCTTCAACGCGCCAGTAGTCAAGTGCATCGCCCACACGCACCTTATTGGCATCCCGCCGACCTCGACGAGAGCCGACGCCACCGACGATGCGGTCGACCATCCCGCGTAAGCGCCATACCCAGTTGAAGTACAGCCAGCCCCGGTCACCACCCAGGCCCGTGAAGGCCCGATAGGCTGCTTCAGGTGGTGCGCCGACAAAGCGCTGGCGACGCTCGATAATCATGCCCTCATGCGTGGTCAACACCACCGGAGACCGGTGCCCCTGGCTGCTGACCAACGCATCACTCCAGGTGGTTTCCACCTGATGAGCATCCAGGCGCATTAGCGCCCGTTGCACGGCCAGCCGGTAGGTCATCGGCTGAATGCCGGGGAACAAGCGTTGCGCAGTATCATTGCGCACAATCACCTCATTGCGCAGGCCTTCGATCAATGGCCGGGCGAGTGAAAGTGGTACCGGTGTCACGTAGTGCACCAGATGCGCGTATAAGCCGGGAGTCAAGACCGGGACCGGTATCATCCTGCGCCGCAAGCCGCGTACGGCGGCATATTCCATAAACATCTTGCCATAGGTCATCACGTCCGCCCCGCCAATCTCTACGATTTCGCCGGCGCTCTGCAGCGTATCCAGTGCGGCAACCAGGTACTGCAGTACATTGCGAACCCCGATCGGCTGTATTCGGGTGTTAATCAGGCGCGGGCAGAGCATCACCGGCATGCGTTCGGCCAGGTAGCGAATCATCTCAAATGAAATGCCTCGAGAACCCACGATAACGGCCGCCCGAAATTCCGTGACTGGTATGCCTGAATCTCGTAACACCGCCCCGGTCTGTTGGCGAGAGCGCAAGTGGGGCGAAAGCGAGGTATCTGGTTCGCCCAGTCCACCCAGGTATATGATGCGCTGCAACCGGGCCTCCCGTGCAGCGATGCCGAAATTGTGCGCTGCAAGCAGGTCCCGGTAATGAAAGTCGGCACCACCGCGCATGCTGTGGATCAGGTAGTAAGCCGAGTCGATGCCTGCCATTGCTGCTGGCAGCGTGTCCAGGTTGAGCACATCCCCCTGCACCACCTCGACACGATCAGCCCAGGGGCGACCCTGCAAGCGCGAGGGATCACGCACAAGTGCGCGCACCTGGTAACCAGCGTTCAGCAGGCGACCAACCAACCGGCCACCGATATAGCCTGTCGCACCCGTCACCAGCACGGTCTGTTTGTTGTTCATGTCCATTCCCAAGATCGAGCGTATGATCGCATACGCTGCGCGGCTTCGGAAAACCCGGATACCAAGTTCGACATTATTAGAATATTACGCACTCTGGATTCACCATAGAGTTCGGGAAAATGACGATGGGTGCACGCGCCCGGATTAGTCATGGAAAGAGTTGGCTTGCATTGGCGACTGCGATCTTCTGGTTCGCAGCAACCCCGACGCTGGCGCAGGACAATCAGAATTGCCTCGAGTGTCACTCCGACGCCGAGCTCACGGGCACCTTTGCAGGTGAGGATATATCGGTCTTCGTCGCCGAAGACGCTTACGCGGCATCCGTTCACGCCGACACGGCATGCGTGGACTGTCACAGTGATCTGGATCCGAAAAGGCGCCGGCACTCCACACGCAAGGATCTGGAGCTTGTCGATTGCAACGGCTGCCACGAGTCGCAGGCCGCAGCGCATAAGAACAGCCTGCACGGCGCAGCCGCGGCACGCGGCGACCCTCTAGCCCCGACCTGCGCGGACTGTCACGGCAAGCACGACGTATTGTCGGCCTCGGACCACGACGCACCGACGGCGGTAATGAACGTGCCGCTGCTGTGTGGAAATTGTCACCGCGAGGGCTCTCCGGTGTCCCGAACTCACGAGATCTCGCAGGAGAACATCCTCGAGCACTACTCGATGAGTATTCATGGTGAAGGCTTGTTCCGTCAGGGCCTCACGGTCACGGCTGTCTGCACCTCCTGCCACACGGCCCATGACATCCTTCCGCACACCGACGTGCGATCGAGTATCCACGCGGACAATGTGGGCACGACCTGCACGGCGTGCCATGGGCAGATCGAAACCGTGCACCGTAAAGTGATCGAGGGGCAGTTGTGGATCGAAGACCCGGGCAAGATCCCTACCTGCGTCGACTGCCACGCCCCGCACGAGATTCGCTCGGTTTTCTACCCTGACGGTCTGGCTGACGGGGACTGTCTGTCCTGCCACGCACAGCAGGACCTGACGATGACTCGTGATGGTGAGACCGTCAGCCTGTACGTGGATCGGCAGGCCTTCGAGAGCTCGATGCATACAGACACCTCTTGTGCGCAATGTCACACGGAGGTGACGGTATCCCAGGAACGTGCCTGCGAGACGGTGCAATCAGCGGTGGATTGCAGTATTTGCCACGCCGAACAGGTCACCGAGTACCAGGGCAGTACACACGGAACCCTGCATGCGCAAGACGATCCGGATGCACCGTCGTGCCAGGACTGTCATGCCAAGCACGCCACGCTAGGCAACGAATCGCCTGAATCACCGTCGTACCCTCGCAATGTGCCCCAATTGTGCGGCGGGTGTCATCGCATCGGCGAGCAAGCGGCAACACGCATCGAGGCCGAGGTCGACGACATCGTGGGTAGCTATGAGGATAGCGTTCATGGCCGCGGATTGATAATGAGCGGTCTCGTCGTGACAGCGACCTGCGCCGATTGCCACGGTGCGCACTCCGAACTTCCTCCGGAAGACCCGACCGCTTTGATCAATCCGCAGAACATTGCCAGCACCTGCGGTGTCTGCCACCACGGGATCGAGGAGGAGTACCGGACCAGCATCCACTACACTGATGACCCGGACCCCGAAGAAGAGCATCCCACTTGCGAGGACTGTCATGCCTCGCACACAATCTCCCGCATCGACAAGCCGGGATTCCGGACCCAGATGATGGAGCAGTGCGGCCGGTGTCACGAAGATCAGGCAGAGACCTTCTTTGACACTTTCCACGGCAAGGTCTCACGCCTGGGAGGAGAGGC
>Ga0255046_10000388_pt1 | contig 11758 bp, 18 predicted proteins | sample BC1_12_27_MG_FD_183632 | JGI IMG/M metagenome (GOLD analysis project Ga0255046, IMG submission 183632) | Seawater microbial communities from Strait of Georgia, British Columbia, Canada - BC1_12_27 | ecosystem: Environmental > Aquatic > Marine > Strait | place: Canada: British Columbia...
GTCTCCTGTCGTCCGACAGAAGACCAAAGTCCGCTGGAAAAACGGACAGCCTTCCCAAGAGACAGCACCGAAGCTGTTCTGGGATCGGGTTAGCCCACTGGACTTGTATTTCACCCCCGATGCTTCGCATCTGGACGAGTCCTATGTCATTGAACACGTTAGGTATTCTCGACAGGAGCTGTACAATCTCATCGGAGTCCCGGGTTACAAGGAGGATGAAATTCGTGCCGTCCTTGCTGACTTTAAGGACAAGACCCAATCGAGGTCGTGGCGAGATTGGTTTGACGAGGAAAGGGAAGACCTTGAGGACAGAGACCATTGGGAGTCCGCCCGTGGCCAGTTGATTGACGCTCTTGAGTGGCATGGTTGCATACAGGGACAGATGCTGCTGGATCACGGGTTCTCTGAAGAAGAAGTTGATGATCCTGAGCAGGAGTACATGGTTGACGCTTGGGTTGTGGATAGATACTGCATCAAAGCGCAGATTGCTCCGAGCCTGACGAACCGGCCCAGCTATTACCTTTCCAGCTTCGAGAAGATTCCCGGATCTATCTGGGGCTATGGCCTTCCGGATATTCTGGAGGACATCACGTCTGTCTGTAACACGACTATGCGCAGTATTGTCAACAACCTGTCAATAGCCTCCGGACCGCAGGTGGTCGTGAATCTCGATCGATTAGCCCAGACAGAAGACGCGAATAGCCTTTACCCGTGGAAGCGTTGGCACGTTATTGACGACCCACTAGGACAAAATAAAACCGAGAAGCCCGTCGACTTCTTCCAGCCACAGAGCAATGTCCAAGAGTTGATGGCTGTTTATGAGAAATTTGCGAACATGGCAGACGAAGCTTCCGCTCTCCCTAAGTACTTGACAGGATCAGGCGCTACGGGAGGAGCCGGCCGAACCGCCTCGGGCCTTGCGATGCTCATGGATAACGCATCTAAAGTGATGCAAAATGTGGCTGCGAATGTGGATGATGACATCCTCACACCTTGTATAGAGAGGCTTTACGAGATGGTCATGCTCAGCGCGGCAGGCCCGCAGCTACAGGGGGACGAAACAATTGTTGTCAAGGGCGTGACAGTAGCCGTCCAGAAAGAAACGGATCGGATGCGCAAACTTGAATTCTTGCAGATGACAGCTAACCCGATGGATATGCAGATCATGGGTATCCCGGGACGTGCGGCTGTTCTTGAAGATGTTGCGGAAGAACTTGGTATGAAAGGGAAAAAGGTAGTACCATCATCCGAAGAACTTCAGGAGAAGATGCAAGAGGCCAACAAAGCGCAACAGGCGCAGGCAGCTGCAGAAGAAGGTGGAGGTGCCCCGGGTGGGTCACCGCAAGCAGGACGTGACCCCGCAATGGCTGCGAGGGAAGGGCAAGAGAACGTAACCCGAGGAGTAGTTCAATGAAAAGAGTAAACGCAGGACTAGCCAAGAAGTATGGCAAGCCCTTGTCTTACACGGATGGCGAGCACACCCAGTCGAAGACTAAGGGTGGTGGCAAGAACTCGTCTATCATGTCGAACCCTAACACCAAGTCAGACCGGTGTGGTTACGGCGTTAACGGCGTCGGCAAGTAGGAGATCATCATGGGATACGAAACGTTTCCAAAGAACGGGCAGCAAGGCTCCCGTAAGATTTTCTCTGGCGAGTCAAACGGCGGCGATGCCATGACGAATCGCAACAACCGCGAAAAGCGGGACTACATGAAGTCTGGTCGCATGGAAAACTGCGCCAAGGCTGCTAGTAGCGAGAAGTTCAAACCCGGTTCGGAAAGTGCTGGCAGAGGTGCAGACTTCAGCAAGCAGAGCTATCCGAAGAAGGGCCATAGCGCCACGAAGTTCGGCTCGACTGTTTCACAGGGGAGCTGACATGTTCACCACCGCTGCAAAACGAGGCAAGAAGGGGAAAAACCCCGGTGCAACTGCGAAAGTGCAGAACGATGACCTCTCAACGATGTACGCCGCTGCAGATTTCGGTGGCGGTAAGCCTGATAGTAGCCGTCGATTCACTGGTCTTTATGGCAAGAACGCTAAGGCTCGCAACGAAACTGATGTTGAAACTGGTGAAGAAAGTCGCCGTTCCGGCCGTATGTTTAATTGGATGAAAGGGGACAGCTATTAACCTTGACCAACCAGCTGCAGAAGCACTTATGCGCCTAGCAAATAACCGGGATTTTCAAACCTTCGTTAACTGGCTGGACGCAGTGCATGGAGTTTATGTAAATGGTGCCATTATGGGCCATGACGAAAACAATAACTCCGATGTTTTACGTGGTCGTGCACAGGGACTCTCCATCTTGAAACATGAGATGGAAAAAGCGCCTGATGTTGCCGGCCGAATTCAGAAAATAAGCTAAGAGGAATACGCCAATGGCGCTCCCGAAACAACTACGTCAACAGATCAAGCAGGGACAGGATATCGAAGACCAACTCCGGAAAGAGCAAGCGGAGGGTGGCACGGAAGACAAGTCCCAAGAGGAAATTGACAACCTACTCGCTGAGGTTACTCCTGAGGAGAAGCCCACTGCTGATGTAACTGAACTCCATCCTGTACCAGAAGGAGGTGATCCTGAGGTAGCGCCTGAGCCTAAGCCCGAGCGTACGGATTGGAAGCAGAAGTACAATGTCTTACGAGGCAAGTACGATGCTGAAGTACCACGTTTATCTGAATCTTTACGTGATGCGAATATTCGTATCAACGGGTTGGAAGATCGAATTGCAGGCATGACACCAGCGCCTGCAGAAGAACCCGAGCCTGCGCCTCGGTCGGACTTTACTCCTGAGGAGATCGCTGATTATGGCGAGGACCTTCTGGATGTGATAGGCCGTAAAGCGCGATCGATTGTTGAGGCAGAGTATCTGCCGCAGATGAATCAGCTCAACACTGAGCTTAGTTCTCTCAAGACACAAGTCGGAGAGACTGGCCAGAAGGTAGCAAAACAAGAAACAAATGAAGTTTTCGCCCAGCTTGACGGAACTGTCAAAGACTGGCGTAAAGTTAATGTCGACCCAGCATTTCACGTGTGGCTGGACCAAGTCGACCCCTTCACCGGGGAATCACGTAAGAACCTTATGCTGAATGCTTTCAACCGCAAAAACGCCCATCAGGTACGAGCATTCTTTGATAAGTACGCTGAGGAAAACGCCACAGTTTTTCAAGATCCAACCGCAGCACCCTCTGGGCAAGGGGGTAAAACTACTGCGACACTGGATTTGGAGAATTATATTGCACCGGGACAACCAAGGTCCGGTGGTGATGTTGGCGCTCCTAAAGACAAGCGCGTCTGGACCAATACTGAGATCGGTTCGTTCTATTCTGATGTTCAGAAAGGGCGATACAAAACCCGACCTGAGGACAAGGCCAGAATCGAGGCAGACATTGTGGCTGCCACAAGAGAAGGGCGCATTCGTTAATTAGGAGTTAAAAACTCATGGCATATCCAGTACCAGCGACTACTACCGGTTCGTTTACCGGTACGCTGCCGACGCCGGCGTATTCCGGTACCTTTATTCCCGAGCTATGGTCTGGAAAGATCATCGAAAAGTTCTATGACGCAACTGTATTAGCAGCAGTCGCGAATACGGACTACGAGGGCGAAATCACAAGTTATGGCGACAAGGTCACGATCCGCACCAAGCCTTCGATCGCAATCAACGACTACACTGCATACACCGCTCTGACCACCGAGACGCCGTCCAGTGCAGTTGTCGAATTGCTCATCGACCAAGGTAAGTACTGGTCTACGGCGCTTGACGACGTCATGGAAATCCAGTCGGACCTCGACCACTTCAGCCTGTGGGCAGATGATGCCTCTGAGCAGATGAAGATCGAGATCGACACGGATGTCCTCGCTGGTATTCCAGCAGGCGTTGCCTCTGAAAACCAAGGTGCAACAGCTGGTGTCCAGAGTGGCACAAGCCTTAACCTCGGCGTAGCAGGCACACCAGTTGTAGTTACGGCGGCCACCGCGATCAACAAGATCATCGAGTGTGGTCAGATTCTCGACGAGAACAACATTCCGGAAACGGGACGTTGGATTGTCATCCCAGCTTGGCTGGCGGCGATGATTAAGACGTCGGATCTGCGCGATGCTTCGCTGACCGGCGATGGCGTTTCAATGCTGCGTAACGGCCGTCTTGGAATGATTGACCGCTTCACGCTGTACGCTTCCAACCTCTTGCCTTACGGCTCGACGGATGCGGCGCATAGCATTTTGTTTGGTCACTCTCATGGCCTGACGTTTGCTTCTCAGCTGACTAAGGTAGAGACGCTTCGTGCAGAAAGCACCTTCGGTACCATCCTGCGTGGTTTGCAGGTCTTTGGTTACAAGGTAGTCGACAGCACAGCACTCGGTATCCTTTACGCTAGCAGATCGTAAGTCAGGGATCTGATATGGGAGGGGGACGGTCCCCCTCCCTTTTGACTGGAAGGTAATATGGCACGTTATTTGAAATCGTTAGCTACTGGGGTTGTGCTTCCGTACGTTGAGGCATCTTTGAAGTCCGCAGACGTTCGTTTGATGGACCCCGAGGAATGTGCAGAGTACGAGGCGGGGCTGAATAGGCCCGTTGCTTCTGAAGTTGTAGAACCCGAAGTGGTTGCAGAACCCGAAGTGGTTGCAGAACCCGAAGTGGTTGCAGAACCCGAAGTGGTTGCAGAACCCGAAGTTGGAGAGGTGCTCGTTGAAGACCTTGATCCAGTAGAGGAAGTTCTCGGAGCTCTTGAGGTTGACTGATGCCTAAGTCTGTTGATAATGCCTTAACTGATGCTAGGGTCATTTTGAATGACGCTATCGGAGAAAGGTATACCGACGCAGATTTGGTTTCTGATTTTAACAGTGCCATCTCGATGACAAAGATGCTTCGCCCAGATGCTTTTAAGCTGGGGGAGGTGCTACCGGAAATTTCCGTGGCTGATCTTGAACAAGTCCCAGAAACGGATTTTCCTTTGCCTGAGGTTTTTTATCAGAGCTTTGTCTACTACTTGGCTGGCAATGCTGAGTTGCGCGACGATGAGTTTGCAGTTGATAACAGAGCAATGACTTTACTAGCAGCGTATCGGAGGAACTTAACAGGCGACCTTCGATAACAGGAGTACAAAATGCCGCAGAGTGGCTTTGAAGATGGGTTCACAGTAACCACCAGTGGCTCACTTGATACTTGGGTTAAGGAGATTCACGCCAAAGTTCCGGGTGCTATTGAGGAATACATTTATGACCAGTTGAAGTTAGTCATAAGTGATTTCTTCCAGCGTACGAAATCATGGCGGACCTTTCTTGGTCCACTAACAGCAGCAGCAAACGATGGGACAATATGCCTCAACCCCGTTGATGCGTATTCCAATGTTATTCAGGTTCTTGAGGTCACTCGTAACACGAGTCCTCTATCGCAGCTTGACATGAAGTCACTGCCTCGTCTGTTTGCAACAGAGAACGACAACCAGAACCCATCCCGATTCTATCTGGACCCCTACCACACTATTAAATTTTTCCCGGTTCCTACCGTAGACACTGAAGATGTCTATGTCACGGTAGCGCTCACTCCACGATTGCGTGCAGACAACCGCATCCCTGAGTGGGTTGTCGAGCAGTGTTATGAGGCCATTAAGGCAGGCACGCTGCAACGTTTACATGAGGAACCTGACAAGACATATTCAAACGTAGCGAAGGCAGAGTACTGGGGCAAGAAGTACCGATCGGAGTTGGCACGTTCACGTTCAGTAGCTGCACAAGGCTATGGCGAGACAGCCCAACCTTGGGGATTCCCCAGATGGAACATGTAAATGTCGACTCCTGCTTACATAGACACAGCACTGTATCTCCCGTTGGGGGGCATCAATGGCTTTGAACTCGACGGATTTGCAGTCAACGGCGCGGCTTTCGTGGACTCCCCATTTGCGGGGGTCACTTTCGAGCTTGACCCCTATCGGTCGATCTTACAGGGTGAGCCGCAAGCTGCCGATCTACGCCCCATCTACCCGTCAATGTTTTCAGATTCTAATGCTATCTCTTATCAGGGAAGCGATCAGGTTGTATCGGAAGTCTGGGCTCCTCGTTGTAGCGCTGAAACTCCAGCGGAACGAGTGGACTCGTCAGTCGCAGATGAAGTTGTATCACTTGCATACGAGGTGGAAGGCGTTTCCGTTGTCCCTGTTGAATACCGTACGACATATGTACTGGCGACACATCCTGCTTCTACTCCACCGGAGCGAACAGATTCGGATGTGGATGAATCACTGCCGAGTACGGAGCCGAGTGAAGGCGATGTTTCCATCGTTCCACCGGAGTACAGAACAGTTAAAGTCCCAAGGGGAGACTCATGACCTTACTTGATCGGTTCATTAAGCAACCGGCTGAAATCAAAAAGTACCAGATCGACTACTCTGAGTGGTTGGCTGACGGCGAGACTGTTAGTAGTGTGGTGACAGCAGTGACCCTGCTTAACCCCGCTACTGACGACGTCGGTGAACCTACGATGTCAATAGGCACAACTCAGATTGTTGGGGGCACCGTGTTTGAGTACTACGTCAGCTTGGGGACAGATGGCAAGAGGTACAAGGTTACTTTTCAGGCTAGTACATCTGACACTCAGACTGTTGAGAGTGAGGTTGAATTCAAGGTGAAAGACACATGAGTATTGAATTTTCCAACAACGCTTCCGGAACGAATAGCGTTCAAGTAGAGATAGTTGACGGTACGATTACTCTGCAGACTAATGAGGGGCTTTTGTTTCCTTCTGTTACAACTGCGAGCGGTAATTTCTTCTACGCTACTTTAGAGGACACTTCTGGCAATATTGAAATTGTTAAGTGCACTAACAATGTAGGGGACGTATTCACTGTTACTCGTGCACAAGAGAACACCTCTGCCCAACTGTTTATCGTAGGGTCAAAGGTCGAACAGCGTACTACCGCTGCGACTTTTGATGAGTTTATTCAACGTACTGGCGGCACCATGACCGGTACTTTGGACCTCAATGGCGAAGATTTGCAGGACCCTGTCATTACGTCAACAGGCACCGGAGAAATTAAAGGACTACCTATCCGTGGTACAGATGGCGGCACAGGTAATCAGCTACTTGTCCCAACCGGCGGGGCCGCACCAACGATTGGCGGCAACGCCATTATTCACCAAGGGAACGACGGAGCCTACGTGCAGACAACTTTCACTCTCACTGGTGGTGAAGGTCTTGCTGCTATTGGAGATTTGTCTACCCCCCGAACTATTGATCTGGACATTACGGAGCTGAATAGTATCGCTGGTACGAGTGTCGCTGGTGACGATGAGTTCCTTATGTATGACACGGATGCGGCTGAGCATAAACGCATGGTTTATCAGCAGGCAGGTGTACCGATTATTACTGATTCTACATCGTCAATAACACCAACAGATGCAGATATGAACTCGATGTATTTATGTACACATGCCGCCGCTGGTATAGCATTCAACTTAAATTCTGGTATTGGTGAACAGGGTAATTTCCTACTTATTAGCCAACGAGATGCTACACAGCAGGTAACGGTAGGGGGAAGTGGCACTACTATTGTGGCTGCTTTCGCCGGTAAAGCAACACGCGAGCAGTATTCTGTGCTAGTAGCAGTATGTACTTCTGATAATAACTGGACTGTTTATGGGGACGGTGTCTGATGCAACATTTACTCGCTATGTTTGCTGCTGCTGCAGTTTGGAGGCAGCCTTATGCGTATCTTGCAGAGACCTTTGATGTAGGTGTAGAAGAAATCAGTGCAGGCAAGCTTGGCATTGTTGGTTGGGGGTGGAGCAGCCTCCCCGGTGGTTTTGGTGGCACGATTGATCCGTCGTCGATAGATGGGCACACGATGAGGCAGATCCAAGACACGGATGAGTCAGGTATTTTCCTCTTTAGGTTAGAGTCCGGCTCCCCTCCCACTGAATCAACGTATTTGGACAAGTTAGTTATTGAGGATTCTGGGGGTACGGTGGAGTTGCTTCAATCGGATGCAACCTTCCTTACAGATAGCAGTACTTATTCCCGGTGGGAATGGACTTCAACTTATTGGACAGGCGATTGGGAAAATGACATCGGTAACCAAAGAGACGTAGAGGTATGGCTGACATGATAGAACTAGCATTTAATTTTTTACCAATATTCCACGGCCCAAACTTTAAGATATTTCATGCGGCTGGCGACTGGCGGAATCCTATCGGTGCATTTTCTCATAAGAGAGCAAATGGAACAGTTATCAACGACACATTTACGTTTGCGAATCGCGAATGTGTCGTCGTTGGCTATGGTCCCGGCGAAAGGTTCGTAGGACCAGCATGGCAAGATATTGGTCAGCTACCCGCCAGTGGCGGATCAACATGTGTGATGTTTGATGGCCCGTATAAGTACTGGTGTGCACAGACTAACGATCGACTGAACTTAATGATGAAGGGGAAAGCGATCCACCCGCTTGCGGGCGCGAGTGGTGTGTTGAACGTCAAAGCTGGGGACACCCTTTTGCTGGCAGAAGGGCATATCACAATAGATGGGATAAACCACCCGTACCCAAGTTCTTATGTCGCTCCTGCTGATGCAGCACTAAATGTAGAAGCAGTTACAGACTCTGTTGTTATAGCTGTTCGAACTGCACCAGTGGACCCTTAATGCCTCTGATTGTATTTGAAAATAACAGCAATGCGATACTTGCCGCCGACATTGATGATACGACGACTACGATCACAATGGTGGCTAGTCATGGGGATAATTTTCCTAGTATTACTGCACCTGATGAAATATTTTTCATCACGTTACAGAACTACGCAGCTCAGCTTGTTGAGATTTGCCGCGTTACTAATCGAGTGGCAGATGTATTCACAGTGGTACGTGGGCAAGATGGGACCACAGCTAAGAGTTGGATTTCATCAACGACCGCAGTACAACTGCGTGTTACAAAAGAGACGCTAGAAGCTTTTGTTCAGAGTGGGAATGGGCTGCCCCAAACTTGGGAATACTTCACTTCTTCTGAAGGGCAAGCTATCTTTAACACAGCAGAAAGCCTACCTACTGTTGACGAGTACGTACAAGCTTTTATCAATGGAGTGCGCCAGTTCCCACCAGCTCACTTCTCTGTCACAGGGATTCAGCAGGTCACCTTCTCTGAAGGGCTAGCTGAAGGCGACTACGTAGCCATAGGGGTTTGATATGTTGACTGTAAATAATCCGCTTGTTCTTTTCGCTGGAAAGCTATTCGGCGTTGGTGTGGAGCTCAGGCTTTCGCATAGTGATGACTCATGGTTGCTTTGTTTTGAAGCAGAAGCAGTAGCGTGGAAGTACTGCAAGGAGTGGGCTCGTGCTAGGTGATCTGATTAAAGGGGCACTCGGCCCGATCATGGATGGAGTACTACGCTTCATCCCTGACAAGAACGAACGAGCCCGTGCGAAGGAGCAGATGGAAGGCCAGATGCTGGCTGCCATGACTTCACTCGTACAGGGCCAGCTGCAAATTAACATGAAGGAAGCAGAGCACAAATCGGTGTTTGTTGCCGGTGCTCGTCCTTTCCTATTATGGGTTTGCGGCGCTGCCTATGCATGGACATTTGTATTACAACCGTTGGGCACATGGGGTGTCTTGGTTGCAGGTGTGGAAGTCCCTGCCTTACCAACGTTGGATTTGGGTCCACTGTCTACCCTTACGCTCGGAATGCTCGGGCTTGGTGGCTTGCGGACATATGAGAAACGCCTCGGCGTTGCCAATCAAGGTATAAAAAAGAAGTGAACGATGTGATATCGAATTTGGAAGAACGGGAACATAACGAGGAGTAAGAAAATGTCACGAGGAAGTCAATTACATAAGCTGAACACTCGGGGGTATAACTCCCAGTTCGAGCGTAAGGCACTGTCGAGGATTGAGAATAGCACTGGCACTGACACTGCCCCTGCAAAACTGATTCTTGACGGTCTTTGGAGTGGTACGGATACGATTACGGTACTTGTTAATATAGGTGCTGGTGATCTTAATCCTGCGTATTCGCCTTCGGGTAATGAGGACGCTTTCGCCGCCGCTACTGGTTTAGCAGTGCAGATTGCTCTTGAGACCGATGTTAGCGCTACAGCTTCAGGTGGGACTGTGTTCATTACGAAGACGACAGCGGGGGCGGTAAATATCATCAGCTCTGTTATTACGTAATGCTTATAAACCTTAAGAATTTTGCTGGGTTATACCCTAAGTATTCTGACCGTGCTCTGAATGCAAACGCAGCGACGGTCGCTAATAATACTCAGCTTTATTCAGGTGAGGTGCGTGGGCTACGAGAACCTTTCAGAGTTGCGGATCTATCAGCTGAAACATTTACCGTAGAACGAGCGTATCGCTTGTATGACGGCTCGGTTTCTATTGCCGATACAGTTGGCGACTGGATAGCATTCGATGATCCAGACGTAAATTTTGTCAGGGGAGCATTAAAGAACGATCAGTACGATCGTTACTATGCTTCAGGAGGCACTCAACAACCAGTCGTTGCTGAAGCTACGGAGTGGGCAGCGGGTAATACTCCGCATGATCTTGGAGTGCCTGAACCTACAGTAGCACCTACCGTCACACCTCCCGCATCTGGTGATGTTGATGAAACTCGGGCATATGTATATACGTTTGTGAATGAGTGGGGGGAGGAGTCTGCCCCTTCGCCTGCGTCAGCGCCAGTGACTGGTGATATCACCGGTTCATGGGTGCTATCCACCATGCAAGTTGCTTACCCCCCAGCTGGTAACCATAACCCGCTATCTAAAACTCGCATTTATCGTACTGTTACTGGCCTATCATCTGTTGACTATAGGTTTGTTACTGAGATTACTCCAGCGGCAGGTTATACCGATGATAGTAGTGGCACCCCCGATGGTGGTGGCTACATAACTTCTACTGATGGTGTATCTCTGAATGAGTCTTTACCTTCTAATAGCTGGAATGCTCCGCCTGCTGGCTTACAAGGTATTGTCAACATGGCGAATGGAATCATGGTTGGTTTTGTTGGTCGTGATTTATATTTTTCTGAACCTTACCGCCCTCATACTTTTCCTCTCGCATATCAAATTTCAGTAGATGCCGTAATTATTGGTCTTGGGGTGTACCAATCAGGTGTTGTGGTATGTACTACTTCAAACCCTTGGGTTGCTACTGGCACCCATCCCGCTAGCATTGCTTTAACTCGTCTCGATGATGTTGAGCCATGCCAATCATTTCGAAGTATTGTTAATGGGCTCGATGGCGTAACTTATGCTTCACAGAATGGCTTGATACTTGTTAACCAACAGGGCGCGAGCAATATTACAAAGCCCCTTATAACTCGTAACGAATGGAGAGAAAGTTACTCCCCCGCAACGAGCCGTTCAGCAGCAGACGGCTCACGTACTATAACTTTCACGAATGCTAATGAGGGGTGGCTATTTCAGCCGTTGGAACCGATGGGCCATCTTGTGGATCTGTCAGGTTTTACGGATGTTACTGGAGTCCATACGGACCCGTTCACTGGTGAGGCATACGTCATTTCTCGTGACCAAATATTTCAGTGGAATCCAGTAAGTACTGTACCTCTGAACTATACGTGGAAGTCGAAAGTTTTCGAGTTGCCATACCCCGTGAACATGGGTGCGTACCGACTACAATATAAAGATGTTATTTCCGGGGGTGACTATGATCCGGGCTTTGATTACACGGCCTATAACACCGCTCGTTTTGATGCGACTACTGTCGAAGCTACTTATGATTTACCAACTGTAGTTTTCCAGACTGACT
>Ga0255046_10000389_pt1 | contig 11736 bp, 9 predicted proteins | sample BC1_12_27_MG_FD_183632 | JGI IMG/M metagenome (GOLD analysis project Ga0255046, IMG submission 183632) | Seawater microbial communities from Strait of Georgia, British Columbia, Canada - BC1_12_27 | ecosystem: Environmental > Aquatic > Marine > Strait | place: Canada: British Columbia...
ATCCGGAAATGGTAGATTTTGGTTCAGGGCAAGGCACGAGCGTTTTCTGCAACCACAGGCATAGTATGACTATTCCGAGGATTGCAGAAAAGCGAAAACGCAGTCCTGGCCCGAAAGATGCCGTTTCCGGATGGACACTAGTTGTTTGGGCTATACTCCACCAGTGCCGCTGTTTCACCCATGAGCCGGTGCTTTTCAAAACGCCGCATGGTAAACGGTTTAAGTATAGCCGGACATTGGCCGGTCGCCATGAACCGAGCCATATACTTCCCGGTGACTGTCGAAGATTTGAACCCGAAATAACCCCAGCCGCAATCGACAAAATACCCTTCGACAAGATCATTGCCATCGATAATGGGCGCCATATCCGGGGTCATATCTGCCAGTCCCCCCCAGATTCGCATGAATTTCGCCCCTTTTAAGCAGGGTAATAGCTCCGTCAGGGCTTCAGCCTGGTGTTTAATGTAATGGGCCGTGTTTTGCGTGGTATAATTGGGCCAAGGGTCCATATGAGCGCCGGTGGCGATTTCACCCTTGAGTGTCTGATTGGCATAGACATGGTATGCCCCCGAGGAAACGACATGATCCAGCAACGGTTTTAAAGGTTGGGTCACCATGGCCTGTATCGTGAGCACACTGATCGGCATTCGAATATCCAACATCTGATATGCCAGGGCCGCTGAATACGCCCCGGCCGCGTTGAGCACCTTTTTCGTTTTAATCTTTCCTTGATCCGTTTCTATAAAATCGACCTTTCCGTTTCTCACACCGATGCCGGTGACCTCGGTTTTCTGATGGATATGTACGCCGTGTTTTGTGCAACCTTTGGCAAGCCCCCAGACCACGGCATCATGCCGGACAATGCCGCCGGGTGGATGATACATACCCCCGAAAATCGGATACCGGGGTCGGTCTGAGATATCCAGAGCTGGAACCAGGGTTTTGCATTCTTTTGCATCCAGCAGCCGGCTGTCGATTCCATGGAACTGAGCGGAGGAAACATTCAGTCGCAGTGCTTTCACATCGGCTTCACTGTGGGCCAAAGTCAGGTTTCCACAATTATAAAACATCAGGTTAAAATCGAGTTCTTTGGTTAAAAGCGGCCAAAGTGTTAAAGCCTCTTGATAAAGGGGAAGGTTTTCCTGGGTGCGCTGGTTGGCGCGCACAATGGCGGTATTTCTTCCGGCTCCGCCAAAACCGATGTAGCGTTTTTCAATGACCGCGACATTATTGATTCCGTGATCCTTTGCCAAATAATAGGCGGTGGCAAGACCGTGAAGTCCCCCGCCGATAATCACGGCATCATAGCTGGACTGAAACGGAGATTTTCCCAACAGGCGTTCGGGCTTAAAAAACATGGAATTTCCAATTCGGCAATTCTGTTTGGATGAAATGGACGGGGAAACATTCACATTCTTAAAGGCAGTGACTCGACTTGTGTCGACTGGCTGACCATCGTCCCGCCGGAAAGCCTGGTTGTCATCATCGCGCAGCCCCGCTATCCCAATGAAATGATCACTTTAGGCAAAATGGCCCGTCGTAAAGGCCACCAGCTTTTCAATCTCTTCTTTTTCAATAGTTCCAGTTTGCGCAAATGCCAAGAGAAAGAAACCACCCATCTGGGTGATAAAATGTCCTGAAATCAAGAGATCCTTTCCAGTCGCCAAATGGGCGAAACAGGTTCGCTTTTAGGCTAGTCCATGGCATCCAGCACTTCGTACCCTTCCTTTTCCAGGGATTTTTTGATAACAGCTGTATCGCAGGATGAAAGCCTGAAGTAATATACCCTTTTACTGGTCTCTTGCGAAATTATCCCGACGTTTATAATATCTCCGCCATTATCGTTGATAATTTGCAAAACGTTCCTGAAAGAACCCGGCTTATCTCCCACAACCAGGTCAATACGTGAACTGGCGTTAAGGAGACCCATCATATCAATAAAAGCCCGAAGGATGTCTGTTTCGGTAATTATTCCGACAAGTTTGTTGTTTTCTACAACCGGCATCCCACCGATTTTGTGCTTATAGATGAGTCGGGCTGCGATCTCAATGTCATCATCAGGACCAACCCTAATCGGATTCCTTACTATTAAGTCTGCAAGAGATACATCTCCCAACATTGAGGGAATAAGACCCTGTTTCAAATCCGCAAGGGTAAGAAAACCCTTTAGCCTGTTCCCCTTTGCAACCACAGGTAGATGCCTGATGGAATTTACTTTCATAAGCTCTATGGCCTCCTGGATAGAGGCGTTTTCCGTTATGGTGATAGGATCAGGAATCATTAATGAATTAATTTTCATGATATCTCCCTTTGCTCTAATTAGAAACTGGAACGATCCAATGCATTCAATACCAGTGTGATGGGCCTGTCTTCTTCACTTTTTCCGGTAAATCTTATAGGTCCCGGTCTTCTGTAGTTGTCCTCACCCGGTACAGCCGCAAGCCATTTTTCTCTAAATGCCTTTACAATTCTGAAAGAAGCGGAATTAACATCAACTATACTTTTTTCCAGAACAAGAGCCAATTTCCCTTTCCTCTCTTCAAGGTGCATGAGCGGGGCAATCGGAATCCCAATCGGCTCCCATTTTGAAAAAGCCTTTTCCAAATTCATTATGGCTGCCATCTGTCCCGTGGAACCGTTGGCTATAAGGCTAAAAACCGTTAACCCAAGGTTATAAGTATAATTACAGTCAAATCTGGTTGGATCGTTTCCTCTTCCGTCATAACCGTAAAAATGAATCTGTGTTTTGAATTTCGGCATCGATTTTTGAAAAATCTTTTCAACAGGAGCAGGAATCTTTCCATCTTTCGACATTACACCTTCTTTTTCCAGGGCCTGCCTGAGAGTTTTAACAGATATGATGGATGCTTTAATCAATAAAAACTTTGCATCATCATAGTTCTTAAAGAGAATCGGCCCGAAGTATTCCGGGTCAAGACCGCCTTTTTCAAACGTCTTCCGATAATACGATTTGTCTATCCCGATCTTGTAAATCCCGTTCTCCTTTAGAATGTTTAGATAATTTTTGACCAGTCCCATGAGAACTTTTTCTGTCTCAACCTGTGAAAACTGGAAATTCCCGTGGCTGTCTCTTTCCATCAGAAGACCTTCCTGGAAAAATGCAGGGATATCGTTAAACAGGTCATCATCCCTTGTATTCCATATGGAAGAAGAAGCATTCTCTCTTGCACGCCTGGCCAGTCGCCTCAGGTATTCCAGTTTATCTTCAAGAGCCGGAAAATCTGCGTGGAAATCCGTATCATGGGTTTGGTTATATTCGGCGATAATTGTGTTCAGCTTTATGATAAAAATCTGTATTTCATTGATAAATTCCAGCACGCCTTCCGGTATTACGATAACGCCGTAGTTTTTACCCACAGCAGCTCTCCTGACAATGCCGTCGCAAATCACACGGGAAAGATGTCTTAAAGTCATGCCATAGGCATGGTAATCGACAGTCCCTTCTTTTTCAGCTTTTTCAGCTCTTTTTTTATCTGTGTAGTTGGAAAAATCCTCACCGATAAGGGTCATATTGGCATGGGTCTGCAAAGCAACTTCAAGTGCCAGATGGCTGGCGACTCTTCCCATGACCTTGCAGATATGCCAGTATTTTACATCCGAACTGCTGTCTGTGCACAGGTTGCTGATAGCGTTGGCAAATGCCCTGGCAGCGGTATGAAAACCGAAAGACATGGCGCATAAAACATTACCATCCGCGTCTCTTACTTGAATATCGCCGTCAATGGTTTTGGGAACACCGACAACCTGGATGTCGTCTTCGATCAATTCCTGCGCTAAAAACGCCGCATTTGTGTTTGAATCATCACCACCAACGATGACAAGGGCATCAAGACCAAGCTTTTTGCAGGTTTCTTTTGAAAGGGACATCTTCTCTTTTGTATCTATTTTGGCCCGGCCGGTTTTGATCATGGTAAAACCACCAAGATTTCTGTATTCATCAACAAGACTGCCGGTTATTTCAATAGCTTCATTTTCAATGATTCCATCCGGGCCGAGCAGAAAACCGTATATTCTGGTTTCGGGATTGGCATTCTTGGCGGCATTGTAAAGCCCTGCAATAACATTATGTCCACCAGGGGCAGGACCGCCTGAAAACACAATACCGATATTACGCTTTTTGCAGTATCCGGCCTTGAAAGATTCTTCAGGGGAATCCAATCCCACAATAGATTGAACTTTGTTATCTATAATACCTGGCAACTGTTTCCTGGCTTCCCGATCAATACTGAATTTAAAATGATCATTATCCTTCAAAATAGTATAAGAGCTTGTAAATACATTGCATTTAGGAGGAATATTCTCTCTTCGTTCAACCATCTCCTTATTAATGTTGCTGGTGGCTTTTTTGACTTCAGGATTTTTCAGAAGGTCTTCAATACTGATGGGGACTTTATCTTTCACGGTATTGCTCCATACCCGGACAAGCCGGAAAAGTTACAAGTGAGCTAAAGTTAAGGAGTCGCTACGCTCCGGCTTCTATAAAAATTGGCAGTATTCCTTAACTTTAGGCATTTTAGATCACTTCACACTTAATAGGCTAAGCATTTTTTTTGCCATAAAATGCACCCCGGTGAAATTGACTCTGTATTTCACTGGGCAAGCAGAATTTACAACTAAGGAATTAAAACGTGATGGATTCTACTTTTTACGAATTCATCAATAAATAATATCTGCTCCCCAATGTTTGTGTCAAGATTATTAAGTTTGATGGCTTCGAAAAAATCAGATTTTGATGGCAAAGTAAAAAGCTCCAAATTCAAGGCGCGCAAATTCCGAGGAATGAGACGTACTGATAGTACATCATAGTGACGAGGAATGCAGCGCAACGCAGAAGTTGGACTTTTTACGAAGCCATCAAGTTTGCATACTAAAAAGGATTTTTTCAAGCGCTTTATTCTTAGAACTTGGCAAAATGATTGACATTCAGTTTTCTTTAGTTTATTCAGGTCATTGATATGAAGTAATCTTTCTCCATAATCCTGGACTAAAGTAGTACAAGTAGAATATTCACAACCTTGGGGGCCAAAGCATGAAAATGGGTTTATCAAAGATTTCTGCCGCACTTGCTGTTATGTTCTTTTTGATCTCTGCTTCTGCAATTGGAGCTGATATCGAGCTTGCCAAAAAATCTACGCTGGAAACCATCTTGAGAAAAGGTGAGCTGTGGGTCGGTTTTGAGTCAGGTTATATGCCTTTTGAAATGACAAACCAAAAAGGAAGGTATGTTGGTTTTGACATAGATGTTGCCAAGGAGATGGCCAAGGCTATGGGCGTAAAATTCGTTCCGATTAATACGGATTGGGTCGATATTATTCCTTCGCTGGTTACCGGAAAATTCGATATTATCATCAGCGGTATGACCGTAACCCAGGAGAGAAACCTCAAGATAAATTTTGTCGATCCATATTTTATTGTCGGTCAAACAATCCTGATGAACATAAAACATGAAGGTGTCATAAAATCTTATAAGGACCTCAATAATCCCAAGTATATTGTCACATCCCAGGCAGAAACTACCGGAGAGGAGGCTGTCAAAAGTCTCATCCCGAAATGTACATCCAAATCCTTTAAAAATATAGAGGACGCAGTCTCTGAAGTTATAAAAGGCAAAGCAGATGCGTTTGTGTTTGACCTGCCCTACTGCGTTGTTGTTATGGTCATGCAAGGAAAGGACAAATTGGCTTTTCTCGACAAACCCTTTACCTATGAACCGCTTGCCTGGGCTATTAAAAAAGGTGATCCGGATTTTTTAAACTGGCTCAAAAACTTTTTACTACAGATCAAAAACGACGGGCGATATGACAGAATCTACAATAAATGGATCAAAAGTACCGACTGGATAAAAAATGTTCAACGGCTTGATTGAAATCTGTCATTGCAAAATCTAAACCGTCTGCCGTGCCTTAAACAAAGTATTTTCTCAGATATTTTATAGGAGCTTAACAATGAACGACAAAAAGAAAGCGGAGGCTAAAGAAAAAAAAGCAAAAAAAAAGGCGGCAGCTAAAGAAAAAAAAGCAAAAATGAAGGCGAAAATGAGAGATAGAGGAGGGGGAGCGATTGAGGTGATGTGTCTCAAGTGCCAGCACACTGAAATCATTTACCTGCCGACCGAAGTCCCTAAATGCCCTGATTGCAATATCCGCATGTCAATCCGGGAAGTTTTAAGAGAAGGGAAGTCTTACTAACAATGGTATAAAAGGCCGTCAATCTTGGCCGCCCAAGTATGAACCAAATACACAAAAGGGAGGATTAAGTTATGAAGAAAAGTTTTAGTATTGGATTGGTTGCACTATTTGTTATGTTTTTTTGCGTCTCTTCGTCTGCATTGGGAGCTGATATCGAGCTTGCCAAAAAGTCGACAATAGAAACCATCTTGAAAAAAGGTGAACTTCGGGTCGGTTTTGAATCCGGTTACATGCCTTTTGAAATGACAGACAAAAAAGGAAAGTTTGTCGGTTTTGACATCGATATGGCCAAAGAAATGGCTAAGGCCATGGGGGTCAAATTCGTGCCGGTTAATACAGCATGGGACGGCATCATTCCTTCGCTCATTACCAAAAAATTCGATATCATTATGAGTGGTATGACCGTAACCCAGGAAAGAAATCTAAAGGTTAATTTCGTCGATCCTTATATTATTGTCGGCCAGACAATCCTTGTGAATAAAAAACATGAAGGTAAAGTAAAATCATATAAGGACCTGAATAAAAAAGAGTATATCGTGGCATCCAAACTCGGAACCACGGGTGAGCAGGCCGTAAAAAGACTTATCCCAAAATGTACTTACAAATCCTTTGAAACCGAGCCGGAAGCGGCCCTTGAGGTTGTGAACGGCAAAGCGGATGCGTTTGTATATGACCTGCCTTACTGCGTTGTATTTATGGCCGAGCAGGGGGCAGGCAAACTGGTCTTTCTCGACAAGCCTTTTACGTTTGAGCCGCTTGCCTGGGCTATTAAAAAAGGTGATCCTGATTTTCTCAACTGGCTCAATAACTTTTTAAAACAGATAAAAAATGATGGGCGGTATGACCGAATCTACAATAAGTGGATCAAAAGTACAGGCTGGATCAAAACCGTTCAATAGACCTAACTATATTTAAAGCCAAAACAGGCCGGCCGGATTTAAGGGTTTGGCCGGCCTGACTTTCACAAAAAATAAAATCGCTTCATGATTTTATACAATGCGCCAAAGTACGGTAGCGGACCACGCCGCTAAAAAAAAGGAAATTCCTGTACAATGAATTTAAAACCTCCACCTACCATCCCCTTTATCGAAGATCCCGGCCTTGAGCGAAGATGGGGTGAAAAAGGACATTTCCAACAATCAAGTAAAACTATAAAATTACTATACTGGACCTTAAATTAAATGACACATGAGGTAGAGAGATGAATTCAGCTGCAACTCTGCAAGGGTCAAAACAAAAATATTATATGTGGGTTGGCGTTTTTTTCCTTATCATGACAGGAATTGTCTTATCCCTTTATTTTTCTGCTATGCAAATCGACTATGCGTGGCGATGGAATAGAATCCCCAGGTACTTTGCGTATCATGAACAGGTTGAAATAAACTCAGAGATAGATGGTGAAGTTGAGAGTATCTCAAAAAAGGGCGAAGAAACTGTTGTTAGTGTTAAGGGCCTTGAGGGTGTAGAATCGTACCCTGCTCCAGCCGGGGCTGTGCAGGTAGAAGAGGGTGATCAGATCTATTATGGCGACATACTGGCCACTTATAAAAAGTGGAGGGTCGGAATATTAATGGAAGGCCTATGGCTTACATTAAAAGTCAGTCTAATATCAATTGTTTTTGGAATAATAATCGGCCTCGTCGGCGGCCTTGCACGCATATCATCTAACCCGGCCTTAAAATGGTCTGCAATAACTTATATTGAGCTGATTCGCGGTTCTCCCCTGCTGGTGCAAATTTTTATCTGGTATTTTGTTATGGGGACATTGATAAATAATCTCCTTGTTAATCAGGGAATTGGCCAGATTCCAGCCCTGTGGTTTGGTGTAGCAGCTCTTGCCAGTTTTACAGGAGCATATGTGGCGGAAATGGTACGGGCCGGTATACAGTCCATACATCGCGGTCAAACTGAAGCGGCCCGATCTTTGGGTATGACATATACTAAGTCTATGCTGCATGTTATTTTGCCCCAGGCCATGCTCCGAATAATGCCGCCCCTGGCCGGTCAGTTTATCAGCCTTATAAAAGATTCTTCGCTACTGGGCATCATAGCGATTCGAGAGTTGACAAAAGCAACACGCGAAGTTGTTACAACCAGTCTGCAGCCGTTTGAGCTCTGGTTTGTATGTGCACTTTTATATTTAATTTTGACATTTGGACTTTCCATGCTATTACAGTATCTTGAAAGGAGGCAATTAGCGGTATGATTGATGTAAAGAATATTTCCAAGACCTTTATAACTCCTTCAACGGTAGTTAAGGCCCTGGTTGATGTAACAGCTAAAATTGAGACGGGGCAGGTTGTGGTTGTTCTTGGACCGTCCGGGTCCGGTAAAAGCACCTTCATTAGATGCCTGAATAATCTAAACGTAGCCGATGAGGGCAGTATCATAATCGACGGCATAGATATCCTTGATCCCAAGACAGACATAAACAAAGTGCGCGCTGAAGTTGGCATGGTGTTTCAATCTTTCAACCTTTTTCCCCACAAGACCGTCCTTGAGAACGTTACTCTGGCGCCGATTGTTGTTCGGAAAAAACCTAAAGCAGAAGCCCTGGAGAAAGGAATGGCGCTGTTGGACAAGGTGGGTATAAAAGACAAGGCCGATGTCTATCCTGATCAGTTGTCCGGTGGACAGCAGCAGCGTGTAGCAATCGCCCGTGCACTGGCTATGGAGCCTAAAGTGTTACTCTTTGACGAGCCGACTTCTGCATTGGATCCTGAAATGGTCGGCGAAGTGCTTGATGTTATGAAAACATTGGCCAAAGAGGGGATGACAATGGTGGTTGTTACCCATGAAATGGGATTCGCCAGAGAAGTCGCGGACCTGGTAATTTTCATGGATGAAGGCGCCGTCGTGGAAGTCGGGACCCCCGAGCATTTCTTCACAAACCCCACCCATGATAGGACCAAGCTCTTTTTGAGCCAGATTCTTTAAATTGAAGATTGAAAATTTAAGGGAAAAATCTGTATAAAATATTGATGGAATTATAATCTCCAATCTGTTGTAAGCCTATCTCAATTCCGCAATCCTCAATCTCTACAATAGTGAACATATAATTTCGCAATTGCCTCCTTAATCCCCATCTTAAACGAGGAAGTATATATCCTCAATCTATCATAGAGACCTTTGAAAAATGCAAATGTTTGTTCGAGTTCAAGGAAGGCGAAAATTTTAACCACCCCGGTACGATCTGCCGGACCTACGGGGCAGGCAGGAATACATTGAGTATTTCGAGGATTACAATTTGAGCCTGACGCAGAAATCGGGCAAAGAGGGGTGTTTTGCAAAGGTCTCTCATATTAAGTTTACATTCTCATCTTGTATGTGTTAACCTTTGACACATTATGATACTGATATCATTCCCGATAACCAAACATACAGAATCTTAATAATTTACAAAACTATATGAGGTGATCAAATGGATTTTGCATCAATTCTGAATCGATTTAAAAAAAGCGGCAACTATTATATCTGGATTTGTGTATTTTTTTTATTAATCTTTGGAATTGTTTTTTCCCTTTATTATGCCACGCTCCAAATTGACTATGTGTGGAGATGGTTTAGAGTTCCCCAATATTTTGTGTATGAAGATATCATTGAAGTTAATGCAGAGATAGAGGGTGAAGTAGAATCTATCCAACTAAAAGATGAAACAGCCATTATCCGTATAAAGGGCTATGAGGAAGCTGAGTCTTACAGCGTTCCGGCCCTGGACATCAGGGTAGAAGAAGGGGATCTGATATCTCCCGGTGATACATTGGCTACTTATCAAAAGTGGCGAGTCGGTATTTTAATGGAAGGTCTATGGCTTACCTTAAAAGTCAGTATAATTTCTATTGTTTTTGGAATAATTATCGGCTTATTCTGCGGCATTGCACGCATATCATCTAACCCGGCCTTAAAATGGTCTGCAGTAACTTATATTGAGCTGATTCGCGGTTCTCCCCTGCTGGTGCAGATCTTTATCTGGTATTTTGTGCTAGGAACACTGATAAATAATATCCTTATCAAACAGGGAATCAGCCAGATTCCTGCTCTGTGGTTCGGCGTTGCGGCCCTTGCATGTTTTGCAGGGGCGTATGTGGCGGAAATGGTCAGGGCCGGCATACAATCTATTCATTTCGGCCAAACTGAAGCCGCCTATTCTACAGGTATGACATATATTCAGTCTATGCGACATGTTATTCTTCCCCAGGCCTTGCGCCGAATCCTTCCACCTCTTGCCGGTCAGTTCATCAGCCTCATAAAAGATTCTTCTTTGCTAGGCCTTATAGCCATACGTGAGTTAACCAAAGCAACCCGCGAAGTAATTACAACCAGCCTGCAACCGTTTGAACTTTGGTTCATATGTGCAATTTTGTATCTTGTTTTAACCTTTACACTCTCCATGTTTGTGCAGTATCTGGAGAAAAGGACGGAAGTCACTTAACCCGGGCAAACCGGAACTAAAAATATTTGCCACAAAGACACAAAGGATATATTTATTATTCTTTCTTTGTGCCTTGGTGTCCTAGTGGCAGAATAGAAAAAGTTTTGCCACAAAAAGCTCAAAATTTACAACTAAGGAAATAATAAAAAACCATTAACCAACAACGATTAACCGCTTTTAAGCTTCCCCACCAGATATCCATCCATTAAAAGGTGTATCATATGATGCAGCACACAGACCACAAGGGCCAGTCCGTATTGCGGAAAAAGGGAGACTTGCAAAATTATTGAAAGAGGCAGTGTTTTCTGGCCGCCCATGAAAATAACACTCTCTCTCCTACCTTTGCCCAGCTTTAAAAATATAGTGAAAAGGCCTGCAGAGATCAAAAGTATTCCATGAAAACCAAACACCAGTAAAAAAACAATCCCTACCGACCCTCCGCCGCTTATGATCGCATCCCTTGCCTGGGACATGGCCATCCAGACGATCCCCAAGACTAACCACTGGTTCAACACTTGTAGTTTCGGGGCAAATCGTTCAATAAAAAATTTTGCAAAAAATTTTATCAACAAACCAGTACAAAGGGGCAACAGTACAAGAAACCCGAGCTTTATCATGATTGCCGGCTTGTCAATGGAAACAACAGCTGTTCCACTAACCAGGTTTAAAAGGAGTGAGAGTGCAACCGGTATCGTAAAAACGGACAGTCCATTGGCCAGTATGGTTATCACCAGTGCATGCGCCATATTTCCTCCGGCGGCCCCTGTCATAACAACGCCGCTGCTCAATGTTGTCGGCATCACCGCCACTAGAAAAATTCCTATTTTTACCCCGGTATCAAGTGACAACATGCCGACTAAGGCTCCGGTTATCGGCGCAACAAGAAAAATTATTGCCAGGGCAATCGCTATACCCTTTATATCCATAAGCCCTGATCTTATCTGCCTGGCATTCAATATCAAACCGGAAAAAAAGAATATCAGAACAATTACAGCATCGGGTCCCCGATGCATTTTGAACCACCTTCCAATACCAGAGACGGTTTCGGTGATATCGGCAACAGTTACCGCAAAAACAATAAGAAGTCCTGTAATG
>Ga0255046_10000391_pt1 | contig 11711 bp, 20 predicted proteins | sample BC1_12_27_MG_FD_183632 | JGI IMG/M metagenome (GOLD analysis project Ga0255046, IMG submission 183632) | Seawater microbial communities from Strait of Georgia, British Columbia, Canada - BC1_12_27 | ecosystem: Environmental > Aquatic > Marine > Strait | place: Canada: British Columbia...
AAAGGAAAAAGAAAGTACGGATGATGCGGAGGACAAGCTCAAGAAGCTGCAAGACCTTAAAAGGAAGAAGTAAATGGCGAAGCGCGACGAAGGGAAGGTCCAGGAGTTAGAAAAAAGGGGGGTTGTTACTAAGGATGGCAGCGGTCGAAATGTGGTCGACGCTTCCAAACTAGAGGGCCCTCCAGTAGCAAAAAAGAAGAGCCACGATCCCAGACGAGATATGGGTAAGAAGGTCCAACCTGTCCATGGTCGTCCCAAGAAAAAGAAAAAGACTCCCCCGCCCGAAACGGTAGAGGAAGTCATAGAGGAAGAGGTCCCCGTACAGAAGGTGCTTCTTTCCTCCGACATTAAAAAACGCGAAGAGTTAAACAAGAAATTTAAGAAGGAGTTTACTATGCCAGATGAAAATGTCCCAACAGGGGTTGGGTTAGATATTGGTACCTCCTTTCTTGTATCCGGAAAATTCCAGAATGATGGAAAGATTCATTTTAAACAACTAAGGGATTGTTTCCTTGAGTTGACTCCGAAGAGCCCCGTCAACAAGAAGTTTATGAAGAAGGGACTCGATGATAGAAAAGCCCCCTACATTGAGAAGGATGGTAATTTCTATGTACTCGGAGAAGACGCTTTCCTAATGGCCAACGAGAGGCATGTTAATACTCGTAGGCCCATGCATAGAGGAGTTCTATCCCCACAAGAAAGTGAAGCTATGCCGATCCTGAAAGAGCTTATTCGCCGATTGGTAGGCGAGCCGAGGGAAGAGAATGAGAAGCTTATATTCTCAGTCCCAGGTAAGCCGATTGATGCAGAGTTCGATCAACTGTTCCACCAAGACATCTTAAGGAGTTTTATCAAGAGTTTGGGATACGATGCCCAGCCCATGAATGAGGCCGAGGCCCTGGCGTATTCTGAGCTACTTGAAGACGGCCTGACCGGAATCTCCATGTCGTGTGGTGCGGGCATGATGAACGTAGCTGTCCTATCTTCTGGTGACCCCGTGGTACAATTTAGTACCGCCAAGTCTGGTGACTGGGTTGATAAGCAGGCATCCCTAGCGACCAACATGACACACAGCATCGTACAGCAAGAGAAAGAATCGCCCGAGTTTGATTTACTGAACCCCGACCCTACTAACCAAATTCATCAAGCGATTGCGGTTTATTACGGTAATCTGATTGTTTATACTCTTGAGCAGATCGCGTATGACCTTGCCAAGTCTCCTTCCCTACCAAAGTTTAGGGACCCTATCCCGTTGGTAATTGGAGGAGGGACTTCTCTTCCTAAGGGCTTCATCGGTAAGTTTGAACAGGCCCTGGCAGCCGTAAACATGCCAGTAGAAATTAGTGAGGTTAGGCACGCTACTGATCCACTAAACGCTGTTTCTAACGGACTAACGTTAGCAGCCAGTATGGAGTAATATAATGGCAAACACATACCGACCAAATAAAGGCGTCTCTATACGAGACGTCCCGGCTGACGCCACTGACAGAAAGAATACGAAAGATTCTTTCAAAGAGAGGAAGGCCAATCAAGACAAAATTAAGGACGAGCGCTTTGCTAAAATTGAGAAGCGCAGAAAAGCAGCCCGCGACGGAAAAGGGAAAGGTATTAATGTCGAAGTGACTGGAGATAATTAGAACTTTATCTTATTATTTTAATAGGGCGAATACACGCCCGCCCCGGGGAGACAATGAATGAAAGTACTAAAGGGTAAGTCTGGAATTACGATTCTATTCAAACCCGTCCCAGGAAAGCTTGTCGACATCAAGCACTTCGTAAATTGCGGATGCATGGATGAGCACGAACCACAGGAAGAAGGGCTGTGCCATGCGTTAGAGCACATGTACTTTGCGGGTACTGAAGAGCGGACCTGGGAAGACCTCGTACGTGAATTTAGAATGACGGGAGCAGAGTCCAATGCCTGGACTGACTATCAGTTCACTGCTTATAGCTCTCTGGTTCCTAAATCCCACTGGGAGGAAGCCTTAGCCATTCAGTCCGATATGCTTTACAACTCTACCTTTCCTGAAGAGAGATGGGAAACTGTAGAAAAGAATGCGGTCACCAGTGAAATTTTAGCAAATAACGACGAAGACTATTGGTACCTAGAAGAGATGGGATTTAGAAACGCATTGGGCCCAAGTTATCATGACCCCGTAGGTTCAGTAGAGGCCATCAACAACGCTTCTGTTAAAGACCTCAAGAATTTTAGTGATCGGTATTATAGAGGTCGGAATATTTTTCTGGCTATTTCTGGAGACCTAACGCCTGCTGAAGTTCTTAAGGCCGTTAACAGGGTGGACCAGTGGACAAATAAGCGACCGAAGAAAAGAGTTGATCCCGTAACTGTTTACAATGCCCAGCCCCTCCATTTAAAGAAAGAGGACATGGGACAGTCCCTAGTTATGTTGGTCAAGCCAGTGAAAGATTTCCATACGACGAAAGAACTAGTAGGATCCAGAATAGCCTTAGGCGTACTACACGACTACTTATATCGAGAGATTAGGGATATTCGAGGACTGTGTTACGACATTACACCAGACTTCTTTGACTCATACCCGGACTATGATTATCTTAATATCATAACCGCTTGCGAACATAAACACCTTCAAACTTTGATTAAAGAGATAGTGCAAGCGTTAGAAAGATTTCCTCGACACGGCCTAACCTCTGGTAAGATCGAGGAAGCCAGAATGATTTATACAAGAGAAGCCATGACCGGCGAAAATGATGTATCACAGGTTACTTCTGAAATGGGGAATCTATATCTGCAGGGACGAAAGACGGACCCGTTTGATCTAGCTTTTCATGGAGCAAAGAATGTGAGCGACGCTCTTATCAAGAGGGTAGCGAAAGAAAACTTTACCGGTAATATGAAACTCATAACAATGGTGGATTCAGAATGCGAAAAGGATTAACGTTTAACGATGTTTGTTTAGTTCCGAGATATAATAACATCGACAGCCGGACGGAGCCTGACATTGGTAGCTGGCTGACAAGAAATATTAAAATTGGGATGCCCTTGGTCCCCGCCAACATGGATACAGTGATAGGCTCTGAATTGGCCAAAGTCATTGTGGGGAACGGAGGGGTTCCCATCTTCCATAGATTCACAGATTTCGAAACACAGAAGAAGTGGGTAGAGGAGTTTGATGGTCGAGTCGTCTTATCTTGCGGAGTCAATAAATTCGATATCATCTCTAAGTCACTTGATTTGGGCCCACTTGGTATCTGTGTTGATGTGGCTCACGGTCACTCCCAGAGAATGGTCGAGCTTATCGGAACAATCAAAGATCATTACCCGAACATGGAAGTTATCGCAGGAAATGTTTGTACTGCAAGAGCATACCATGACCTTGTTAATGCAGGCGCGGACGCTGTCAAAGTTGGCATCGGTCCTGGAGCGGCTTGCACTACTCGGGTGGTCACGGGCTTTGGAGTCCCACAGTTCACGGCTATTAGGGATTGCGCAGAAGAAGCTGACCATTTTAGGATCCCGATCATTGCAGACGGAGGAATTAAGAGCAGTAAGGACGTTGCATTAGCCTTAGCTGCTGGGGCCTCTAGCGTTATGATCGGCAAGTTATTTGCCCTCACCGAAGAGAGCGCTGCCGACAAGGCAGTGCAGCCCAGTGCTCCGCTTGGCTCTCAATGGCAAGCTAAGTATCGAGGACAAGCAAGTGAGGACTTTCAGGAAGAATTCTATGGAGGTCTGAAAGAGAAGACGGTAGCTGAGGGAACCGATTTCTGGGCTCCCGTAACTGGCTCCGCACAGGACTTCATTGATGATATGCTCGGCGGCCTTCGCAGCGCAATGACCTATGGTGGGGCCCGAAGTATTAAAGAACTACATCGCAAAGCCGAATTCGTAGAGGTTACATCCGCGTATGAGGCGGAAAGTAAACCAAGGAGAGATTGATGCCCGCTCTAACAACTAGCCTTCTAGAAAGAGAAAAGCCATTAAGCGAGACTATTGAAAGGTACGCGAAGCTTTTTGACATAGACCCTAACGTTGTTAGGGGGCTAATGACGCAAGAGTCTGCGTTTATAGCCGAAGCTACGAGCCCTACGGGCGCTTTTGGCTACGGACAATTTACTGGGATCGGAGCTAAGCAGGTATACCAGAACATCTCTAAGATGGACAGGCGCGCTGCTGATCTGGTAGATTTTAGAAAGAGCCGTGCCTCTGAGCCGGATATGGGGATCAAGGCGATTTGTGCTACCCTGTGGTGGCTCTATCACGTAAAGTATAAGAATGTAGAAGATAAGGTTGTAAGGTTAGAGGCTACGCTTACTTTCTATAATGCTGGGGGAAAGCCCGCAGCACTAGTAGTAAGGCATGAAGGCCACGCCAACGCCGTGCCCTTCATCAAGCAACTCCCTAAAAAATATCAGAGTCAGGCGGGGCACTATGCTCCCCAAGTAGCAGCTTGGTACTTAAAATGGCACGAACACTATAAGGTAGTAGCGCCTCCTGCGCCAGCGCCTGCGCCCGTGCTAGAAGATGACTCGCCAGAAATAGATGCAAAATATAAGGCCCTAGTGGAATCCCTTAAATTGCTCGCGAATGCGGACGAGATGGTAGACGTTCTTATTGACAGCCGAGACGATTTAACAGAAGTAACCATTATTCTACCTGGAGAATACCAATAGTGGCATTAGTAAAAACTCCCGAGCAGGTGGAGAAATTACGAAACGCGGGCGCTTTATTGGCCCGATGTTTAGACATGTTAGTAATAAATGCAAAACCGGGGGTGTCTGGGAAACACCTAGACTCCCTGGCTGAGGAGTTTATTAGGGACCATCAAGCTATCCCGGCTTTTAAGGATTACAGGATTCGAGATGACATCCCCGGCTTCCCAGGTAGCATTTGTTTTTCTAGGAACCACGTAGTAGTTCATGGAATTCCCCGAGAAGACGAGCTTATAGAAGAGGGGGATATTATAACTATCGATAGTGGTTTATCTTTAGATGGGTGGTTTGCAGACGCAGCAAGATTATTTGGCGTAGGAGACATTTCCGAGGAAGACGCAGAAATAATTGAAGCTAGTGAAAAGGCCATTATGGCAGGCATTGATCAATGTCGCGTCGGAACCCGCATCGGAGCCGTAGGGAATGCTATTGAAAATAGTATAGCCCTTTCCAAATTTCGAAACGTAATCGAATTTTGCGGACACTTTATAGGCGAGGCGATGCATGAGCCTCCTCAAATTCCTAATTTCGGACAGAGAAATAAGGGGTTTAGACTTCAGCCTGGAATGGTATTCTGTCTTGAACCTATGTTGAAGAAAAGCAAAATCGATATTGCTATTCTTCCCGATAAATGGACCGTAGTGACCCTGGACATGTCCAGAGCCACACATATTGAACATATGGTCCTTATAACAGATGGGGATCCTCAAATCCTCACTGCATTTCTTTAATGAATATCTTATAATTACTCTGTAGCGCAAAACGCGCTGCGAGAATTACATTAAGGAATTAGGAGTTATACCATGGTTGATGGCGAAGTAAAGTGGTTTGATAATCGAAAAGGTTACGGATTTGTTGTCGCGCCGGAAGGTGACGATGATACTCGTGACGTATTCGTACATTATACAAAAATTCAAATGGACGGATTCAAGAAACTAGAGACAGGAGATACCGTTACTTATGATCGTTTTCTAGACGATAACGGACGTCCTCAAGCAGATAACGTAGTTCTCGTTTCGAGTGCTGCATCTTCCCCTGCTTAATTAGTTGACAAATGGGCTCGCCTGTCTTATAATTGATACGGAGGAAGGCACGCATCCGAGTTTTTAGGATGCTCTTCAAGGCGGCATCAACGCCGCCACCTCCGCAAGAAAGGAATTACTATGGGCGATACATACGCTGACCTTGAGATCCTAGCTGAAGTTGCTGACGATGATTATCTAATTAGAATCAGCAAGGCTGATCTTAATACTCTAGTCACATTTAGTAAAGAGTTAAATATTCGACACTGGGACGGGAAACAACCGGCCAAGCTAGAAGCATATAGTGAGACAGCAGTGAGAACAAGAGGAGATACAAAGAGTTACAACAACCTGTCGAAATTACCTAAGGTTGGGGAGCCCCGCTTTGCGGCGCTCCTTGAAAACCTATAGGAAATGCACTTCCCTCCAGGGTTATGGTGCTTGCACCTGGGCCTTCAGTGCCCTGCCCGCCCGGCTCTACCGGGTTTGAGTGAAAAAATAAGCAAAATATAGGAGGGATACACCATGGGTGTACTAAAACACGACGGAACAGTTGTAAATCTAGACGCGCTTGACGCGATCTTCGATACTAATGCTAACGGATTCGGTCCTGAGACCACTAGCAATCCTGATATGGCAGGCCCAGTGCCTGCGGGCGCTCCAATGCCATGGCAGGGCGGGTACAGAGGTTCTGGTATTCGGTCGACTTCTACCGGCAATCAGACAGTTTCTCTTGGCCGCAGTGGCAAGCTACCTACGGGTAATGCCACTCTTGCTGGCGTAACTACTCGATAACGAATACGCTAGTAAATAGTGATTGATCACTGTTTCAAGTAAAAGCTGCGTCGGGGCTTCGGCCCCGGCCAGCACCAGTATGTACGGGGGATTTATATGAGAATTGAATTTGGAAAATTAAACAAACTCGCAGTAATACCGGAAGGGCAGGCTGTCCTTCCTTTAGTTACTCCAATCCCTCTCGAATTGCAAGCAGGAGAAAGGATAGATCTGAAAACAGGTCTATCAGTTCGCGTTCCAGAAGGCTATATCCTAAGCATACAGTCTTCACCAGCACTCTTAGTACATAAAGGTCTCGAAGTTCTTGGTCCCACATATGTGGCTTCCGGAGACGAAGAGGAACTTAAAATCCCCCTATTCAATGTTGGCAAAAGCCAATTAAATCTACACCCTGGAATGCAGGTAGCTGTAGCTATTCTACAAATTGTAGAACCAATTGAGGTAGAGGAGTTCAGTCCTGAAAAACCAAAAGTGCTGAAACGACAGCCTAGAACTAGAGGGGACAAGAAAGATCGATTTAAATTTGAGGTGAGTTAGATGAAGAATTACCTATATTGGCAGCCCTATTTCATGGGCCTGTTTGAAAAGGATGAAAACGTGGTAACAATAAAATTTAAGGCATTGCACCAGGACGCGGTGTGTCCCGAGGCAAAAACTATTGGATCTTCTGGCGCAGATGTTTCGTCAGTAGAAAGAGTAGATTTGGCTCCTGGAGAATTCAGGACCGTTGGTCTTGGGTTCAGCGTGGCCATTCCCACGGGATACGAGATCCAAGTTCGTCCTCGGAGCGGTTTGGCAGCAAAGCACGGAGTGACCGTTCTTAATGCCCCCGGCACAGTGGATTCTGATTACCGGGGCGAGATGAAGGTTGTTCTTATTAATCACGGACCACGGACTTTTAGTGTAAACCCGGGGGATAGAATTGCTCAAATCGTATTAACAAAAGTATCTCGGGCTCATTACGAAGAAGTGGCGGAAATCAACGTCACTACTCGTGGAGCAGGTGGATTTGGTTCCACTGGAAGGAATTAAAATGGTTGAAATAGAAACTATTCCAGACGAACTAGAGTCTGTCGTTTTTAATATATCAGTGAAGGTAACAGGCGAAGAGGGCGGAGAAGTTACAGTGGCCCTCCCCGAAGAGGTAAGACTTACCGAACGGCTAGTTAGCTACCTCCACGCGGTATTGCAGGCCAGAGGCCTAAAAATAAGGCACTGGACTCTGTACGAATCTCAGCGACTTGAATTGGAGAGCCTATCGAATGTTGTGGTGGACAACCAAACAGCAGAAACAGGAGATTGATTTAGTACTGTCCTCTTCTGGAGTTAGGGCCCCTTGTTTTATTGGTGGAATTGAGGGTATCTTAGAAAAAGGATACGAGATAAAAAGAATTGCAGGATCCTCCGGCGGGGCGCTCATTGCAGCAGGGTACGCACTAGGCATGACTACGGAAGAACTCCGAAGGCTGGCCCCCAGCGCCCCCTACGATAAGTTTAGAGATTACGGACTACGCAACCTCCTGAGCTTGACTAATCCAAGCGTGTATACAGGCCAGGAACTAGACGCATACTACCAAAGTCTTTTTGGTGATGCAAAGTTAAAAGATTTCCAGATAGATTGCCGAATCTCCGTTGTTACTATTATTGGCAGAGAGCGAATCATTCTGGACAGAGAGAGCCATCCCGAATTACATGTGTGGGAGGCCGTTAGAATGTCATCCACCATTCCTTTCATATTTCCCTACCTAAGCCTAGACGGAAAAGCAGTAACCGACGGTGGTCTGATAACAGATATGTTTGATATCTTTCCAGATAACCTAAGGATGAAATTAGCTTTACGTCCTAGAGCAAACCATGGCATTAAAAAGACGATCCAAGACGTTAAGGCAAGTAAACTGTTCCTTTGGAACTATATCAAGATCTTGATCGAATATTTCCTAGATGCCATAGATAACCAGCATGTTCCGGAAGCGGAATGGAATAATACTATTGTAGTCCCAACCGGGTTGATGGGCGCTTTTAAGTTTGGCGTAAGCCCGGAGGATGTCATTAAATTAATGGACTCCGGTTTGGAAGCTGTCAGGCGATCTGAAGTTCTTCCAGACCGAAACAGCTGATTTCCTAAGATTAGGGATCTGGCTATTGTCATGTACGGAGGTTGTATGCCTGTAGTATTAACTGATAAAACAAACTCAACTTGGGCGGTAGAAAACCCAGAGGACGGTTATCTCCATGTGGGGTGGACCGGCCGGGCGGGCACCCGCTTAGAGTGGACACTGGAGTTCATTAAAGTTAGAGAGAAGCAATTTGAGCAGTTCATTGCGAAGAAGCAAGAAGCTTCTCAAAGAAAGCTAAGGGAAGCTGCTATATATGACCCGCATCAACTCTAACTACGACGAAAAGCCCGACGTCCACAGTTTTCATAAGATAGAGGGCTTCGTATCCGTCGAGATACGAAACTCCGTCTTTGAAGAACCAGTGGCTATCGGAGACACGGTTGATGTGTTCGTGCTCCCAGATGGCCGAAACCTGTTATCTAAAGACCCTGACGGTATCCGAATTAGAGAAATCAATTCGGTTTACGTCCTCTTTGATACTGATGTCATCATAAAGGAGGAATAGAATGGTAAGACAGAAAGTTGGGGCTTTCGAAAGAATTAAGAAGAGAAGAGAAGAAAACCTAAATACATTAAAAGAAAGCAAAGAAGAAATAGGAGGAAACGGCATGCTAGAATCAATCAAAAGCTTTTTCGCCAAGGCGTGGAAGTGGGTTCAAGCAGTATGGGATAAGCATGATGACCACCTCATGGAGATGGTCGAGAACATCCTTCCGATGGTAATCGAAGTCACTTTCGAGAGAAATGACCTGTCTGGAGATGAGAAGAGAAAAGCTATTATAGATGCCATTCTAGATGGTGCTGAGAAGGAAGGTCGTCATATTGCCACCTCAATGATTAATGAGGCGGTTGAAGTTGCTGTAAATCGTTATAACATTCAACTCGGCACAGTTACTATCGAGAAGATGGATGCTGCGGTCGACGCGGTAGCTAAGGCTGCTCGTGATTTTGCGGACGGCACCCTACGATTAGACGGCACGGAGGCAGAAGATGCCGGCATCGATATTAGTGCGGACACGACAGATACTGAGTAATATTTGGAGGAGACTTAAGTTGATAGACTGGATCGGCGCAGTATTTGCGATACTCAAGGCTGCTAAGAAAGAGACCCTTGAGGTAGACGAGAAGTATATCGTCATCAAGCCACGCATCCTTAGTGATGAAAATTACTTAAGGGGCGTGTCTGCGCTAAAAGTAGCATTAACTTTTGTACCTTTTCCAGGAGCCCAGATAGCAGGTCCTGTCCTAGCATTAGGAGAGGTCGGCTTCAAGCTTTGGAAGAGGATCTCATTAAGTAGAGATTACGACCAGCTGGTATTTCCCCCAGTGGATCCAAACATGCTTCGGTTCTTTGTCCAGTTGGACCCAGAGCTAGCCAAGCATTATGGAGATTTAACTACCATAGCGAATTGGGGGAATGCTGCAATTCAGGAATTAGAACCGATCTTTAACGATCTGTCCTTTTTGACTAACTTTGAAATGCTAAGAGCAAAGTATCCCCACTTTGATCATGATTACTTAAAGAGGCGGGCTGCAGAAAATCTAGCTACGTTACAAACAAATCTAGATGCTATAGAGCAAGCTCTTCTTCAGGTTTCTCAAAGTCCTGAAACGAATGCCAATATTCGCGGAGCATTCGAATCCCTCAAAGGACTGTTCCCCGTCATGAACGACTGGGCGCTGTTCAACTCTGAGGGTTTCGATGAAGTAATTAGTATCATCGATACTATTTTGTAAGGAGACTTATTATGAGATTTTTGCGAGGGGCTGCAATTGCCCTGACTTTAGGATTATTTGCATGTAGTACTATCGCACCCACCCCCATTTTAATGGGAAGGGTAGATAAGCTTAACACCGAAGTTCACCAACGGTATTTGGATTGTTCTGAGGGTGCCAATTATGTACCAGATTTAGAGGGATGCGATCCCGAGCTGCTTGAAACCAAGACTATTGAATTAATGAATCTTTCTGTTGAACTAATTAAGGCAGATTACAAGCAGCCTCAGGGATATGATATTCACCTTGCGATCTCGATGATTTATTTCCGGATCGGAGAAAGAAACGGAAATGCCTATAGTCGGGCCGAAGTAATAGCCCGTCAATTCTTCGAGATTCAAAAAGCATCTAGCCGGGGGTTAGCGTTAAACACGGCCCGATATTATTTGGCGCATTATACCGCAGCGCGCGGGTCGTGGCAATACTATAATGCAATTCACCAGTTAAACGCTCTGAGAAAATCGGAGTTCTTATTTGCCCAGACTGAAGGTAAGATAGCAGTCCCACATATAGAAGGTCCTCGACTTGTGAGACTTAAGCAAGCGATACAAGTCCTAGGAGCATTATCGGGGCTTATCAATTAGGAGGCACCATGATATCGATTCTCGGTCAGGCAGTTGCCGATTGGGGATTTAAGACGTGGTATTTAGCCGGAGAACCAGTAACCCAAGTACAGGTTCGACTTTTCAATGGGATGATTCTGATGATGGACTTAGAAGACTTTAGAGAAATAACAAGTGCTGAGGATTACTAATGCCCAAAGTAAGGACCAAGTTAAAGTATTCGTATGCACAGAAAGATTGCGTACATTACAAAAATGTCAGAATGAAGGTCTGTTGCGGGCGTTACGAGATGGGAGGGGTTTGTACCATCCCGGATCAGAATGGTAATATTACTCACAAGACTTGTAGCACTAAACTAAAGCATTGTAATTATATACGTAAGGAGGAAGAGGATGCGACGCCTTCATAACTACAAAGCTTTAGCCAAGAGAAGATGGTAACTGCAAACGATTGCGTATACCACGAGGCGCGCATGATAGCCAGCTGCTGCAGTAGAGGGCACTGGGCAGAGATTTGCACCCTTAACGGGCGCGAGAGATTTTGTAATACAAATCGAAAATGGTGTAAATACGAGAAGAAGGAGGAAGACGATGTTCATCCTACGGAACTACAGGATCCTGACAGCGGGTAGCGCTACGGTTACTAAAGTTGGCCGACCCCAGATTGGATCAAACAAGTAATTATGGCACAGCTCTCTCTGACATGTAGACAGGCTGCTAGTACTGCTACTGGAGGAGGCGGATCTG
>Ga0255046_10000395_pt1 | contig 11677 bp, 9 predicted proteins | sample BC1_12_27_MG_FD_183632 | JGI IMG/M metagenome (GOLD analysis project Ga0255046, IMG submission 183632) | Seawater microbial communities from Strait of Georgia, British Columbia, Canada - BC1_12_27 | ecosystem: Environmental > Aquatic > Marine > Strait | place: Canada: British Columbia...
CATAAAAAAAATATTTTCACCGCAGAGTTCGCAGAGAGCGCAGAGAAAAGCTTTATTTTTACTTGTACCTTTGCGATTTGTCCTCTGCGTGCTCTGCGATCTCGAGCGTAGTGGGCGGTGAACTCGTTTCTAAACAATAATGATCTCATTAGTAACTATGAAAATTAAAGAGAGTTCATTGAAGGAATCTTTGTTTTATCTTTGAACTTCAGGGGACATCCGTGGCATTTTGACATTTAGCAAGGGTTTAGGGTTCAGGGTTCTTGTCTTCGCTTGCAGCTACGACGCCACACGTCCTTCTTCGCAAAAAGAGCAACGACACGACAAGACTGCGGGGCAGGTCACGGCGGCAATCTGAAAGTACAATTTTTTGCTTTTAATGTTGTATATAATCTGCTATAAAGATCCTGGTGAGCGTGCGACTACCGGTCCAAGTACCAGGTTTATGTCTCGTGCCTGGGGCGTCAGGACATGTTCTAAACGAACCTTGAATCCTGTTATCAGGAGCGCCGACATAATTGTAGCGCCGCTCACCACTTTATAGTGCAAATTTATAAGGCCAATGCGATGAAGCCCATCATTGGCTTTTTTTATTTTTGAGGAAAAGCGGTCAAGTCTTCGTTTGACCTTTGTTGATGCGGAAATTAGCCACACCCGCTTGCCCTGTCTGAGTCCGCCTCTGGAGGACTCAGGCTATAAACGGTCATCGCTGCGTGATACATCCAGGAGTGCCCCCGGGTTAGCGCCGCGAAAGTTGTCATTTCACGGCCGGCCCTATTTTCTGCCGGTGGCTATCATGAGCCCGAGCTCTTCGCGCGTTGCTTCACCCGCTTCAAACATGCCGACGATTCGGCCTCTGGTTATTACCGCGATCCGATCACTGAGGGCCATTAGCTCGTCTAAATCCTCAGATACAAGCAGAATAGCGCTGCCGGCTTTGCGCAGCCGCATCAGAAGTTCCCAGGTATGATCGATGGCTTTGGCATCCAGTCCCTGGGCGGGATAAACCGCCACGAGACATTGCGGTATTCGCCAGGTCTCGCGACCCAATATCAACCGTTGAATGTTTCCGCCGGAAAGTATCCTTGCCGGGGTTTGCCAAAGATCGGAAACCAGGGCCCCGAAGCGGGACACGATCTCTTTGGTGTGCAGGGTTATCTGGGATTTGTTTACAAAGGAGCCCTTTGAAAATGGCGCGACCCGGATATCTTTCAGGACGACATTCTCCGCGGTTGTCATCGGCTCAATCACACCCATTGCGCGTCTTTTTTCCGGAATGTGCGCCACCCCGGCGCTGATGATTTTCCGGGGCGCCTGGTTGGTATAATCATCTCCGCGAATGATCACCCGGCCTCCGGTGGCGCTGCGCATTCCCGTGACGACCTCGGCCAGTTCGCTCTGGCCGTTTCCGGAGATGCCCGCAAAACCCAATATTTCACCTTCGCGGATAGAAAAGGAGACACCCTGCAAGGCCGGTTCTTCGTCAGCAGCAAGGGCCTCAAGGTTTTTGACATCCAGCACAATCGTATCAGATGTGACCGGTTGGCGCTCAAGATGGACCGGCGTGTGCTCGCCAAACATGAGCTTTACCAGTTCGGTCTTGTCTGTTTGGGCCGTCTCGCGGGTCCCCGTTGATTTACCGAGTCGCAGAACGGTAACCCGATCGCCGACTTCCAGGGCCTCTTCTATCTTATGGGTGATGAAAAGAATCCCATACCCCAGCCCGGCCATGTTTTCCAGGGCCTCGAAAAGGCGTTCGGCATCGGCCGAGATAAGAGAAGTGGGCTCATCCAGAATCAGGATTTCCGGGTCATGGTAAAGTACCTTTATGATCTCTGCTCTTTGCTGCTCGCCGGCGGAGAGATCTTCTACTTTAGCCAACGGGTCAATGGACAGTTTGTAAATCTCTGAGAGCTCGCGGACCTTATTTTCAACTTCAGGCAGGGGAAAAGAGAGATCGGAGGAGGGCAGGCCCAACGCAATATTTTGCGCCACCGTAAAGGGTTTCACCAGCGCCAACTCCTGGTGAACCATTCCGATCCCGTGCCGGATGCCGTCTGCGGGTGATTTTAAGGTCACCGCCTGGCCTTTAACATAGATCTGGCCCTCCGAGAGGGAATAAAAACCTGAAAGGCAGTTGGCAATGACGGTCTTGCCGGCACCATTTTCTCCGAGCAGCGAGTGGATTTCACCGGCCCTGATATCAATATCGATATGATCAAGAATAAGATGCTGCCATACGCCGGGAAACCCCTTACACAGGTCTTTTCCCTCAAGAAGGATGTCGCCGCCGCCCGGCACCTGTTCGCTTTTTTCCATCACGCTTGAAGATCCTTTGGTCTCATTCCCGTTGATAGGGGGTACCGATGGCGGCCGGAAATTTAGCCCGCCCGATGACCCCGGCCACCACCAGCAGCGTAACGGCATAGGGCGCCATCGCGATAAACTGCCAGGGGATGACTTTTTGAACCGCCGGCATGGTTGCCACCCAAACCGCCAGGTTGTCAAAAAAGCCGAATATGAAACCGCCGAGCAAGACCAGCAGCGGATTCAGCCCGCTGAATACGACGGTCGCCAGGGCGATAAAGCCGCGACCGGCAGAAATCTCCTTGGTGACCGAGCCTAACCAGTCGATGCTGAGATAGGCCCCTGCCAGGCCTGCCAGGGAAGCTCCGGCCGCCGTTGCCAGCAAACGGAGAAGATGTATGTTGATTCCGGCCACGTCGGCGGCCTGAGGATTCTCGCCGACGGCCCTTATTTTCAGGCCGAGCTTTGTTCGAAAAAGCAGAATATAAATAAAAACCGGCAGCGCGATGGCCACCAAAATCATCGGGCTGAAATCCCCGTAAGGGGTGGCGATGTTAACCAGCTGGTGCCCGGCGGCCACGGCGTGGTGTCCGGGTACGCCCAGATGGATCAACCAGAACGCCACCATTCCGGCGGCAAAAAGATTGATGCCCACACCGGCGATAAGCTGTACGCCTTTGAAATAGGTGCACACGCCCCCGAAAATCAAGCCAATCACAAACCCGGTCCCCAGCCCGACCATCAGACCCACAGCCGGCCCGCCTGCTTCTGCCCCGAGCGCGCCGGTCATCGCACTTAAAAGGATGATCCCTTCAAGGCCGATATTAAACAGGCCTGCCGATTGGCCGATCACCTCACCTGAAGCGGTCAGGGTGATGGGAACCATGGCATGCAGAGAGCCCAGTAAGATACCCCCAGTAAATTCAAGATTCATAACCGCCTCCGATCTCCGAAGCTATCTAAAAATAGTAGATCACGTCTGAGGGCGCGACCCAAACCGATTCAAAAACGGAGCATACACGTCAGTATTCGAGTATTTTGAATCGGTTGGTAACAATGCCCCCGGGCGTCAGATGCATTTTTGCGATAGCTTCTCATCTTATGACCGCTTCGATCGGAAAATAAGGGGAGTCCCTATTTTCCGTAAAAAAGAAAACAACTTTATCAGCTCGGGGATTGCCAGGAAGAGAACCACCATCCCTTCCACCACACGAATCAGTTCCAAAGGAACGCTCGCCAGGAGTTGCATCATTCTGCCGCCCGCCAGAAGTCCGCCGAAAAAAATGGCGGCAAAGATAACCCCAATGGGATGGTTTCTTCCGATCATGGCCACTGCCAGGCCTTCAAAGCCGAGTCCCTTGATGGATGGCATGCCGCCGTAAACGGCGTAAACAGGCGGCCGACCCATTACGTGCACAGCACCCGCCAGGCCGGCGGTGAGTCCGCCGCTGATAAAAACAAAGAGAATAATTTTCCATTTTTCAATACCCGCATAGGCGGCGGCCAGCGGGTTATGCCCGGTCGCCCGGATGTCAAAACCGATGACCGTTCGCCACAAAAGAAGGTAGACGCTAATGGCGGCCAAAAGAGAAATGAAGATTCCGCAATTGAGGCTGGTTCCCGGCACCAACAGGGGCAGGCGGGCCGACTCGACAACGCTGATGGTTTTCTCAGCTCTGCGGGGGTCGACCAGGATTTCGGCAATCAGATAAAAGCCAAGAAACTGAGATATCCAGTTCAGCATGATGGTTGAAATAACTTCGTGCACGCCTCTGGTGGCCTTCAAAATGGCCGCCGGCAGGCTCCAGAGGGCGCCCGCAAGGACCGCGCAAATCAGGCTTAAGCCAAAGCTTACGGCAGAAGGCAGATGGAAAAAACTGACCGCAACTGCAGCCAAAGCCCCCATATAGAGCTGACCTTCAGCGCCGATATTGAACATCCCGCCCCGAAATCCAATGGCAAAGGTAAGGGCGGTGAGGATCAGCGGCGTCGCGTTGGCGAGGGATTCTGAAACGCTGTATAGATCACCAAAAGCACCATTGAACAGGGCGTGATAGGCAGCAATCGGATCATAACCGAACAGCTTGATGATAACTGCGCCGACAGCAAACCCGATTACGCCCGCAACAATTGTTTTGGCCAACTCATCGATGCCTGCTGGAAATCGCATTCTTCTCTCTCGTACCGTCAGTGTGCCGGTGGTTTCAACTTAAACTTTTTGTCTGGAAGTGATTGCCTGCCGAGGCGGTGGATAAAAATAGAGGGGGAGGCAATATCCATGCGATCCCCCTCATTGTGCCGTGACGCTACTTTGTCAGCGGGTATGTTGACCGCACCGCTTTCATTTCATCAAGGGTGTTGGCGTTCGGGACAGAGATTTTACCTGAGATAATCTGTTTTTCCAATTCCGCTATGGCCTCCCAGATCCAGGAGGGAATCCGGGCGCGCATTTTTTCCCAATTGGCAACGATTTTAGCTTTATCGGCGGCACCAATTTTTCCGGCACCGATGCCAAATTCCATGAAGGTCAAAAGCTCAGGCTTTCTGCTCATCGCAACGCCCTGGACATCAAGTCCCATCACCGTAAGGCCTGGCTTAAAGCTGCCCTTTACCACAGCTTCCACGGTGTTATAACAGGCATTGTCGACCCGTTTGAGCATACTGGCAAGGACGCGATGCCCGTCACCCATCCAATCTTGATTGGCGTCCACCCCGATCATGAAGGGCGGTCCGGCTTGCTTGCCCTGGGACTTAACTGCTTCGGTGATGGCCTGGAGGTCTCCAATTCCCAAAGGCCCGGCGACATTATAAATCAGGCCTGCCCGCTGAGCGAGCATTGCCCCGGTCGCTGCCTTACCCTTGGCGATGTCACTGAATGTCCCGGTATAGGTATACAGCAATCCAACCTGCGGATCCTTGCCTGTTTGCCGGGCAACCATTTTGTTCCCCCAGTCGATACCGAAGCGGTATCCCGCTTCGAAATGAAACAAAACAGGGATCTCGATGCCAAGGACCGCACCCACATTGGGGTAGCCGTAGTGCGCCGCGACCATGGCACTAAGGGCCCCTACCAGGGCCGACCCTTCATTTTCTTTGAAGACGATCGACATGACATTGGGGGCCTCAACAACCGAATCGATAATCATGAATTTTTGGTCAGGAAACTCCTGGGCGCCTGTGGCGATCGCATCGGTCAGCAGAAACCCGACCGCGATGATGAGATCAAAGGAACGCGATCTGGCCGCGTTGCGAACATTGGGAAGGTAATCAGCAGCAGTGGCACTTTGAATGCCCACCATCTCCAGACCAAAATCTGAAGCGGCCTTATCGGTGCCCTTGAAACTCATATCATTGAAGGAAAGATCACCCCTTCCACCGACATCACTGACGAGGGCCACCTTGCCTTTGGGCGCGGCCTGGGCCATTCCCGGTGTCATCACCAGTCCGACCATCAGCAGCGCTGCCGTTAAGATGGTAAGGATCAACTTTGGACGGTGTTTCATTTTGAGTCCTCCTTTCACGATTTGAATTGATAATCGAGGATTTACAGACCAACCCTCCTTTCGTTGTTTCGCCGGTTAAGGGTTTCTGAAAGCTTGTTTTCTATTCGGATGAATAATTTTATATCAACAGCGAGTCTGCTGGTAAGGATATCAGGGCAGGCCTTCGGCCGACGTCATTACGGCTGCACAAAAGCAAATCGACAATAATTGACTGAACAACCAATCAAGTGCAAATGAGGATGGTAACAGGTAAGCATGCGATTCGTATCTAATAAACCTATGTCAAAAAGTGACGTGTATGTCAAGGTCGCAGAATAATCTCTACTGTCGGAAGAATAATCGTTACCGAATATTCAATTGATATCAATAAAGAAAGTTGGTAGGTGTTGCTGATAGCGGATTTCTTCACAGACAAACGGGCGCATGATGGGTCTTTTAGAAAAATAGCCGTCCGCCCGGTCGTCACGCTAAAGGGTCACCCGTCAAATTATTGGGGTTAGTGATGAACAAAGATATCAGAATCGGTATTATCGGCGGCAGCGGACTCGATGAGATGGAGGCATTGACCGACATGACCCCTGTCGCATTGGACACGCCCTTTGGTGCCCCATCGGGCCCGTATCGTGTGGGACTGCTGGCAGGCGTCCGGGTTGCTTTTTTGCCCAGGCACGGTCACGGTCATCAAATAAGCCCGTCGGAGCTCAATTTCCGGGCGAATATATATGGGTTCAAAAAACTGGGCGTTGAGCAACTGATCTCCGTGACTGCGGTTGGAAGCCTCAAGGCGCACATTCGCCCGCTGGATATCGTTGTTCCCGATCAATTTTACGATCGCACCAAACAGCGGGCCGGCACATTTTTCGGCAATGGGCTGGTGGCCCATATCGCATTTGCCGATCCGGTATGTCCGGTCCTTTCCGGTCTGGTTTATCAACGTGCGCTTGAAGCCGGCGCGGTGGTTCACAAGGGGGGCACTTTACTTTGCATCGAAGGCCCGGCCTTTTCCACCCGGGCGGAGTCAAAGGTCTACCGTCAATGGGAAATGGATATCGTCGGCATGACCAGCCTTCAGGAAGCCAAGCTGGCCCGTGAGGCTGAAATCTGCTATGCGGCCATGGCCCTGGTGACCGACTTTGACAGCTGGCACGCAGAAGAATCAGCGGTGAGCGTGGCAGCGGTGGTCCAAAACCTGGCAAAAACCATCACCACTGCCCAAAAGATTATACAGGCGGTCGTGCCGCAAGTTCCGAAACGGCGGCCGTGTATCTGCGCGACGGCGCTGAAGAATGCCATCATGACGGACCCCGCCGCCATACCGCCTGAAACCCGGGCAAAGCTTGCGTTGCTGGTGGATAAATACCTCAAGCAATAAAACCATAAAATGGAGGATCTTCTTCATTGGTGATCAATCGCGTCATCCTGATTGTGATGGACAGCGTGGGCGTGGGCCATCTGCCGGATGCGGGTCGGTTCAATGATCACGGAACCCATACCTTGCTGCATGTCTTCCAACAAGCTGAAAAACTGCAAATCCCAAATCTTGGCGCCTTAGGTATGGAGAAAATTGTGAAGATCGGTTGTTATCGCCGGAAAATTGTCGGCTGTTACGGAAAAATGGGTGAACAATCGGTCAACAAGGATACCACAACGGGCCATTGGGAGATCGCCGGGATTGTGCTGAATTCTGCTTTTCCCACCTATCCCAATGGGTTTCCCGAAGATATCGTTGAACGCTTTGAAAAAGAGATCCATACAGAAATCCTGGGGAACTATCCGAAATCCGGAACGACCATTATAGAAGAACTGGGGGAAGAACATCTGAAAACCGGCAGACCCATTGTCTATACCTCAGCGGATTCGGTATTTCAAATTGCCGCCCACGAGGATGTCGTCCCGTTAGAAACGCTTTATGCGTACTGTCGAATCGCCAGACGTATTTTAGCCGGTCCGCATGCGGTCGGCCGGGTGATTGCCAGGCCCTTCAGGGGGACTCCCGGCAAATTTGAACGGCACAACGCCGCGCGCAAAGACTTTTCACTGACACCGCCGGCCGAGACCCTGCTGGATCTTTTGGAAAAAAAGGGATTTTTCACGCTCGGTATCGGTAAAATCGGTGATCTTTTCGGGCACCGGGGGCTGAGCGCTGAAATTCATACCCGGGACAACGAAGCGGGTGTCGACCGGACGCTGCAAGCCATGGAAAATTATCACGGGCATAAGGGTTTGATCTTTGTTAACCTGGTGGATTTTGATATGGTTTACGGGCACCGCCGGGATGTGGCCGGGTATGCCGGGGCCCTGGAAGCCTTTGACCGCCGCATCCCCCAGGTATTGCAGGCGATGTCCGGCGATGACCTGCTGATGATTACCGCGGATCACGGCTGCGATCCAAGTTACACCGTGCACACCGATCATACCAGAGAATACGTACCGCTGCTGGTCTATGGAAAAGAAATAAGAAAAGGGGTCAATCTCGGCGTCCGACAGACGTTTGCCGATTGCGGCCAGACAATTGCCGATCTTCTGGATGCGGGCAAATTAGAGCACGGGGTCAGTTTCAAAAAGGATATTATGTATGAACGTATATGAGCTTATCAAGAAGAAAAGGGATGGGTTGCCGCTGTCCACCAATGAAATCGGCTGCCTCATCGATGGAATGATAAGCGGCGAGATCCCGGATTACCAGATGACGGCATTTCTAATGGCCGTTTACTTCAACGGCATGAGCGCCCGCGAATGTCTCGATCTCACGATGGCGATGACGCAATCCGGCGAGCAGGTCGATCTGTCCGCCATCAAGGGTTTTAAAGTTGACAAACACTCCACCGGTGGCGTTGGGGACACCACCACTCTGGTGCTGGCCCCTCTGGTTGCCGCCAGCGGGGGTATCGTCGCTAAGATGACCGGCCGCGAGCTCGGCCACACCGGCGGCACGGTAGACAAACTGGAATCCATCCCGGGGATGCAGGTGGCGCTTGCGAAGGATAAATTTATCGATGTTGTCAACACGATTCACGTGAGCGTGATCTCCCAGACGGCCAGCCTGGCACCGGCCGACAAACAACTATATGCGCTGCGAAACGTGACGGCCACAGTGGATTCCATTCCGCTCATTGCCGCTTCGATCATGAGTAAGAAACTGGCGGCCGGTTCCGACGGTATCGTGTTAGACGTTAAAACCGGCCAGGGCGCATTTATGCAGAAATATGAGGACGCCCTGGCGCTTGCCAAAACCATGGTGAACATCGGGGAGAACGCCGGCAGGCGGATGGTGGCGCTGATCACCGGTATGCAGCAACCGCTGGGCTATGCCATCGGAAATGCCATCGAAGTCAGGGAAGCCATTGATACGCTTGGCGGAAATGGTCCGCCTGATCTGGTTGCGCTCGTCACCGAACTGGGCGGGGAAATGCTGCTTATGTCCGGCATTGCCTCTACCAGAGAAGCGGCCCGATCGGTCCTCGTTAAAAATATAGCAAGCCGAAAAGGTCTGGACAAACTGGCGCAATGGATTGCTGCTCAGGGAGGCGACCCGGCGGTCATCGATAATCCGAACCTGCTGCCCCAGCCCGGGATGAAGCTTGAGATCGCTTCGGAAACATCCGGGTATGTGGCCGCCATCGACGCTCTTGAGGTCGGTCTGGCATCAAAGATCCTGGGAGCCGGACGGAAGACAAAGGATGGGGCCATCGATCTTTCGATCGGTATTTATCTGAATAAGAAAATCGGGGACAAAGTCAAAACCGGTGAGCCTTTAGCCGTATTCCACTCTGACGGCGATACTGAAAAGAGTAAAGCGGCCAAAGCTAAATTTTTGGCGGCTTACACGATCCGTCCGGATCGGAGCGAACGGCCCAAATTTTTACATGCCCGGATTACGAGCGCCGGAGTTGAGGAACTGTAAAAGATGAGTGACCGCCAAACCCAATTTTACCGGCTTTTGGAGACATTTCCGCACCCCCTCAGGAGCGGCCTGCAATCCATACCGCAAAACGGCGGTAAGCTTGACAGCCGGCACTGCACGGCTGTAACGCAAACAGCGGGCATGTCGCCGGAAAGGCTCATGGTCAACCTGTTGCCGGTAGCCAGGCTGTATGCCCGCGTACCGATTTCGCACTTCCGGGTGGGTGCTGTGGCCAAGGCGCGCTTATCAGGCGGCTCCGATGAATTCGCCCTTTTTATAGGGGCCAATACCGAATTTACGGGGCAGGCTTTGACGCAGACCATCCACGCCGAGCAGGCGGCGGTTGTCAATGCATGGCTGCAGGGGGCGGTGCGGATAGACGCCATTGCCGCATCCGCCAGTCCCTGTGGGCGTTGCCGGCAATTTCTTTACGAACTCGAAACACGCCGTTCGCTGGCTGTTACCGTACAACAACCGGATGGGGACGGTTATACAACTGAACAACTATCTGATCTCCTGCCGCAGGCCTTTGGCCCGCAAGATCTGGCCGTAAAAGCGGGTTTGATATCCTCCCGGGGGTATGTGCCGAAGCTGAACTTGAAGACGGTTTTTGATGATCCGCTGGTGCGCCAGGCGCTGTCGGCCGCCGAGCGAACTTATGCACCTTACACGCATAATTTCGCCGGCTGCACGATTCAAGTAAGCGATCAAAAGATCTATACCGGGTCCTATGTGGAAACCGCTGCGTTTAACCCGAGCCTTTCGCCCCTGCACACAGCAATCATCCGCATGAATATGGACGGCCTGGAGACGGACGGCAACATCACCCGGGCGATTCTCGTGGAAAAGCCAACAAAGATCAGCCAGCGGGCTGTCAGCGAACTGCTCCTCGATTCATTGGCACCGGACATCCGTTTAGAGTATTACGAGATCCGCTGATCCGTCCGTCAATCTGAGAATAACTCGACCCCAGGGAGGCATTTTATGGGCAAACTCAAGATATCAACTTCCGAAATGGCGAAGCGCATTGATCATACGCTGCTCAAGCCTGAAGCGCTCCGTTCATCGTTTGACAGCCTGTGCAGCGAAGCCCTCCAATTTGGGTTTAAAGCCGTGTGCGTGAATTCCGCCCGGGTGGCCCATGTCGCCCATAAGGTTCGCGGCAGTGAGGTTGCCGTGTGCGCCGTGGTCGGGTTCCCGCTGGGCGCAACGCACCGTGCGGCCAAAGCGTTTGAAGCCGAAAAAGCAATCACAGACGGAGCGACCGAACTGGATATGGTGCTGAATATCGGCGCCCTCAAAGACGGTGATCTGAAAACCGTAGAAGCGGATATCCGGGCCGTGCGCCAGGCAGCCGCAGACCCGACTGTACTGAAAGTCATCATCGAAACCTGCCTGCTGACAGACGCAGAAAAAACTCGGGCCTGTGAAATCGCTAAACACGCCGGCGCGGATTTTGTCAAAACCAGCACCGGGTTTTCGAGCGGCGGCGCCACAGTTGAAGACGTTGCTTTAATGCGGCGGATTGTCGGGCCCGAAATGGGCGTAAAAGCCAGTGGCGGAATCAAGGATTGGTCGGCAGCTGTGGCGATGATCAAAGCAGGTGCCGACCGAATCGGCACCAGCGCTGGTGTGGTGATTGTTGAAAGCACGCCGGAGTAAGCCATCAGGTTTAACAACGAAAATCAAAAAAGGACGTCCCGCATTTCGTGGCTATCGAAAAATAAGCTGGGGACATCCTTGACCAATTGAACTAACTTAAACAATTTACGTTCGTGCAGAACGTGCATAAGGGTTAGCATTAGATAGATGACTTTTAGAATTTAGCGGACGTCCGTATTTTTGGATATTCGAGCGTAGCGGGCGGTGAACTCGTTTCTAAACAATAATGATCTCATTAGTAACTATGAAAATTACAGAGAGTTCATTGAAGGAATCTTTGGTTTATCTTTGGAATTTAAGA
>Ga0255046_10000397_pt1 | contig 11639 bp, 10 predicted proteins | sample BC1_12_27_MG_FD_183632 | JGI IMG/M metagenome (GOLD analysis project Ga0255046, IMG submission 183632) | Seawater microbial communities from Strait of Georgia, British Columbia, Canada - BC1_12_27 | ecosystem: Environmental > Aquatic > Marine > Strait | place: Canada: British Columbia...
CGACTCCGGTGTCAGCTACACCTACGGCGCCTACCGGGTCACCGAGCTCGTCTTCGGAGCGGTGGTGGTGCAGCTGACCACGGTGCTCTTGCCACTGTTGTCACGCGAGCTGCGATCCGACCCCGAGCACGCTCCAAGGACGCTCCTCGGAACAGTTTCGTTGGTTTCGTTCGTCACCATTCCCGCTGCGGTGGTGATGGCGGTGCTCTCGCGTCCCTTGATAGGTCTTCTCTTCGGAGGCGGCCGCTTTGACACCGTGGATGTAACGATCACGGGCGCGACACTGACGGCCTACGCTTTCTCGCTGGTTGGCACCGGCCACGTCAAGGTCATGGCGACCGCATTTTTCGCGCAAAGGAACACACGCACACCGATGTGGGGGAGCCTGGTAGCCCTGATAATTTTCACGGTCGCTTGTGCAACCCTGGTGGGGCCGTGGGGCACGGTCGGCCTCGGTTGGGCGAACACCATTGCCATGGCCTGCTTTGCCGTCTTCCTCACCCTTCTCTACGCGCAGCGTTACGGATTCCGCGCGGCGCGTCCGGCCACCGCTTTGTTCGCCGTCGCCCGTCAGCTTGTCGCTGCTGCTGTGATGGCGGCGGTCCTCTACCGGCTGCGCCCGTGGCTGTCGACGATCGAGCAGACGTCTTTGGAGGGCGCTGTTCAGTTATTTATTGTCCTGGTGCCCGCCGGTGCGCTGTACGTCGGGCTGGTGGCCCTGCTCGGAGGTCGTGAGCTGGCCCTCTTGCTGTCGACCTTCCGGGGGGGAGCGAAGCCATGAAGATGGTGATCCAGCGGGTGTCCCGCGCCGAGGTTCGGGTCGACGGGATAACAGCGGGGCGTATCGGTGCCGGTCTGGCCGTGCTGGTGGGGCTTGAACGGGGCGACGGCGAGGAGCAGCTCGAACGCGCCGCGCGGCGGCTGGCAACCCTGCGAGTTTTCTCGGATGACGAGGGACGCATGAATCGCGGTCTTGATGAAATCGGTGGCTCTGTTCTCGCCATCTCTCAGTTCACCCTTGCGGGATCGATTCGCAAGGGGCGCCGCCCGAGCTTTGACCGCGCCCTGACAGGGGACGTGGCGGAGCCGCTCTTCGATCGGTTTCTCGCGCTGTTGCGTGCCGAGGGAGTGACGGTCGAAACCGGGGTCTTCGGCGCTCTGATGGACGTGGAGCTGGTCAACGACGGACCCGTCACCCTGATTTGGGAGGACGCCCCCGAAAAAATTAGGAATTAGGAATGAGGAATTAGGAATGTCGCCCACCCACCCGTGGCTTTCCACGTCATTGGGGGGAAGGGTGGGAATTCCTAATTCCTCATTCCTAATTCCTCATTCTTCAGTCGAGGTTGGCTTCTTGCCACGTGACCCAGAAGTCCATCGCGTCGTCGAGGTGATCGAGGGCTGCAAGGAACTGGTCATCGGCGTCGAGCGCCACCTGGTATCCGTCGTCCAGGCCCAGGGTCGAATTCATGACCTCGACCGTGATGCCAAGCGTCACGTCCGACACGTCCTGCGGCGTTTCTCTGAGGTTGTCGATGCTTTCCTTGGGCAGGATTTCCTGTTCCTCGATCCACGCCCAAAAGCGATCGAGCACCTCGCCGTCGGCGCTGAAGGTCCGGGCCATCTCCGCCTGCTCCTCCTCCGGCACATCTTTGAGCAACTCGATGGCGTAGCGGAAGAATGCTGAATTTCCGTACAAGCGGACGAGGTTCTCGGAAATCGTTCGGGCTTCCAGATCGACGTCTGGGGTGATGCCACCACCGCCGAGCACGGTTCGACCGGCATCGGTCTCGTAGATGTCGTCTCCGTTGTTACCGTTGCGGTGGGTGATGTAGTCGATATAGGAAGCGTAGTCTCGCTGGATCGAGCGGCCCGATGGCGTGTAATATCGAGCCGTGGTCAATGCGAGCCCGGTGTCGCGGACCGAGAACACGGTCTGGACGAGGCCCTTGCCCCACGTCACATCGCCCAGGACCAGACCGCGGTCGTGGTCCTGAATGGCGCCGGCGACAATTTCAGAGGCTGAGGCCGAGCCCTCGTTGACGAGCACCAGGACTGGTCCTTTGAAGGGTTCCCCACGGCCCGGTGCGTTGAGTGTGGAATGGCTGGACGGCGTCCGTCCGCGGGTTGTGACAATGAGATCGTCCTTGGAGAGGAACGCATCCGAGACGCCGATTGCGGCATCCAACGATCCTCCCGGGTTGTTGCGGAGATCCAAAATGAGGTACCGCATCCCGTCGGTCTCGAGGCGGTCGATGGCGTCACGCACCTCGCGCGCGCTCGATGAGGTGAACTCCGACAGTCTGATGTATCCGACTTCCGGTCGGACCAGGAATGCGTAACGGACGGTCGTTTGCGGGATTCGAGTGCGGGTGATGTCGACGGTGAAGTTGTCCTTCATCCCGGGCCGGGTAATCGTCAGTTGTACCGCGGTCCCCTCTGGTCCGCGGACGAGATCCACCACGTCATCCAGGCTCAGATCTTCAGTCGGTTCGCCGCCGACCGCCGATATGACATCGCCGGCTCGCAGACCGACGGACGCGGCCGGCGTGCCGGCCATTGGTGCGATGACGGTGATTTTGCCGTCGCGGCGAGAGATGATGATTCCGACGCCGAAGAACGACCCCTCCTGTCGTGAGCGCATTTTGCCAAACGTGCGGGGGTCGAGATAGTTGGAGTGCGGATCGAGCACTTCGAGCATGCCGCTGATGCCGTCGTACACAATGTCGGCCGGGTCATGTTGGGTCGGCAACCACTCCAAAAGAAGATTGACCACCCTCGAGGCACGCACCATCAGCTCCGCCTCTTCCTCGGGCACCGAGCGCTCCCCGAAGAGTGCACCCGCGGTTGCTCCGCTGACGAGGACAACGAGGGCGATAATGATTGGATAGAACCGGCTCTTTTTCTGTGTCATCGAACTCCCATATCGCGTGTCACGAACCGCCTTCAGCGGCCGTGTACTCCAGTGTAACTCGTTTGGTCTTACGAATACTCCGGGGGCCGGTTTCCACCCGCCCAACCGACCAGATACAAGATACAAGTCACAAGATACAAGTCCGCCCACCACCCGGGATGCGCGTACTCGATGTGCTTGGATCTTGCATCTTGGATCTTGTATCTGGGTGGGCGGGTGGGATCCCGGTATACTTGCGCCGGGAGGACCTGTGTTCGGCACCCTCGGTATGCCCGAGCTGATCCTGATCTTCGTGGTTGCGCTGCTGCTTTTTGGTCCGCGCAAAATGCCGCAGATCGGACGATCCATCGGCCGCGCTATGGGTGAGTTCCGGCGTGCCTCGAACGAGTTCAAACGAACCATCGAGGACGAGGTGGCGGCGGACGATATCCGCGATATCGAGAAAGACCTCAAGGGAATCCGCGACATCGGCAAGGATCTCAAGGACCTCAAGGAAACCGTAGAAAAACCGATCGAGAGCACGGTCAAGAAGGTTCTCGACGTCTCCGCTGACGACGCCTCGGAATCGCCGACAAAGGAGACCGGGGAATCGTGAGCTCCGCCGAACACGAGGTGTTGGGGAACGGCGACGACGAGCTCGGCGAAGAGCTTCCCCGGATGACCCTGCTCGATCATCTTGACGAGCTGCGTCGCCGGATCCTGTACAGCATCATCGCGATCTTTGTTGCCTTCCTCGGCAGCTGGTACTTCGCGCCGACAATCTTCCATTGGCTCGAAAAGCCATTTCTGGCTGCGGTCCCGGAGGGAGAAAAGCTCGCCTTCACAGACCTCCCCGGTCCCTTCATGCTGTACATCAAGGTGGCGCTGCTGACCGCCATCTTCGTCGCCTCGCCGGTCCTGCTGGTGCAACTCTGGATGTTCCTGAGACCGGGTCTGTACAAGGGAGAACGTCGGCTCTTTGTTCCATTCATCGTCTTCACCACTCTATTCTTCGTCGCCGGCGGTTACTTCGGCTATCTGATCGCGTTCCCCATGGTTGTGAAATTCCTCCTCGGCGTCGGTGAGGGCTTCAAGCAGGTGGTCACCATCAGTGCCTACTTTTCCATGATGTCGAAGATCCTCCTTGGCCTCGGGCTGGTGTTCGAGATGCCGATGCTGATCTTCTTCCTGGCGCGGATGGGTATCGTTACCGCAGGCCAGCTTTTGCGCTGGTTTCGGTGGGCGGTGCTCCTGATATTCGTCGTGGCCGCGATCATCACTCCGACGCCCGATGTCGCAACCCAGACCGTGTTTGCAGTGCCGATGATCCTGCTCTATCTGCTCGGTGTGCTGGTGGCTGCGATCTTTGGCAAGAAGCGGGATGCCGACGACTGATCTCGATCGTTGCGTTGGCCGCCTCTCAGGAAAACTGCGTCGAACAGCGCGCCGATGGCCGGTGCTCCCCGAGGGGGAGTGGATCATGCTGGCGGTCTCGGGCGGGATTGACAGTCTCGCCATGGCGTACCTGGTCGGAGAGCACAACCGGCACCTGAAACGACCTTTGAAGCTCGAGGTAATTCACGTTCGACTGGACGCTGACGGTCTTACCGATGAGCTTCCGGATCCGACGGACGGCTGGCTGAGGTCGCGGGGTTTTGATGTGGTGGAGGTCGAGGGGCGGGTGGATGGGTCGGAGCAGTTGCCGCTCGACTGTTTTGCCTGCGCTCGAGCCAGACGGCGGACTCTGTTGGAAGCCGCCGAGGCACGCGGTGCGAGCCACGTCGCGCTCGGCCATCATGCCGATGATGTCGTGGAAACCTGGTTGTTGAGCCTGATGTACTCCGGCACAGCGGAAGCCATCCCACCGGTCCGATCCTACTTCGATGGTGCGGTCACGGTGGTTCGCCCGCTCTTCGAGCTGCAGCGACGGGAGCTCGTCCGTCTTGCTCGGTTGGCGGACCATCCGGAACCGGTGGCGAAGTGCCGACAGGAAGAGGATGCGAAACGCGAGAGGATCCGCAACGCGCTTTCGGCCCTCGGGCGAGACCAGGCCCTGGTACGCCGACATCTCTATTGGGCTGCCGTTCGACAATACGAGGATTTGGACGAGTCTGATTGATCCGCAATTAATGCATAGTCTTAACTCTTTACTCTTAACTTTTTACCATCGCTTGTCAGACGCGTGGTCACAGGTACACTCGTCCATGACCAAGGAGGTTTGACTATGGAATCCTGGGAAACAGGTTGGGAGGTTGGATTCCCGGCCTCGAACACGGACGAACTGCTGTTGGCTCTCGTGGTGCGGGATCTGGTGCACGGATCATCCTTCGACGTCGAAGCGGTTGAAGACGGAACCGAGCTCGCCCTCGATTTCCAGGCCGGCGACGAACTCCAGGATCAGACGTACCAGTTACTGCTCTCTGCCGAGATCGCGGGGACCGAAAACCGAGAAATGGTGCAGGCGTTTGCCGAGCAGATGTTGGAGGATCTGGTGTCTGAGGCTGAAGACCTGGTTGCGCAACGGGAGGAGCTGGGTTCGCGCCCGAGCGCCGAGCTTGTTTTTCAGAGCGTGCCTGAAGATGAGGAACGGTGGGACCTGGTGGTCCCGGACTGGCTGGCGCCGGACGGCGCTGAAGTGCCCTTCGGCTTCCGTCCCTTCGACGTGCAAAGCGGGGATGGTTGGCCCGCCAACAAAGTCCTCGATGCCCACGGGAGGGTGGTGTTAGTGCCGAAGGGTGACGAGATCCTGGTTTTCGGTATCCCCGCGCCGGAGGGGTGGGGTGAGGAGGACCACTCTTAGACGCGCAATGCCGCATCGACGAGACAGGTACCACCTTTCGCATTGTTCACATGGGGGGAGTGACTGAATCGCAGAGCGACGAGTTTGAACACTGCGAAAGGTGGTACCTTACTCACCGAAGCGAGACAGACGCAGAATACGGGTGCTGCAGGTGGTTGGGTGGGGCTGTCTACTGCGTAAACCTTGTCGATTCAGCGGAACATATGTATACTCCCCGCCCCGGGAGCCGGTTTCCTCGGTTCTCGATCCCCTTGGGAGGCAACGAAGATGGACCTCATCCGCGAAGTAACGCAGGAATACCTGAAGACCGACATTCCCGATTTCCGTCCCGGCGACAACGTCAAGGTCCACGTCCGCCTCAAAGAGGGGGAGAAGGAGCGGATCCAGGTCTTCGAAGGTCTGGTGATTTCACGCAAACACGGCGGAGTCTCCGAGTCATTTACCGTACGCAAGATTTCGTCCGGCATCGGAGTCGAGCGGACTTTTCCGCTCCATTCACCATCGATCGCAAAGATCGAGGTGTCGCGCCGGGGCCGCGTGCGTCGAGCAAAGCTGTACTACATCAGGAACCTGCGCGGCAAGGCAGCTCGTATCAAGGAGCGCGACCGCGGCCGCTAGGGCTAATCCCCAGCTGATATGACACGAGGTGCGAGCGCCCTCGGCACCAGAGACCGCGAGATTCTGCTCGATGCGGACACGGTGATCGGAGTCGACGAAGTGGGCCGCGGCGCCCTTGCCGGACCCGTGGTCGTGTGCGCGGCAGCCTTCGAAAAGATTCCGGACGACGACGAGGTGCGAGACTCCAAGCTCCTGAACCCGCGTCGGCGGGAGCGTGTCGCGTCGCGACTTCGACGCTGCGGTGCACGGTGGGTGGCGTGTGAGATCTGGCCGGGAATCATAGATCGCGTCAACATCCTCGAAGCAACGCGCCTGGCCATGGCCGCCGCGGCGCGGACTCTGGTGATACCCAACGCAGTGGTGATCACGGATTACGTCAATCCCGGCGACCTCGGATGCAGGGTTTTTTCACCCAAAAAAGCTGACCGTGATTACTTCTGTGTGGCTGCTGCATCAATTCTGGCAAAGGTCCATCGTGACCGTTTGATGGTCGATCTGGGAGATCGGGACCCGCGTTGGCGATGGGAGCGCAACAAGGGTTACGGGACGATGGCCCACCGATGTGCCCTCCAAAAGTACGGTCCCGGGATGCTCCACAGACGCAGCTTCACATGGTCGCCTGTGTTACGGTAAAAGAGTGAGAATTAGGACATTTTGTCCGGATTGTTCAGGGGAATTGCGTCGCTGCGTACAACCCGATGAGCGGTCCGGGTCGGGGAGCTTGACGTAAATGGCCGTCAAACGGGACAAAGTCCTTCGGGATGCCGAAAAGCTCGTTCAAAAGGGAAAGTACGAGCAGGCAATCCGCGAGTACGGGAAGATCCTCAAGAAGTTCCCCGAAGACACCACAATTATCAATCGCGTGGGTGATTTGTACGGTCGCGTCGGCCAGTTGCAGCGAGCAATCGAGCTCTACGAGGAAATCGCCGACCATTTCACCCGCGATGGATTCACCACCAAAGCGATCGCGATACTCAAGAAGATCCAGCGTCTGGATCCGCAGCGTCTCGATGTCTTTGAACGTCTCGCGGCGCTCTACTTCGATCAGGGATTGATGATCGAGGCCAGACGTGAGTACCAGATCCTTGCCGACTGGTACGTCAAAAACGGCGAGCTGGAAAAGGCGATCGAGGCGCACGAGAAACTCGTCGATCTCGACCCGTCGAACCATGTCTCCGCGCTGAAACTGGCCGACCTTTTGCTCCGGCGAGGCGAAGTCACATCGGCGCTCAAGGTCTACGAGCGGTTGGGGCAGTTGCTCCTCGATGCCGGAAAGCTGGACGAGGCCGAACGGCTCTACCGTCACGTTCTCGAGCAGGATCCGCCCGAGGGGGATTTCCTGCTCCCCGTTTGCACGGCGTTTCTCGAGGCCGGACGATCCTCGGTTGTGCGCGAGTTCCTGACCTTTGGGGTCGAAAGATCTCCCAAAAACACGGAGCTCAAGATCCTCCTGGTGCGCACACACCTCTCGCATGGAGAGTCAAAGGCGGCCTTGGAGACGGCGCGAAAGATCCTCGCTACGGATCCCGATAACGCCGAGGTTCGAAGCCTTGTCGGTGGTGCGATGTTGTCCTCCGGCGAGACAGCCGAGGCGCGCGAGATGTTGGTGCCCGCAGTCGCCGATCTGCTCGAGAGGGGTGAACACAAACAGGCTCAAGCCGCGCTCAAGGATTTGCTGCAGGAAATGCCGGACGACCAGGAGGTATTGAAGCTGGCGGTTCGTGCCTACCGTCCGTCCGGCGATGATGAGACGCTCTTCACCCTTCAGGCGGCGTTGGCGGAGAGCTATTTCCAGTCGGGCCAACAAGAAGGGGCCAAGCGCCTCTACATCACCCTCCTGGAAGCTGAACCCGAAAACAAGCAGTTCCGGCAGCGGCTGGCGGAGCTTGATGGTGTCGACATCGGCAAGCCCGACGAGGACGAGGCGATCGACATTTCGGAAGACGAGGACGAGATTGTCATCGACGTCGAAGACGAGATCGTGGTCGAAGAGGTGGAAGTCCAGCCGCCCGAACCCTCGGCCGCCGGCGCGGTGCCTGCCCCGGGCAGTTTCGACCTCGAGGAACGACTGGCAGAGGCCTCGGTCTTCGCCAAATACGGTTTGGTTGATAAGGCGATCAGCCATCTCGAAGACGTGGTGCTCTTCTGTCCGGACGAGCATGAACCGAGGCAGCGGCTTGCCCTTCTCTACGCAGAGCGGGGTGCTCGTGAAGATGCGGTCGGCATGGCGATGCCGGTGTTTGAGCACCATCGCTCGAACGGTACCCTAGATCAGATCGGTGCTCTGACGAGTGCGATTCCGGAGCTCAGCGATGCCAGCGCCACGGCTATTTCGTCGCCTCCGGCAACCGAGGCTGTGCTGTCTAGAGCTGTCGAAGAAACCCCCGAGGTAATCGAGGAACCGGCGGAATTCGTGGATGAGGGGAGCGACCTCATCGAGGTTGTGGACATCGAAGGCGAAATAACGGCCCCGCCCGCCCAGGAAGCGGCTCCCAAGGTCGAGGAGTTTGAGGTCGACATAGAATCTGGTGTGGGTGTGCTCGAAGAGCAGCCGCAGGCGAAAGATGAACCCGAACCGGCGCCTGCCGAGGCCGCGGCGGAAGCTCCGGCCGTTGAAGAGGCGCCGATCGTCGAAGAGGTTCCGACCGTTGAGGAAGTCGCGGTGCCGGTGGCTGACGTCGCGCCTGAACCGGCGCCCCGACCCGCTCCGGTGGTTGAAGAGGTGGCCGACGAGTTGGTGGAGATCAGCGGCTCTTTCGACGGTCCCTCGATGGGAGATCTCGAGCAGATCGATTTCTTCTTAGATCAGGAGCTCTTCGAGGACGCCGCGCGGGTCCTTGCGACACTGGAAGAAAAGCACAGCGACGATTCCGAGGTCGCGGAGCGTCGTCGCAAGCTGAAAGAGGTCGGCGTTCTCCTCGAACAGGTGGAAACGGTCGAGGAGGGTTCCGAAGAGCTCTTTGCCGACGAGGAGCAGTATATCGATCTGGCCAAAGAGCTCGAAGCGGAGCTCGCGGCCGAAGAGGCGATGGTCGAGGAAGCAACCGGACGCGGCAAAGGGGAGGCGATTCTCGAAGAGGTGTTCCGGGAGTTCCAAAAGGGGGTTGAGGAGCAGCTCTCAGAGGAAGATGCCGACACCCACTTCAATCTCGGCATCGCCTATCGCGAGATGGGTCTCCTTCCGGAGGCGATCCGCGAATTCCAGGTGGCTTCGAGGGACACTGATTACTTCGTCGAGAGCTGCTCGAACATCGGCGTTTGCTATCAGGAACAGGGGATGTGGACGGAGGCAGCCGAGTGGTATCAGAAGGCCCTGGTGGCGCCCGACATTTCAGCCGACGCGCGCGTTGGCTTACGCTACGATCTCGCGTCTGCGTACCAGTCTGCCGGCGATGTAGAACAGGCTGCCGGTATCTTTGAGGAAATCGCAGCCGGGGATCCCTCCTATCGGGACGTGGCCGATCGCCTCTCAAACCTCGGCCAGGAGCGACAAGCGAATTGACCGCCGTTCGGGCGCGCCTTGGGGCATCGACGCCCCTGGGGTTGACACCCCAGGCTAACCATCTGTCGCGCCTCCGGCGCTGGGAATCGGTTGGCTTCTCCGAATGCGAGCCGCGGAGCGGCGACATATGGATTGCCTGGGGCGTGAGCCCCAGGAACGATGGATCCAACAATTCACTGAGCGGCGGAGCGGCGACAGTTAGGTCGCCTATCGGTGTCGTGTGACGCCGATGCGGGGGCACATATCGTCGAGCGGGCAGCCTTTGCACCTCGGCGACGTGGGGTGGCAGCGGTTCTGGCCAAAGGTCACGAGCAAATCGTTGATGGGAATCCAGAGGTCTCGAGGCAGTACCTCGTTGAGCGCTGTTTCCGTTTGCTCGGGTGTCTTGGTTGTCACCAGCCCAAGCCGATTGGAGATGCGATGGACATGAGTGTCAACGCAGATGGCGGGGATGTCGAAGCCGAGCCCAAGGACCAGGTTGGCTGTTTTTCTTCCGACCCCGGGCAGGTCGAGCAAGGCCCTTTCGTCGGCCGGCACCGCACCGTTGTGTTCGTCGCGCACGATTCTGGCGATTTCATGGAGTTGCCTGGCCTTCGTGTTGTAGAAGCCTGCGGGGTAGATCGCCTTCGCGATGCGTTCGACGTCCATTTCCGCGAGATGGTCCGGGGTGGGCGCGAATCCGAAAAGCCTGCGGCTGGCTTCGGCGGTCACCTCGTCTTTGGTTCTTAGCGAGATCACACAGGCAACGAGGAGCCTGAACGGCGACCGCGAGCTCTCCTCCTCGGCGAGAGTGGTGACCCGGCAACCGAGGCGAAATTCCTCCAACCGTCGGACCATATCCCGGATTCGTTCTTCTGACCATTTCGCCATCGCCCGATAATGCGGTGTCGTGAATCGGGCGTCAACAGGAAGACATGCGTGCAGTAAAGTGTTGACGTTGTATAGAGATTGACCGGGTGGAAAACAGAGTGGTACGGTATGCGCTCTGTTGCCCATCATCGCTGGCCGACGCCCAATCGGGGCACGGACGCGGGCGCGGGCGTGGTTTACATAGGAGGAACGATGGCACCCAGTGGGAAACACGTGTTTACCTCGGAGTCGGTTACCGAGGGGCACCCGGACAAGATAGCCGATCAGATCTCGGACTCGATTCTCGACGCCGTGCTCGCCGAGGACCGGAATGGCCGGGTAGCTTGCGAAACACTCGTGACGACCGGTCTCGCCTTTATTGCCGGCGAGATCACGACCGAGACCTATGTCGACTTTCCGGCAATCGTGCGCGAGACAATCCGCGAGATCGGCTACACGAGAGCGAAATTCGGATTCGACTACGAGACCTGCGCCGTCATCTCATCGATCGATCCACAGTCACCGGATATCGCCCAGGGCGTCAACCCGGGCGGCGCAGGTGACCAGGGGCTGATGTTCGGGTATGCGACTGACGAGACGGCCGAGCTGATGCCGATGCCACTGATAATGGCTCACCAGCTCACCAGGCGTCTCAGTTCTGCGCGACGCGGCGGTCTTCTGGACTGGCTGCGCCCGGATGGCAAATCGCAGGTTTCGATCGAGTACGACGGTGATCGGCCTCAGCGCATCGAGGCCGTGGTGGTGTCGTGCCAACATTCGGAGGACATCGCCATCGAGACCCTCAGAGACGAGGTCCGGGAACGGGTCATCATGGAAACGCTGCCGAAAGAGCTCTTCGACGACGACACCAAGATCCACATCAACCCGACCGGGCGTTTCGTGATCGGCGGTCCGCAGGGGGACTGCGGTCTGACCGGTCGCAAGATCATTGTTGACACCTATGGTGGGGTAGGTTC
>Ga0255046_10000402_pt1 | contig 11595 bp, 11 predicted proteins | sample BC1_12_27_MG_FD_183632 | JGI IMG/M metagenome (GOLD analysis project Ga0255046, IMG submission 183632) | Seawater microbial communities from Strait of Georgia, British Columbia, Canada - BC1_12_27 | ecosystem: Environmental > Aquatic > Marine > Strait | place: Canada: British Columbia...
CTCGCGGCGTTACTGACCAACCTTGAACCGAACGACGTGCTGTTCATCGATGAAATTCACCGCCTAAGCGCGGTTGTCGAGGAAGTGCTGTACCCGGCGATGGAGGACTTCCAACTCGATATCATGATCGGCGAAGGACCCGCCGCTCGCTCGATCAAACTCGACGTGCCGCCGTTCACGTTGGTCGGCGCGACCACGAGGGCCGGATTGCTTACGTCCCCGCTGCGTGATCGCTTTGGCATCGTACAGCGCCTGGAGTTTTATTCGAGTCTCGACCTCGAAGCTATTGTCAATCGGTCCGCGGGCATTTTAAACCTGCCGATCGAAGAAAAAGGGGCTACGGCGATCGCGACTCGATCGCGGGGCACGCCTCGGATTGCGAACCGCCTGCTGCGACGCGTTCGTGACTTCGCGGAAGTCCAAGGCGACGGCGTTGTTACGGGCACCGTGGCGGAAGGTGCGATGGACGTACTGCAGGTCGATCCGCACGGTTTTGACGCAATGGACAGGCGCTTGTTGCAGACCATTATCGAAAAATTTGACGGCGGTCCGGTTGGCATTGAAAGCATTGCGGCGGCGATCGGTGAGGAACGCGGCAACATCGAGGATGTCGTCGAGCCGTTCCTGATCCAGCAGGGCTTCATGATGCGCACCGCGCGTGGCAGGGTCGTGACAAAGAATGCCTACCTGCACTTCGGACTGACGCCGCCGACCAGTTCGGCTAACCAGGAGTTGCCGTTTAACCGTGGCTGAGAAACCCTTTGAGTGGCCCGTGCGCGTTTACTATGAAGATACGGATGCGCAGGGGGTCGTTTACTACGCCAACTACTTTCGATTCCTGGAGCGTGCGCGCACGGAATGGTTGCGATCGCTGGGCGTGGATATGGTCGCGCTGATGGACGAGGATCGTCGCATCTTTGTCGTGGCTGAGGTCCAGGTGCGTTTCCTTGCTCCAGCCCGACTAAGTGACGAGCTTATTGTGACCGCGCGCCTTAGGAACCTAACACGCGTATCGTTCGATATTGAGCAAAATATCTACCGCGGAAATACCGATGGCCACCTGCTGATAGAGGGCAGCGTTAAAGCGGCGTACCTCGATGCCGATACGATGCGGCCGAAACGAATACCACCGTCCATATTTGGGGAACACAAATCATGACTGGAGATATGTCCGTTATTGGACTGTTGATCGAGGCGAGTATCCCGGTGCAGATCGTCATGCTGCTCCTGGTCATCGCTTCACTGATGTCCTGGAGCATCATCTTTACGAAGCGCCGTCTTATTCGCCGTACCAAGAATGCGTCCGATGAATTTGAAGCGGCGTTCTGGTCGGGCGGGGACCTGAACACCCTGTACAGCAGCGCCACGCGCGCCAAGGGCGGCAGCCTCGGCATGTCGAGTATCTTCGAGTCAGGTTTTCGCGAATTCAATCGTGCGCTGCAGGTAGGAGGTAGCGGTCCCGACAAGATCGTTGAGGAGAGTCGACGGGCCATGCGCGTTGCGCAGATGCGCGAGGTTGATCGGCTGGAACAGGGACTGGCGACGCTTGCGACAATCGGTTCGACCAGTCCGTACGTGGGCCTGTTCGGCACCGTCTGGGGAATCATGAGTGCCTTCATGCAACTTGGCAACGTGCAGTCTGCGACGCTGGCCGTTGTTGCGCCGCCGATCGCCGAGGCGTTGATAGCGACAGCGATGGGCCTGTTTGCTGCAATACCGGCCGTCATTGCCTACAACCGCTACGCCGACAAGGTGGTGCGGCTCGAGTACCGCTACGATGGCTTCACGGAAGAATTTTCGAGCATCCTGCAACGACACGCGCGCAAAAAGCAGGGAGGCTGACATGGCGGCTCCGATGCAGAAGCGCAAGCTAATGGGCGAAATCAACGTCGTGCCCTATATCGACGTCATGCTGGTGTTGCTCGTGATCTTCATGGTGACAGCGCCGTTGCTGACGCAGGGGGTTAAGGTCGATTTGCCGAAAGCCAATTCCGAGCCTATTGAGGATGTGCCCGATCAGAAACCGCTGGTGGTGAGCGTGGATGCAGAGGGCAACCTGTACATTAACGCGGGCGATGACGAGGACCTTCCGACGACTGGTGAAGAAATTAAGAGACGGGTCGGTATCATTCTCGAGCGTCAGCCCGAAACGCCGATCCTGGTCAAAGCCGATCGTGCGGTGCCCTATGGCAACGTCGTTGGTGCCATGGTCTTGTTGCAGCAAGGCGGTGCCAGGAGCATCGGCTTCGTGACGGACCCGCTGGACTCTTACCCCGTTCCGGAGTAGCTCGCCGCGTGATTCGCGACGCCAACAACATTATCCCCGTCAGCATGGCTGTGCTGCTGCACGTCTTGCTATTGGGTTCTATGATCGTCGCGTTTGATCTCTCGCGGACCATGCCGATTACGCCGCTCGCGATACAGGCGACGCTCGTTACGGAGATTCCCGACGTGACGCCACCGCGTGTCGTTAGACCGGAGCCGGAGCCCGAGCCTGAACCCGTCGTCGAGGAACCGGAACCCGAGCCTGAGCCTGAGCCTGAGCCGGACAATAGCGAGGAACTGCGCCGTGAGGCTGAGGAAGAAAAACGCAGGCTGGATGCGCTGGTTGAGAAAGAGCGCCTGGAGAAGATTCGCCAGCAGGAAGAGGCCGAGCAGGAGCGCAAGGAAAAGGAGGCGGCCGAGCGCAAGGAAAGAGATGAGGCCGAGCGCAAGAAACGCGAGGAAGAGGATAAGGAAAAGAAGCGTGTCGAGGCCGAACAGAAGCGCCAGGACGATATTCGCCGCCAGCGAGAAGAAAATGAGCGCTTGCGCAGAGACGCCGAGGCTACAGCGCGGGCCGACGAAATCGAAGCGGAGGAAGACCGCTTTGCGGCTGTTGACTCCGGCGAATTGGCGGTCTACATGGCCCAGATACGGCAGAAAATCGAGCGTAACTGGTCGGCGCCCGCAAGCGCCGGTGCCGAGCTCAAGTGCTCGGTACGGGTACGCCAGGTGCCGGGCGGCGAGGTCGTGGGCGTGACAATTCTTAACTGCAATGGCGACGACGCTGTGAAAAGATCCGTTGAGGCGGCTATTTATCGGTCGTCACCTTTGCCGGAACCATCAGATCCGAACCTGTTCGATAGGAACATCTTGCTAAACTTGAGTATCCGCCAGTAACACTGGCCAGAAAACAAATGAGGCGACTGTGCTGAAAAAATTGAGAATCTCGATAGTGACCCTGGCTTTGCTGGGCGGGTACGCCAACGCGGAGCTGGTTATCGATGTTCAGGGGGTGGCGCAACCGACACCCGTGGCGATCGTGCCGTTCGGCTGGGAGGGCAGTGGGCCGGATATGCCGCTCGATGTCGCAGCCGTCATCAATAGTGACCTCAAGCGCAGCGGCCGGTTCGCCCCGATTGGCGAAGACAAGATGTTGCAGAAACCGACCAACGGTGCCGATGTCGATTTCGACGACTGGGGATTCGTTGATGTCGAGGCTGTCGTTGTCGGCAGCGTCGTCCAGACCGGTGACAATGCTTATACCCTGCAGTTTCAGCTATTCGACGTTTTTGGTCGCCGGCAATTGCTCGGTTATCGCATGCCCGCGAGCCGCGGCACGATGCGGGGTGCGACGCACCGGGCCGCAGACATGATTTACGAAAAGCTAACCGGAATAAAAGGCGTGTTCGGCACCAAGGTTGCTTATGTGACTGCGGTACGGCAAGGGCAGGGCCGACTCTACTCGCTGATCGTCTCCGACCAGGATGGCGAAAATGAACATACCGTCATGGAAAGCACCGACCCGATCATGTCGCCCGCCTGGTCCCCCGATAGCCGACAGTTGGCCTACGTTTCGTTTGAGGGCAATAAGTCGTCAATCTTTGTGCAGACGCTCAGAACCGGCAATCGCTTCAAGGTCTCCAGTAAGCCTGGCATCAACGGCGCGCCCGCATTCTCGCCGGACGGCCGTCAGCTTGTTGTGACGCTCGGCGGGGTCGATGGAAATCTCGACATCCATGTTCTCGATATTACGTCCCGGCAGACTCGGCGTCTGACGACGCACCGGGCAATCGACACGGAAGGCACCTGGTCGCCCGATGGCCGCCACATCTACTTCACCTCCGACCGGGCGGGTGGTCCGCAGGTTTACCGGGTACCCGCGAAAGGTGGTTCACCCGAGCGCATTACGTTCGAGGGGAGTTATAATGCGCGGCCGAGATTGTCGCCGGACGGTAGCCGTTTGGCGATGGTGCACAACGATCGCGGCAACTACCGGATCGCGGTCATGGATCTGGAAAAGAAAAACCTGTTGGTCGTTTCAACGGGGCGGCAGGACGAAAGTCCGAGTTTTGCCCCCAATAGCGATATCCTGATTTACGCAACGCGACAGGGGCGTAACGGAGTACTGGAGACGGTGTCAGCCGATGGCCTGATTCGGCAAAGAATGGCGTCTGGGAGCGGTGACGTTCGGGAACCGGTGTGGTCGCCGTTTCCGCGATTTTAGTTCGAATATTTTAGATTAAGTAATAACTATTACTTATTGTTTTTATTATTATTTCCTTTTTCACAATTACTAGCAAGGACTTAACATGTCTTACTTTAAATTGGTAGCAGTGGGCCTGTTGGCCGCTCTTCTCGCCGGTTGCTCGGGTAGCCCGTCCATTCCTGACCCTGAACCGACTGATACGACCTACGGTGACAGCGGTGCATCGACGGGTGGCATGGACGACGGGGGCTTGGGAGATGGCGAGTTTATCGACGACCCGTCGGCGGGCGAACTCGGCATGGTCATCTATTTCGACTTTGACTCGTCCGAAGTGCGGTCACAGGATCAGGACCTCGTATCGCGACATGCCACGCAAGTTAGCGACAACATGCGCGTTCGGATTCGGCTTGAAGGCCATGCGGATGAGCGCGGTTCCCGCGAATACAACATTGGCCTCGGTGAGCGCCGTTCACAGGCCGTGCGGCAGATGCTGATGATCCAGGGCGTCTCTGCCTCGCAAATCTCTACGGTGAGCTTTGGTGAAGAACGACCGGCATCATTTGGGAGCTCTGAGTCGGATTACGCCCAGAATCGTCGGGTTGAGATCAAGTACACCAATTAGTCGATGTCGATGAATACGTCCAGATCACTTTTGTCGATAGCGACGCTCGGGTTGCTAAGCGGTTGCGCATTGCTGCAGCCGGTCGTCGATGACCCGGTTCCCACCAAACTCGACGAGCTGGAGCGGCGCATGCAGGCCGTCGAGCGCGTCGTTCAAAACGAGAGCCTGGTTAAACTGACGCAACAGGTCGCTGCCCTGGAACGTCGAAACGACGAGCTTCAGGGTCGTCTGGAAACGCTGGAGCACGACTCGGAGACAACTGCGGACCGCCAGCGGCAGCTCTATGCGGATCTCGACTCGCGCATACAGGACCTTGAGACGGCCCTGCGAGCGCGGAATTCCGTGAGCGTGATGGAGGGAGGAACCCTGTCGCCTGGACAGCTCCCGGTACCAGGGGGGTCGGATCGCGACAACTACCAGGCTGCGTTTGAGCTGCTCAAAGAGCAGCGTTACGAACCGGCCGCCATGGCCTTTCAGCAGTTCCTCGTTACCTTTCCGGACAGCGAGCTCGCCGACAATGCGCAGTACTGGCTGGCCGAGTCCTACTACGTGACGCAGAAGTTCGACGAGGCGTTAGCCGCGTTCGAATTTGTCATTACAACCTTCCCGAGGTCGCGAAAGGTACCGGATGCGCTGTTGAAAATGGGCTACTGCAATTACGAACTCAAGGCGTTCGGGTCGGCGCGCGACGCACTGGTTCGAGTGCAGGCCGACTACCCGGAGACGACGGCGGCGCGGCTTGCAGGGCAGCGGCTGTCGCGCATGGAGGAAGAGGGCGTATAAGTCTGGTCCCGGAGCCGGGTTGGATGACGCTTGTCATTTGAATCGTATCCGGTATGATGCCGCCGGAATTCCGGTGGCCTCCCTGCCACTTCAGGACACAAATGGGGCGTTAGCTCAGAGGTAGAGCATTCGGCTTTTAACCGACTGGTCGTAGGTTCGATCCCTACACGCCCCACCACTTCACACAATTTCATCTGAAACAGGCGACGCCGCCGACAAGTGCCGCTATCATTCACCGTTTTGCGCAAAGGACCTCGTGTAAAGTGGTGCAGAATCGCTGGAAAATCCACAAGTTTGGTGGCAGCAGCCTCGCCGATGACGTTTGTTTTCGGCGAGTAGCCGGACTGCTCCTCGAGTACGCCGATACTCGCGTCGGCGTGGTCGTCTCCGCGATGGGTGGTATGACCGACGCCCTGATTCACCTTGCGATACTGGCCGAGCGGGACAACGACAATTTTCTAGACGAATTGCACGCCATCGGGGATCGCTACTCGACAACCGCGCGCGCGCTCTTGACGGGCGATCGCCTGGTTTCCGTTCTGGATGCCTGGGGCGAGGATGCCGAAGACATTACTGATGTTCTGAAAGCGATTGCGTTGGTCAAATCCGCACCGCAGCGCAGTCGGGACGTCGTCGCGGGTTACGGAGAAATCTGGTCGGCGCGGCTGTTGGCGGCAACACTTGCACAGGAATCCCCAGAGCGAGGTGGCACCTGGGTCGATGCGCGCGAGGTCGTTACGGTTCACCAGACCGAACTGGGTCCGTCGGTCCTCTGGGAGGCTTCACGCTCAAAGTACGCGAATGTCGTGCCAGGCGATTTTGAGGGTATCGCCGTTATTACGGGTTTTATCGCCGTCGACGAAAGTGGATTGCAAACGACACTCGGTCGTAACGGCAGTGACTTTTCTGCGGCGATTTTCGCGGCACTGAGCGACGCGTCTGAACTGACCATATGGACCGACGTTGACGGAGTCATGAGCGCGGATCCGCGACGAGTGCCCGAAGCCCAGGTTATCGATCAACTCACGTATAACGAGGCGATGGAGCTTGCGTATTTCGGCGCCAATGTTCTGCATCCCCAGACGCTGGGGCCGGCTGTTGACAATGAAATTCCGGTGATCATTCGAAGCAGCCACAATTTGTCACACCCCGGTAGCCGCATCGGTTTACAGGCAGAGCAACTCGATAACATCAAGGGAATTACGGCGATAGCTGGCATGGCGCTCGTCAATCTCGAGGGCTCCGGGATGATCGGCGTGCCGGGCACCGCAGACCGATTGTTTGCTGCACTCAAGAATGCCGGTGTGTCGGTCACACTCATTTCACAGGCCAGTTCGGAACATTCGATCTGCATCGCCGTACCGGCGGACCTGGCGGAGAGGGCACGACAGGTCGTCACCGACGCGTTTTTGGAAGAGCTTGAAAGCGGTCAGATCCAGAGCGTCGACGTGACGCCGGCGCAGAGTATTGTCGCCGTGGTGGGAGACGGCATGGCCGGCACGCCGGGCATCGCCGGACGTTTCTTCAGCAATCTCGGACGTGCGGGCATTAACATTCGCGCCATAGCGCAGGGCTCTTCGGAAAGAAATATTTCTGTCGTGGTCGACTCCGACGAGGCAACCAAGGCGCTTCGAGCAGCACACTCCGGCTTTTATCTATCGGCAAAAACAATTTCTATTGGCGTGATTGGCCCCGGCACAGTCGGCGCGGCTTTGTTACGGCAGATCGAGAAGCAGAGCGCCAGGCTGGCAAGCGATTTCAATCTCGACCTGCGGGTCAGGGCGATTGCCAGATCGCAAAAGATGTTGCTTGGCGATCGGCGTGTCGATATTTCGAGTTGGCAGGATGAATTTGCTGCGTCCGCGGTCGATACCGATCTCCACGCGTTCGAGCAGCACGTCAATCCCGATCATCTGCCCCACGCCGTCATCATTGACTGCACGGCCAGTGAGTATATTGCGTCGCAGTACGCCGGGTGGCTGTCGCGTGGCATCCACGTAATTACGCCGAACAAGAAGGCATTCAGCAGCGCTTACGAAGATTATAAGGCCCTGCAGGATGCCGCAGACCACGGAAGCTCGCATTACTTCTATGAAACGACCGTCGGCGCGGCACTGCCGGTCATCGGCACCTTGTGCGACCTCATCCATACGGGCGACAAGGTCCGCTCGATCCGCGGTATTTTCTCCGGCACCCTCGCGTATTTGTTCAACCTTTACGATGGTTCGACGCCCTTCTCGGAAATCGTCCGTGTGGCGAAGGAGAACGGTTACACTGAACCCGACCCGCGTGACGACCTGTCCGGCATGGATGTCGCTCGCAAGCTCACTATCCTGGCTCGCGAACTCGGGCGAAAAATTGAAATCGGCGAGTTCCCGGTTCAAAGCCTGGTTCCGGAGGCATTACGCGAGTGTTCAATCGAGGAATTTCTCGAAAAGCTGCCCGCGTATGACGACGAAATTGCCTCCATCTACCAGCAGGCCGTGGCCGAGAATAAACAGCTCCGCTATGTCGCATCGCTGGATGCAGACGGTGACGCGGCAGTCGGACTCGAGGCCGTGCAGGCCGGGCACCCGTTCTGCAATATCAATTTGACCGACAATATCGTGCAGTTTGAGACAGAGCGCTATTGCGATAATCCGCTGGTCATCCAGGGGCCTGGCGCCGGTCCGGAAGTGACGGCGGCCGGCGTCTTCGCCGATTTACTGCGACTGGCGAATTACTTGAGCACGGGTGAAGGCTATGTCTAATGTCGTAACGGCTTTTGCTCCGGCGTCGATCGGCAACGTCGCCGTCGGTTTCGACATGTTGGGGCTGGCGCTGGCGGATGTTGGAGATCGAGTGCTGGCATGTAAAACGGCGGGCAGCGATGTAACGGTAGTGGAAGTTCGCGGGCTCGACGGTGAAATACATCCCTATCTCTCGACCAATCCCAAAGAAAACACGGCCTCAATTGCCGCCCAGGCGCTGCTAAGCGACCACGACGGTTCTTTTGGCGTCAGCCTGAAAGTGTACAAAGGTGTTCCGTTGCAGTCCGGAATGGGCAGTTCGGCCGCTTCGGCCGTTGCCGCTGTAGTTGCTGTTAACGCACTGCTGGAGAAACCGCTGGCCATCGAGGCGTTGCTACCTTACGCGTTGGAAGGTGAAAAATACGCCAGCGGCGGCCTGCACGCCGACAACGTTGCACCCTGTCTTTTGGGAGGCCTGATTCTTTGTCCTCAAGTATTGCTGCCCGAGGTCGTCAGACTGCCTGTGCCTGATGGTGTCAGCGCCGTGCTGTTGCACCCCGATCTGCAGGTGAATACGGCGCAGGCCCGCCGGCGCCTGGCGAAGAGCTATTCAATGCAGCGATGGCTGGAGCAGCAAGGGTTACTCGCCGGGTTCATTGCGGCGTGTGCCGCGAGCAACATCGAGTTGATCAAGAAAACGCTACGTGACGTCATTATCGAGCCGCAGCGAGCGGAGGCTGTCCCCTGTTTTGCTGACGTTACCGAAGCCGCCCGGCGCTCGGGTGCGCTGGGTAGCAGTCTTTCCGGTAGTGGTCCAAGTATTTTCGCGCTTTGTGCCGAAAACGATGCTCGGAACGTCGCGAGCGCTATGGAGCATGCCTGCCGCGCTCATGGTATCGGTTGTCAGTCCTGGGTCAGTCCCATGACCGCTCCCGGCGCGCGCATAGAGGATTGAGAATGCACTATTTCAGTACCCGCGGCTCCGGGCCCGTCACCCTGGACGATGCACTGCGAATGGGTATTGCCGATGACGGAGGCTTGTTCCTGCCGGAGCAAATGCCGTCTTTCGAAATCACCGATTTCGACATGGCTGAATCGATACCACAGGTTGCGGAAGTGTTGCTGCGGCCGTTCTTTGACGGGTCCGACCTTGTCGACGAACTTCCTGCCATTCTTGCAGAGACGTTCAGTTTTCCGATGCCGGTAACGCCGCTACCCGTCGAAGGTCGTGACCTTTCTTTGCTGGAGTTGTATCACGGGCCGACCGCCGCGTTCAAAGATGTCGGCGCTGGATTTCTTGCGGCTTGCTTGTCGCGGCTCGAAGGCGACCCGACTTCACCGTTGACGATACTGGTTGCAACGTCCGGTGACACCGGCGGCGCCGTTGCCGCCGCGTTTGACGGTCGTCCCGGTATGCGCGTCGTCGTACTGTTTCCGGACGGGCGGGTATCCGATCGGCAGGCGCATCAGCTGTGCTGTTGGAGCGACAACGTCGTATCGCTCAAAGTGACGGGTTCCTTCGATGATTGCCAGGCAATGGTAAAAGCCGCGATGGCGGACGACGAGTTGTCGGCTGTTCATCGCTTCAGTTCGGCAAACAGCATCAATATTGGTCGCCTTTTGCCGCAGAGTACCTATTATGCCGATGCAAGCCTCCGGCACTTTCGGCGTACCGGAAACAAACCGGGTTTCATTATTCCGACGGGTAATCTGGGCAACGCGTTCGCCTGCGTCATGGCGCGTGAAATGGGGCTTCCCATTGGCCCGATTATCCTGGCGACCAATGCGAATCGCACAATTGCGGACTACTTTGAGACGCTGCAGTGGATACCGCGCGCCAGCTTGCAAACGCTGGCGTCCGCCATGGACGTCGGCGATCCGAGCAACATGGAACGCCTTCGCAAGCTGGTGGGAGAAGCCGACGTTCTGCGGGAGCGACTCGGCGTCTTGTCAGTCAGCGATGCGGAAATCGAGGAGGCGATAAGGACGGATTTTGCAGATTTTGGTTTTGCAACCTGTCCTCATACTGCCACGGCGACGCACACATGGCGCCAACTCGAAGACGATCTTGCGAAATTGCACGGTTGGATTCTGGTTGGCACAGCGCACCCGGCCAAGTTCGAGACCATCGTCGAGCCGATTATCGGCAAGACCGTGCCGTTGCCGCCCGAACTGCAGGAAATCCTCGCTCGGCCGGCACATGCCGTTACAATAGACGCGGATCTTGATTCGCTTGCCACCGCCATAGCTCGCACTTAGGATAATCGGACAACAGAGATCCGGATTTCGATGCCTGACCTATCGCAACTCAACGCAACTCCCTGGTTTTTACCGGCAGTCGGTGGTTTGGCGCTGTTGATCGTCTGGATAATCTACCGCTATTTTCGTGGCAGGAGCAATGCTCTCCAACGGGCGCTGAACGAGATCAGTTTCGAACGCATTGAGAGGCTCATTATTCCCAATGCAGACGAGGGCGAGATCCAGATCGATCAACTATTGTTGACGTCTCAAGGGCTTCTGATTGTGGACGTCAAGGACGTCAAAGGCACCGTTTTCGGCAGCAACAAGATGCAGGACTGGGCGGTCATCAGCAACGAGCGCCGTTATACGTTTTCAAATCCGCAGCCGGTGCTTTTCGATCGTATAGCCGCGGTGCGCCAGATCGTTCGAGAGGTGCCCGTGGCCGGCCGTATCCTGTTTCTTGAAGGCGCGGAGTTTACGAAAGGTGTGCCCGGGCTCGTTTGTACGCTCGAGGAACTGGTGAATGAGTTTGGTGAACCTGACAAGAAAGCCGCCAAGTTCAAGATAGAAGCCTTCCGACCGCATTGGGATTTGATTCGGAAAGCGGCGCTGAGCTCGGAGGTCAACGACATTCTCGGGCGCAGAGGTCGTTAGCTTTCCGGGAGACCGAAAAATCGGGTCGCATTTTCGGTTGTGATTTTCGCCACATGGTCAGCGCTTTGCCCGCGCGCTTCGGCGACGGTACGCAG
>Ga0255046_10000403_pt1 | contig 11578 bp, 9 predicted proteins | sample BC1_12_27_MG_FD_183632 | JGI IMG/M metagenome (GOLD analysis project Ga0255046, IMG submission 183632) | Seawater microbial communities from Strait of Georgia, British Columbia, Canada - BC1_12_27 | ecosystem: Environmental > Aquatic > Marine > Strait | place: Canada: British Columbia...
AGCGATTCTGGGGGCGGAAGCCGTACGGAAGCGCGTCGTGAACATCGAGGTCGAGGACGGCCGGCTCGTCGTCGAGTCCAAGGGGACGGGCATCTCGCTCGGGCACATCGTCTTTTGGAGCCGTGAGAGCAGCCGCTGGCACGACTTGGACATCCGAAATCGCGCCCACGAGCTCGGGCACACCAAGCAGTCACGGTTGCTTGGGTGGCTCTACTTGCCCGTCATCGGGTTGCCGTCTATCTCGCGAGCAGCCTACGCCCTCGCTCATCGCGAAGTAACCGGCCGACAGTGGACCCGGTACTACGAGGGCTACCCGGAGAACTGGGCCGACCGTCTCGGTGGCGTCATTCGCGAGAAAGAGCACAGCTGATGGAGCTTGAAACCGTCGGAACCGATTACCCAGGGTTCCTCTACCGCCGGCAGCCGCGCAACGTCTATTGGGAGACGACGATCTCGTGCGACCTTGCGTGCCAGCATTGCCGCGCGAGTGCGATTCCGCATCGCGACCCCGGCGAGCTGACCACCGAGCAGGGCAAGGCGCTGATGCGCAGTGTCCAAGAGCTCGGCAGCATGCTCGTGCTGACGGGCGGGGACCCGCTCAAGCGGCCAGACATCGCCGAGCTGATCGAGTACGGGCGGTCGCTTCCAATCCACGTGTCGATCACGCCAAGCACGACGCCACTGCTTCAGCGCGAAACCGTCGACCGATTCCACGACCTCGGGGTCAGCGCGATGGGGGTGAGCCTCGACGGGCCGACCGCCGAGCTTCACGACGCGTTTCGTAACGTTCCGGGCACGTTCGACTACTCGATGCGTGCGCTGCAATGGGCGCGCGAGTTCGACATTCCGGTGCAGGTCAACACGACCATCACGGCGCAAACGCTTCCCCACGTGCAGGCCATGTACGAGCTGCTGCGCGACAAGGCCGCTCCTCCGGTTCGCCGCTGGAGCCTGTTCTTGCTGGTGCCGGTTGGCCGTGGGTCCGAGCTCAGTACACCGAGCGCCGACGACGTGGAGAAACTTCTCGCTTGGGTCTACTCGATCTCCGAAGAAGCGCCGTTCCGCGTCGGGACGACGGAGGCCCCGCACTATCGGCGCTACTGGATTCAGCAGAAGCTCGCCGAAGGCATGCCGCTCAAAGACATCCAGGCGCGCGCGCGCCAGATGGCCTTTGGCATCCGCGACGGCAACGGGGTGATTTTCGTCTCGCATCTGGGCGAGGTGTACCCGGCGGGCTTCTTGCCCTACCCGCTGCTCGGGAACGTCAAAGACCAGGCCTTGCACGAGATCTACCGCGAGTCCGAGGCGCTTCACGAGATTCAGGACCCGAGGAATTACACAGGGCGCTGCGGTCGATGCGAGTTCAAGTTCGCCTGCGGCGGCTCGCGGGCGCGCGCATACGCAATGACCGGTGATCCGCTCGGCGAGGATCCGCTCTGCGTGTATCAGCCGGCCTGAGCGCGGCGGCTATTTCTTCGGAAGCCCGAGCGCCCGGTCGGCGATCAGGTTCATTAAGAGGTTATTAAACACGTAGACCGTGCCTTCGCGGAGCTTACGCTCGACGTGGTACTCGGAGGCCAGGCCCCAGCCGCCAAATGTGGTCAGCGCGGCGCGCGAAGTCTCCCAGGCTGCCTCGGACGCCAACACCTTCACCATCGCTGAGCGCGGCACCCCATCCTCGCCGCGGTCGACGAGATCCAGCACGTCCCAGCGCATCAAATCTGCCGCCTCGACCTTCGCATAGGCCTGCACCAGCGGATACTGGATGCCCTGGTTGACGCCGATCAGCTGACCGAAGGTCTTGCGGGTCTTGGCGTACTCGATACTCCGATCGAGCAAGAAGCGAGCGTTGCCGATCGCCTCCGACGCAGCGAGCACGCGTCGAATCACGAAGCCCTGCATCAGGCAGGCAAGCCCGTCCCCAACGGGGCCGATGCGCGCGCTGTCCGGCAACCGAAGATCGTCGATGAACAGGCTCGAAGTCATACGGTGCGCGACGAGGTCGATCGGATGCATCTCGACTTGGTCGCCCACCTCATCGAGATCGAGCAAGAATAGCGTCGTCCCTTCGTCGGCGCGTGCCAGAAGGATCATCAAGCGGGTGTGCTCGGCAAAGGAGATCAACACCTTGCCGGCGTTGATCACCCAATCGTCACCATCACGCCGTGCCATGCTCGCAAGCTCGGCCATGTTCGCGCCGCTATCGGGCTCGGTCGCCGCGACGGTGAGGAACCGAATCTCGCCGGACGCGACGCCAGGGAGGTACCGTTGCTTCTGTTCCTCGGTGCCGTGAAGGACGAGCGTTCGGCAGATCGCCATCTGTGCGTTGACCGACGCGGCGTCGCCCCCCGCCTTGTTGATCTCCTCGACGAGCACGGCGGCCACCCGCGCCCCGGCATCTAAGCCGCCGTACGCCTCCGGAATGAAGGTGCCGAAGTACCCGGCCTCGCCAATGGTATCGAAGAACTCGGCGGGAAACGTCTTGGCGGCATCTTGCTCGCGCCAGTAGTCCGGGCCGAACCGCTGCAGCGCAGGGCCAAGCGCGGCGCGGACTTCATCCGCCGCGGAATCCGAAGGTCGTTGAGACGCCATTGGGCCTCAGCTTTGCATCGACCCGCCTAGGCCGCCAACAAGTCGCGCAGGGCCTCGTAGACGACCGGATGGTTGGCGATGTGGATGTGATTCATTCCAGGAAGCACGGCCCCGCTGGAGAAATGGATGCGCCGGGCGTGCTCGGGGGCCTCGCCGGATGCGCTGGGCAGCCGAACCATCAAGTCGCCGAGCAGCTGGCCAAGTGGGTGCGCCGGGTCGCGCGCGATCGTGGCCGCTAGGAAATAGTACCCGACCCCGTCGACGAGCGGCACGTTGCGCCGGGCATCGGCAAACACCTCGTCGGGATCTTTTCCGGCCCATTCTTCGTCGACGGTGTACCCGTAGCGAAGGTCTTTGACGCCAGCACTACGGCTGTCGAGCAGCTCCGCTGGAACGTGTGCGCCCGCAGCGTCGACCTTGCGCAGGATGTTGGTGAGGACGTTGACGGCCTTTTCGAGCGGCGCGCCGAGATGGGGCGAACCGATGCACGCGACATGCCGGAGATGTCCGACCCAAGGCTCGTCGTGCTCGCGCGCGTAGTGTGCCGCGCTTCTCACGACCAGGCCGCCCATGCTGTGGCCGACGAGCGCGATCTCTTCGACCGGAACCGGGTACGCGTCGAGCACCTCGGTAAGCAGCTTGGCCAACGCGCGCCCATTCTCCGAGATGTGCCGGCCGGTGTTGTACCGAAGATAGATCGGTGTGTAGCCGAGGTCCTCCGCAAGGCGCGTGCCAAAGGTCACGTCGGGATCCCCGTAGTGCTCCTGCGAAGACAGGCTCCACAGCCACTCGGTCGCCGCGAGGCTGTGCACGAAGACGCAGACTTTGTTGGTCGGTTCCGGAAACGCCGCCACAAACGCCTCCGGAGTCGCGGGCAGGTGCCGCCCGTGGTGGCGAAGGGTCATCCCGAGGTCGAGGCGGCTGTTCTTCCGACTCAGGTGGTCGCCCCAAAATCCGTTGATCGAGGACTGCAGATAGTCGACGTACCAACTCGCGGTCCCTGCCGCGCTCGAACGGACGGGCGTCGCGAGCTGGAGGGCCTCAGCCTCGGACGGGTGATCGAGGCCGGCCTCGGCGACATCGGCCACGGCATTCACCGTGAAGCGACTGATACCGTTGAGCACCCGAATCGACTCGAACACGCCCCCGGATATGGCCGTCTCGACCCCCGTGATGACCTTGGCTGTGCTCGTAGCGGGCTCGATCGGGGCAAACCGCCGCACCGACCGGTCCACGACCGCATCATGCGTCCGCTGGACGAGATTGGTCGTCTCCTCGACCACGTCAAACACCAAATCGATGAACCCTCGTGTGCGTCGCATGTGGGCGGAGTATGAACTGCTTGAGGGGCGGGGCGCAAAGTGCTCCAATACGCCGATGATGATGAAACGATTGCCGCATGTCTTCGTGATGTCCCTTGCCCTCCTGCTCGTCTTGGGCTGCGAGAACAAGGGTCCGACCCCCAAAGAGGGAGCACCGTCGGCTGGCACAGCGCCGGTCGGCACGACCGAAACCGGCGGCGCGCATCCCGGCGGCACGCAGGATCCCCACGCAGGGATGGATATGAAACAGAGCCCGAGTGACGCAGCCGCAGTGTCGGGTCAGCCCGATGCTTCGGGGATGATCGACGTTGGCGGCATCTCATTCAAGATGCCCGGCGAGTGGCAAGTACAGCGGCCGACGTCGCAAATGCGCCGTGCGCAGTTGGGCGCATCGGGATCGGCAGGTCCAGCTCAGCTCATCGTCTACTTCTTTGGTCCACAGGGCGCCGGCTCGACCGACGCGAACCTCGAACGCTGGATCGGACAGTTCACCAACGCGGATGGCTCCCCGGTATCCGATTCGAAGAAGACATCGAGCAAAGTGGCGGGTTTCGAGGTCACCAAACTCGAGGTTGCTGGCCAATACGCCAGCGGAATGGCCGGCGGCGGTCAGCCAGACGCACCGCAAGCAGGCCAACGCTTGCTCGCGGCCATCGTCAACACCACGGGCGGGCCTTACTATTTCAAGTTCCTGGGACCGAGCGCGTCTGTAACGGAGAACGGCGCGGTCTTCGACGCGTTGATTGCCTCGATCGTCGCCTCGCCCTAGACACGACCCATGGGAACGGCCTGGCGAGAGCGAAGCGCGGTACGGCCCACGGACTTGCGCCGCCGCTCCCGGTTCGTGCAGGCGCTCGCGTTCTCGCACTCGACCTCGGTGTCCCCGACATGGCGACGGATCATGACCGTCTCCACGTACTTCGTGTTGTGGGTCGCACTGACGACCCTGGCTCCCGTGTGGATCCCAGTGACGTTCGTGGTCGGCGTCGTTCGGCGCTGCTCGTTTGTGATCTTGCGGCTGCTGATGTTCTTCTGGGCCTACCTCGGAACCGAGCTCGTCGGCCTGGTTGCCGCGGCGGGGATCTACTTGATCACACCCCGCAACCTCGAACGGCGAGAGGATCTGTTCTTTCGCCTCGAGTGCTGGTGGGGCAGCTCTCTATTCAGCTGGATTTGCCGGTTCCTGTCCCTCTCGACGTCGATCGAGGGTGACGACCAGATCCTCCCGGGCCCTGTCCTGGTGTTCATCCGCCACGCGAGCATCATCGACACCGCGGTCCCCGTCGCCCTGATCTCCAAGCCCACGGGTCTGCGGCTCCGGTATGTCTTCAAACGCGAGCTTCTGGTCGACCCCTGCATCGACGTCGCAGGCCACGCATCGCCCAACTACTTCATCGACCGTGGCGGTAACGCCCATGAGGAGTTAGCTGGCATTCAGCAGCTCGCGGAAGACCTCGGCGATCAAGGCGTGCTGCTCTACCCCGAGGGCACCCGCTTCACGGAGCGCAAGAAGCGAATCGCCATCGAGAGGCTCGCCAAGACCCATCCAGAGCTCGTCCCACTGGCGGAGTCGTTCAGGCACTGCCTTCCCCCCAAGGCCGGCGGCGCGCTCTCCCTGCTCGACGCTGCCCCGCACGCGGATGTACTCATCGTCGCTCACCGCGGTCTCGAAGGCCTAGCCGAGGTGGGGGACCTGCTGAGCGGCGCGGTCGTCGGCAAAGACGTCGAAATCCGCATCTGGCGCATCAACGCCGCCGACATCCCACACGGGGAAGCGCGGCGGCGTTGGCTGTTCGATTGGTGGAAACGCGTCGACGATTTCGTCTACGCGGCCGGCTGACGTCGTCGACGCCGGGGACGACGCCCCGCACCGGGTCTCTGATTCGCCGGTGGTTTGCCGGAGCGCTGTGGTGGTCGCCTGTTTGCTTGGATCTGCTCGGCAGGGTCCCGTGGCGGTAGTTCCACCGCCACCTCTGCGGGCGACGACTTGATCAACCGTTCCACTGCACGCAGCCGATTGCGTTCCGACGGATCCACGAGTGACCAGGCAGCCCCCGTTGCTCCCGCGCGAGCCGTTCGGCCGATGCGGTGCACGTAGCTTTCCGGTTCATGGGGCAGCTCATAGTTGAACACGTGGGAAACCGCGTCGATGTCGATGCCGCGGGCGGCAATGTCAGTCGCGACCAGCACCCAGGCGTCGCCATTCTTGAAATTGCGCAGCGCCCGCTGACGGGCGTTTTGTGACTTGTTGCCATGAATGGCCTCGGCGCCGATGCCAGCGTTTTCCAGCTTTCGGGCGACCTTGTTGGCACCGTGCTTGGTACGCGTGAACACGATCGCTCGGGACACGTCGTCATCACGCAACAGGTGCTCGAGCATTCGCTGTTTCTCACCGTTGCCGACCATGACGACCCGCTGGTCGATTTCCTTCACGGTCACCTGTTTCGGCGAGACATCGACACGAATCGGATCCTTGAGCAGCTCGCGAGCGAGCGCTGCAACCTCTTTCGGCATGGTCGCGGAGAATAGGAGCGACTGACGGCTCTTGGGCGTCTGTGCGACGATACGCTTCACGTCGCGTACAAACCCCATGTCGAGGAGCCGGTCGGCTTCATCGAGCACGAGCACCGACACTTCAGAGAGGTCGACGTGCCGTTGGGCTGCCAAGTCCAGAAGGCGACCGGGAGTCGCGACGAGGACGTCGAGCCCCTGGGCTAGCCCCTTGACCTGAGGATTTTGACTGACGCCGCCAATGATGAAGGCGTGACGCATTTTGGTGTATCGCCCGAGGGACGTCAGCTCCTCGTGGATCTGCAGCGCCAACTCACGCGTCGGCGCGAGTACGAGCGCCCGCGGTCGGCGGGGCTTGGGCGGCGAGTTTTCCTCGTCCAGACGCTGCAGCATCGGCAAGGCGAACGCGGCCGTCTTGCCGGTTCCTGTCTGGGCAATGCCTAGCAGATCCTTGCCCCGCAATAGCTGGGGTATGGCCTGAGTTTGGATGGGTGTGGGCTGCGTGTAGCCCTTGTCCCTCAGGGCGCGGCGGAAGGTTCCGCCGACCCCGAGGGATTCAAAGTCGTCGCTCACGCGTGGCTTACCAGCGACCGCCACCGCCACCGCGGTCGCCGCCGCGGTCGTTGCGGGGGCGATCGTTGGCCGTGTCGACCCGAATGGTGCGACCGTCGAGCGTGGAGCCGTTGAGCTCCTCGACCGCGCGGCTTGCGCTCCCCTCGTCGTCAAACGTCACGAAGCCGAAGCCCCGCGAACGACCGGTTTCCCGATCGGTGATCACTTTGGCCTCGGCGACTGCGCCGCAAGCCTCAAAAGCCTGCTGAAGCTCGCTGTCGGTCGTGTTCCAGCTCAGGCCACCTACGAATAGTTTCTTGCTCATCTGTTTCTCTCTTCTCTATGTGCGAGGCATGACGATGGGAGTGGTCCCGTAGCGTCTGCTTCGCTTCTTCTTGCCGATGTCTTCTACGAACCCTTGGAACCGTTGTTTCGTTTCACGGTGCGGGTCTGATAGGAACAGGCGGCAGCGTGCCGGTAGCCCACGGTGAGCTACCGCGCCCTGGATGGGCGATTGGGGCAAGGTAGCAGCTGGCCCGAGGTTGTCCAGAAGGGGCCTAGCGCCATCTATCGACCCCGGGTGCGGCGCCTCCGAGACGGACTGGAATCGGGCACAATGTAACGATCTTCAGCGATTCCGTAGCCTTCGAGGATCCGCTCGCTAGCCGCGCGGGCTGCGCCTCGGTCGAGCGTGATCAGGTGGCCGTCTTGCATGAGGACGCGAAGCCAGCGTCCTTGGGCCTGCTCGATGAGCTCCGCCAAATGGGTCATGTCGCGTGGGGCCACCCCGTTGACGAGGCGGACGACCTCGTCCTCCCAGCTTTGGTATCCGCGATTGACCTGATCGGGCAGCACGCGTTGCATCAAGATCACCTCGCGCCGCCCTTTGGTCACACCATGGTTCCACGCGATGCTGACGAGATGGGGCGGGGGCTCCTCGAAGTAGTCGAAGTAGTCGGCGCTCAGCGGTTGGAACACCAACCCGGCGAATACCAAGTAGCGTGGCAAGTCGGTGGTTCGCCGACCGGGGACCAGAGGCGTGTGGGCGTTGAGCTGAATCGTCTTGGTGAACCTCTTTCCGTCGCGGAGGAGCGACACGGTCACGCGCTCACCGATCTGGCGGCTCTGGTAGATCATCGAATAGTGAACCCGGCCGATGCCAGGCGACGCAACCGTCAGATCATTGGCAATTGGGTGGCCATCCACCGCGAGCAATACGTCTCTCGGCTTCAACACGCCGTACGCGGGCCCTGCATAGTCGACGCGAATGACGAGCGCGCCTGCCTCTGCCGGGCGCATGCCTGCGGCGACGCGCTGTGCCTCACTCTTCATGTTCTGAACACGGATCCCTAGGCGCGGGAAGCCGTGGTACCGCCCGTCCTTCACGTCCTCGAGGAAATGACGGATGACCGGCGCCGGAATCATGTAACCAACGTTCTCGGCGTCGTCGAGCGACTGCATCGCAATGCCGACAATGCTCTCGTCGCTGATTACGGGCCCACCGCTGTTGCCCGAGTTGATGGCCGCGTCGATCTGTGTCGAGAGCAGTCGTCGCCCCGACTGCGCGTAGGAGTCAACCTCGATGCGCGACACGATCCCGGAGGTGATCGACAGCGTCCTCCCGCCCTCCGGGAAGCCCCATACCTGCACTGCTTGTTGCAACCTCGGCGTCTCGCCGACGGGAAGTGCTCGCGCGCCCTCGAAGAAGTCTTCGTCCTGAACCTCGACCAGCGCGAGGTCGGCGTCATGACTAATGAATGTCACGGTCGCAGGAAACTGCTCGCTCGCGTCGGCGCGCTTTACCTCGATCGCCACTGCGTCTGCCACCACGTGTGCGTTGGTGAGGATGCGATTGCCGTCGATGATCACGCCCGACCCGCCGTACAACTCGGCACCTTCGGTCTGCCACGGCATGGCGAGGTCTGGCGGATCCGAATAGACGGAAAACTCCACCACACTGGAGGTGATGGAGGGGGATTCGGCATGACCTGCGCCGGGCGATGCGCCGACGACCACAAGGGTTAGCGCCAACGCCAAGAAGACGATCGCGCGCGCGTTTGCTCTCATGGAGTCAGTGTGACCCGAAGGCCGCCGCGAAGATAATCGGCTGTAACTCGGCGCTTTGGGCACGCTCGTTCGTGCCCAAATCTGAGCTCAACCCGACTACGACCAGCAACAAAAGCATAAGCACGTACCGCATACCCACCCCCTTCGTGGCGCCTGCACGGCTCGATCAATGGACAGGATGATCTCACTTTCCCTGGGCTGCGTAAAGGAAGCGTTGGTCCCCTGATTTGCAGGGCCAAGTCGTGGTAGGGGGGTGGGATGAGAATCGACACGTTCAACGGGGAGACCGACTGGGCCAAGCTTGCCGCGGCAGGACAACAGGCAGAGGCGTTTGGGTTTGATGGGTTCGCGATTCCGGAGATCACCGGCGACCCCCTGATTCACGCGGCGATGGTGGCGAACGCGACCGAGCGGATTCAGGCGCGAACGGCGATCGCGGTGGCGTTCCCGCGAAGCCCGATGGTGCTCGCAAGCCAGGCGTGGTCGATCCAGGTGAACTCCGGTGGGCGGTTTGCCATGGGCCTGGGCACGCAGGTCAAAGGGCACAACGAGCGGCGGTTCAGCACTCCGTGGAAGGCGCCCCGGAGCCGGATGGTCGAGTACGTGAAATCGCTGCGCGCGATTTGGCGCTGCTGGGAGCTCGGAGAGCGCCTGGATTACCAGGGAGATTACTATCAGTTCACGCTGATGACTCCAGAGTTCACGCCACCGAAGTCGAACCTGCCGATGGTGCCGGTTTACCTGGCGGCGGTTCGGCCGAAGATGATCGAGTCGGCAGCAAGCGTGGCGGATGGGCTTCGTCTGCATGGCTTCTGCACGAAGAAGTACTTGCAGGACGTGGTGTGGCCCGCGATCGACCGTGGCCTGAAGTCGGCCGGACGCTCACGCAGTGAGCTCGACGTGTGCGGCGGTGGCTTCATCATGACCGGGCCCGACGAAGAGACGGTGATGAAGAATCGCGAGTGGGTTCGATACCGCCTTGCGTTTTACGGGTCGACGCCGTCGTACTTGCCGGTGATGTCCCTGCACGGCTGGGACGACTTGGCGCAGAAGCTGCTTCACATGTCGAAGACGGGGCAGTGGAAGCAGATGGCTGCGGAAATTCCGGACGACATGCTCGACGAGTTTTGCGTGTACGCACCGTACGATCGGTTGCCGGAAGCGATCGAAGGACGATTTGGCGGGATTTCGGACACCGTGGAGTTCAACTTCGAGGACGGCACCGACGTCGATTTCGCCCAGGACGTCATCGCGCGCGTGCATCAAATCGAGAGCCGATTTGAGGCGCCCGCCAACCACTACGGCTAGTCCGCGCGCTTACTCAGCACGAGAAGCGCCGACTCGGCGGCAAGGTTTGGGTCTTCGTCCTCGCCGATGATGCGGCCCGCGGTGTCGTCGTAGTAGCGGGCTTGCTCGACGGTGACGCCCATCTTTTCGCAGAGCTCCAACATGTCGCGGATCGAAGGAAAGCGCCGGTTGGGCGTGTTGTACCACTCATAGGAGTACGAGCCGGGCGCCTTGGGGGCGCGGCCTTCGAGGCCGAACATCTCGCGGAGCGTTCGGTGCGCGAAGTTGGTGAAGCCGACGACGGCGCGGCGGCCCACGCGGAGTGCGTCTTCGAGCAAGCGCTCGACATTGGGAACCACCTGAAGCGTGGATGACAGCACGACGTAATCGAAACGGTTGTCGTCGAACTCGGGGAGCCCGACGTTGAGGTCGTAGTCGATCGCCTCGACACCGTGTTGCATGGTGGACGCGATTAAGTCCGTGCTGACCTCGACACCGCACAGAAGCGGCGCGCCGCGCTCTTTCAAGCGCGCCAGCAAATCACCCTCTCCGCAACCGAGGTCGAGGACCGAGCTAGCCGGCGGAATGAGCTCCAGGATGCGATCGTCCTCTGCGCTCGCTCGGGGCGGCGGCGGCCTGGGCGCACCCAACTTCGATGCCACCAACGGGCTAAACGCCTCGATATCGTCGCTCAGAAGGAAACTATCGTGCCCGCCATCGGTTTCGATTTCACAATAAGAAACTGGCTGACCGAGCGTCGTCATCATCGACACCAGCTCCCGCGACTTGTCTGGCGGGAAGAGCCAGTCGCTCGAAAACGAGATCACCAGCCAATCGCATTGCGCCGCACCAAACGCTTCGAGCCTCTTTTCGCGCGTGTCTCCGAGGTCGAAGTTGTCCATCGCGAGGGTGACCGCCACGTAGGAGTTCGCGTCGAAACGCCCAACGAACTGCTTGCCTTGATACGCGAGGTACGAACCGACCGAGAAGCGCTTCTCGAAATCGGTCACGATGTCGCGCGGCGCGTGCCGGTCGAGGTCGAACTTCCGCGTCATCGCCTCCGAGGACAAATACGTGATGTGACCGAGCATCCGAGCAAGGGCGAGGCCGGTCTGGGGGAAGTCACCCGTGCCGTAGTACTGCCCGCCGTGAAAGTGCGGGTCGCTTTGGATCGCGTTGCGGCCGACGACGTCAAACGCGATCGCTTGCGCGGTGACCCGCGCCGACCCGGCAATGACCACCGCCGT
>Ga0255046_10000404_pt1 | contig 11575 bp, 8 predicted proteins | sample BC1_12_27_MG_FD_183632 | JGI IMG/M metagenome (GOLD analysis project Ga0255046, IMG submission 183632) | Seawater microbial communities from Strait of Georgia, British Columbia, Canada - BC1_12_27 | ecosystem: Environmental > Aquatic > Marine > Strait | place: Canada: British Columbia...
GTTCTGGCTCTGGCGATGCCTGGCTCGCCCTGGTAGGTTCACTGCCATCGAGTTGGATTGATGGTGAGCACGCGAAAGAGTAATCGGCGCTGATGGCACTATCGAGCTCAGTCACCAAGGCGATCACGACGCCCCTCGCATCGATTTTCGGGAGCGGCTTCCTGATCATCGTGCCGATTCTCGCCGGCGCTGTCGGGCGCCACTCGGTGATCGCGATGCTCGGGGTCTGCGCGTTGGCGATCGCAGTCGGAAGCGTCATCCGATTCAACATTCGAAATGCCGAGCCTGTCCTAGCCGACAAACCTCCGGAGTCGACGCTGTCGCACGAACGCGCGTCCGATCTTGTGCTGACCTTCGCCTACGTCATCTCGGTCTCGCTCTATCTCCACATCCTCGCTTCATTCGTCCTCGGGGGTTTTGGCGCAGACACCGAGCTCAACAAGAACCTCCTCACGACGGCCGTGATCGGCATGATCATGCTGATTGGAATGACCAAGGGCCTCGGGCCGCTCGAATTTCTCGAGACCTGGGCGCTGTGGATCACCTTTGCCATCATCGCGCTCTTGCTCGCGGGCTTCGCGTATTTCGACTGGAACGCTTGGCATTCGTCGGCGGGGATTCAAATGCCCGAGCCGCTCAAGCACACGCGATGGGAGGTTCTGACGATCCTCGCGGGCACCCTCATCGTCGTTCAGGGGTTCGAAACACCGCGCTACCTCGGCGCTGAGTTCGACGCCGAAACTCGAATCAAGGCCTCGCGATGGTCCCAAATCATCTCCACGGCGGTCTACATCGCGTTCGTCGCCCTCGCCCTTCCGCTCACGCATCTTCTCCACGGCAAGTACAACGACAACAGCCTGATCGAGCTCGCCAAGTTCGCTTCACCCCTTCTTGTGACCCCACTCGTCATCGCCGCGGCGCTCAGCCAATTCTCCGCGGCCGTGGCCGATACGACGTCCGCCACGGGGAACATGGAAGAGGTGACAAATCAGCATCTCAAGGCAAAGTCTGGATACATCCTCATCGCCGGTGGTGCGATCGCGCTCACCTGGTCGGCTAGCACGCTCGAGCTCACCGCCCTCGCCTCCAGGGCCTTCGCGTTCTACTACTTGCTCCAATGCCTGGTAGCCTTCACCGTCAGCAAGTCGTCCGCGCAGAAGCTGGGAATCCTCGTGCTGGCGGCGGCGCTGGCGTTCATTACGGTATTCGCCGTGCCGGCCGGCTAGCGAAGCGGGAGGAGCGATCGACGACGCGCAGAGCTGACTCGAACCATTAGAAGATGAGCGTTGAAACACCGCAACTGATCAGCAAGTCCCGCTTGGAAGCGTTGAGTGATGGTGTCTTCGCCGTTGTGATGACCATTCTGGTGCTTCAGCTGGGCGGGTCGGCGATCTCGAATGCCGAGACATCAACGCAACTCGACGCAGCGCTCCTCGCGCAGTGGCCCACCTTTGTCAGTTATACGATCAGCTTTTTGGTCGTCGGCCTCTACTGGGTCTCGCACCACACGTACTTCACATTCATCCGAGGCGTCAACGAAACCCAGTTGTGGCTGAACCTCCTGTTTCTCTTTTGTCTCTCGTTCATTCCGTTTGCGGCGGACCTGATAGGCGACCATCCCTACTTTCGCGCGGGCCCCGTGCTTTACGGGCTCAATCTCACCGCATGCACTGGCGCGCTCTATCTGAACTGGCAGTACGCCTGGAACAGCGGGCACGTGCTGGTGAAGGATGCCGACCTCCTCGTCATGAGGCGTTTTCAAAGACGGACGCTACGCGCCGCCACAGCCTACGTCTTAGCAACAGGGGTGGCGTGGTTCAGCCCAATAATCGGATTCTATCTGTACATCGCCATCGCGGTCGTTTCCGCTTTCCGCCAAATTCACAGCAAAGCAATGGAACGAATCCTTCGTCACACGTAGGCGAGGCCGGTCATCGGGTCCTGTTAGAAGTGGTAGACGCCGCCAAGCGCGAACACGAGTTCGTGAGTCACGACCGGGTCGGTGGGGACGTACCCGTAGTCGATCCCGAGCTCGAGCGCCCAACGCTCCGTGAAATGGTAGGCTCCACCAATCGTTCCGCCGACGCCGAATGAGAGGATGTTCTTCTGGCCTTCAAACTCCGCGCGCTCTTGACTGAACCACCGGATGTTGAAGGTGAAGATGGCGCCGATGTAGCCCTCCCAGGAGCCCTTCACAAAGAGCCCCTTCAAGGTCACCTCGAACGGTGTTTCGAAGCTGTCTGGCGAGAAGAAGAAGGGCTTCGCGAACTCGATCGAGAGATGCTCCTCGATCAGCTCCCTTTCGTAGGCGATCTCGAATCCACCGAGGTTCTCCCGAGTGTCGAGCGGCTCTCCCGTCGTCTGGGAGTTGCGGTGATGAAGGCGGTGATGGGCGTAGGCACCCGAGAGCCGGATGCTGTTGAGCCGTGACTTTTCCTTGCCCTCGCCTTCCTTGCTGGCGCCCTTCTCGCCGGCTGTGTCCGCTTCGCTGGCGCTGTCTTCAGCCTGCGCTGCGGACGGGCTGGCGATGCACAAGACCAACCAAGAAGCCGCTACCGCAAGGGTCACCGCTCGCTTGGTCTTGTGGAAGGTCATTGTGTGAGCTCGCTACTTCGGAGCGCGCTACTCAGGCAACACTTCGAAATCACTTCTTCCAGGGGAGCGCCACGACCGGAGCGATCGTGAAGCGGATTGTCCACTCCGGCCCGCTACTACCGGGCGGCGGTGCGTAGCCCCAGACTTGGGCTCCCAATTTGACGGGGAAGTTCTTCTTTCCGAGAGCGGCAACCTTCACGATGCCCGTACCGAGTGGAAGCTCCCATATTTTGGCTTCTCGCGAATACGCGATGGCCGGCTGAGCGGCGATCTGCCATCCCTTGCCGAGGTTGATGGCGTAGAAGTACTGTAGGGTGAGGCTTCCGTTGGTGGGGCGCGTGGGGAAGCTCCAATCCCACTCGGCAAGCGCACCCCAGACGTTGCCCGTCTTCTTCGATGCGTAGCCGAGCAGAAAATTGGGGCCGAGCGACCAGTCGCCGCGGGCCTCTTTCTTGGTGGCGGATGGGAACCCAACGCCGAAACCTCCCATGGTCATTAGGCCGCTCTTGAGGGTCTTGCCGTAGAGGACCTCCAGCGAGATGTTGCCAAAACCAGTGTACGTCTCGACAGTGCCGGCGCCGGTCCCATAGGTTCCGCCGAACTCAACCGGGATGAGCGGCCGGAAGATGACATTGCCCCGCTTGGTTGGGAATGGGATCGCGGGCTGGAACGTATATCCGAAGGTCGCCCTGTGCGCGCCCGGGGCAGAGCCGCCATTTTGTTTGACGTCCAAGAAGCTTTGCAAGGCCATCACGGGCGCGCTTGGGTTGGCAAGCTTGGACGCCAAATCCGAATTGCCGTCGGACCCGACCTTGTTCGGCGGGTGTTTCTTCACGTCGCAAATTTTCGGGTCATTGTGAAGGTGATCGTCTGGGCTTGTTGTGCCCGTCGGGGCGCGGCACGCGGAATCCTCCTTCGGATCAACCGGATCGTCTGAGGCGGCCGGGGAGGCCGCCGGCTTCGAAGGCTCGGCAGGCTCATCTTCGGCGAAGCTCACGCTGCCGCAGAGCGTCAACGCCGCAAACGCCACAGCCGCGAAGGCAAATCGCGAAAAACCAAGGGGGGATGGCTCAGCAAACAGGTTCATCTTGCTTTTCATTTTCTCAACCCTCCAACCTTGGTACTTCTTCTCGGTTTCTGTTGGTTTCGGCGCCTTCTATGGGCCGACCTTTTCGGCCATCGGCGCTTTCCAAGTCTTCATCTTCTTCAGGTCGGGCTGGTAGACGCGCATGATGACGTCGATCCCCAGATCCTTGCGGGTGATCGGCAGCCAGTTTTCCGCCGGCACGCCCTTCGGTTGCTCGGCCGCGATGTGGATCTCGATGCCGCCGGACGCGTTCAGCTTCATGCCGGCGTTTTGACCGACGCTGTACTTCTTCTGCTTGTTCGGGATGAAGAAGCCCTGCTTGGTGTCGTAGAGCGTCGCCGACCAGAAGGCGATCGCTGGGGGCAGCTGGTGCTTGGCCATGCGGATCACGTAGTCGTGCTGCGCGTTCATCGGCTTGCCGTCGGTCGTCGCGATGCCGGGATACATCGCCTGGCTGGCCGGCTGCCCGAGCGGGCCCACCGCGGATTGCAGCACCATGGTGTCGATGTCCATGTGCCCCTTCGGCTGGAATAGCTTGGTTTCGAACGGAGCGGCCTTCTTGGGGTCATTCCAGATCGCGTTCTCCTTCTCCGAGACCTCCGCCCCCACCGCCGCGAGCTGTTTTGCGTCGATCTTCGGGACCTGGTCTGCGTCGTACTTCTTGCCCGGTTCCACACCGACGGTCTTGAGCGCCGCCAGCGCCGCCTGATCCATGTCGTTCTTGGGGTCGAAGCTGGTGTGATTGAAGACGAACTGCATGACCGGGAGGAAGTCGGTACCAAACGTATTGATGGTGCTCCCGTAGGGCGGGAATACCGCCTTGACGACGGGCTTTGCGGCTTTGCCCTGGAACTCCGAAAGGGTCTGGAGTTTCACGTTCTTGATTGCTGCCATATTGGCCTTGAACTTCGCCGGGTCGCTCGCCTCGGGCATGACGCGCAGGAACGCGATGGCGTAGTCGCCGGACATCTCCATGATCGTGTCCACCCCTTTGACCGGCTGCCCCGAGTACCCCTCGGTGCGGGCCGAGTAGTAGAGGATGCTCGTCGGCTGCTTGAAATCGCCCTTCGAGGTCGCGAGCGGAATGTTCACGTAATGATCCAGCGCCGAGGTCTCCAGGGAGACAAACCTGGAGCTGAACGCCGGGTAATGAACAATCATCGGCTCGGCCCGCAGGTCCAGCGTCGACATGAGGTAGAGGGTGTCGTTGTTCGGTCGCGGAACGTCGCGTGCCGTGGCGTCTATCAGGCCTTTTGCGGTAAACGTCTTGTTCCACCCACCGGTGTAGAATGCACTCTTCTTGTCCAAAGCCCAGCCCACTATGGTGTTGTACAAGGCGACATACTGGTACGAGCGCCGGACGAGGTTCTTCATCTCGGCCGAGGTCAGAGCCGGCTTGGCGGTCGTGACATCGGGTGCCGCTGCGGGCGTGTCGGGAGTCGCGTCGGGAGCCGAACCACGGTCACAGGAGACGGTGGCCGCCAAGAGCAGCAGCACCGCACTGGCCATCAAGAGCGTCGAGCTGGAAGTCTTCATTTCCCGGATCTCCTTTTCGAGTCCCAACGCTACCAGGGGTACACGGCCACCGCGTGAGCCGGAACGGCCCAAAAACGGCCCATTTGGGCTCCGTCGGACGCCGTGGACTGCTCACGCGTCGGGTATGAAAATGGACGTCTGAATGGTAGAAACGAGGCCTTCATGCCCTCGAGTACCCTCATCCACACCAAACTGTACCGACCCCCGACCACCAGGGATGTCGTGGGCCGCGCCGAATTGTACGAGCGGCTCGAGGAGGGACGACATCTGCCGCTGACGCTGGTCTCGGCGCCCGCGGGGTATGGCAAGACCACGCTCGTCGGTCACTGGCTCGAGTCCCGCCCTGGCCCCAGTGCCTGGCTTTCCCTCGACGAGACCGAAAACGACCCACGAACACTTCTCAGCTATTTGGTGGCTGCCGTGCGAACGATCTTTCCCGAGGCGTGCGCCGAGACGCTGGCCCAACTGGAAGCGGAAGCGCCACTTCCCCTGGCGGACATCGCCGTGTGTCTGTGTAACGAGCTAGACGACTGTGAGACGGACTTTGTTCTGGCCTTGGACGACTATCACCGTGTCGACAATCCGGCTGTTCACGACGTGTTGATGGGTTGTCTGCTGGAACACATGCCGCGTCCATTGCACCTGGTCATCATCTCGCGCATGGATCCGCCTTTGCCCTTGGCGACGCTGCGGGCCCACCACATGCTGAACGAGATTCGCTTGAAGGACCTGGAGTTTACCGAGCGCGAAACTGGTATCTTCCTCAGACAGGTGACCGGACGCTCGATTTCGGATTCGACTGTTGCGCGTATTTACGACCATGTCGAGGGCTGGGCCGTTGGCCTGCGGCTGGCCGCCCTGGCGCTGCAGCACAGAGAGGATGCCGACGCGTTCCTGCAGGAATTTGATGGTGATACGCAGCACATCCGGGAGTACCTGCTGCAAGAAGTCGTGTCGCGACAGCCACCCAACCTGCGTGACTGGATGCGTAGAACGTCCATCCTAAACCGCTTCTGTGCTCCCGTGTGCGACGCCGTCTTGATGACCGGGGACCAGGAGGCCGGCCCGGCCTTTGTCCGATTCCTCGAAGACAGGGGCATGCTCTGCGTATCCCTGGACGAGAAACAGGAGTGGTTTCGTTACCATCATCTGTTCCAGGAGCTACTCTATGATCAGCTCAAGGCCCATGTTGCGCCGAACGAGATCGCTAGCCTACATCAACGCGCGGCCAGCTGGTTCGAAGAGCACGGTTGGCTCGAGGAGGCGATTCACCATGCTCTAGCAGGGGAAGGCCCCGCGGAGGCCGCCCGCCTGATCGTTCGTCACCGAAATGAGATCCTGAACCAGGAACAGTGGCATCGTCTCGACGGTTGGCTCAAGCGGCTGCCCGCGGAAATCATCCAAGAAGACCCCGAGCTGCTCATGCTGGAAGCTTGGCACTGCCAGAACCGCGGCCGCTGCCCGGAAGCTTACGTGCTCCTTGACCGCATCGACGAGACGCTTGCCGACCGGGCATGTGAATCGTCTGACACCGAACGCCTACGAGGTAGTGTCGACGCCCTCCGAAGCCATCAGAGATACGAGGAAGGACGTGGCGCTCTCGCATTGGATCACATCGAGCGGGCTCTCGGACAGCTGCCGGACGATTGCCTAGCCGAACGCGCGTACGCCATCATTCACAAGGGCGGCGCACTTCAGCAGTGCGGCCAGCGGGAACAAGGACACCAACTCATCTATCACCTACTGTCGGACACCTCGGTACCCCTGGGAACCTACCAAGGCAGGCTACTCATGACGCTCGGCTTCATGGATTGGGTTGCGGCTGACCTTCCGGGGATGCGGCGCGCAGCCCGCCAGTGCTCAGAGTTAGGCGAGAAACTCGGGCTGGACGAGAGCATTTTGGTCGGACGGTACTTCCTCGGTATCGTCCATTACCACCAGAACGAGCTTTCCAAAGCTGAGGCGATGCTCGCACCCATCGCCGTCTTCGACAAGGTGGCGAACCTCGAATACGTGGTCGAGAGTACGTTCGCGCTGGCATCAATACATCAAGCATGTGGGCGTGCGGGCAAGGCCAGAGATACGGCCAATTCTCTTAGCGAGTTCCTGCTCAGCCTACGGAATACGAATGTGCTGCAACTCGCAGAAGCCTACGAGGCGGAACTGGCCCTTCGGCAAGGACGCATGGCCGAGGCCATGAACTGGGCACAAGGCTTCGATCCAGAGCCCTTCGAGGCCCAGGTGAAATTTTATGAGCCGCGGCTGACGCTACCCAGGGCACTGATCGCGAATGGCAGCGCGGAGAGTCTCGAGCGAGCTGCCAGCCTACTGGCGCGTCTCGAGACGTTTTACGAAGGGATCCACAACACTCGTTTCCTGATCGAAACGCTCGCCCTGTGGGCGTTGCTGCACGATGCACGGGGTGACGAGCCCGCGGCACGCGAGGCACTGGCCAGGGCTGTTTCACTCGCCCAGCCCGGCGGTTTCATCCGTCTGTTCGTCGACCCCGGCCCTGGGCTCATCAAGGTGCTGACTAGCCTCGAGCTTGAGGAAGAGGGGCAACGCTATGTTGGGCGAATCCTCGCCGCGTTCCAGGCTGATCGGGAGTCGCAAGCGGGCGAGCCGCTTGAACAGCGGACCACGCAGATGTCTGCCGCCATGACAAACCGGGAGCTTGAAATTCTGGGCTTGCTTGCGGATAGGCTGAGCAGGCAAGAGATCGCGGACCGGCTTTGTATCTCGACCGCGACCGTCAAACGCCACGCCGAAAACATCTATTCCAAACTCGGCGTGCCGGGTCGCCGACAGGCCGTAGCCAAAGCTAGGGATCTCGGCATCTTCAGCGGCCCCCGAGCCGCCGGCGCCTGATCCTGATTTCAGCCGCCGGATTCGGCTTCGACAAGAATGGGCCGTTTTTGGGCCTTTCTGGCTCACGTGGTCGCCGGGTAGCTCTGGTAGCGTTCGAGCCATTGAGTTTCATCGATGCCCATCAAGCAACACGGCGAGCAGCCAACAATGCAGGGACCGGCAATCTACCGAATCCGTGTGAGCGGATGCGTGGACGCGCGTTGGGCGGATCAGCTTTGGGGCATGCAGATCACTCACCCCATCCGCTCCCGCGGGAAAACAGAAACTGTCCTGATAGGGCAACTTGCCGATCAGAGCGCGTTGAATGGCGTTCTGAGGGCGCTTTACGGGCGGCACTTGCCCGTGATCTCCGTCGAGTGCCTTGAAGGGGAAGGGCCTGAATGACCCGAGGGAACAGAAAAATTCTAACTGTGAGTTCGACCGCCGTTCGCCACATCATGAGAGATCTCAGTTAACTACCAAGTGCACGAGGAGGTGTGACGTGAAGCATGCATGTATCGCAATAGTCGCCATGATGGCGGTCTTGTTTTCAACCGGGCAGTTCGCCGCTGCCGATGTCAGCAAGAAAGAGCTGAAATCGATCAGCACGCCGGCCTCGGTGAAGACACCACTCGGCACGCTGAAATTCTTCGACGGCGTCCCGACCGACGCCACCGTCAAGAAGGTCTACGACCACCTGGACCGGATGCGCGGGGTGCAGGTGTTTCTCAATACACTGGGCGGTGCCTCTGTGTACCGGCTGCGGGCAGCCAATGCGAAGATCGGCGCGGACAAGGCGAACAAGGTCGCGATCTCCGCGCAGCTCCTAGATTCGAAGAGCCTCTATCTGACGGCGAACACCTCGACGCTCTACGTGCAAACGTTTCTCGACACCGAGACCGACGGCCCGACGGTCATCGAGATTCCTCCGGGCATGCTCGGGCTGATCGATGACTCGTGGTTCGGATACGTCACAGATCTTGGCGTCATCGGTCCGGACAAGGGCAAGGGCGGCAAATACCTCGTGCTGCCTCCCGGCTACAAGGGCGATGTTCCCAGCGGTTACTTCGTGGTGCGGCCGAAGACCTTTTGGACCTGGGCCTTCGTGCGCGGTTCCATCGCAAAAGGCCTCGAGCCGGAAGTCGAGGTGATGAAGTCAAAGCTGAAGGTCTACCCCCTCGCCCAGGCGAAGAATCCACCGAAAACCGAGTTCATCGATTTTTCGGGCGTTTCCTACAACACCGTGTCGCCCAATGATTTCGGCTTCTACGAGGACCTGAATCAGGTGATCCAGAAAGAGCCGATCGATTCGCTCGACCCGGAGACCCGGGGGCTGGTGGCCTCCATCGGCATCGTCAAGGGCAAGCCCTTCAAGCCGGATGCCAGGATGAAGAAACTGCTGACGGAGGCGGTGGCGATCGGCAATGCCACGGCCCGGGCCATCCTCTTCCAACCGCGCGAGAAGTCGGCCTACTTCTATCCGGACAGCAAGAGCGCCTGGGTCATGGCCTTTTTCGGCCATGACCCGTTCTTCGAGGTCGATGGTGCCCGCAATCTCGATGCTCGTACGAACTTCTTCTATGGCTACACGGGCGTCAGCCCTGCGATGGCGGAGACGGTAGCGGGTAAGGGGTCGGATTACGCGATGGCCTTCCTGGACTCGAAGAAGCGACCGCTGAATGGCGCCAAGACCTACAAACTTCATCTGCCGCCGAACGTGCCGGTCAACAACTTCTGGGCCGTGACGATGTACGACACTCAGACCCGTTCGCAGCTGCAGACCAAAAATCCTCTCCCGACCCTGGGCAGTCAGACCAAGGGGGTGAAGAAGAACGCCGACGGCTCCTACGACATCTATTTCGGCCCGAAGCCGCCCAAGGGCAAAGAGGGCAACTGGCTCCAGACCATCCCGGGAAAGAGCTGGTTCACCATTCTGCGGATGTATGGTCCGCTCGAGCCCTGGATCAAGAAGACCTGGCGCCCGAGTGAGATCGAGTTGGTTAAATAGTTATTGAAGGCGATGCAGGACCGATTTGCGGGCAAGCCATCCAGCGTCAGAACAAGAACTGGAGTTGCAGCGTGAGTCGGAGGCCGTTCTGCCGGCCGAGATCCCAAAGCTGCGACTCCCAGGCGGCTTCCGCGACGACCTTGAGGCTGTTGCCGATGATGTGTGAGGTGCCCGCAAGCGCGAGCTGATCGCTGGTGATTTGGTTTCCGTTTTGGCCATATTGCGCCATGGCGGAAGCCTGGTCGGTCGGGTCGGTTGCGTTATCGATCTGGAACTGGCCGTAGCTCCGGGCGTCGCTTCGGAGCCATGGTGTGAGATATGTGGTGCCGTATTGGAGCGCGAGCTCCCACATCTTCGTGAAGCGATAGCCGACCTCAGCTAGGAAGCCGATGGGGCCGAAGAGGATCTTGCCACCCTGCCACGGCTTGTACCAAGCCAGGTAGCTGACGATGTTCATGTGCGCATGGCTGATCTTGCCAAGCCACTCCAAGGAAAGCCGTAGGCCAAGATCCTTCGTTGCCACCGGTCGCGTATCCCAGGAGAAGCCAGCAATGCCCAGACTGTGCCGAAGCTCCTTGGTGCCTAGCACATCGCTGTTGGTGTCGGTGTTGATGTTCCCGAAGTTCTTGGCCAGCCGAGCGGTGATCTCCGGATGAAACTCGCTCACGACCGACCCGGATCCAAGCGCCGATGGGTTTTGGGGAGTCTCGCCGTAGACCTCCGTGATGCCGACCGCATGTGACGAGCGCGCGTTGACCCCGCTGAAGAGACCGATCGCGTACTCGCCCTTAAAAACGCCTGCGCCTGCGTGCATCTCCAGGCCGATCTGTCGTTCCGAGCCGAACATGCGAACGGTCGGCGCCCAGTCCACTGTTGAAAGAGCGGCAAACGACTGCGCACGGTATCGGTCATAGGGGATCTTGAACTGGCCGACGCGGAGCGACGCGAACTTGAACCGAGTGAACCCGAACCACATATCGACCAGCTCGGCGGCGCTCGGGGTCAGGTTGAGTTGAAATCGAGTTTGGATCCGGCCTTCGATGAACGAGCTCGAGAGGGTCGTTCGGATCCGGCGAAATTCGAGCTTCTGAGTCGAGCTCTTCTGCGCACCCGCGCCGGCAAACTGTTGATCGTATTCGAACTGTAGCTGCGTGCCGAAGCCAATCCCGACCCAGTCATCCGTCTTGCCGACGCGGATCCGAACCGGCCCCAAACGACCCGGCAGCTTCTCCTCGTCGGGAGCTTTCGCTTTGGTTTCCGCGAGTGAGGTCGTGCTTGGCTCGGCGGCGAGGGTGTCGCCCGCGTCGTCGTGGACTTCTTTGCCGATCGAACCGGTTTGTTTGCCGACCTCGAGGGTCCCCTTCTTGCGCTGCTCCTGCTCTTCTTCATCCTTCTCCCGAGCCTCCATGCAATCGAGGTCGCATTCAGCTTGTTGAGCATCCGCGTCCTGCTCTCCGTCCACATGGGTCGCCGGGCCTTGCTGGACCTCCGTCAGCGACGGC
>Ga0255046_10000406_pt1 | contig 11563 bp, 9 predicted proteins | sample BC1_12_27_MG_FD_183632 | JGI IMG/M metagenome (GOLD analysis project Ga0255046, IMG submission 183632) | Seawater microbial communities from Strait of Georgia, British Columbia, Canada - BC1_12_27 | ecosystem: Environmental > Aquatic > Marine > Strait | place: Canada: British Columbia...
ATGCCCGCCCGGGCGCCACCGTGGTGGTGGACGTCTCGTTCCACCGCGTCGAGGTCACTGCCAGAGCTGGAGACTCCGTCGACGTCACGGTCGACATCAAGGTCAAGGGCGACGGGAACAAGGCCAGGAACGTGGCCAACGATTTCCAGCCGAAGTTCCTCGAGGAGGGCAACAAGCTCATCATCCGTTCCACCCGCAAAAAGGGATTCAGCTGGAAATCGATCTCGGCCAAGGGCCTCGTGACAGTGCAGATGCCACCGGGTATGAATCTCACGATCGACTCGTCATCGGGCAGCGCCAAAATCGACGGCGACTTCGGCGACGCCGTGGTCCGTTTTGACGCCTCCTCGGGCAGCCTGACGGTGGATGGAGCGATGCGCGAGCTCCACTCCGACACCTCGTCGGGCGGGGTTCGCGCTGCCGTGAGCCGGCCCCTGGATGAATTCACTGCCGACGCCTCGTCGGGCTCGGCGCACCTCACCGGGGGCGCCCGAAAAGCGACAGTCGATACTTCCTCGGGCAGCATGGATCTGTCCAACCTTCTCGGCGACGCATCATTTGATTCCTCATCCGGTAGCATCACCGCTCAGTGGGATGGAATCCCCCCCAAGGCAACGGTCCGCGCCGGCGCCAGCTCCGGGAGCGTCACATTGCGCTTCCCGGCCGGGACAACACTCGCGGGTTCGGTCGACGTGAGCTCGGGCGGCATCGGTAGCGACTTTCCCGGGATGCAGGGCAGGGATTACCTCACGCTCCAGGGTGGGCCCGAAGCGGTACAGATCGAGGTAGACACCTCGTCGGGCAGCGTCAAGCTGCTATCGAACTAGCTCGCCGCGGAAGAACCGCAGATCACGCAGATGTGCGCGGATGTTTTCTGGTCTGCGTCAGTCTGCGCTTTCTGCGGGCTGGGACGCCGGGCGGTCAGGTGGCGACTCTGATTCCGGTTTCTTCTTTGGCTCTGTCGGCATCGGTTTGCGAGGCATCGGGTCGTCGCGGTTGGCGGCGTGCCAGATGAACGAGGCAAGGATGACGGCCGACTGCTTGAGATCATCCGAGTCGAGGTGATCGTAGGTGTCGACGTTCGTGTGATGGGTGCGGCCCATATAGTCCATTTCATCCTGGATGAACTGGAAGGCCGGGATCCCAACCCAGTCAAATGGTTGGTGGTCGGTTCCACCGGTGTTTTTCATCGTGATGGTTTCCGCACCGAGGTCTGCGAACGGCTCCAACCAGGCCTTGAAGATGGGCACGACGGCCGCATTCTCTTGAGCGTAGATGCCCCTGATCCGCCCACCCCCGTTGTCGATATTGAAGTAGGCCGAGATCGTCGCATGCTCGGCCAGCGGTTGGATGGGCCAGGTCTGCTCCCGGGCAAACGTTGGTAGAGCGAGCTGTTCGGGGTCGGTGGTCTCGGGCCGGGTCGCGAGATGACGCTTGACGTACTCACGCGAGCCCATGTAACCCTGTTCCTCTCCACTCCACAGGGCGGCACGGATGGTCCGTCTGGGCTGCAGACCGGATGCCTGGATAATGCGCAGGGCTTCCATCACGACCGCGCAATTGGCACCGTTGTCGGTGGCGCCGGTGCCGGAGTGCCACGAGTCCAGGTGGCCCCCGACCATGACCGTCTGATCGGCAAGGTCCGATCCAGGGAAATCGGCAACGGTGTTGTAGGCCTTGCCTTCATCTTCGAACCAGCGCACCGCGACGTCGATCTCGAGCTCGGGTTCAATCTCTCTGTCCAACATCCTCACCAAACGGTTGTAGTGCTCGGTGGTCATCGTCAGCGCCGGAACTCCAAGTGGCCTGTCACCCTCTCGGTTGGACCTGTTCCCCGTGACGCGGACCAGCCCGTTGTCGCGGGAGCTCGGCTCAATGGTTGCCAGGACCCCCTCCTCTTCGAGAAAAGCGGCCAGCCGCTTCCAGAACTTGAACCGCTTGAGCATCCGCTTGCGCCACTCGCTGCGGCGGTCGCTCGGAATGTCGTACTGAGCGAGTTCCTCGAGGTCTTCGTCGTTCAAACGCTCGAAGAGCTCGTCATCTATCTGCTTCGGTTCGGAAGCGTCTTCGAGAAGGACGATCATCCCAGAGAGCTTGCCGGTCCATTTCTCGAGGTCCTCCGGCGACTTGAGAGTCGCCCGCACGACCGTTCCCCGAACCGGGCCCTCGGTGCCGGGCGCCCAGGCGTTGGGCAAAGCTTCGAGCGGCTGCACGTAAGGGCTCAGCATTCGCACCTGCGTGCGTTCCATCGCCCAGCCGCGTCCGAATTCGTAATCCTCGAGCCAGGATTTCATACCCCACTCGGCAAAGGTGGCCTTCGCCCACTCGTGGGCCTCGAGCTCCTGCGCCGAGCCGGTGAGCCTCGGACCGACTCCCTCGGTGAGATGCCAGGCGATGTCCATCACCTCCGAGTGGCGAAAACCCTGATCACGGATCCTGGTCACGGCATCGAGATCAACTGGTTCACCCGCGATCGCGAACGACGCGATAGCGAGGATCATTCCGATAAACACACACGATTTGAGACGACGCATCAGTACCCCCCATTTTCGATCCGGGGAATTGTAGCGCATCGCGGGGGGCTGTACGGCTGTACGGCTTTACGGCTGTACGGCTTTACGGCTTTACGGCTTTACGGCAGAAATAGTGGCTTCCGTCGCTGGACTGTCAATTCGATTTGCCGTCTCACCCAGATGGCCGCCGGGCGGGCGCGGGGCCCGTGCGGCCGCATAGCCGTATTGCGTCGGGTGGGCGGGTTACGCCTTGCCATTCATCTTTTCGATTTTCTGTCCGATGAGGAGCGCCATCTCCAGAGCCTGCTCGTAGTTGAGCCGCGGATCGACGCGCGACTCGTATGCGCGGTCAAGATCAACCTCCGAGAGCCCACGAGCGCCGCCGATGCATTCGGTGACGTTGTCGCCCGAAAGCTCGAAATGTACGCCGCCTTGATAGGAGCCGAGATCGGCGTGGATTTCGAAGCTCTGCTCGAGCTCCGAAAGGATGTTGTCGAATCGTCTGGTCTTGCGGCCGCTGGCTGTCGTCTCAGTGTTGCCGTGCATCGGGTCGCAACACCACAGGACCAACCGACCTGCCCGCTGGACAGCTTCGACCAACGGCGGCAGGTTCTCGGCAACCTTTGCGTGGCCCATTCGGTGAATGAGAGTGATCCGACCCGGTTCCGCGTCTGGGTCGAGGATCTCGAGAAGATCGAGCAGCCACTCCGGAGTCATACTGGGGCCGATCTTGACACCCATCGGGTTGCGGATGCCCCGGAAGTAGTCGACATGGGCCCCTTCGACCTCCGCCGTCCGCAGCCCGATCCACGGGAGGTGGGTCCCGAGGTTGTACCAGCCTTCGCGCCTCGGCACCTGACGTGTCACCGCCTGCTCGTAGGGCAAGAGAAGGCTTTCGTGGCTGGTATAGAAATCGACCCGACTGATCTCGCCCGCCTGGATACCGGCAAGGGTCTCCATGAAGAGGAGCGAATCGGAGATATTCGCCACCATCTCCTGGTACTCCTTGGCGCGGGGCGAGTGGGTGACGAACCCGAGGTCCCAGTACTCGGTGTGGTGGAGGTCGGCAAAGCCGCCGTCGACCAGCGAGCGGATGAAGTTGAGGGTCAGAGCCGCGTGCTCGTAACCTCGGAGCATGCGCTCCGGATCGGGGATTCGCTCGGCGGCGGTGAAGCCGGATCCGTTGATGATCTCGCCTCGGTAGCTGGGCAGGGTCATGCCGTTTTTTTCCTCGGTGTCCGAGCTGCGCGGTTTGGCGTACTGACCGGCGAACCGGCCGACCCGGATGATACGGCGTTTGAGCCCAAAGGTCAGCACCAGGCTCATCTGCAGGAGGATCTTGAGCTTGTTGGTAATGATTTCGGCGCTGCATTGGTCGAAGCGCTCGGCGCAGGCGCCTCCCTGGAGAAGGAATCGTTTCCCTTCTGCAGCCTCTGCAAGCTGGGACCGGAGTCGCTCGACCTCCCATGATGTGACCAGTGGCGGCAACTGAGAGAGCTGCTCGACAGTCGATGCCAGCGCCTCCTGGTCCGGATAGGAGGGCTGCTGCCCGGCAGGTTTGCTGTGCCACGAAGCGGGGGACCACATCGCCATAAAGTGGGGATTCTACACCAAAGTACTCACCGTTGCAGGATTTACCCGTACCGTCCCCGCTGCTGATCATGAGTCAAGAGTAAAGAGTTAAGAGTTCAGGCTGTCATCAGCCCATTCGCGATTTTTGTCACACAGTACTTTATTCTTAACCCTTGACTTCTTAATCATTTACGGATGAAGCTGCCTACCAACACTCCTCTCCTTGTCCTCCGGACTTGACAAAATAATATTTGTAACATACAACTATATCTGGAGATGAAATGAACGAGTTCCAGACCCTCGAAGACACGCAGGCGAGACGGCTCCGGGAGGCCATCCGTGTCCTGGTGCGTCGGTTCTCACTTGCTGAAAGGGCGGACATCAGCTGTTGCGGCATGACGGTCGCCCAGGCAGCCACTCTCGAGGCGCTGACGGCCGGCGGTCTGCGGCTAAGCGAGCTCGGGAAGCGCCTCGGAATTGCCCCCAGCACGCTGACCCGGAACCTCGCGCGACTCGAAGAGCGCGGCCTCATCCGCAAGGAGCCCGACCCAAACGACGGACGCGCGCAAAGGGTAGTCCTGACCCAGACGGGTTTCGAGGCCGCCGATGAGGTGCGCCGCCAGGAACACATCTTCGCCCGTTCGGTACTCGACCGTCTACCACAGGGATCCGCGGCCGAAGCAATGACCACACTTGAAGAACTGCTCACGGCGGTCCGGAGCGCCACTGAAACCTGCTGCCCCGGCGCCTACGACCATCTCATGACAACAGCCCAGATGAGCGTCACAGGAGGACACCATGAATGAGAAGACCATCCAACCCAAAACCAAGACCGTCGACTCCGAGTCGGTGGTGAAAAACGTCCGTGAAAGATATGGTGCCTTCGCCACAGCAGGGACCTCGTGCTGTGGGCCACAGGCGACGAGCTGTTGTGGCAGCACCAGCGAAGTCGCCTCGAACCTCGGCTACGACTCCGTCGATCTCGATCTCCTACCCGACGGCGCCAACCTCGGTCTCGGCTGCGGTGCTCCGCTCGAACATCTCGATCTGATGTCCGGGGAGACCGTCCTCGACCTCGGCTCCGGTGCCGGAATCGATGCGCTGATCGCGGCCCGTAAAGTCGGGCCCGAAGGCAAGGTGATCGGAGTCGACATGACTCCGGAAATGCTCGCGGCGGCACGCAGAAACGCCGAAGCCGCAGATGCCCATCAGGTCGATTTCCGCGAAGGCAGGCTCGAGAGCCTGCCGGTGGACGACTCCTCGGTGGACGCTGTCACCAGCAACTGCGTCATCAACCTGGTGCCTGACAAGGCTCTCGTGTTCTCCGAAATCGCCCGTGTCCTTCGCCCGGGAGGGCGGCTCGTCGTCTCGGACATCGTACTCGACGGCGATCTGCCCGATGCCATCCGCGACAACGTCCTTGCATATGTCGGCTGTGTGGCCGGCGCCGAGCGCAGGGAGCGGTATTTCGCCATGCTCGAAGAGGTGGGCCTCGGCGAGGTGGAGATCCTCAAGGACGCCGACTTCCTCGAGATGACCGAAACGGCCTCGCCGGCGGAGGTCCACTCGCTCATGGAGCGGGCAGGTATATCCAGGGAGGAAGTCGAAGGCATCGTGAGGTCGGTGACGTACCGCGCGAGGAAGGCTTGAGGCTTGTGGCCTGTGGCTTGACATGCTGAGAAGAGCGTTGAGGTCCCTCAACGCGTCAAGCCCCAAGCCCCAGGCCTCAAGCCAAGACCTTCGGTTGAGAGATTGAATTGAAGTAGACTCCCACCCGTGAACCTGGAATTTGAGCTCGCTCTACGCTTCCTGCGGCGCCGTACCGGCGTGCTGCTGCGGGGCACCGCGCTCGCCGCCTTCGCGGGCGTTGCCCTCGCCGTCGCCGCCCTCGTCATCACGCTCGCTCTGATGACCGGTTACACCAAGGCCATCGCCACCGCTCTCCAACTGGGCAATGCACACATGGTCGGGTTCGCCCTCGGATCGCTGCAGCCCGAAGAAGCCGATGACCTCACTCGTCGAATCGCCGCGGTCGAAGGGGTTCGCCGGGCGACCCCGGTAACCTATCTGACAGGGATTTTGGAAGACCCGGCAGAGCCCACGAGACCCATCCCTGTCACTTTGAAAGCAGTCGCCGAGCCGCCTTCATACACCGGGCTCGAGGATTGGCCGGCCGGAGAAGGGCTGGTTGCCGTCCTCGGCGAGAGGCTGTCGATGCAGGTGGGTCTCGAAAGCGGCGACACGGCCGTCGTCCGCCTGCCCCCCGTCGGTGGTTCGTGGATCCTACCCACGCTCAGCCTCCAGGTGGTGGGGACCTTCCGCCTCGCCTTTGCAGAGTTTGACGCGCAGTGGATCACGGTACCCCTCGCCGAAACGCTTCGCCTGCTGCCGAACGTGGGAATCGCAGGGATAGAGGTCGAGCTCGCCGATCCAATGGCCGTGGATGAGGCTCGGCAGGACCTCAGCGGCTTGGATCCACGTCTCCTGTTCACCGACTGGCGGGAAATGAACAGCTCCCTCTTCGCGGCCCTCCGATGGCAGACCCTGTCGCTCTTCGTGGTCCTCAGCCTGGTGGTCGCGGTCGCCTCGTTCCAGGTCAGCTCCGCACTGGTGGTGCTGGCCATCGACAAGCAACGGTCGTCGGGTATGCTCCAAGCGTTGGGCGCCACCCCGGCTCGGATCCGCAGAGTGCTGGTCTACTCAGGCCTGCTGCTCGGTGGTGGCGGGGTACTCGGCGGCGTCGTCTTCGGGTGCATCGTGAGCTGGATCATGACCGCTACCCGGGCAGTCCGCTTCCCACCCGGTCTCGCCCGGGTCTATATGGTCGACTCGATTCCCCTGATCCCGTCCCCGGTTCATCTCGCGGCAGTCGCCGGAATCTGCTTATTGATCGTTTTTCTCGCCTCCATGTGGCCCGCGTGGAAGACCTCACGCCAGGACCCGGTGACATCGCTTCGGGCCGCGTGACTGCCGCTGCAGGCTGTGTGAATCACGAAATTTAAGAAACTGCGTCACGGTTTCAACTCTTGACGACGTCGAGCGAAAAAGGCTGAAAAATAGCCAATCCTCAGCGTGATACGCTGAATAAAGACGTCGATCCACGGGCCGAGCGTGAGCGCCGCCACAGCCAGCTGCGCATCGGCGTATCATCATTGGAACCAGGGTATGTACGAGATTCAACTGCACCCGGCGGACATCCGCAAACAGGTCCGCTACTACTTTCTGGGCCGAAAAGGCTTCCGTCGTCTTATCGGAGCGGGGGTGGTGGTGGCGGTGGTGCTTGCGGCAGGTCTAGTGCTTGCCCCTCTCGGAGTTCAGTCCCTGCTCCTCACCGGAAAGCTCCACTCACTTGGACAGCAGCACCGGTTGCAGCACGAGGTTCTCGAACAACGCATGATGACTCTCAATCGGCTCGAGCGAGAGGTCGTATCGGCGCGGGCTCTGCAGCGACAGATGAGTCTGATCCTCGGCTCGCCGCAGGGTTCAGAAGGACCCGGTGGCTACCCCGAACCGCCGCCCGGCGATCTGCTCGTCCCCGAGGCGCAGCTTGCCGTCCGGCGTGGGCTCAAGCTTGACTCGGACACCAAGGCACTCCTGACCCTGGCCGACGAGCTGGCGAGCTTCGCTCGCTCCAATGAGGATCTGGCGCAGGCAGTGCCGTCTATCTGTCCTCTGCCCATCGGCACCTTCGTCCTCACCTCACCATTCGGAAACCGCACCTCGCCGTTCACCAACACAGTCGACTTCCACTCGGGCATCGACCTCGCGGCCCGTGAGGGAACGCCGATTCTCGCTGCGGGGGGCGGCCGGGTGGTGTTTGCGGGCCGTTATCCGCTGCGACGCAATGTTCGCTGGTGGCGCTACGGCAACGTGATCGTGGTGGCCCACGGCGAGCGCTATCTGACTATTTACGCCCATCTCCAGGAGATCTCGGTACGGAGGGGAGCGACCCTGCGGAGAGGCGAAGAGATCGGCACCGTCGGCAACACTGGTTGGAGTACGTCACCGCACCTCCACTACGAAGTTCGAGTCAGGGCCGAAAACGACGACGAGCCGGGGCCGGTGGATCCGCGGATCTATATTCTCAACTACCAGTGGACCGGCCACGAGGAGCTCCTGGTCCAAGCACGCAACGCTCCGGCGCCATCTTTCGACCCACTGCCGTCGCGCATGCGAGGGAGGTAACACAATGGAAGAGGCCAAAAATTTTCCCACGATGATCATTCCCAATGGCACCGACGTCTCGGTCAACGAGCACGGTCAACTGTCGATCCGCACCCCTGGGAACCTGGTGATCCAAAACTCGGGCGTGTACTCGGTGATCGAGTCAGGCAGCGGGTCGATCCGGACCGACCCGGACGTCAAGGTCGAGGCCGTATCAGTGCAGGCGGCCGATTCCTGCTTCGTCGCCGGCCAGCTCACTGCATGGAGGGTGCGCGCACGCACGATCACCCTCGAACGGGGCGCGCAGGCGAACATCATGCTTCAGGAGTCGGAGTCTCTCGAGCTCGATCGAAATGCCCGACTGGTAGGCAACTTTTCCTCCGAAAAAGAACTTTACCTGATGCTCGGCCGGTTCAGCCGCGAGTTGCGCGACCTCCCCAACGGCATCTTCGCGGGTGAGGAGGCCGGCGGCAGAATCCCTGCCAGGGTGTCTGAGACCAGTTCCGCCGAATCCCCATCCGAGGAGCCGTTCGTCGCTCCCGATGGTGAGGGCGAACCGACGCCGCAGCGGCGGCAGGAACAGAGCGAGGTCATCTCCCTGGTTCGAGTGATCCTCGAGCGCGAGATCGGCAGGGTCGGTTCCGAGGGCGGCGGACGCGAGGCGTTGGAGCGGCTCCTCGAGCTGGTCCGCAGCAACGACCACGAAAAGCTGGGTGACGAGTACCGTTACCTGATCTCGCAGGTCGAAAACCCGACCGAGGAATTGGAGCGTGCGGGCGAGATCCTCGCCAAGATGCTGGCGCAGCCTTAGGAAGCTGTTAGTTGAGCCTCTTGCAGAAACCCGCCCGGTGATGATTCCGCCAGGCTGGATTCACAAAAGGGAGGGGATAAACCCCTCCCCTACAATGAGAACCGTAGGGGCGGGGTTTAACCCCGCCCGCGAGTCACCGGTTTTTCACCAGTCTCAGCTATCAATTCTCCCGCCCACCCGAATCATCCGCCAAATCGACTAGGTGACGGCTAGCGGCTGACAGCTCTCGACCAATCTAGAGGTCAAAATCTCGGGCACGAGCCCCTGTAACGGATCGCGCATCTGCCGTGGGCGATGGTAATCTGCATCTTGAAGCACAAGGGGAGGATGAGCGGCAGATGGCCGAGTCGAGTGGAACTACGAAAACGCCCCTTTACGAGGAACATCTGGCCGCCGGTGGGCGGATGGTGGAGTTCGCCGGATTCGAGCTGCCGACTCATTACACCAGCCTCACCGAAGAGCACCACGCGGTCCGCAAGCGGGCGGGCCTCTTCGACGTGTCACACATGGGTGAGATCACGATTCGGGGCCCCGCTGCCCTCGAGTTCATTCAGCTGGTGTCGTGCAACGACCATCAGAAAATGACCGTCGGTCGCGCCCAGTACACAGGCATCATGTATCCCGAGGGCACGTTTGTTGACGACACCCTAGTCCACAAGATGGCCGATGACGAGTACCTGCTGGTGGTCAACGCCGCCAACCGTCACAAGGATGTCGCCTACCTCACGGAACTCGCCGATGACATTGACGGTGTGGAGGTCATCGACCTTTCAGATGACTACGCGCAAATCGCCATCCAGGGACCGCTGGCGGAGGAGATTCTGCAGCCGCTGACGCCCGAAAAACTGGGTGAACTCAAATATTACCGATTTATTGAAGGTGGGGTTGCGGGCACAGCGGCGATCATTGCCCGCACCGGTTACACCGGCGAGGACGGTTTCGAGCTCTATGTTGAGCCCTCGGCCGCTCCCGGGCTTTGGCAAGCGATCCTCGACCGGGGCCAACCACATGATTTGTTGCCGGCCGGACTCGGCGCGCGCGACACCCTGCGGTTCGAGGCAGGGATGAGTTTGTATGGAAACGACATCGACCACACTACAACCCCGCTCGAGGCCGGTCTCGGCTGGATCGTCAAGCTCAAAAAGGGCGATTTCATCGGTCGAGATGTGCTCGAGCACCAAAAAGAAGAAGGCCTCGAGCGAAAGCTCGTCGGATTCGAACTCCACGAACGCGGCATCGCGCGCCACGGCTATCCCGTGCTGCTGGCGGAGGACGATGCCGAACCGGTGGGCCAGGTGACGTCGGGAACCCAGTCGCCGACTCTTGGCAGAGCGCTCGGGATGACCTACCTTCCCATCGAGGCGACTGAGGTCGGCTCGGATTTCTTCGTCCAAATCCGCAACCGCACCGCCCCAGCACGGGTGGTCGAGCTGCCGTTTTATTCTCGGAAGAAAAAATGAAGGTCACGGCTATAAACTTCAACCAGGGAGGAGCATTCAATGACCGTTCCCGATGAACTGATGTACGGCCGTTCGCATGAGTGGATCAGGACCGAGGGCGATTCGGTGGTTGTGGGCATCACCCACTACGCGCAGGACCAGCTCGGCGAAGTCGTTTATGTCGAACTGCCCGACGTGGGCGCCGGCGTCGCCGCCGGCGACGAGCTCGGCACCCTCGAGTCGGTGAAAGCGGTCTCCGAATTCCTGGCGCCGGTCGCCGGCGAAGTGCTGGAGGTCAACGGGCGCCTCGAGGACGAGCCCAACCTCATCAACGACGATCCTTATGGCAACGGTTGGCTGGTCAAGCTGAGAGGTTCGGCCGAGGGCAAGGAACTCCTCGACGCCGCGGGCTACCGGGAGTTTCTGGAGCAGGAGAGCGCCTGATGCACCCATGGGTAGGCGCCGGCCCCGAGGACCGGCGGCACATCCTTTCAGAGCTCGGTTTGAAATCGATCGACGAACTTTTTGCTTCGATCCCTATCGGCGTCTGCGTTGACGGCCTCGATCTTCCGCCGGCGAGGGATGAGGACTGGATCCGCCGCGCCCTCGGTGAAATGGCAACGGCCAACGTCTCCATGGATTCGGTCCCCAGCTTTCTCGGCGCGGGGGTCTATCGTCATGTGCAACCGAGCATTATTGACGCGGTCCTGTCGCGGGCCGAGTTCTTCACCTCCTACACTCCATACCAGGCAGAGATTTCACAGGGCACCCTCCAGGTCATCTTCGAGTTCCAAACCCTGATCAGTCGCCTCACCGGTCTCGACGTGGCCAACGCGTCCCTTTACGACGGCGCGACCGCGCTCGTCGAGGCCGTGCTCTTCAGCCATCGCGTGCAGCGGGGCAAGCGGGACCTGGTGGTGGTGGCGGAAACAGTTCACCCAATGTACCGGCGGGTCCTCGACACCTACGCCGAGGCGGCGGGGGTCGAAATCGTGGTCGTGGCCCCCGGTACCGACGGCCGCCTCAATCCGGACGACGTCCGCGAGACGGCCCCGGATCGGGCC
>Ga0255046_10000407_pt1 | contig 11557 bp, 3 predicted proteins | sample BC1_12_27_MG_FD_183632 | JGI IMG/M metagenome (GOLD analysis project Ga0255046, IMG submission 183632) | Seawater microbial communities from Strait of Georgia, British Columbia, Canada - BC1_12_27 | ecosystem: Environmental > Aquatic > Marine > Strait | place: Canada: British Columbia...
CTTCCTTATCCTTCTACGGTGAAGAGCTAACCGAAGACTTTGAATTTAATGTCGCTATTTGTGATGATATAAATTGGAGTATAAATTTATTCGGCGGCACGCATACCCATTCTGTTGACTATGCTCTTAACTCAGACCTCAACTATACTGCCACACATACAAATGTTGCTTATGGTAGATTTTTATTAGGAGATGGAATAACACATACAGAAGACGCGCTGGCAGGCACTTCGTATGGCATGAGCGGCAGTACCGGTTTTTATACTTCCGGTGAGACTTATTGTTATATAAATGGCGACGCTGAGTGGCTTAATGAGTCGCCGGGCGAAGATTTCGGATTACCATATTGGACTGGCAGCGAGCCAACAGATTTTGACAATGATCCAATTGCCTACACGTTAACTTTTCAAGATAACAAAGATATATATAAAACGAAAGTTTATTTTAAAGACCGTGAGAACTTTATTAAATTTCATTGGGCTTATTTTCTTGGAGAGTATGAGCCTATTGGAAATACTTACGATAATAGATATAATTATATTCCAGCATATACGGCAGTGGAAATAGACGAAACACGGTTTGATGAGGACACGGTTGATTCGGACCTAAAGGCTTATTTATTCACTAATCCAACAGATGGAACGTGGTCACGTGGCGATTACAATACTGGTTCAGACACTTACGCATTGGGCGGCGATCAAGAGGCTGCTCTCGCCTCAGCTGTTGTGCGTTGGAATGTTTTGTCTCACGAATTTGAAACTATAAATACCAAATCAATTCAGTTTTATACTAATAATCACGTAAGCACTGCAATAATGGAGATGGAGGTTTATTCCTCAGTTCCAAACGATCCTTCTCTTTTGGATGACGTATTGGTCAGTTATTCCAGAGAGGGAGACTACTGGGTTGATACCGCTTTTGAAGATGAGACAATTGATGGTGTGGAAGTTTCCAGCGCGTTAATAAACGATAATCCACAATTTATTAATTTGGAAATTAGGTCATCGTCAACTATAGAATATTATGAATTTGAACTCAGGCTGAATGAGGACGCTGTGAGAAGCGGCGATGACAAATGTCTAGACTCTATTCATCCTCCAACTACGAGAAGGGGCGAGGTTAATCCTGCATATAGTTTTCCTATATGGAATACGTATGACGAGTCTGTAGATATGCAAGTAGATATTCCGTTAGACGAGGGCGACGATCATTTAATTCTTTGGAGTAAGATGGGTTCAGCTGATGAACTTGCTGTGCCAGAAGTTGGTCCGGCTGGTCAATATTATAAGAATCCAGATTATCCTTTACAAAATGATGACTATAATACCGCAATAAATTGTCCGTGTTGGGGTTTAAGAAATCTCGCAGCTGGTAAAGAAGTTTATTATAACAATGACGATTCTAGTTGGATTTATTGGGGTACCTATTCCAGCGGCACATCGCTGGACATAGCTCATCCCAACAAGAGAATAACAGAATTTGTAATAAATCCAGTATCCGCAACATATTTTAAAATAGTGCCGACTAGTGATGTCATTTTTGGCGGTATTTCTGAAATGTATTTTTATTTCGACGACACCGAATTAGATTATACTGCTTGGACATCGTCTGACCTAACTCCAACAACACCATTTACAACATTGGCGCCCGAATTAACGGATAATGATTTTACAACTGGTAATTATAATTTAACGGTTAAACCTTTTGTGGTAGATGATTTCCCCGGCAACTCTGTAGATTCTACTAAATGGACGGTTCAAAATCCCGCCTATCTTACTGTGTCTGGCGGCGAATTAATTTCAAACGTGCCACAAAATAGCGATGCTTATTTACGTTCCCAAACCAAATGGTATCTGCCACAAGGAGTGGGGTGGTCAATTACAATTGAGTTTGAATTAGATAATTGGACCTCTCCAATCAGCGGCTATCACCAGTTTGATTTTGGAGCGATTGCTAAGAACACCAACGAATTTTTTTCATGTAGGCGAGAGAAGTGGTCTAACGGCACTGATGAGATCTGGGGAGTTTATGGTTCCAGTTGGCCGGATGGAAGTGCTGGCGGTACCAATACTCCGTATCCAGGCGACGTGACCAATTTATATATGAAATTGTGGAAACCGTGGGATAACAGAATATCTATGGAATACGGCAGCGCCGCCCACCCAGCACAATGGACTCGTAATCAGGATGGATTTAGTGATGAAACCGAAGGATTCTGGGCAGGAATACATATACAATCTTCCACTACCGGATCTCCTCCAACATGTAGAGTTCAAAGAGTATATATAGAGTATGGAACAGAGGGTCTAATTGGTGGCAGTTTTGACACGCACACTGCTGTTAATAACATTAGAATAGCCCACGGCACTACATTTCCGATCTTTGACTGGAGCGGAGATCCTGTAGAGTCGGACCCACGATTTGATATTTATATAAGCTATGATAATATAACATATTCATTTTGGCAAACAATAACATCTTTTGTAGAGTATTACATGGAGTTCGAAACGTATGTAGCTATTGATTTAGAAAATCAATATGATTTAGATATGATTAGACATTATGGGCCCGGCGCTTCCAGTTTTGATATTACGGATCAGCTACTATATTTTAATAACGAAACAAGCGACCCTAATGATTTAGAGCCCTCGGGAGCATTGGAAGAGTGGATTTATCAAACAGGGTATATCGGGGCAGCATACTCCGACATAGGCGACCCACATGCCTATGCCGGTACTGAGAGAGATGGCACTGGTTTGATGTTTGGTAATAGTCAAAGGTTCAGATCAGTAGGAAAATTTGATCCGCTCCCAACACTTCCAACAAACATGGGTCACATTGTTAATTTCAATTTGGAGCTTTATATAAATTGGCGATACGGTGACCCTACAAATACAGAAGTTCATCTTTTACTTTATGAATGTTTATTTAATTGGAATCCTGACGAAAGTGATGATAAATGGGACCCGACTCCGGGTGTGGAGATAGGCACAACCGTTGTTGGAGAAGTTGTGTACCCCGATGTGTTTACGAACTGGCCTATCGGTTGGGCAGAAATAGAATTGAATGAGGACGGCATACAGTTACTTCAAGACTGGATCTCCGGATCCCGGCCAAATTACGGTTGGTACATAATGGAGAAACATGACTATGTTAATGAAGACGTTTATCCAATAGAGTCTCGTGTCGCTTGGTTTAATGAGACTTATGGCACCTCAAGCCTTCATCCACGGCTCAGAGTACTTTATAGAAATTCAGATATAGATACAGGTTCCGCTGATGATTGCAGGTGGCCCATTGTTGTTGTTCCTGAAGGCGAAACGCTTAGAAAAATAGGCATCTATCCAGACATAGGAACTATAGATGCTCCTGGTGGTGGTTATAATCAAGAGTGGGACGATCTTGGAACTATCTTATCAGATTACACTGCTAAAACAAACGTGGCTTTTGACGCAACTGTAAGTGGTTCAAGTTACTTCGCTGGTTTAATTCTTGATTTCATTACTGACGGCGTGATTCCAGATGGTGACATCGAAAAGGTGTGGGGTAGCGACGATTCCCCAACTCAATGGTTAGATATTTATTTTGATAATACTTATACTATCGACGAGTTTCGATTTTATTGGGGATACTTTTCCGCCGACGACGAGTGGCTGATTACTGATTATAGTATTTCTGCTACAGTTACGGACGATTTTTCTAGTGGGCTGTCAAATTGGACTAATGTTAATAATTCGGTTATTCAAAGTGAAAAACTTAGGATAACTTCGGATGTGGGTGGAGGAAACGAAGGAAGAGCTACTTGGCATGAAACTATTGATGGTAGTGATATGGAGGCAATAGTTGATTTTGATATAATTGATGGCCCATCTGTAAATTCTTGGATTGCTTATGTAAATTTTGTAAATGCAAACGACACTAGTCAATACGTCTTTATGGCGAGAAGTGCCACAGTGGCAGGTAATCATTATTATGAATTAGTTTATGTAGTTGACGGTGCTGGAACAGCCCTTTCTTTTATTAGCACTTCTGACACATCTGGAAAATTAAAATTAGTTTTACATGGTAGTGATTTTGAGGGATTTTATTGGAACGGCAGTGATTGGACAAGTGCCGGGACATATACACACCCTAATTGGTCAGACGCTGTATCTGTGAGGTTAGGAACTGATACTTGGGATAGTAATCCTGGGTGCGTTGTTGATTTCGATAATTTCGAACTCCAAACATTTATTATCTATGCAGCTGGAAATACGGAACATTTTCGTACACATATTTTGGATAATCCCATTTCTGCTAGTCAGGTGCGGATAGATATTACTGGTTATGATGCTGGCACGATGCCTGTTCAAACAGAAAGCGGTGTGGTAGATTTCGAGGGAGCTACAGTTAGGGAAATAGAAATATATGAGGCGGCAGCAAACACATCGATTAGCAGTGAAACATATCCGATAGTGGCTGTTAATTTACAGACTCATTTTCAAGTCAATGATTATGATTTGGTGCAGTTTTATGTAGATGATCCGACGACTTACTGGGAAGACGATGTTGTTAGATATTCATCCAACACTTTTGATGATCCTTACAAGATTGAGTATTCTGGTTACGGTGTGGGCCTCACGCAGGCGCAGTGGATATCAATAAAGAATAACACCGCTACAGAACTAAATGATGGTCCAGACTATTTAGACAATATAAGAGTATTAAGTGTGAACAAATATCTCATACACAAGTTTCCATGGTGGTGGGATTCTCGCTATAGCACACTGTCTAGCGACTACTCTATCGAGGACACTGGCAGCTCTCTAAAAATAGAATACACTGGCGGCCCGACTACTTCTGGAGCGGAAAGTATCGACTTTATAGAAGGCACAAGTATGGGAACAGACACTCATTGGTCTGAAATGGATCTCCTCTCTTTGGATTTATATATCCCAGATGTTACCAAGTTGGACGATTATGGAAGTGTAATTTTTGGAGATGTGCAGGGGTTAAGATATCATATTTGGGATCTTTCTACAACAGTTTCTGGGTTTTCAAATGGTTGGAATTACTTGAAATTAAAGTTCAAAGACGCCGATACTAAAGTAACTAACGAGGGAGTAACAACATATTACACAGCAGACACAGCAGACTTGAATAACTACAACGATCTAGAACTCAAAAGTTTAAAGTTCAGATTCAGAGGAAAAGGAGACCCACTCACTTTGTATGTGGATAATCCTAGAATAGAGAGAAACACTTTCAACGAAGATGTTAAATTCGACAAGGGTTTGTATTTAAGTAATTCTGAATATGTGACGTTTCCTCTTTCAGAATTTGATCCTCACAAGGGAGCGTTAGAGTTCTGGTTTAAACCAGACTATAACTATTTTGGCACAAATACTTTTTACGAGTTTGATAGTCGAACAATATTTGCCTATTCTAATGTGGCCAATGACCTCTTTGGGTTCTTTATTTTGAAGGGTTATGGCCCAGCCATAGTTACCGGCAATTCAGATTTTATGAGGATTCAGTATGCTCAATCGAATAGTGATATTTATTTTGATGTTGGTGATGTGGTTCATTTAGGGTTTGCGTGGAGCTACGATGGTTCAGCAATCGATTCGTTTGGGACGACAGCTAGACTATATATAAATGGAGAATTAGCTGGAAGTTCGTATAATACTTGGGAGATTAAAGATACAAAGAGCAGTAGATTGTTACTGGGCGGTGCTGTTTCGCAGAAAGCAGCCAGCGAAGATCCCACATCTATATGGGCTGCTGTGGATAATCTGAAAGTATACAACTATTGTAAGACAGATTTTAGTGATAGAAATGTGGAAGGAATTGATTCGATAGACGTTTTGTCGCCCAATTCTTTCTTGGAGATTTCAAAAGACGGCGTAAGTTTCTACGATAGAAATAGCGCTTACCTACCTCTTGTCTATGAGGATGTTCCTTCAGGCGAGAGTAGAACAGTGTGGGTAAGAACAAATATACCAGAAAATTTGACCGGCAACGAAAAAAGAACAGCAGACCTAATAATAGAAGCAATAAGATCATTCTAAGGAGATAGCAATGACAGTATTAAATTTCGCGGCAGAAACAGTATTTGATGCCAACACTACTAGTGGCAACGTGTCTCTAACACAGGCACAGCTACAATCGCTAGTAGACGGTAACTATACCACGGGCGGTGTCTATCTAAGCGGAGACAACATTCTTGCGTTAGATGTGGATCTAGGAAACCGAATAGCAACAAAAGACATGCGCTACTATTTTGATTCCACTGCCTCCACAGCCGCAGTTGCCAGTGGTATTAGCTTCTATTACAGAGATTATACAACGGACCCATGGTCATTGCTTACTACTACTTACGGAGCCGGTTATTATACTACAACTTCTGGTAATTTCTTTCTTCATCAAGTTAGGGTGATTCATACTATTTCAGGCACTAGTATTAGTGGCACTTTGAGAGAATACGAAGTAAATAGTAACGAAGATATAGTAGATTATGGTGAAGATGGACTGCTCACAGAGAAAGGTTTAACAGATACACCATTTGGCACGTCTGATCCAACCACTATTCCTATTTATAATGACGGCGACAAATCAACCACAGCGTATGTCTACATTGGAAATACAGGCACCGATGCCGACGATATGTTGCGAATCAGCGATGCCCAAGCCGGAACGTATGAGGGGTGGGCTGACGGCCCGCTAATTGGTGGCGATGGTTATCGGTGGGGACTGGGCGCATATAGTGATACCACATTGGATAATAATAAATTAATATTAGGTACTCAATATAACATTTCTTACAACAGCGGCTGGGATAATATAGCCACGACTTTGGACCTTGAGCCCGGCCCGGCAACCATAGCTTGGCATTCAACAGATCCGCTTTATAGTGTTATATATTATATGCACGATAGCACCATGTATAAATACGAAATTGGCACAAACACACATATTTCTTTGGGCTCTACTCCACGAACAGCTAATTCATACGATTATGGCGGCACCGGCAGTATGTGTCACGATCCCGAAAATAATAGAATTTACTACTTTGTTTGGAATACTCCTAGTAATGACGATAGTTTATATATTTATTATTTTGATATAGGAACTGGTTTGTGGAGCGGAGAGTTATATAATTATGTCTATGGAAACAATGCCAGAAGCTTTACAGTGAGAACAGCATATTTTGATTATCCAGGAGGAACCGATTCTCTTGATGGTATATTCGAAGCTGGAGAAAAATATATTTTAATGTGCATTTCTTCTGGTCACAACACTGTTTATCGTCACTATGCATTTAAAATATCGGACAACACTTTACACTCATATCAGCGTTCAGGATTTATGAAAAAAACAGGCGATTACACCGGCAACTTCAGCGCTTGTGGTGTGACTGTTCAAGAAGATAATCTTGATGATTATCCACCAGGAACAGTTGCTGTTATTTGGGCTTACGCGGGGTCCTCCAACTACTATGATTATTTAAACTATTATCCAATCACTGTTTCTGGCGGCGCAGCTCAAAACTGGACGGCCATCCACCATGAAAGTATACCAAGAGATCCGAATGTTATTTATATTAATGATGATTTCGATAATAGAGCAGATTTTTTGGTATATGATGAAGTCAATAATTATCTTTATATGGCAAGTAATTATAACAACGATCAATATGCTTACCGTTACGAATTGGGTAACAATTATATGAATGACCATTATTTTGGAAATAGTTTTTTTGATGGTAATTTAGATAATGCCCGAATGTATGGTAAAACAAAATATTATGAAGGCTATGGTCGTTTCTGGTTTATGACTAGATTTAGCGAAGAGCAATTATGGATGTATTTTCCTACAGCTCTGTCGGATTCGGCATATAAAACTTCAGGCACTTATACAACGCCGATACTTAAAAATCAAGATCCAACTTATTGGTATGTAAAATCAGAAATACCAGCAAACACAGACATAGCGACAAGCTCTGACGCCGTGTCTCCAACTATAGAGGTAAGAAGCTCTAATACGAAACCCGAAGCAGACGATTCTCACTACATCGCCATATTTCAAGAAAACCCATCCGACCCTGGTCAGGTTTATCCTATGGGATTTGATTACGACGGCACTGAGTTGTGGAGAGGAGATAGTTTGGGAGAGAGCACGATTTGGTACAGCACCACCTATTGTAGCGGTTGGTGTTCCGCAACCAACAAATTTTATCCTGAAGGAGACACGTCGTATGCCGTTAATTCTATCTTTATATGGACTATGCGTCGCGGCGCAGATCTTAATAGGATACGTGTCGAAATATATAATCGCGGCGGCGGCCTCACTTACGGCAGGTGGCTCGTAAATGAAAGCTATGGTGCCTATTACCGCAGCCCAACTAACGCTGTAATCAACTCTCAGGGAAACACCTACGTTCTTTGGAGAGGCTATGATACCTATGACGATAGAATTAGCCTGTTGTCCGACACTGGTTATTGGAACAACAACGTTGATTTTCCTGGCGATCAAAGCACTTTGTATAGTTTATGTTTGGCTGGTGAAGATGAGGACGATGTTTGGTTTATAAAAGAAGACGAGAATATTGTTTATAGATACAGTCCAAATTTGACGGAAGTTGCAAAGATTGAAAATGCTAGTTTCCAAAATCTAAATGGAGTGTGTGAAGATGGAGCAGGCGGAGTTTGGATAGGAGATTATGGCGGCGGCAGCACGTGGCTATACCATTATGATAAAGACGGCACACACATTGCCACCTACGATGTGACCGAAGATGTCGCAGTAGTCTGGCGATTAGCTCAAGATTACCAGGGAGGTGTGTGGTTGGTTGATACTTGGAGTGATCAGATAGCGAGATTTGCAAGTAATGGTACTCTTATAGGAAAGACGGGCCTATATAATCCTCGTGGTCTTAATTCAACTCCTTTTGGTGCATACTGTATGTCACAAACTAACGACGATACTTATTTTATAGATATGGATGTTAATTTAACTAAAACTGTTTCCCATGCTGCCAATATTTATCACTCCTACAATGGTGGTAATTGGGGAGGAGCAATGGCCGCATCCATTGATGTGAGTGGTTATTTAGATGTAGATGATGTTATCAGCGATCCTGTTTGGGGAACAAGTGGTGATTTAGAGTGGAGCGAGGTAAGTAAGGACACACATTTCTTACACCATAAATTGTATCATCAGGCACGTATAACTTTGAGAAGTGATAGTAGCGATACGCCAGAAGTAGAAAAAATAGCATTACCACCAACTGTTGAATTAACTAATATAGCACCACAAGGATCTAAAAATACTTATTTGAAAACTGTTGTAGCTAGCGGCACAGTGCGTAGTAGACAGAGTGGAAAACTAAGAACTTGGTTCAGTTTGGAGGAATAAATGTTAGGAGTAGTAAAATCAACAGAACGGATACTTATTGACATAGGTATCGGCGGCAGCACCACAGGTACTTATACTCTCACAAAGGGACAAAACCCCGACAATTGTGTGCCATTTTTATCTTTAGGATATATTACCGCTGTTACACCCGATGCTCGGGAATGGCTTTTTGATGCTCATTTTCTAGATAGTCCTGCGAGATTAGTAGTTACTAGGTCAGACACTACCAGTAGATTACAAATAGGCGGTTATGTTGTAGAATTTGATCCTAACAAAGTTCGCGTTCAGCAGAAAAGTTTTATTGTGCCTGACTATGTGGATCCCGCTCCTCAATACGTGAGTGTTAATTTAGATGACACTATTAACACTTCCAGATCAGCAGTGGTAATATACTACAGAGTGACTTCTCCAGGTGCTGAACGGAGTTGGATGGAAGTACATTTACGTGCTTATAATATGTCTTCCACTCAGGTGAGGTTGATTAGGCACGGTGGAAGTGGAGCAGTTTGTGCTCTAACTGGTAACTATTTTGTTTTTGAAAGTTTAGATGGGGCTTTTACTACTCAATATTATGACTTAGTGTTTAATACATCAGCCTATTCAGACTCACACACTCTGAGCAGTCCTGTGAATTTGAACAAGTCATGGATTGTTCCGGCAACATATTATTCCGCACACAACGATGACCGCTGTGATTCTGATATGGCACGAATCAACTTCCAAAGCGCTTCTGCTGTAGAGGGATCTAGAGATGCGGCAGCCGCCTATTTAGTTGCCTCTAGTTATGTGGTAGAGCATCACGATGACACTAGAGTTTTTACCGGAGAAATTTCATGGGCCGCCGCCGAATCTGGCACAAAAACAGATACTCTTCCAGATACGGTTGATCTTGATTATTCGGTGGCTTGCCCTTCATCACAGATTGGAATGATGAAAACTGATAATGCTGACTGGGCTAATGCCTACCAAAGTTCATTTGCTAGACATTTAATGGCTGGCGGAGGAACACAGGTTCAAGTTTACAGAGTAGGGAATGACGGCGCATCGTGGACACAGTACCAAGTAATCGAATTCGCACCAGCTCCTGGTTATTATGTTGGTGGTTATGTTACAGAGGAGGGTTCGGCAGTAGAAAGAACAGTTAGATCTTACCGTAGAGATACTGGTGCCTTTTTAAATGAAACAACATCCAGTGGTGTTGGAGGTCATTTTTATTTAGAAACATCTTACAGTGGATCGCAGTATGTAGTGTGTGTAGACGACGACACTGGTTTAGAGTATAATGCTTTAATATATGATTCAATCATGCCAACAACAATTTCTGGAGGATAAATGGCTTACACGCCGCCAGACGGTGATCTATATTTTACTTTTACAGAAAGCGGTTACAGCGCCCCTGGCGGGTTGACGATAGAGTTTTCTTTTAGTTCATCCGCGTCTGCTGTTTATCAGCTTTCACCAGATGTTGCGGGGGCAGCTTATTTGTATGTTGCTACAGACATCGGTTTGATCGTTGTAGATGTTGCCACGGAATTGGAATACGCCCGCGCACTAAATAATACAGTCACTTCTGTATGGAATGACACGGATACTATATATATAGGGACTACTATTTCTGGTATTTACTATTTAGAAAAGGATTATATCACTACTTATACAGGCGGTGATTTAACCAATTACTTATTTCCTTGGAAACAGACCCCTTTTCTTTCGTCAAATTATATAAAATATTTGCACGGTAGTGGTGATTATTTGTGCGCCTCTACTGCCGCAGGCTTTGATTTTATTTGGATTTCACTTGACGACGTTGAGTCTAATATTATAACAATGTCTTGGAAATGTTTTGTTTGTTCAGACGGTAAGACTTATTTTACAACTTCTGGCATACCTAATATGATTTATAGAGCCAATGTGCCAGGCAGCATAGCATATCCCGCAGTTGAGTATATTTGTGGTAGTGGGTATTTAGAGGATGTAGTTAATGCAAACGATATATTTGTAACAGAAAATACTTCTTCAGCCGCACCTATTTTGTGGGTGGAGAATACTTTATTTATCGCCGCGAGCGGCGGCGCATACGTGTTTGATGAAGGTACCAAAGTGGTTCATAAATACCTATTGGAGGGTTCATCATAATGGCTTGGGACGAGAATAAGAAAAT
>Ga0255046_10000409_pt1 | contig 11532 bp, 10 predicted proteins | sample BC1_12_27_MG_FD_183632 | JGI IMG/M metagenome (GOLD analysis project Ga0255046, IMG submission 183632) | Seawater microbial communities from Strait of Georgia, British Columbia, Canada - BC1_12_27 | ecosystem: Environmental > Aquatic > Marine > Strait | place: Canada: British Columbia...
CTTTTTTTTTTTTTTTTTAATTTGTTCATTATCAGTACTTTTAAGACTTTCTTCTAAATAGGTGACAATATTATTTACTTCTTTTTGTTCATCATCGGTTTCTTTTAATGAATGTTTCATATGGGGGTTTCTAGATAAACTAGCTTTTTGTTTTATATTATCTACTTCATTACACACCTTATTCATAGCAATATTTAATTGATGTAATAACGCATCTCTTTCTGCAAGACTCATTTATATATCATTATCATTAAATTTTTAATTAATAATTTAATTAGATAATACTTGTTTCTAAAAGAATTTCCGCAATTAAAAATTTATAAAATAATCCATGTAGTACATATTTTTTTTAAAAAATATTTAAATATTGAGTGATATTATTTAGGATGTCAAAAAATGTTAACGAACCTCTTCTTTCCGAAAACCCAAATCGCTACGTAATGTTCCCATTGCAAGACCATGATATCTGGTCTCTATACAAAAAAATGTTTGATTGTATGTGGCGAGCCGAAGAAATCGATTTATCCAAAGATTTGATTCATTGGAAAACACTGAATTCAAATGAGCAACATTTTATCAAAATGGTTTTGGCTTTTTTTGCGGCATCAGATGGTATTGTATTAGAGAATCTAGGAATGCGTTTCTTATCTGAGGTTCAACTTCCTGAGGCAAGAGCTGCCTATGGATTTCAACTTATGATGGAGAACGTGCATTCAGAAACATACTCCTTATTAATCGATAGTTATATTAAAGATGCTACCGAGAAAAAGAAATTATTTGAAGCAATCGATAATTTTCCTTGTATTAAAAAAAAGGCAGATTGGTCTATTAAATGGATCAATGATAAAAGATCCAGTTTTGCCGCAAGATTGGTGGCCTTTGCTTGCGTAGAAGGTATTTTCTTTTCCGGTTCATTTTGTAGTATATTTTGGCTTAAGAAACGAGGTCTGATGCCTGGTCTCACGTTCAGTAATGAGCTAATTTCAAGAGATGAAGGCATGCATACAGACCTAGCCGTTATGTTGTTTAATAAATTAAATAAGAAACTAAATAAGCAAAAGATCAAAGAAATTGTCAAAGAGGCAGTCGCTATTGAGAAAGAATTTATTTGTGATGCATTGCCTTGTAAATTAATAGGAATGAATAGTAAACTCATGAAACAATATATTGAATTTGTCGCTGACCGGCTTTTGACACAATTAGGTTGTACTAAGGAGTATAAATCTGCAAATCCTTTTGATTTCATGGAAATGATATCGCTTGAAGGTAAAACCAACTTTTTTGAAAAGAGAGTGGGTGATTATAGTCTAGTATCTGATACAAAGAGCGAAGCAGTATTTGATATGTCTAATATCGAATTTTAATGACTAGTTATAATAATTTAAAACAAGTATTTTATAACATATATATGAAAATTCTTGTTTACGGAAGTAAAGGCTGGATTGGCCAACAGTTTATGAAAATAGTAGAATCATATAACGTAGTAGAAGGAAGTTCTAGGTTGAATGATGTAGAGGCTATAAAAAAAGAATTAAGCGATAATACTCCGACTAATGTTTTTTGTTTTGTTGGTAGAACCCATGGTAAAATTGGAGAGAAAGTCTTCACAACAATTGATTATTTGGAAGAACCTGGCAAACTTGTTGATAATATAAGAGATAATTTATTCTCCCCAGTAAATCTTGCAAAAATATGTAACGATATGAACATCCATTTAACATATCTAGGAACGGGATGTATATTTAAGTATGATGAAAATCATCCGTTTGGACAAGAGGTCAATGGATTCAGGGAAGAATCCGATCCCAACTTTTATGGATCAGGTTACTCTATTGTAAAAGGGTTTACAGATCAAATAATAAACCTTTTTCCTAACGTCTTAAATCTAAGAATCCGTATGCCAATTACTGATATTCCAAATCCTAGGAATTTTATTACTAAAATTGCTACTTATGATAAAATTTGTAGCATACCAAATTCCATGACCGTTTTGCCTGAACTTTTACCGATGGCCCTAGAACTAGCAAAGAAAAATCATACAGGTACATTAAATTTAACAAATCCAGGTTTAATTAGTCATAATGAAATTCTTGAAATGTATAAAGAAATAGTTGACCCTGAATTTAAATGGAAAAATTTTACTCAAGAAGAACAATCAGAGATACTGTCAGCTGACAGATCGAATAATTTTCTAGATACAAGTAAACTTCAGTCATTATTTCCAAATGTTAAACCTATAAAAGAAAGTGTACGAGAAATGCTTATTGAATATAAAAAACATGATTTTCCTAAGAAACCAATTTATACTGAAACAGATTTTGAAAATAGAAAGGAAACAACGCTTCTTATTACAGGGGGATGCGGATTTATAGGATCTAACTTTATTAATTTAATAATGGAAAGATATGATAAAATTAATTTAATTAATTTCGACGCAATGTATTATTGTGCAAATGAAACAAATGTTGATAAAAAATGGAGAGATTCTGAGCGTTATATTTTAGTAAAGGGAAATTTATGCTCAATGGATCTAGTTAAACATGTATTAGATACCCATAAACCTACTCATATTATTCATTTTGCTGCCCAATCGCACGTCCAAAATTCATTTTCGGATGCTCTTCAATATACTAACGATAATATTGTTGGTACACATACATTATTAGAGGCTTCGCGTCTATACGGCAAAATTCAAAAATTTATTCATGTTTCTACAGATGAAGTTTATGGAGAATCTATGATATCTGTTGATGAAAAACATAAAACCGAACATTCTATTTTATGCCCTACAAATCCTTACGCTGCTACAAAAGCAGGCGCTGAACTTATTGCCCAGTCGTATAATCATTCTTTTAATATGCCTATTGTTATAACTAGAGGTAATAATGTATATGGCCCTAATCAATATCCTGAAAAGGTAATTCCACGATTTATTCAACAATTAAAAAATAAACAAAAAGTTACTATTCAGGGCGATGGAAGTTGCGTAAGAGCGTTTTTACACTCTTATGACACTGCAACTGCTTTTCAGTGTATATTAGAAAGGGGTAAGATTGGTGAAATTTATAATATCGGCTGTGATGAAGATATGGAGTATTCTATTATGGAGGTAGCAAGAATTTTAATAAAAGCTATTCACAATACAGAAGACTACGATAAATGGATTAGTTATATAGAAGACCGTCCTTTCAATGATCAGAGATATTATATAAGTAATCAGAAATTAAAAGATTTAGGATGGGAGGTTACGATAGATTTTAAAACTGGTATTACTGGTTTAATACGTTAATTTAATTATAATTTAATGAATATTTATATCATTAAACTATGGAAGTGAAATTTTTAGATCTACAAGCTAATTATCAGAGCATTAAATCAGAGGTAAATGAGGCAATTCAAAATGTCTTAGATAAAAATAATTATATTTTGGGCACAGAGGTTGAAGAGTTTGAAAGAAATTTCGCAAAATTTTGCGGAGTTAAACATTGCATTGGTGTTGCTAATGGAACAGATGCATTAGAAATAGCATTAAAATCATTATCACTAGATACAAGTGCAGAAGTTATTGTACCATGGAATACTTATGTGGCAACCTGTTTAGGTGTGATACACAACTCTTATAAATTAGTCTTATGTGATTGTAATCCAGATACATATCAAATTAATTTAGAAGATTTAAAAAATAAGGTTAATGAAAAAACTAAAGTATTAATTATTGTTCATCTTTATGGATTAATTTCTAACATGGAGGAAATATGTAATTTTTGTACTGACCATAATATTACATTAATTGAAGATGCGGCACAATCTCATGGAGCTGAATGGAATGGTAAAAAAGCAGGCTCATTTGGTAAACTAGCATGCTTTAGTTTTTATCCAGGTAAAAATTTAGGGGCATACGGAGATGGGGGTGCAATTTGTACTAATGATAAAGAATTAAATGATAAAATTAGAATGATACGAAATAATGGTTCGATAATAAAATACAAACACGATATTATTGGAAGGAATAGTAGATTGGATACGATTCAGGCTGCAATATTAGATGTTAAATTAAAATATTTATCAGATAATAATAAAAAAAGAAGAAATATTGCCGAAATTTATAATAAAAATCTTCCTGATAAAATTAAAAAACCATTTGTAATTAAAAACTCTATTCCTGTATTTCATTTGTATGTTATACAAAGTGAATATAGAGATGAATTACAAGATTACCTTAAAGAAAACTTAGTAAGTACACTTATTCATTATCCTATTCCATGCAGCCAATTGAAAGCTTTAGATAAATATTGTAATGATAAACCATATAACTGTATTAATCTTAGTAATAAAATTTTATCATTACCTATGTATCCAGAATTAGAAGAAGAAAAAGCACTTCATGTATGTAATCTTATAAAACAATTTTATATATCGAAATCACAAATAGATAAATTAAAAAGTTTTAAAACTCAAAATAAGGGTGGAATATTAAACTGCATGAATAGTATTAATTTCAAATTTAATACAAAGAGAGTATTTTATATAGATAATTTTAACAAAAATGAACCGGCTAGAGGTAATCATGCAAATAAAACTTGTAATGAGATATTATTTGTAACTAATGGTTCAATAAAAGTAAAACTTATATCTCAAAACAAAGAAGAGAAAACATATTATCTTAATAAAAACAATATATTATTTATACCCTGCATGAAATGGTTGCAGTTTTGGAGTTTTCAGAATAATTCATCTATATGTGTCTTATGTGATGAAGAATTTGAATCAGATGGAAAAAAAAGTATATTTGATTTTAATGAATTTACAAAGAGTTCTTAATATTATATTCTTTTTGTAATTGTAGATATGGGTAATTAAATATTATCAAAAATAGTTTGTTCTGTATCATGAAAAACCAGTACTCTGGGCATAAGCATACTTGTATAAATCTTATTATTAAATTTAGGTTTGAGATAATCCCACATAATTGCATCATTAGGTTCATCTGGATAATTTAAATTTTTTAGAACTTTATTCCATCTAGATTCTAATAAATTAATAATATCTTTAATAAACACCGAATTTTTAGATTTAAATATAATTCCAGATGCGATTGTATCCTTACTTGTTGGAGAATTTTCTATAAGTACTTTGTTATAATTCCTAGGCATTATACAAGTATTTTTATAATTACCAAAACTAAATATTAGGTCTATTAATGGAAAGGTATTTATTGCTTGATTAACAATGCTAATATAATTATGATTATAATAGTCATCATCAGAAAAAGTAATTATATAATCAAAATTTTTTTGTAATGAAAAATTAAATCCATAAATTAAAGATCTTGTACAAGCATGATGCCATTTTAATTCTCTATTAGCATTCAAATCTCTTAGTGCATTATTTTGGTTTATATTAACAATTGTATATTTAATTCCGATTTGTTCTACTATTGGTTTAAAATCCTGATTAATATTAGGATAATCATCTCCTACAATTAATAATTCAAAAATTGTATCCGGCATACTTTTTCTAACTGTGGGAAAATTTTGAAATAATGATTTACACATTCTTGTAAAAATCTGTGGTGTTTTATCATTTTTTCTGGGATATGTACATACTAATAAAAGTATTTTATTCATTTATAAGTATACAAAATATAGTTTTATATATTAATCACAAATTTTTAAATTTAAGCATTAAATGTGTATTATTATAAACTTTTGAAAATTCATGACCAGCTTTTCTTATTTTATTAATATATTCTCTGTTTTCATATGATAAAACAAAATTTATTTGTTCTTGAATATTTTCATTAAAATTTATAAGAAAACAATTATGTCTATCTACTAATCCAATTTTTTTTATATACTCTTCTTCTTTTTTAGGATATAATAAAAGAGAACCCGAAGATAAGATTTCAAATACTTTCATTAAAATACAATGTGTATCCAGAAAACTTGAAGTAAAACAAGCAATATACTTAGACAACCTTTTTATAAAAATATTTTTTGTTTCCGGATTTTTTAAATATTTTATAATTTCACTTGTATTTTTTATTTTCAAAGATGGTTGAGTATGGTAAGGTAATAATTCAATATTTTGAAATTTTGATATGATATATCTTTCTTTATAACAATCCCATGTTCTACCTCCTAAACCAATTTTATTTATTGGAGTATCATTAAATTCAATTCTGTTCTTATTACCGTAACAACACCAATAATTAAAATATAAAATATTAGAGTTAGTAATATTACATGGAGCATAATCGTTTAATACTTTATAATTGGGCATATGAGTAACAACTTTCCATTTATTTACTGAAAGTAAAATTTTATTATAGTTCTCATTTCTACCATTATTCCATATATCATCAGAAAAAATTATAATCTTACATTTTAAATCTAATGTATTAATAATCTTTAATATTTTTTCTCTATTTAAATAGTCAAAATAATACATGTAAAATATAATTGTCTTTTCTATAAAATTATTATTTATAATGTGAGATTTTATTTGATTTATATCTAAAATAAATAAATTAAATACGTTAACCATACCTTGTAGAAAAGCGTGTGAACTATAATGAACTATTTCTAGATTATTTATTAAAATAATATCAGTACTTAAAGTCATTATATATTATAACATATAAATATATATATATAATGAAGTTTGAATTAAATACCGATTTTGATGTTCCTATATGGCGTTTTTTTTATTGTTCGCCATGTAAAATACCATATACGATTGAATTAAATAATAAAAAATATAATAATTGGATTTGTATTATTCAAATTGGATGTTTTATAAATGAGGATACTCTAAAATCTACGTTATACATGAGTGAAAAAGAAATAAATTTATATTATGGTGCTAATCATATAATATGTATCCCAAATATGGAAATATATAATTTATTTCAAAAATATAGACCTAATTTAAATTGTTGTTTAGCAAATCATAATGCATTTATCGATGAAACATTATATAACATTGATTATTCACAAAAAAAAATTTATGATCTTTTCGTAAATTCCCAATTTCTAGATTGTAAAAATTTAAATTTATTAGAAAATATTGATAATGTTTGTGGAATGGGATACTACCCTTGTTCTGAAAATGAAAAATGTTGTATTCCATTTCCATCATCTGTTAAAAAAGTTTTGAACTTTAAAAATGGCGTAGAAAGGGTACAAAAAAATTGGGAATGGGTTGAGCCTTTAGAAAATATAAAAACCATAAATTCAAGTAAAATAGGAGGCATTTTTTCCACAGCGGAAGGTGCTTGTTTTTCTTCAAGCGAATATTTATTGTGTGGAATTCCTGTTTTGTCTTGTAAGTGTCAAGGTGGAAGAGAAATTTTTTATGATAATCAAAATAGCGAATTATGTGATCCAAATAATTCATCAATACGAGAAACTTTAAAAAAAATGTTAATTAAATATGATAATGGAGAATACAATAAAGAATCTATTAGAAATAATCACATCAAGATTATGGAAATTCATAGAACCAACTTAAGTAAAGCAGTATTAAATATAATGAAAAAAATAACACTAGATCCACCACCATTGGAAAAGTTAACAGAAAGTTTAAAACATTATCATCCAAATAATAGAGGATATGATTATACATCTTCATACAAACGTCAAAATCAAAGAGAAAAATTAGCAGTAAAATTCTTAAAACTATAATTATATGTAGGGCCTTATTTTCTATTATAATAAAAAATAATAAGAGAAACACCCGCAATTAAAGTTTTAAATAATAAGACCTAAATCAATAATTTAACCGCTTCATAAACATACATTCCAGCTATACTAGAGGGAATACTTCTAAGTATAGGATATTGGATACCTTTGTATAAGTTTTTAAATGCAAAGTTATTTGTTTTACTAATGATTTGATTTCTTATATTATCAATAGGATAAGTTAAACACCATACAGCTGTAGTTCCTCCAAATGCTGATAGCCATAACGGTATATTATTATCTTTTAATTCATTATAAGTATACAAGAATATTGCTGATCCCATATAACTTCTAGAGTATTCCAATGGTATAGTTTTACTTAAATTTGATAGATTAAATTTGAATTTTTGGTTAACTACGGATTTATTCACAATATAAAAATTATAGGGAATGCCTATACATGTGGAGAGAGCACTAGCTTTAAGACTACTAATTAAATTTGAATCAGATTTACTCTTAAAAAAATCATACAAACCAAATTGTACACCCCTTTCAATTCCACTAGCCAATAAAGAATAATGTAATCCTCTAAAAAGTGGAACTTTCTTTTTAATATTTAATTGGGATTTAATTTTTAGTATTTCAAATGGATGAGAAACTAAAGCTCTGGTAGTACCCATGGCAAACCCGGGTATAAAAGTATTAAATGAAAGTTCAGCGTTTGGCATATTTAATTAGTATTAATAAATACTATTTAAATTATATAATAAAATTATTAATAATTTCATGAAGATCTTTTGGTAAATCAATATCTTCAAAAATGTTATCAGAATTACTTTTATATCTTTCTGCTATTATTCGGAGAACCTCATCATATTTATCTATACTTAAAGAATCTGGAATTTTATGGTTGTTTAATCTAAGATATTTATTATTTACCTGAATATAGAAAGGGAAAATATCTTTACTCGCATTATTTCCTGCGCCTAACATCGAATAATTGCCTACTTTTTTTCGTTGTTGTATTGTCGAGTAGAACCCCATATTGCTATCAGACATTATTTTACTATATCCCCCAGTTATACATCTAGGATAAATAGTAACACGATTTTCTATAGTTGTATCGTGACCAATATGGTTTTCGGCAAGTAGTTTATTATAATTGCCAATTTTTGTAGGACTATCTGTACCACCAAAAATAAGATTATTAACATGGATAAAATTATTGTTTCCAATTATTACACCTTTTTCATATGTCTTTATAAAATTTTCAGGATCTTCGTTTGCGTTAACAGGATACTCTCCAATTATATTTCCGTTCAATATAACATTGTTGTCTCCCATAACAGTGTTTGGATATAAGGTTGTCCCGTCGAATATCTTATTATTATTGCCAATGATGACATTCTCATGGATTCTAACGTTTTTACCTATAAAATTATTAACACCCCTCTTTAAACATGAACTTATCATTATAGTGTAAATTAATAAGTAATTTTTAAATTGTATTATAATGATAAAATCTTATTCCAAAATTCGGCACATTTTGTAAATATGATATTTTTAGAAGTGGCATCAAAATATCGGTGCCTTTCTTTTGTTTCAATTGTAGCTACGACCATTTCTTGAGTTGTTAAATCTGTTCCTGTCTTGTAATTTATTGAATAGCATCCCTCAATTGTGACAACCGTACAGTCCCCATTTTTTATAAAAATTTTTTCTATTTCTACTTCATTAAATGCAGAGTTACTTTTTGATAATAAATCTAATAAATATTTTTCATTTTTAGGTTTTTTCCAAAAAGGAGAGCGAGATATACCTATTATTCCTCCGGCAAAACTAACATTTTTGAATGTTGGACTCTGACCATAATCTAAATTCCAAAATAAAGTCTTGTCCTTATTTAAACGTTGAACAGCGCTATTAGATGTTATTAATGTAACGTTTTTCCTTTTATTTAGTCCGTATATTTGACTTAAATTAGAATTGTATTTATGCGCTGCATCAAAATAAAAACTAATATCAATAAAATCATTACTACCAGACAAACAATTAATATTTACATTTTTTTTCCATGAATTTGCGAAACAACTATAAAATTTATAATGTAACATTTCAAAAATGACATTGCTGTAGTTTCTATAAGGGAATTTAATATTTTTGGGGTCAAGATTTTTCTGGTCATATTCAATATATGTATCCAGCTCATTTTTTTTTAAATGTGTACTAAAAAGGTTTAATGAATCTTCTTTGTCTGATCCTACTATTGTAAATGATAAAAATATATTATACTCAGCCAAAACATCAGAAATGTTCCTCAGATATTTAAAAAAGATTATCATTAGCTGTCTCTTTGAATTATTATTTCCATGGTAAACAGGTACTGCTAAATCAATTTTAATAGGCGATTCTACTTTATGAAAAGTTTTATTTTTAAAGATTTCTAAAGGGAAATCGGTAATCCTATTTTCTTTATTTTTAGATAGAGAACTATCACTACTAGAAACCGCAGAAGGACTATTTACTCGTGATAAATAATTATTATACTTTTTAACATTTCTAATATGATTATTTAATATTTTTGTTTTATATGCTTGATATTTGGCTTGTTGAGATTTACTCCCTGACATAACCCCGCCTTTTTTATTTAAATTTCTGAACATGGATATATATATATCAAAAATATAATATATATGTAATATTTTACCCGATATATTAAATATTATTTAATCTATTTTAAGACTATTAATTTTTTTATAGTATTTCAAAAATAGCGGTTTTGACCAGTGATGATTTGCCTGCCAAAATTTTATTATATAAAATCCGTATTGCCAATATTTAGAATATAACACAGGTGAAAAAAATAAATTCATATTACTTCCACAAGATCCGTCTAATAAAAATTTTGATTTGATTTTTTTGTTTTCAATATATCTGTTTGATAAATAAACCTCATTGATAAAAATCTGATGCTCTTTTGCATTATTTAAATTATTGCAATTCATATCAATTAGACAAATATTATTGATATACTCATCATAAATTGTATTTTTTATGACTAACCACCATGATTGATAATGCTTTTGAATGTCCAAACTCATAACTATTCCCAAAAGATCATTTTTTTTTATTTCATGGTTAATATGATTGCACAATCTATCTAGTTTTTCACAAATAATAAATGAATCATTCATTAAATGAATTGATTCTGCCATCATATTATTTTTAATAAAATAATCATATGCTATTTTATATTTTCCAAAATCATAGTATTTATTTGTAATGTCTCTAATAAATATTATATTTTTATTAAATACTTTTGAAATTTTTTGTATAAATTTATCTAAGTATTCAGAAGTACTAAATGAAATAACAATTATTATATTTTCAATGTAATCTAATTTTAAATTACTCAAATTATTAAAAATTAATTTTATTTTATAAATTAAGTTTTTGGCATGCGTAGCTAAGAATAAGGTATTCCCAGTTTTAAGGCTTAACTTATTAGGAATAATCTCATTTATAATTTTGTAATCATTTTCTGTGATAGATATTTTTGGTTTATTTTGATATGAGGAAATACATTCAAAATATTGTTTTTGTCTTACACTACTAAATGATGAAGATGTATTATTTAATTTACCAAACATTCTTTTTGAATAGGGAAGCATATAAAATATATTTCCAATTTATATTTAATTATTTAACCAAATAAACATTAAATAACTAAATACTGTAATGAAAGAGAAGATTGCCATCTGTTTTTTTGGTGTAATTTCACGTTCAGTTAAATATACACACGCAAATCTTAAATCCATGTTAATAGATATTGCTAAGAGATGCTATGATG
>Ga0255046_10000410_pt1 | contig 11531 bp, 7 predicted proteins | sample BC1_12_27_MG_FD_183632 | JGI IMG/M metagenome (GOLD analysis project Ga0255046, IMG submission 183632) | Seawater microbial communities from Strait of Georgia, British Columbia, Canada - BC1_12_27 | ecosystem: Environmental > Aquatic > Marine > Strait | place: Canada: British Columbia...
CAGGTTGGAAAATCGACATTTACCCGTTTTTGCTGCTGCTTGGGGCGCCGAGCTTTAGAAAGATCCAGGGAACCCGTAATGTCCTTTCCCTGATCAAAATCACTATCAAATTCCTTAGCTTTCATATAAAACCACCTCTTCATCTCGGGACCGCCGTACAGAGATTATTCGAATATCCTCGCTGCGGTAAGTAACAACAGCTGACCAGTGCCTGACGTCGATCTGGCCAATAACGATAAACCTTGGTTCATCCTCGGTCCTTGCCGGAATCTCCAACAAATTTTGATCATCCCATAGCCTCTGCGCTTCATTGAAATCAATGCCATGCTTGGCGCGATTTCGGTCGCTTTTCCCTGGATCGAACTCGAATGCCATAATGGTATAAAAAGTATACCTTTTCAGCGGTGAGCGCAAGTAACTGATCCATCAAACGCAATAAGCCTCGTCGAAACGAGGCTTTCTGGTCGGCTGCATATAAACACCGTCAAATCTTGGTAGCGGGGGCAGGTTTATAGAAAAGCTGGATTTATACGCAGAGCCGTTTCCGTTGGTTGCCTAATGTCCGCTTTTCCCCAAAGCGGACGTTCAGATTAGCCGAAAACCAAGAAATCGACCGCGGCGATCCGCTAATAGCCGCCGTCCGCATTACACGTTGACATTCGCTTGTTCGGTCTTGCGGTGCTGGAAAAATAACTCCAGCTGATCTATAGGAAGCGCCTTACTGTAAAGGTATCCCTGGAACTCGTCGCATCCCTGTTGTCGCAGGAAATCAAGTTGTGCCTGAAATTCCACGCCCTCTGCAATAACCTTCAGTCCTAGTTCTCTTGCCATCGCCAGGATGGATGCGCAGATCGCTGCATCATCTCGATTCTCATGCAGTCCTTGTACAAAAGATCGATCGATCTTCAGCGAGTCCAACGGAAACTTCTTGAGGTAGGCCAGACATGAATAGCCAGTGCCAAAATCGTCTATCGAGAGCCGTAGCCCCACGTCTTTGAGTGATTGGAAGACTGCGATCGTTTCTGGGGCGTCACTCATCAAAAGACTTTCCGTAATCTCAAACTCCAGACATTGTGGTCTGATTTCTGCTTCCGAGACAACACTCAAGACTACGTCCCGAAAATCCGCAAGAGAGAATTGTTGGCTCGACACGTTGACGGCAATGCTGATGTCTTCAAGCGCCGTGTTCTGCCACCGCTTCAGCTGAGAACAAGCCTCGCGAATCACCCACTCGCCCAGTGGAACTATGAGGCCCGTGTCCTCGGCGATGCGAATAAACTCATCTGGGAGTAACCACCCTCGCTCAGGATGATGCCACCGAAGCAATGCCTCGACACCGACCACCGAGCCCGTCGCAATATCGACCTTCGGCTGGTAATGCAGGCAAAAAGCCTTGTCATCGATTGCGCTCCGCATATCGGCTTCCAGGTTGAGATGTTCAAGGGAGCGCAGATGCATTGTCTCCGAGTAGAATCGGTACGTGTTTCGACCCGAGTCCTTGGCCCGATACATGGCAGCATCCGCGTTCATCAGCAGATCTTCGACGTTGTCGCCATCCCCTGGACACAGAGCAATACCGATGCTTGGCGTAACCACAAATTCCTGACCCGTCAACGTGAATGGGTCCGCTAATGCATCCGTGATGCGACTTGCAACCACGGAAGCTTCTCCATCGGTTTTCATATCCGTTATGAGGATGACGAACTCATCTCCGCCCATGCGCGCGAGCCTCGCGTTGAAAGGCTGCTGAGTGTCCAGCCTGGCATCGCGATTTGCGGTACGAACACAATTCTGTAGTCGTTCGCCAACCGCCCTGAGTAACTTGTCGCCAACACTATGCCCAAACGCGTCGTTTATGCGTTTAAAACGATCAAGGTCTACAAGGAGGACAGCCATCGACATGTTCTTTCGCTTGCCATTCTCGATTCCATGCCGGAGGTTCCGGATAAATTGTTGGCGATTCGGTAACCCAGTAAGAGTGTCATAGAAGGCCAGCTGATGAATCTTGGCCGCCGCGTCCTTTCGCTCGGTAACATCTCGCACCATGGCCAGCACGCAGTTTTCGTCCTGCGCAATCAAACGTAGCTCACACTGGCGTTTGCCGCCATCGAGTTCATACTCCAAAGACTGAATTCTCCATTCAGTCAATGCGCTATTAATATATTCGCGTACCTTAGTGGCCGCTTCTGGAGGGAAGAAAGATTCCAACTGTTGCCCGGCACGCGTTCCACGGATGTCTGAGTGACACGAATCGCCGCATACCACTTCTCGAATTACGCCATTTGATTCGAGTCTTAACATCACATCCGGGATGGTATCGAGCACAGCGCGTGTTTTTCGTTCAGCATGCTTTAGATCGTCGAACGCCTTCTTGGCCCGCAACAGACAGCGGATGCGGTGAGGCAGCACGGCCCACGAAATCGGTTTCTCGATCAGATCCGTTGCACCCAGATCGTAGACGTGATTAATGGATTCTGTATCGTCGATGCGAGCAAGCACTATGATCGGGATGTCTGCGGTCGATTCTCGTGAGCGGAGTTCCTGGCACACCGAAAACCCGTCAACACCGGGAAATTCGACCTCCAGCAAGATGATCTCGGGCTGAAGCTGAGGTAAGGCCTTGAGTGCACTTGCCCCGTCAGGGAAGCTTGAGACATTGAATCCGGCAGGCTCCAGTAGCTCCTCGCAACGCAGCCTTACCGCAGCATCACCGTCTACAACCATCACCAGTGGATTCGGGTGCCTAGTCATAAGGAATGAACGGCCTGCGATAGCAGACCCAACACAGACGGAATTTGATACGCCGTCGAGATTTTGCCCTGCTTATGTAGGCGTCTGTTACCCATAACGAACCTGCTTTAACACATCGAATCGAGATTTATCAACAGGACTATTATGTACAAGAAAAACCACTGACGATATCGATCATGTCACGGCTACCGCGCCCCAAAACTGGCCGTTTCGCCGAAAAGTGTGAGCCAGTTCTCTTATTTGAAGCTGATGAACCGCGTGACTGAGCGCGATGGAAAACGGTGTGTTGCCCTGCCGGTGAATTGCCTGAAATTGGACTAGCAGCAATCGACCTGCAAAGGATAGGAAATTCTATCGCTCCGCGGGAAACGGGGCACCGGAACGGACAGTCAAGCGATATCCACTTTGGGACTGGCGGGCACAGAAAAACCCGGTACAAGACCGGGCTTTCGATTTCCTGGTAGCGGGGGCGTGATTTGTGCTGTCCCTACAGTCACGCAACGGATTCGTCTAACGTAGTAATTTCCTATCCTTCGGTTCCGATCCAGATCAATCGGTACTCGATCGCGACTGCCGCGCCCACGACGCTGAGAATCTGTATGTAACGGATGGCAGCTTCATGCCAACTGGCGGTAGCGTGCCTGATACCTGGACGATTTATGCAAACGTTTTTCGGGTTGCCGACAAGATACTCGCTCAAACCTGAGATACGAACCAGGATAGGAAATGCAAAGAAAGGAGTTCAGTTCGAGATTATACCCTTGCAATCGTCCGCAGCCGTGCCATCGCTCCAACCATCACACGCTGGAAAGGCGTCAATTCCCGCATCAATTCGGGAATGAATCGAAGCAGGCCATTGATGATCTCCTCGGCCAGTCGATCAGCATGTTTCATATTATCGCCGCGCGTATGCAACCACCCCAGGTAGGTAAAGCCGCGGATCATGAGAAATGCCGGAAAGGCTTCGAGGTCGGCGTCGCTCATTTTGCGTTCGCTGCGGTAGCCTTCGGTGTAGGCGGCCACGAGGTCGTCGAAGAAGGGCTGGTTGATTTGCGGAAATAATGAAGTGGCCATCTCAAACAAATACCAGCCGAAGCCGCAGTCGTCGAAATCGATCAGGCTCAGCTCACCGTCGTGTACCAGGATGTTCTCCGGCAGAAAGTCTGCGTGAATCAAGCCATAATTCTCCGGCGTCTTGCCGAATTTTTTCAGGAACCCGCCCAGCACCAGGCGTGCTTTCATTATTTCCCGATTTTGACTGGGCGTGATCGCCGTGTGCTCCCAGAAGCGGCCCATGACGGGGCTCTCACCCAGCAGGCCGCCTTCATCCCAGGAGCGCCGCTCGAATCCTGCCGGTTTTTGCCATTTCGCCGACTGATTGTGCACGCGCGCCGCGAGGGCACCGAGCCGCTTAAAGCGATCACAGAACTCGACCCGCATGCCTTTCTCAACCCGGCCCAGGTCATTAAACAAATTACCCGGAAGCCATTCCAGCAGATCGCACTGTCGAGAATCCGACGCCTCCCCGACGTGCACGAATAAGTTGCCGTTACTTGCCTGTACAACCGCCGGAGCGGCGATTCCGGCGTCTCGTAACGCACCCATCCAGACGAGTTCCGATTGCACGGCCGCGTCGCTGTTGTTGCCACGACGGTGTACGCGCAGCACAAAACACCGCCCGTCTGCGGCGGTGACCTTAAACACGGTGTTCTCTCGATGCTTGATGACATCAAGATCTGCGCCATCGAGTCCCCAATGGGGCAGCGCCAGCCTCGCCAGGTGGACGATGGTCTGCAGGTGAGCGTCATCCGGCAAAGTGCTACCGCCGCCCATAATCTCGTTCATGGCCTGCAGAAACCAGACGCAGGCGTTTTCCACCCGCAGCAGCACCTCGTCACAGTATTCACGATCAATCAACAAGCCCGGTTTGAATTGAATTACCGATTGATCGAAGCCCGCGACGAACGCCCATATGCCGTTTTCATACAGCGCTCGCATCATGCCAACGCCAGTACTCGTGTCCGTGAACTTCAGCCCCATGACCAGGCCCTTGTGGCGAATTTCCTCGAGAAAGGGGAAGCGTTCTGCAAGTACTTGCAGTCCTGCCAGCAAATAATCTGCCTGGACGTTTACATTCTCAAGGGTCGCGGGATCGTTGCAGACTTGCAGGGCGCGCGAGGCAACCAGGCAACCAATGTCGGACCCGCCAAATGTCGAAACGTGGCCCCAAGCATTCTCTTTCAGCCAACGCCCTGCCGGCTCGCTGAGAACGGTTGCGGCAATCGGATACAGGCCACCCGACAGGCCCTTACCAGTCACGAGGATATCCGGTGCCACTCCCCAGTGTTCAACGGCCCACAGGCGACCCGTTCTACCCAGGCCAGTCTGCACTTCGTCAGCTACATACAGGGTTTCGAATTCTTCACACAGTGTTTTCACCCCGGACAGATAACCGTCATCCGGTAACGGAAAACCGGACGTCGCAGGGATCGTTTCCATCAACACTGCCGCGACGTCGCCTCCGCTCAGTGCGTGGCGCATGGCATCAAGATCGTTGAACGGGACTTTGATGAACTCGCCGGGTTTGTCACTCAGGAAATAGCGCGCGGTTTCATCATCGCCGGCGGCGCCGGAAAGCCCGGTTCGACCGTGGAAACCTGAATCCAATGCGACAATTCGCTTCCGACCGGTCGCCCAGCGTGCAGACTTGATGGCGACATCAACGGCTTCACTGCCGCTGCTCGTCAGTACAACGTACTGCATCTCGCCCGGTACGGAGTTGACCAGGGCTTCGGCCAGATCCGCCTTCGGTGCGGAGGCAAAGTGATGGTTGCCGATATCCCAGTCCGCTAGTCCAGCGGTCAGGATGCAGCACAACTCCGGGTTTCGGTGGCCGAGACTGAACGTGCCGCCGTTAAGGTGCAGGTCGAGGAGTTCACGCCCGTCCGTATCCCAGTAACGGTAGCCTTCACGATGACCGGGAACGAAATCAATGCCGCCGTCAAGCATGCGTTCGATTCGACCCGGGTACAAGTGACGGTGTGTGCGAGCGAGAATCTCTTTCTTTACGGCAGAAGTCTTATCAGGAAACTGAAGTGGCATAGCCGAGCCTGCGCAGCAGAGATATCATGTCGCATTGTACCCGCAAAAAGACGGTCGAAATCCATGTGTGACACCTTTGTCGTGGTCAAACCCGGTCGTGTCTTGTTTGGCAAGAACAGTGATCGTGATCCCAACGAAGCGCAAGCCTTGAGCTGGGTGCAGGAACAAACTCACGCACCTAGTGCGAAGCTGCAGTGCACGTGGACGGTTATCCCGCAGGTCGAGCACACTTACGCCACACTGTTGTGTCGCCCATTCTGGATGTGGGGCGCGGAAACCGGCATTAACGAACATGGCGTTGTCATCGGTAATGAGGCGATCTTCGCGCACGAGTCTTTTGAAGAAGACGGCTTGTTGGGCATGGATCTGGTGCGACTCGGGCTTGAACGCGGTAACACGGCGGAAGCAGCTAAAGACATTATCTGCGAGCTGATCGAACGCCACGGACAGGGTGGTCGTTGCAGTTATGAAAAGGCCGGGTTCAGTTATCACAACAGCTTCCTGATCGCGGATGCCAGCGAAGCTTGGTTGGTCGAAGCAGCAGGGCGTCACGTGGCAAGCAAACAGATCACCGACGGTGCCTATGCGATTTCAAATTGCATCAGTCTGCCGGAGCTGGCCTCACGCTCCGATAATATTCGCACGTGGATTGCTTCTGCCAGCAATCGGCGCGGCCGAGTTCAATGTCTCGCCGCAGATGTGAACGATGTGCATAGCGCCATGGACGTCCTGCGCGATCATGGCAGTGAAGATGGATTGCCCCGTTTTTCGCGCCACAATGGTGCAATGTCGGCCCCTTGCATGCACGCGGGTGGCTGGCTCGCTGCCAGTCAAACCGTTAGCAGTCTCGTGAGTGAGTTGACGCCCATCGTCCAGCAGCATTGGGTGACGGGCACGGCCGCTCCCTGTCTTAGTGTATTTCGCCCTGTATCTTTACAGCGGGCACGAGACATCGGTATGCCGACAGGCACTCCGGATGAGAGTCTCTGGTGGCGTTTTGAATTCGTTCACCGCGCCTTGTTGTCCGCCGAATTGCCGCTCCGCGAGCAGTATCTCGCGGAGCGTTTATCGACCCAGGAACGCATGCTGGCAGCGGCTGCGGATGACGCGTGGTTGATTGCCGACGACTGGCTTCTGCGTTGGCGGGAAAAACTGCGGCCGTTGGCAAGTACCGATCCCCGTCCCAAATTCCTGCAACGATACTGGTGCAAAATGGAAGCACAGGCGAAAGCTGGCAGCCTGTTACCCTGGCGAGGTCCGTAACACACGCAGTGTGGTCCGATATATCAGGGCCATACCAAACAGCGGACATCGAATACCGAAATGCCGGGCACGAAAAAGCCCGGTACAAGACCGGGCTTTCGTTTTTTTGGTAGCGGGGGCGTGATTTGCACTGTTCCTACAGTTCCTCAAAGAGTCCGCCTACGGTAGCAATACATCCCAGCGACCGCAGGGCGCCAGTTACGAAGTGTCTCACGCCCTTTGTGCGCTGTTTCCGATCGACATATCTAAAACAATATCTGAATACGGTACAAAAGGTCGTTTGCTACCGCGTGTGCCGGTTTTCATTTTGACAAGGCCATAGCTCTCCATTTTCTTGAGGGTACGTGTCAAATTGGACTGCGAGCGGTCCGAGAGCCTCGCCAGCTCGCTGATGCTTGCCGGCTTTTGTTCGGCAATCAAGGAAAGTAGCTCCCGGTTTTGGTCAGACAAAACCTGGGCAAGCGAAGCCATTGAGCTGAACCAGATCTTGGGTTCTCCTCTTTTACGCTTATGTTTGCCAGCCACAATGGCCTTGGTATAAGCCTGAAAATCTTTCAGGGGCATGATCCCTACTTTGACCTGTTTCATTTCTTAGCTCCTTGCCTTTTCAAGGCTGCATTGACGCCCTTGTCAAAATCGGCCAAGAGCGTTTCCGCGTCCTTAAACACGTACGTATACACTCGTCCGCCTCTGTGCATGTGGTCCGCGGCCCTGGGTCGCGATGACCTAGCGGCCGGGCCACCCCGCTTTTTCGGTCGATGAGCATTATCGATGCCAAAAATTCGCTGTCCTTGAGGATCATGCAGGGTCAAAGAGTATTTGATTCCATGCGGTCGTTCTACGGTGGTTTTCACGGTGCTGACCTCGTACTTGATCCAGAATCCGCCCTCCTGCGCAAAATGCAGTCCATCCAGATCTAACAGCAACTCCAACGAGTGGTCACGTTTTTTCCTCATGCCTACATATATCATACAGTGATATATGTGTAACTTCGAGAATACGCGCAAAACATATAGAAATCAAAAAATTTAGGCCAATATCAAGCGACGCCAAATGCAAAAAGCCTCGTCGAAACGAGGCTTTCTGGTCGGCTGCATATAAATAGCCAAATATTGGTAGCGGGGGCAGGATTTGAACCTGCGACCTTCGGGTTATGAGCCCGACGAGCTGCCAGACTGCTCCACCCCGCATCGGCAGGAACGGGATACTACGCACAAGTTTCAGCAGTTACAACCCTATCCAAGAATCTCTATGCAGAGCGCCATCAGCCAGCCCGGAATGATGCCGAGAGCCAGTACTGCCAGGGCGTTCAGGCTAAGTACCACGCGGGTATCCGTGCTCGCCTGCAGAATCGCCTGGTCCTCGGCCGGCTCGAAATACATGTACCAGATGACCTTCAAATAGTAGTAGGCACCTACGACAGAGGCCAGCACCATCAATACCGCCAACCCAGGGTATCCTGAGTCGAGAACCGCGCTTATGACGTTCAACTTGCCAAAGAAGCCGACGAATGGCGGAACTCCCGCCATGCTGAACATCAGGAACATCATCATGAGTGCAAACCAGGGGCTGCGCGCATTCAGGCCGTTGAAGTCTGACAGGTTTTCGGCCTCGTAGCCGCGCCGACTCAACAAGATAATGATGCCGAAAGCACCTGCGGCGGCAACCACATAAGTGAGTGTATAGAAAAGCGCCGATGCATAGCCGGCGCCTGTGCCTACGAACACACCGAGCAAAATGAATCCGACGTGCCCGATGGTCGAATAACCCAGCATGCGTTTGATATTTGTCTGCGCAATGGCCACCACGTTACCGACCAGAAGCGACAATACTGCAACCACCATGATCATCGACGACCAGGTCTCGTGCAGGCCGCCCAGACCGTCAACCAGGACGCGTAAAGTCAGGGCCAGGGCTGCGAGCTTTGGCGCCGTCGCGAGGTACACGGTGACCGGGGTGCGCGCACCGTGGTAGACATCCGGCAGCCACATATGAAATGGCACCGCACCAAACTTAAACGCGATACCGACGATGAGGAACGTCAGACCGAACCACAGTGGCAAACTGTTCAGTGATGGATCCGACGCAATAACGGCCGCGATTTCGTCGAACTGCAGGGAGCCCGTGACCCCGTAGACCCAGGAGATACCGTATAAGAGGCAGCCTGACGCTATGGCACCCAGCACGAAGTACTTCATGGCGGACTCTGCCGCCGTGACGTTATTTCGATCGATGGCCACCAGCGCGTACAGCGACAGCGCGAGTGTCTCCAATCCTAGATACATCGTCAGCAGACTATTCGCCGACGTCATAATCATCATGCCAAGCAGGCCGAACAAGCCGAGCAGGTAAAACTCGCCTTTGTGCAAGTCATTGGTCAGCAGGTAGTCGCGCGCGTAATAGAAAGACACAGCCACAAACAGCACGGTACCGAGTTTCAATATTTGCGATAGAGGATCACTGACGTAGCTGCCGTCGAACAAAACGACTCGCGATACTGGCGCGGTCGCGTAGAGAACGACAGCCGTGATCAGTAGCGCAACCATGCTCAGCCAGAACGTCTTTACCCGGTTCTCATCATCCACAAAAAGATCTGCGATGAGCACAACGCAAATCAGCCCTAACAGGGTCATCTCGGGAGCGGCTGAAATTAGTTCCGATAAATTCATAAGTAGACCTGTCAGAGTTTCGTCTGCCCGACCTGTTCAATGAGTATTTCGACCGAGGTGTTCATCATATCGACGAGCGGCGCCGGCCACAGGCCGACCAACATAACGCTGAGCGCGAGTATGGCCAGCACGATAAATTCCCTCGAGTTCAGATCTTTCAATTGGGCCACGTTGTCGTTTGCGATCTCGCCGTAGACCACGCGCTTGACCATACAGAGCGTGTAGGCCGCGCCGAGCACCAGCGTGGTGGCAGAAAGAAAGGCGAACCAGAAATTGGCTTTGAAGCTGGCAATGATCACCATGAACTCGCCGACAAAGCCAGAGGTACCCGGAAGACCGGCATTCGCCATCGAGAAAAGCACCATGAACGCCGCAAAAACGGGCATCGTGTTGGCGACACCGCCGTAGTCGGCGATTTCCCGGCTGTGCACGCGGTCATACAGGACCCCGACGCAAAGGAACATCGCGCCGGAAATCAGGCCGTGCGAGATCATCTGCACCATGGCGCCGGTCATGCCGAGGCCCGCACCGGTCTCCGCCGTGATGTGCCACATCAGGAACATGCCGAGCGTTACAAAACCCATGTGCGCGATTGACGAATACGCGATGAGTTTCTTCATGTCTCTTTGCATCAGCGCAACAAAACCGATATAGACGACCGCGATCAATGACAGGGCGATCATCATGCTGGAAAAGTAGGCACTACCGTCGGGGACGATCGGTAGCGACAATCGAACGAAACCGTAGCCACCCATCTTCAACATGATGGCTGCCAGGATGACGGAGCCGCCTGTCGGTGCTTCAACGTGTGCGTCCGGCAACCAGGTGTGCACCGGCCACATCGGCACCTTGACCGCGAAAGCCAACAGGAATGCGATGAATATGACCTTCTGAACCTGCAGGCCCAACGGCTGGTTCATGAATCCGAGCAGGTCGAAACTGCCTGTTTGCAGATACAGGTAGATGAACGCAACCAGCATCAGGACGGAGCCGAGGAACGTGTACAGGAAGAACTTCAGCGTTGCATAAACCCGCCGCTCGCCACCCCAGATGCCGATGATCAGGAACATCGGAATCAGCATGGCTTCCCAGAAGACGTAGAACAGCAGCCCGTCAAGCGCCGAGAACACGCCGATCATCAGGCCTTCCAGGATCAGGAATGCCGAGAAGTACTGCGCCGGACGATCCTTGATCGAATCCCAACCCGAGATCACAACCAGCGGCGTAATAAACGTCGTCAGCAATAACAGGGGCGCCGACAGGCCATCCACGCCCAGGTAGTAATAAACGTTAAGTGCGTCGACCCACACTGCCCGCTCGACAAACTGCATGCCGGTTTCGGCGTTGTCGAACGCGGCATAAAGGCCAATGCTCAGCAGGAAGGTGACTACCGTAACGCCGAGCGCCGCAATACGCATGAGGCCCGCCTGCGACGAACGCGCATCGCCGCCATCGCCGATAGCGAGCAGCGCAGCGCCACCAATTATCGGCAGCCAGACCAAAGTACTCAGAAGGTATGTCGAGAACACGTCTTCTTACCTCAGCCAGATGAGCCAGCCGAGCAACATCGTCAGGCCGATAATCATTGCAAACGCATAGGTGTAGAGATAACCGGTCTGTATCTGGCGCATTACGCCGGCCAGCCGGCCTACGCTCCTCGCCGTACCGTTGACCATCATGCCGTCGATAAGCAGCTGATCGCCCTTCTGCCACAGGAACTTGCCAACCGATCGCCCACCGACGGCA
>Ga0255046_10000411_pt1 | contig 11528 bp, 6 predicted proteins | sample BC1_12_27_MG_FD_183632 | JGI IMG/M metagenome (GOLD analysis project Ga0255046, IMG submission 183632) | Seawater microbial communities from Strait of Georgia, British Columbia, Canada - BC1_12_27 | ecosystem: Environmental > Aquatic > Marine > Strait | place: Canada: British Columbia...
CTCTCGTGCAAGCGCGAAGACCAGAGGCCATCCGGTCAGCAATTCGACGTAAAAGAGAACAACAAAAGCGATTGTCGCTACCGTATCGAATGCAATTTGCGTAACGACGACCTGGCGGGCACGACCATGGGCGTGAAATGAAAATACATAGGTAAGCAGACCCGTGCCAGCTTGTGCCCCGTACATCGCCATCGCAGTCTCTTCCAGTTCAAGAAACCCTGAGGCGGCAAAGGCAATGGCGATCATCATAATGGCCAGGTTTGACTGCACTAATAATGTCAACACAAGCCCCAGCACGAAGGCGATCCCATAATGATCGTGAATATTTTGCAGTAGCGGAGCAACCCAGTCGGCACCGGCGTAACCGGCGGCGCCGGATTTCACCAGGTACAGCCCGTACATGATCATGGCCAGCCCGAAGAGTGCACCATAGCCATTTACGAAGCGCTTCGGAAAATGAAACGTACTGCCAAGTGCGGTCACGCCGAGCACCATCAGCGCCAGTACTTTCAGGCTGACCATTGATGCGAACACGATGAGGCTGCAGCCGGCGTTTGCCCAGAACACGATCGGTGCAGCTTGTCGGACCTGCATCATGCCGGCTTGTACAAAGTCGGAGAGGATAAAGGCGGCAGCCTTACCACTTTGAGTCATGAAGCCGAGCGTTGCCCCGGATGCGAACATACCAACGGGATTGCCACTGGCTTTCGTAATCAGGTTCTGAAATGAACCACCGGTAATTTTCTGTAAGTGCGACCCGGCATAGTGAATACCGATCAGAAATATGCCGATTCCGCCCAACACGAACGCGGCGAGCTCCAGTGATGACTCGCTGGCCTCCTTGAGTTCCACTGCGCCAAAAGTGGCGCTGCACACGAAGACCAGGGGGAGGCCGAGGACGAAATACCTGATCCGTGTATTCATCATAAGAAATCTAGAGAATGATGCCTTCCAGCACAAGCTCAGAAATCTGATCGGTGCGTTCCGCCGATGCGCGCTTCAGGACGTCATTGAACTCGGGGAATTCAGCTTTGATGCGGTTGAAATTGTCTCTGTCCAGGATAAGCAGGTCGCAAAAGCCGGTGGCCTTGATTGTCGCCGTCCGTCGTTCACCCAGGACCATCGACATAAAGCCGAAATAGTCTCCCTCGCCAAGTGCGCCCCAGGACTTTTGAGTCTTGGTAGAGATGATTTCGACGCTGCCCTCAACGATAAAATAGACACTTCTACCCACCTCACCCTCACTGGCAATATTGCTGCCAGGTGTAAAAGTTCTGGATTCCAGACTGATAAGCAGTTCGTCCCGAAGGATGGGGGAGCAGTTCTTAAACAGCGGCACGGTTTTGAGAATATTGCTCGCAAGGTGTAACAGAATTTCCAGTCTTAGTGGTCCCGGCAGATCATTGAGCATGTCGTTCTTGTTCATGCCGCGATCGTGTTCCCAGACATACTCGTAGTAATTCCTGACTTTCGCATCGATTTCTGCGGGGACCTGCCGTTGTCGCAGGAACTCTGTCACCGAATCGATACGTTCCCAGTGGCTATTCTTGGCGGCTTGTATGCTGCTCAGGAGCGACGCAATGCTACCGATGATGAATGCGTACAGTGAAGCGCCCATCAACATGATGATGGCTGCCAAAATGTACTCGACACTGCGGGCCGGTGTTATATCGCCGTATCCGACAGTCGTCATTGTCGTGATAGTCCAATATATAGATCGGATGTACTGAGCAACCGGGCCGGAGTCCACGATACTCGCTCTAGCTGCCCAACTGTCTACCGGAAAACCGCTGGATAATGCCGAAAAAAACCAGATACACGCCAACCAGTGCATTAATAACAATATCGAAACCAGGAACTTGACGACTCTGAGAGCCCCCGGATTGCTCCAGCTGAACGCTTCCCAACGCTGAAGAATGACGAACAGACGGACGATGCGCAGCAATCGCAACAGTCGCAGTGCCAGCACCAGGGAACCACCAAGGAACTGGCCATTGCCGAAAAGTGTCCAGGCAATCAGATCCAGCGGCAAGCTACCAAGAACGTCGACGAGCATCAATCGTCGCGCGTAGTGTCTCGTACACGTTGGCCGGTCGGTAACTTCGACACCATGTTGCCGAAATGTCGTACGGCAGTTCAGAAAAATATCGGCAATGAAGATCAGGTCTATCAGATAGATAATCTGAAACCCTGATGGGGCATTAGCCTGATCGAAGGCAAATTGGTACGGCACCATTACGCAGCTGATGCCGATGAGCACGAGGATCAGGCTGTCCCAAAGGAGTCGTGTTCTGGAGAGCTCTTTAATCATACGAAATCAAAACGCGCTCAGCGCTTCTTCTTCTGTTTTCGACACGCTTAATATTGTTGCGAATCCTGAAATATCAAAAACCTCCTGTACGGTGTCGTTAAGGCTACAAATCTTCAGGTCCCCCTGGGTCGCTTTGAGCTTTTTCGCCGTTGCGAGCAGTATGCGCAGGCCGGCACTGCTTATGTAATCGAGTTTTTCGAAATTGACCAGCAGCTTTTGCGTACCTGCCTCAATCAGGCCATTTATCTCATTTTCGGCTTGCGGCGAAGTATTAGTATCCAGGTTGCCCTGAAAAGAGAGTATCCGTACGTCGCCTGACTCTGTTACTGAAATTTCCATAGTGCTATTCCCGGGTTTCGGTTTTGTATTCTATTCGAGGTTCATGACTAACGTTACGACGTTACGATCGCGACGTCGTTGATAACTACATTGATCCATCAATTCAGTGACCAGCAATACACCGAGGCCACCAATATCGCGCTCTTCAAGTGACAGAGACGTATCCGGTCCTACCCGGTCAAACGGGTTAAACGGCACCCCGTCATCCGCAACAGTGATGACCAGCTGCTCGGAAGTAACAGATATGTCTATGTTGATCTGATGGTCTTCGTCATCATTGAAGCCGTACGAAATAACGTTGTTAAGCAGGTCGTCAAAGACGATGCAGACTTTTTGAGCGACACCGGCTGCAAGACCGCGTTCTTCTGCAAATTGTGTGAATTCGGCGTTGATGCGTTCAATTTCAGCCAAATCTATCGCGGCGACGAGATGCAAGTCATCTGCGTGGACTTTCTCCGGCGCCTGTTCAACCCGAAATGCCAGCAGTGTAATGTCGTCTGCCTGTTCTGCGCCCGTGGCGAACTGCTCCACGGCCTGCAAGACCTCACCCGTCAGTCGATCGGGCGTGTTGTCCGACTTTTTGAGAAATTCTTCCAATCGGGCTTCTGAATACAGTTGATCCGACGTGTCCATTGCTTCGGTGATGCCGTCCGTAAACAACAGCAGTGTGTCTTGCATGCCGATCTGAACCTGATCCTCTCTGAAAGCGACACCCTCTACGGCGCCAATAATAGGACCGTGACGCTGATCGAGGCAGTCGAGCTTGCCATCACTGCGAAGAATATACGGCGGATTGTGCCCAGCATTGGTAAAGCGGAGCTCACCTGAACGGACGTTTACAATAGCGACGAAGAGCGTCACAAACATACATGCCGGATTGTCCGCACTGAGTTCTTCGTTAACTCGTGTGACGATGCTTGCTGGAGACGAGTCGTCCGATGCCTGTGTCTTGATCATTGTTTTCGTTACGGCCATGAACAGGGCTGCGGGCACGCCTTTTCCGGAAACATCTCCGAGAACCAGGCAGATTTCGTCGTCACTAACGAAAAAGAAATCGTAGAAGTCACCACCCACTTCGCGCGCGGGTTGCAGCAGGGCGTGAATCGAAAATTCTGTACGGTCAGGAAATGGCGGGAACTCAACGGGCAACATACTCATCTGTATATCGCGACCGACATTGAGTTCTTGTTGCATGCGTTCTTTGTGCTTCTTGATAATGTCGAACGCAGATTGCAGTTGGTCCATGCTGCTTTTCAGCGCAAGGTGAGTCGCGACCCTGGCCTTGAGAATCGGTGGGTTGACTGGCTTGGTCATGTAATCCGCGGCGCCCAGTTCGAACCCTCGAGCCTCATCTGTGGTCTGTTCCATCGCGGTCAGGAATATGACTGGTACATCCTTTGTCTGCTCATTTTCCTTTAGTCGTCGACAAACCTCATAGCCGTCCATTTCCGGCATCATGATGTCCAGCAGAATTAGGTCGGGTGGCTGTTTCTCGGCGATTTTGAGGGCCATCGAACCGTTGATGGCCGCTTTGACGATGTAGTCGGCGCTAAGAATCCCTTTAACAACATCAAGGTTCTCGGGCGTGTCGTCGACCGCCAGAATAGTGAATTTTTCAGTCGTCTCGGACATGAATCGCTATGGTCTGTTGAGGCAATCAGAAATCTTGGCCCGCAGGGCGTCAGGGTTGATCGGTTTGGTGATGTAGCCTGCAGCGCCTGCTGCAAGCGCATCTGCTTCAGTCTCCGCGTCGCTTTCGCCGGTTAGAAAAACAACCGGAATATCAGCGCTCGCATCGTTCGCCTTCAGCTTGCGGCACACTTCAAATCCGTCCATCTGCGGCATTCGGATATCCAGCAGTATCAAGTCAGGCGGCTGTTTCTCGACAATCTTCAGGGCCATCATGCCATTGACCGCCGCTTTTACGATAAATTCTGGTGTCAATAGACCTTTGACGACATCGAGGTTTTCAGGTGTATCGTCAACGGCCAGTACTACCGGTCGTTTTTCTTGCTCATTCACTCAGGTGTAATCCTTGTCATGAGTGTTTGTCGATAACCGGCTTGAGTTCATCTACTGCCGATTCGAAATCATACTGTCCGACTCGCTTTCTCACGGACATCAGAGAGTCATGCAATTCGGTGCCCTTGGTCTGGGCGATGAGCTCATCCAGGAGTTCTTCGGCTTCTGTGTCATAGTCTTCGAGCTTGGCCAGCAGCGCCCGCAATCTGTCTGCGATGTCATCCGGTATGACACCAGCGGCGTCAGATTCGGGCTGGCTCGCTGCGGTCAGGTCACTGAGTAGCCCGAGAATTCGATCGAGTTCTTGCTCGGCCGCTGACAACAATGCATCCGGCAGGTTGCCAGGTTTTTTCTTGAGTGATGACTCAAGCTTTGCCGCGGTTTCTTGTAACGCATCAGCACCGATCGCACCACCGACGCCTTTTAGCGTATGCGCTAGTCGCACCGAGAGTTCATTGTCGCTCTTTTCGAACGCTGAGCGAATGTCGCTAATTGCACTTGCTTGATTTTCCGCAAACTTGTTGAGCAGTTTCAGGTAGGAACCGATATTGCCACCGACTCTTGCCAGTCCGGCTTCTGTATCGACTCCCGCGATATCTGGTAATTCAAGCGAATCGTCAGTGCCATCACTCGGTGCGTCAGGAACATCTCGTTCCTTGTGTTCGACCCACTTGAGCAGCGTTTCAAAGAGAACCTTTGGAATGATCGGCTTGGCAATGTGATCATCCATGCCGGCTTCCTCGCACCGTTGCCGGTCCTCATGCGTGGCGTTGGCCGTCATTGCCAATATCGGCAATGCTTTGTAACGCTCGTCTTTGCGAAGCTCACGCGTTGCGGTGAAGCCGTCCATTACCGGCATCTGCACATCCATCAGTACGCAATCGTACTGGTTTTTGTCGACCATCTGGATAGCTTCTTCGCCGTGGTTGGCGATATCTACGTTGAAAAGCGCCTGTTCCAGTAATTCGCGCGCAACCTGCTGATTGATCTCGTTGTCCTCGACGACCAGTAACGATGCACCTTGTATCGGTTTCAGGGCTTCCATTTCTGCCTGTCGCCCGGACAGATGCCGCATGCCCTTTTTGGCAACATGCTGGCCGAAGGCATCCATTACAGCATCAAACAGATGTGACGGACTGACTGGTTTGGCAAGCAGATTGTCAACGAATTCGGCTCCGGGCTTGTCCGCCAGGCCACTCGTGCCGAACGCAGTCACAATGATGATGTGAGGATCCTTCGGCAGCTTCAGATCCTGTTTGATTATTCTTGCTGCTTCAAGCCCGTTCATGCCGGGCATGAGCCAATCCATGACAATCAATTCAGGAGCTTCCTGTTCCGACTCCAGAATACGGATTGCAGCTTCAGCATCTTCAGCGGCAGTGACATCAAACGTGAAGGACTCGAGGTAAGCCGTCAAAATCTCTCTGGATGTCGAATTGTCATCCACAACCAAAGCGTGCATGTGCTGAAGATCGGTTATGGGCATGTGCGAGCGACGGTCCTGCTCCTCACCAATACCGAGGTTCGCAGTAAAAATGAAATTACTGCCTACACCCGGCTCACTTTCGACATGAATCTCGCCACCCATCATTTCAACGAGCTGCTTGGAAATCGCGAGACCGAGGCCAGTGCCTCCATACTTGCGCGTCGTTGATGTGTCCGCCTGCGAGAAAGATTTGAATAAGCGGCCTTGCTGTTCTTTGTTCATGCCGATGCCGGTATCACGCACTGAAAGTCGCAACGTGACCTCATCGTCTCGGTGGTCGGCGACTTCGATCTGGACGACGATCTCACCAGACTCCGTAAACTTGACGGCATTGTTGACCAGATTCACCATGACCTGGCCGAGCCGCAAAGCATCGCCAACCAGAACGGGCGGCACATCTGGCGCGCGTGAGAACAGCAGTTCGAGTCCTTTCTCCTGCGTCTTCACTGTAACTACTGTGGCGAGGTTGTCCAGAACCCGGTCTATCTCGAACGGCAGCGACTCCATGTCCAGCTTGCCAGCTTCGATTTTCGAGAAATCGAGAATATCGTTAATAATGCCCAGCAGAGACTCTGCAGAGGCGTGAATCTTACTCAGGTAGTCCTGCTGCTTGGGATGAAGTTTTGTTCGGAGACAGAGGTCACTCAGGCCCATGATCGCATTCATCGGCGTCCGAATTTCGTGGCTCATATTCGCCAGGAAATCGCCTTTGGCCTGATTCGCGGCATCGGCTACCTTTTTCGCCTCGAGCAGTTCGGCTTCCGCCTTTTCGCGATTTGTTATGTCCTTAATAAACGCGGAGTAAAATGTCTCGCCGTCGATCTCATTCTTGGATATTCCGACTTCTGCGGGAAAAACGACACCGTTCTTGGTCAGGCCGAACAGTTTCAGTCCGCGGTTCTCCATGTGGACGCCCTCGGCCTTCGCGTCCCGAAATTTGTGAACGTTGGCGAGGTGATCTTTCCGGGCGTACTCCGGAATCAGCATTGTAATTTCCTGGCCCAGCACATCGTCCGCACTGTAGCCCCACATTTCCTCACACGCGGGATTGAAACCGACAACAACCTGCCGGTCATCTATTGTCAGTATTCCGTCAGTCGCATTCTCCAGAATCAGGGACGTCTGTTTGGTCGCCCTTTTCAGATCTATTGTTCGTTCTTCGACGCGGTCTTCCAGTTCATCTCTCGCCTTTTTCAAGGCCTGGTTGGTACGTTCACCGGTGACCAGAATGAATATGGCCCCACCGAGTGACAGGAACAGCGTGATGCTCAGGACGCCGATTGCTGTTAGTCGTACAGTATTAAAGGTCGATAGCGCTTCAGCGACGTCGATCTCGCTGGTTAGCCCCAGCCCGAGTTGCCCGTCCCAAAGCCATGCGCCGTAAACCGGCACACCACGATAATCTCGATAACCACTCATATCGCCGTCTGTGGGAGAGCGCTCTCCTGGGCGATCGGCGCCAGCAGAAATCGCACTTTCCGCCATTAGCGTAAACGGCAGCTCATTTGGCTGCACGGCAGATCGAAATCCTTCCGTCATATTTCCGCCCGGATCACGAATCTGGATATTCATGATGCTGGACTCACCTTCGGCAAGCAGTTCGATCTCCCGCAAGCCACCTTCGAAGCGACTGGCGGACACCATGATGCCGGTTTGATCGAAAGCGTAACTCTCACCGCTCTCGCCGACTCGCGAAAACTGTAGAACGCGGGAGAATCCCTCGGCAGGGTCAAGTCGTTTCGTCAACACTGCTATTACGTCGCCATTGGCGCGCCGGATTGGAGCCGCAATAAACAGGCTCAACGCGTTCTGGACATCGGTGTCGCCTATGGCTACATCAGAGGAAACCGGTGGCACAAAAACGGACTGGCCGGCGAATACCCGGTACAGAAATTCTGGTCTCTGATCAGCAATCAGGTTTCGAGTACCAATATTGGTGTCCCTGGCGGAGCCAATACTGACGCCGTTGCGATCAATTATTAAAAAGCCAAGGCCAAGATCAGCTTCGTTTCGTGCCAGCGTGCTTCGAACAGCCCTCAATGCATCCGAACTCAGCAGCGCCGCAGGGTTTGTCGCGACGTTCAGTAATTCCTCGGTTTGCTGGACCAACAGCGGGTTCATTGCGATCTGTTCAAGAACACCCTGCTGTAGTTCCACCCAGAAACCCAGTCTGTCCGCCGTGGTTACGAGCACGTTTTCGAGGTTACTGCCGACATCTCGCAGAACTTTTTCTTTGATTCTGTCCAGTGCCATCGAACCTACAATTACGACCAGCACAACGAAGATACTGAGGAAACCGAAAATAAGAATCCGGAAGCGCCGCGTGCCAGTTTGTAGAACTTCGCCATCACCTTTGGCAAAACGGCGGCTAATAATGTTCAGCAGCATCAATAGTACGAAGATGCCCAGCGCAACGCCGAACAGCCACAATGCTCTACTCGGTGACTGGCTCTCGGTCACGACTTCCTGATCAATGCCCAGCCACTTCTTGCGCAGCTCAGTGACATCGGACTCATCGAGCGAATCCATTGATTTCTGCAGGATGTCGCGCAGGATCGGCCAGTCTTTGCGCACGCCCATGGCTGGGCTATCCGAAAGATCGGGATCAGAACTTAATAACGCGATTCGCAGGCCCGGCAATCCGTGTGCTTGCATCAGGTAGTTTAGTGCGGCGAAGTCATCCATCGTTGCGTCGGCGCGCCCTACGAGCACGGCATACAGGGTGCCAAGCAGGTCATCCTCGATGACTAATTCGACATCGGGATACAACTCTGTGAAATATTCCTCACTGGAGAATCCTTTGGTCACTGCTACCCTTAATCCCCTCAGGTCATCAACCGAACGAATCTGAAAGTCCGGATCTTTGACTATTATTGCGGCTGATATCTGCGCGTACGGCTTTGTGAAATTTGCAATTTCACTTCGCTCTGGTGTTTCCGTCGTGTTGAGCAGGACATCCAGTTCATCGGACTGGATCATGACTTTGAATTCGTCCCAGCTCGGCCCGGTAATGTATTGCACATTTAGCCCGGCTTGTTTCGCAACCAGATTCATATAGTCGATCGAGAACCCAGTCGGCTGCCCGTTGACATTGAAATTGTACGGTGGCCACGCTTTCTCGTTGTGCACTCGGATGACAGGATGCTGCTCGAGCCAGGCAAGCTCGTGATCGCTTAGTTCGATACTTGACGATTGCGCGAATACGCTGCAGAAAATCAACAACGTCGAAAGACATGCTATCCAGCGCGCCGCCGGTTTACGTGCTCCCATAGTGGTACTTCCCGCATTCAAGCAACGATGAGTATATTAGTGCACATCGGTAATATCTATGGGCAGTAGCCGTATCAACTTTCACTGCGCAGGATCGCTGGTTGTTGCAGAGCAAAAATGCAAACACTATTGTTCCAGCAAGAACAGCTCCCACAGATCCTTGCGACTTAGATGAAAATATGGGGCCATGGCCAGGAAACCGATACGCCCAATGCTTTTTCGCAGCGAGTCCATTTCCGTCAGCTTATCTCTGACATCCTGCTCGATGGGGATCTCTCTCCCGAATTCGCGTGCCATCAACACGCTTTTGGCCCGAAGAGATAACTCCGTATGCAAGCGAATGTAGCAGAGCATATCCGCTACCGTGGCGCCGTCGAACGAATCGCGCAAGTCCAGTAAGAATCGGCCAGCTTTGCTGTGAGTTAATTTTCCTTCTCGAATCAATTCCAGCAATTCTTCCTCGGCGTCAAAATCAATCTCGAGCCACTCATGTATCAGGTTGGCACTCGCCTCATAGATAAGCATTAGGACTATCGGCAATGCAGTAAGTGTTACCAACATCGTCAATATGTGTGAACCCGGAAAGTGATTGAAAACGGAGTGCAACAGTATTGCCGTCGCCAGGCCCGGCAAATAGCGCAAAGGACTGGTCTTTGTATGGCGCTCGGTCAGAGCTTGTGTAGCAACGGCGAAGATGGCGGCGACTCCGCCGTGCATAATGGCAGTCCCAAACCCACGAATTATCCATGTGCCAACATCGGAACCTCCCAGCAAATGCAGGTAGTAGATATTCTCCGTGATTGCAAAACCAGCACCGACGGCAAAACCCACTGTGGCAGCATCTGCAAGAAACCCGATTCGATTAGTATGGAATAGGTAAACAACCACCGCCGCCTTGAGAATTTCTTCGACAAAGGGCGCGCCATAACGCGCATATTGAACGAACTCGACCTGCAGAAGGTTTAATAAGAAACCGTTGCAGTAGTAGCTAGCCACAGTTGCCGTAGCACCGGCTGCAATCACGTAGAGGATCGTGCGCAGCTTGGTAAGTTTGTAGCCATCCAAATACTTTAACGTTGCCAGGAATACCAGCACAGGCAACAAGGCAAGTGGTGCACGAATCAGGATTTCAGTGCTTATGAGTTGAACCGCCAGAAATTATCATTCTCATTGTAGGTAGCTTAACGCTTCGAAGCCTGATCACGCCTGTCGGGAAGTTGGTGGCGAGCACAGAGAACCCGGCACAACGCCGGGTTATCGTTTCTTAGTAGCCAGCGCAGTTCACTACTTCGTCTTTTGCGCGTTTTCGTGTGCTTCACTATAGGTCTTAAGTATGCGCGATGTCACCCGGTAAGGGTCCGCATTCGATGCCGGTCGACGATCTTCGAGATAACCCTTCCAACCGTGCTCGATAGTGTAGATCGGAATCCGAATCGAGGCGCCACGATCACTGACACCGAAGCTGAACTTCTCGAATGAGGCGGTTTCGTGGGCGCCAGTCATGCGTTCTTCGTTGTGCGCTCCATACTCAGCCATGTGTTCAGTATGGTGCGGTGCAAATCCCTGGCACAAATCATTGATGTACTTTTCGCCACCGGTTTCCCGAGTGTACGTCGTCGAGAAATTGGAATGCATGCCGGAACCGTTCCAGTCGCCCTTAATGGGTTTCGGATCAAGTTCGACGATGAATTTATACTTCTCAGCAATTCGGTAAAGAAAATAGCGTGACATGACAAGATCGTCGCAAGCGCGTTTGGTTCCCTCGCCGAAAATCTGGTACTCCCACTGACCAAGCATTACCTCAGAATTGATGCCAACAATACCGACGTTCGCGGCTATACAGGTATTCATGTGTTCTTCGATGAAATCCCGGCCGGCGACGTTATGGTAGCCAACGGCGCAATAATAAGGTCCCTGTGGCTCGGGAAATCCGCCCCTCGGGAAGCCGATGGGGCGGCCATCGTCGGTCATCAATACGTACTCTTGCTCGAAGCCGAACCAGAAATCGCTTTCGAGCTCCCCGTCCTCGATGGTTGCCCGGGCATTGGTCGAGTGCGGGCTGTGATCTGCGTTCAGGACCTCGCACAACACGACATAGCC
>Ga0255046_10000413_pt1 | contig 11484 bp, 8 predicted proteins | sample BC1_12_27_MG_FD_183632 | JGI IMG/M metagenome (GOLD analysis project Ga0255046, IMG submission 183632) | Seawater microbial communities from Strait of Georgia, British Columbia, Canada - BC1_12_27 | ecosystem: Environmental > Aquatic > Marine > Strait | place: Canada: British Columbia...
TCAGGCCGTATTTAAGGCAGTGAACCCCGCCGGCATTTTCGGCCACGTTACCACCGATCGAGCAGGCAATTTGCGATGACGGATCCGGCGCGTAGAACAACCCATATTCATCACAAGCCTCTGTGATTTCGAGATTGCGCACTCCCGGTTGCACACGAGCCTGCCTGGCTGCGGGCTCGATATCGATGATTTTCGACAAACGTGTTAGCGACAGCAGCACGCCGTCCGGGTGCGGCAACGCACCGCCGGATAATCCGGTGCCCGCCCCTCGTACGACGACAGGCACTCGATATTCGTGGCAAAGCTGCAGTGCTTTTTGAACCTCTTCGGTCGATGCCGGCATCACAACAAGACGTGGCATCTCCTTGTAAACCGACAAACCGTCGCACTCAAAGGGCCGTTTTGAATCCGAGTTGGAGACGACAAAATCCGGATCGATGAACGCCCGGAACTTCGAAGCCAACGCCTCGGTATCGACGGACGATTCCATTCTGGCGCTAATGAGCGGCATCTTCGCGGCGCGATGTGGCGCCGAACAGCGACCTGAAGATGCGGCCGAAGTCAACGGCAATTGATGTCACATGACGATCAATATTGCATGTCGGCGACTGCATCTGCTGCATCCCTGATTCTTCGGGCATGGACTTCACTAATTTCGCATATAGCATCGAACAGCAGTTCGACGATCAGAAGATGTCCGCACTTTGATTCGAGTGAGCCGCTGGACAACGGTGACTCCGATCCGACGCAGACCACTTGACGATCGCATACGTCACGAAGTGGGCTCTTGAAACGGTTGGTGAAGGCAATAGTCGCCAATGACGTACGCCGTGCGAGCTCCGCAAGCTCAATTGATTCACGAACGGATCCGGAACTCGAGAACAGCAGCAACAGATCATCTGGCCCACTGGCATGCACGGCCACGCTGGTCATGTGAGAATCAGTCGACAGGTAATTGATAATGCCCAACCGGGTCAGCTTGTAAGCCAGGAAATTCGCCGGTACATACGAGGCGCCGACCCCATGAAGTATCACTTGCCGGGCGCCGATTATCTCGCGTGCAATTTCTTCTATTTCCGATTCTTTGACGAGTTCGGCGTTTGTCCGGATCACCTCACACAATGTCTCGCCAAGTTGCATCGAATGGCTCAACTCGGCCCCGGACACGCTGTTGACGGCCTTCTCGCTCGCTCGCACTGCGAGTTCGGTTGCCAGTGCGAGTTTGAGACCTGCAAAACTGTTGTAATCCAGCTCTTTGCACAGCCGCATTACGCTGGCGATACTCGCATCCGATGCGTCGGCTACTTCATTTATCGAGAGAACAGTGACCTGCTCCGGATTGTCCTGAATATAGGAGCCGATCCTTTTTAGTACTTTGGTCATGCTCGGCAGGCGCAGCTTCAACAACGGCAGCAAATCTGGATTTTCTGCAGCCACCGGCAATTTGCTTTGGGGTTGCACGACTACAGCCCGTCACACTCGAGCAGTAACTTCTCAAATCGCCTGGTATCAGCCGCTATGGCTTGAAACGGTTTTCTTGCGCTTCCAACGTCAAAACCCAGGACCTTCAACCCGAGCTTTATACCTGGTACGACCCCCTGCGATATTCGAAGCAGCTCATAAATTACGCCCCCGACAACGGCTTGAGATTCCCGCGCCTTCGCAAGGTCGCCGCTCTGCACATGTCGATAAATGTCGAGATAGTGGCGCGGCATCAAATTGTAGGTGCTGCCAATTCCTCCCGCCATGCCCATCGCCAGACCGCCGGTCAGCATTTCGTCCGGGCCATTGAAAATCGTTGTTCCCGGCACGGCCTGCATCAAGCGCTCGGCGCTGAAAAAATTGGTATCCGTGTGTTTTGACCCGATGACATTGGGAAGCCTGAGCATTTCTATCTGCGCATCGACCGACAGATTACGACCGGTTGTGCCCGGAGTGTTATACAACAGAACGGGCAGTGAGCTATGCTCGGCCAGGTCCCGGTAATACTCAACGACTTCCTGCTCCGTATAGTTGAAATAGAACGGCGGCGTTGATGAGACGACGTCGTAACCGCTTTCCGCTGCAAAATCGGCGAGCGCGTGAGCATCTCTTGACGATAGTGCGCCGACCTGCGCTATCAGAGTAACGCGTTTTTTTACCGCATCGGCCACAAATCGCATGTACTCGCATCGTTCGGCAACGGATTGCAGGAAGCCCTCTCCCGAACTGCCACCAACGTAAAACCCCTGCACGCCGATTTCAAGGTGTCGTTCTATCAACGGCAGCGCCTTTTCCGGCGCCAAGTCACCTTCCTCATCGAATGGGGTGACGAGTGGCACCATGATTCCTTCTAGTTTTTTACTTGATTGCATTGCAATTTCAACTTTATTAGTGAGTTTTCTTGTTCGCGTCCTGGCGAGTGGACTCGACCCATTTGTCCAGCTGATGTCTCATCTCGTCAACGAGCGGCGCATGACTTACGGCAATATTAGCCGATTCGGACGGATCGTTCTCCAGGTCGTAGAGCTCCCAGGTAGAACCACCATCGCCACTGAATAGCTTGTACCTGTCGCCGGAGAGGGCGAACTGTAGCTGATCACGATCCGCATCGTAGTCACTGCCTCGAATCGGCGACTGAAATCCGATCGGTGTTTGTCGTCGAGAAGTCTCGCCACTGAGCAACGGAAGGACGTTAATACCATCCAGAGCAGGTTGAGTCTCAGGGGATGACAGTCCCGCCGCGGCCAACAGTGTTGGGTACAGATCGCTGGTGGACATCGGGGCGGCAATTGCACGTCCGCCTGTCAGGCCGGCCGGCCACTCGACTATCGCCGGAACGCGTATACCGCCTTCCGTCAACTCGGCTTTTTTGCCCTTGAACGGCCCGGCAGAATTGTAATCATGTATGTAAGACGGACCGTTGTCGGAATTAAACCAAAGCAGCGTATCGTCCGCGACGCCAAGGTCACGCAAATGTTGGCGGAGCCGACCGATCTGCCTGTCCATTGCCGTAATCGACCCGTACCAATGCTGCGCCTCGATACTCTGATCAGGATAGCGGGCCCGGTCGTGGTTACCGGCTACGATTGGGGTGTGCGGTGTGTGAAACCATATGACGGCGAGGAACGGCTTTCGTTCATCGACTTGACCGCGAATGAATTCCAGCGCTTTGTCCATGATAATTTCCGATGAGTCGCCTGCCAGCCATGAATCTACAAACTTGCCAGGGCCAACCCAGAAGTAATCTCGCCACCGAAATCCTCCGGTGGTCTGGTTTTCTTCGACAGGCTCGGTTTGAAGGAAACGGTAATCGTCGCTGCCATAATCGCCACCAACGTGATAATACGGATTGTAGGTCGGCATCATCGACTCAGTCGCGAACGATTCATCAAATCCGTGCTCCCACGGTGGGGCGTAGTGTGATGGATCGGCGCTATCGCCGGCAAAATAACTCTGATTAACCGTGCGGCTCAATTCGCCAACATGCCACTTGCCAAAGTGCCCGGTACGGTAACCGTTTGCCTTCAGTAATTCGGCGATCGTGAATTCGTCTTGCGGCAAATGCCCCTCGCCTGCCCACTCGATTCCGTATCGAAACGGATGTCGCCCGGTTAGCACACTGGCTCGTGTCGGGGAACAGACGGGTGACGCAGCATAAAATCGGTCCAGACGGATGCCCTCGACTGCCATCGCGTCCAGGTGCGGTGTTTGCACAATGGTGTTGCCGTTATAGCCGACATCGCCCCAGCCCTGATCGTCCGACATCAACAAGACGATGTTTGGATAGCTCGGCTCGGGCGCGGCGTCGAAGGCCGACTCGTTCTGGCAGGCGACCAGCCCCGCGACCAGGGCAACACCGAACAAAACTCTTCTACCCGAATTATTCACGTTATTTACCGCCGAGTTCTGGATCGTCCCAGAAATTCTCTTGCGAAAAAAGAGTGGCCCCTACTATGAACTTCAGGGCCACACTCGGGGGACTATTGTTGTAACCACCTCATGAAAACTAGAAGGTGGCAGTAATTCCCGCGTACCACTGAGTACCGACAGTATCGAATGCCGTGCCGTTGGTGTTTACAGCCTGCTGGAAGTACTTATGGGTAAAGCCCATTGCGGGCGGAGTTTCATCGAACAGGTTGTTCGCTCCGATGTAGGCGCTAATTGAATCATTGAATCGATAGCCGCCGCGGAGATCCACATACACTACGGAATCGATATCGTTCAAGGCCGCCGTATGGATCGTATTGTCATTTCGATCCTCGGTTTCGCCACGATAACGCACCTGGCTGAAGATACTGAAGTCGTTGATGTTGTAGTCGAAGTTCAGGTTGAACCGCGTTTCCGGATACAGAACCTCACCGGCCAGATCCTGCTTGTCACCCGCGATACCTGTGACATCGAACTCGGTGAGGAAGTTGGCGCCGAGCGAGATTAACAGGTCACCACCGCCAAGATCGTCGAACAAGTATGAAGCCTCCACATCTATACCAGTGGTTTCGATCGTATCTTCGTTGTTCGCGGCTGCGCGCACATCGAGAACCGGACCAAAAGCAGGACTTCTGAATACCAAGCCACCACAGGTTGGATCAAACGAACCGGGCGAAACCTCGTGGCAACGATTCAAGACATCCGTTCCGGTGGGGACCCTGATCGCGTCTTCAATCTTGATATCGTAGTAATCAACCGCGATTGACAGCCCTTCTACAGCTGTCGGCGTAAATATGGCCCCAATCGTGAAGGAATCCGCTTCTTCTTCCTCAACAGTTGGCGAACCCTGACTGAACGTCGTTGTGTTCTGCCCTTCAACCTGGGTGAGCGTAAACGCGCCGGTATTGGTGATCCTGGTCTGAATAGCAGGAATCGACCGACAGTTGTCGGCAACATTACCTGTAGCCACCGCGTCAACGCCGTTACATGGATCGAACGACAGGACCGCGCTGGCGAAAGCGCCACCGAACAAATCAGTAACATTGGGTGCTCGTACTGCCGTCGAAGTTGCTGCCCGGAGACGAATCGAATCGTTGATCGCCGCATCGAGTCCGACTTTCCAGGTAAACGTGCTACCAACCGTCGAGTAGTCACCCGCACGTACCGCAGCATCCAGCGTGAATATGTCCGTCAACGGAAGTTGCAACTCGCCAAATACGTCGATTACGTTGAAGTTACCCTTGGTCGGCTGGATGTTGTAACCGCGCGTGATGCCTTTCTGCCGCAGCCCATCCGGCGTTTCCTCGCCTCGTTCTTCGCGGAACTCGAGGCCAAACGCAAAACCGGCATTATCTTGATTACCGACGCTGAACGGCAGATCACCGGAAAGGACGGCGGCAACCACAACCTGCTCGATGTTACCCGTCAAGCCCACAGCCGCGCCTAAGTATTCTGCACCTTCCGGAGAGATTCCGGTAATTCCAGCCTGGCCGGCGACGCTGTCAATCGTGCCAAACGGGTTAAACGGCACACAACCCTGAATTCGTGCGATCTCATCCACACACTGGAACCCGCCGAATCCGTCAGGCTCCATATCGAGAGCGAGCTGCGCGCGCTCGAGATTGATGTCACCAAAATCAGTCTGCACCTGGTCGGTCACACCGTAAGTACCGTAGATATCGAGGTACAGACCATTATCGAACTCATAATCCAGTGCTGCCGCAACTCTGAATGTGTCACGGATGTTGCCCGACCCACGATCACCGAGTTCGACGGTGCGGCGGAAGGTGTTCCCGAAATCGTCGAAATTGGTCACTCCGGCCGCGACGATTTGCGCGCCCGCCGAACTTCCAACCCAAAGTGGATGCGTCGTCAGGTCCATTCCTGACGTGCCGCCCTTAAACAACTTGTAAACATCACCAAACACGCTCAACGGAATCGGCTCAAATCGCGCACGTGATTCAACACGGGCATAGTTGACTTCGATCGTGGCTGTGGCTTTCTCGCTGAGATCCAGCGTCAATCCACCGGCGCCAAATCGACGCTCCAGTGGAATCAAAAGAGATCGAAATTCATTGAAGTTCAAACGGTCGGTCGTTGCCAGATCGCGTCCGCCATCGAATGGAGTGCCGTCACCATTGAGGCTAAGGCCACCAGCGATGAGCCGGGCACCGGGAACGTGCGAGGAGCCTTCAAACGCCAGAGAGTCAAACAGTCCGTCTCCGGTCGTATCAATAGACCGCCGGCTGTACCTGGAGTTGTCCCGGTCGCGAGACAGCAGCCCCTCATCATCTGAGTAGCCGAAAGAGAACCAGACGTTACCGTCTGCGAAATTATGACCGACAGTCAGGTCAATGTCTGCCCTGTCCCGATCACTCTCTGAAGACTGACCCATCTGAGCGTGGAGCTGTACGCCTTCGAAATCGGTCTTGGTAATGATATTGACAACGCCGGCAACCGCATCCGATCCGTAGGCCGCTGACTGGGCACCGGTCAATACTTCGACTCGCTCAATCATCGTCGTTGGAAGGGTATTGAGGTCAACGCCATACCCTGCGCCGGCGCCGGCGCCTGATACATATCGGCGTCCATTGACCAACACGAGGGTTCTCGACGAGCCCATGTTTCGCAGTGCGGTAGTGCTGATACCGCTGTTTGACGGCTCATTCACATTGGCGCTGGAACCATCGACGGCGGCAACGACTGCCGGTACTCGCGCGATCAGGTCGCCAACGTTCGTGGCACCAACACCTTCAATCGCTGCCGCATCCACCAGGGAGATTGGAGACGAAGAGGTAAATGTGTCTTTACGAATGTGCGAACCGGTTACGATGATCTCTTCCACCGCTTCGTCTTGCGCAGTCGAAACCTGTGGAGTTATCACCAGTGCAGCCATCACACTCGATAACGCGATTGCTCTTGAAAAGCCCTTGGCGTTCATTTGTTGCCCCCTGAATTCTAACTAGGATAAGTGACAGAACGAAGAATAAAAACTTTTTTTGTTTTAGTCAAGAAAAAAAGATATTATTCTTTTTAAATGTCCGATTGCTGGCCTGAGAGCAGCTTTCGTGCTCGTAACTGATTGTTTTTATTGGGGGTATCGAGTGAGTAAGCCAGAAGAACTTCTTGCGAGGCTGAAAAGCAGGATCATAGTGTCCTGCCAGCCCGTCATTGGTGGCCCAATGGATAGCACTGCGATCATCACCGCCATGGCGCTTGCCGCCGATTCCGGCCACGCCGCAGGATTGCGAATTCAAGGTATCGACTCGGTCAGGAGCGTCGCTGCAGCCAGTTCCTTGCCGATTATCGGCATCGTAAAGCGCAGCCTGACCGATTCTCCCGTGGTGATCACTCCGTTAATAGAGGATGTTGACGGACTCGCAGACGCAGGCGCCAGCATAATCGCGTACGACGCAACACAGAGAGACAGACCCATCCCAACGGCCGCCATCGTCAGGCGAATTCAGGATGCGGGGCTGCTGGCAATGGCTGATTGCGCATGCGTCGAGGATGGCGAGCAGGCGCTGAGCGAAGGCGCGCACATACTCGGGACCACGCTCGCGGGTTATGCCTACAATAGATTGCCGGATAATTCGCCACCCGATTTGAACTTGATACAGAACTTTGCGGCGATGGACTCTTTCGTCATCGCGGAGGGTCGATTCCACACGCCGGGCGAAGCCGCTGAAGCGATTAAAATCGGCGCAGATGCGGTAGTTGTCGGATCAGCAATTACGCGAGTCGAAAACATAACGACGTGGTTCTCTGACGCAATCGCGGAAGCTGCCGAGACAAAGTGATGCTGGCAGAACAGCAAAAATCACTGGCCGTGCAAGGCTACGCCGTCGTCAAAGATTTTTTGAGTGCGTCATTCCTGGACACGCTACGCGAACAATGCGATGGAGTGCTCGCCCGGTTGCCTCAGCAACATCGCGATGAATACAAATCGCAGGGCAGCCTGGTCAACCTGGGCGATCACCCCGACTACTCCCACTTGATTGTATCTCCGGAGTTGCGGGAATTGATGCGGCAGCTGGGCCTTGCGGGGACCCGTTGGCTAGCTGGCTATCTAATAAGTAAGCCGCCGAACAGTCCTGCCCTGTTTTGGCATCAGGACTGGTGGGGGTGGGATCACCCGATGTCGTATCGCAGCCGCCTGCCCGGCCTCGGCATCATGATTTATCTCAGCAATACCAGCGTGCAGAACGGATGCCTGCGCGTGATACCGGGCTCACACCGCTGCCAGCACCGCCTGCACAGTCTGCCCGTTGCGCATGAGCAGTCCCTGTCGCACATCGAGGACCCCGACGATATTGCCTACCAGTCCGACGCAGCGGAAGCAGCCGTTGAGGTCGAGGCCGGTGACGTCGTTCTTATGGACCCGCGTCTGCTGCACAGCGCTTATGCCAATAAGACGGATGGCGAACGCTCGTTGATCACGCTTTGGTACCTGCCTGAATTCGCATCGCTGCCAGAACCCATCCAGGCACGTTACGTGCAGATCTTCAATCGCCATGATCTGGATACCGGCGACAATGCGGCGGGGAATCTTCTTGACGGATGGCCCGAGAGACACCGACAGGCCATCATGAATCTTGAGCCAAAGTACCACGGCCGTACTGAACCCCACGCGTGGAACCGGGCGCCTGACCAAAGTCAGATGCTGGCGTCTATGGATGATTTGCCGGCCAGGTAGCAGGCCTTTAGACGCTGACTCTGAAATTGGCAACTACAGGTCCCATTTGCGATGTGTTCGTTCGCGGCCAGAATGGATTTCACACCTATCGTATTCCTGCATTGCTCAGGCTCAAGAGCGGCACGATCGTGGCATTTTGCGAGGCACGAAAATTTCATTCCGACCACGCCGAAAACAAGATCGTTATGCGACTCAGCAAGGATGGCGGACAAACCTGGGGGCGCTTACGAGTCATTGCGGATGCCGGAGCCGACGCACTGAACAATCCACTTGCTGTGCAGTGCCGCAACACGGGCGCCATCATACTCATGTACCAGAGGTATCCGGCGACGTCAGCAGACGAAGTGACAGACGCGTCAAAGTGGGTCTCACATTCGGAACAGGATTTTCCGCCGAATTTCCACGAGGGTGCCGTCGGCGAGGGTTTCGAGGGAAAAATCTGCAGCACGTACTTGCAATGCAGCGTCGACGACGGGCGTAGCTGGTCAGTACCGCAGGACATCACCAGGAACGTCAAACGACCGCGATACGTTACCTCCTACGCGGGTGGGCCCGGATCCGGCATCCAGCTTCGTAATGGGAAATGGCGAGGTCGAATATTGATGCCCTACTCTCAAGGCCCGTGGGGCGACATGAAGGTCTACGCGCTGCTTAGTGATGACGGTGGTAAGTCGTGGCGATATGGCTCTGTCGCGCCGAGCACTGACGGCGCACAGGCGAACGAAGTCCAGATGGCTGAGTTGGAGAATGGTGACATCTATCTCAATGCGCGGAGTTGCGACGGTAGTCATCGTCGCCTATGGGCCACCAGCAATGACGGTGGAGAAAGCTGGTCAAAGTTACAAAACGCACCTGACCTCTTGGACCCGCAGTGTCACGCAAGCGTGTGCACGTTTGATGCGGGAGACAAACATTACTATTTGCTGTATTGCGGGCCGTTACATACGTCCAGGCGAAAGAACGGCTGTCTGATGCGAAGCCTCGATGGTGGCAAGAGCTGGCGAAATCTTTTGACCATTTACAAGGATTTCTTCGCCTACTCCGATCTGGCCCAGATCGACGCACAGAGTATTGGAGTACTGTTCGAACGGGATCACTACGAACGCGTGTCGTTTCGGATCACCCATTCATAGTCGGCCTGATTCATTCGTCACTGTCACTGTTTTAGTCGCGACTCACCCATCACGTCATCGTGCAGTCGAATTAGCTCCGTTTTCATCTCATCAAGTCGCGCCGGATACTCGTCCGCCAGGTTGCGATCCTGATGGATGTCATCGACAAGGTTATACAGTTCAAACGTGGCCAATTTTGATTTCTGGATTGTGGTCGCCTCCGCCATATCGAACGGTGCTTTGAGCGGGTGAAAGTCACCTACATCCCAATTCGCACCGAGCATCCAGTCGCCTTGACGCAAGACCGACTGCGGCCCGCCCCAGGGATCATAAAAATGCCAGTGCAAGGGCACCGCCCGGTCGACCTGCTCGCCACTAAAGATCGGTGTCATGTCACTGCCGTCGATGACCCGATCACGGGGCGCCGAGATACCGGCGATTGAAGCCAACGTCGGCAATACATCCACATTGCTCAGCGGCTCGCTGCTGGTCTCACCGGCACTGGTGTGCCCGGGCCATCGCACGATGGCGGGAACACGAATACCGCCTTCGAACATATGCCGCTTGTAGCCCTTCAGCGGCGCTGCCGACCCGTGCGACTTGTTGAAGTAACCATCGGGTGTGTACTGGGCAGGCCCGTTGTCCGACGTGAATAGAACGAAAGTATCGTCTTCCAGACCCAGTTCGTTGAGTGCCTCAAGGATGCTTCCGATCGCTTGGTCAAGGTTAGTGACGTTGGCATAGTACTCGGCCTTGATCCCGTGTTCGGCGTAGTCACCGACAAGCTTGGGCGGCGACATAATCGGCTCATGCGGTTCGAGAAAATTGACGAACTGGAAAAACGGAGTGTCTCTTGCGCTTGCCTGTTTCAGCCAGGCGATGGCGTCGTCGGCGACGATCTGAGCGGCATAGCCGGCGGTCTCAACCGGGATGCCGTTGCGTACGAATCCTTTCGGATCGAGATGTGGCTGGCTGTACTGCACCGCAAACCAGTACTCGAAACCGTGATCGTCGGGCTGCGGCTGTTCATCGGAATTGAATTTTCCGTTCAAATGCCACTTGCCATGGATAGCGGTCGCATAGCCCTCCTCCTTCAAGAGCGATGCTATGGTCACCTCGCCAGGCGGAAGGTGCAGATCGTGTTCGGGAGGTATCCAGTCGTACACGCCATAACGGTAGGGCACGCGCCCGGTCAACAGTCCGGCCCTCGATGGTGAACACATGGGCGCCGACGCATAGAAATCCGTCAATCGCAGGCCCTGCGACGCCAGACGATCGATATTCGGCGTATTGATTACGGCGTTGCCATAACTGCCTAGATCACCGTAACCCAGGTCGTCGACCAGGATGATGAGAAAATTTGCGGTGCTTGCCGTTCCTTCACTGTCCGCAGACCCGGCATTTTCCTGGGAACTATTCTGGGTGCAGGCAGCGAGTAGGCAGAGCGCCGATGCCGCTGCAAACCAACGCGATCTCACGTTATTCACAGCAGTACTCAACGACCCCGCATCGTATAAAGCGTCAATCCGTCGAGGTCGTGCTCGTCCGAGGGCAGCACAAGGCTCGCCAGGTAACCGACTATCAGAGACGTCAGGATTCCGATCGTCGCGAACAGGTAACCATCGGCCCACTTCATGAGCCACACCGTCACCATGACGACAACGCCAACAAATATGCCCACCAGCGCTCCCCAGCCATTGGCTTTGCGCGACGTAACGCCAAGAACGAACAACCCACCCAGTGCTCCCATGAACATACCGATGACCT
>Ga0255046_10000416_pt1 | contig 11457 bp, 14 predicted proteins | sample BC1_12_27_MG_FD_183632 | JGI IMG/M metagenome (GOLD analysis project Ga0255046, IMG submission 183632) | Seawater microbial communities from Strait of Georgia, British Columbia, Canada - BC1_12_27 | ecosystem: Environmental > Aquatic > Marine > Strait | place: Canada: British Columbia...
GGTTGACTTATCTAATACTAAAAGAAATGCAGTCATCTCTTTTTTGTTTATTCTTTTTAGTGACGTTTTCATATCACTGACAAAAGTTTGTTTTGTCTTTTTATCAGTTACATCAGTTGAAGCGTAAAGCACTGCTGCTCTAAAAAAATCAGACACTGTTCCACCAACATCTTTTAAAAAGTCAAATACGCTATCTGACCTATTGACTCTAAGTCCCAGTTTTTTAGCCGCCATTCTTATTTCTTCAAATGTCTTATTTGACATTTCACTTATCATAGCTGCTTCACATAGTGTAACATATTCAGTAAGATATGTAAACTCTTCTTCTTTTAGGTAGTCATTGAATTTCATTATTCTATTGATTTTAGTAATTTTCTATTTTTATATTGTCTTACACAAAAAATCTCTACTTCTTTTATTAATTTATTACATTCTGTTAGAATTTGTTTGTTCTTTATATTATATTTCTTTTTAATTTCATAAAGCTCATTTCCAATTTGGATAATTGAATCATTTATTTCATCAAATTTAGCTTTCAAAGCTTTGAATTTTTTTGCAATTACTGCCTTTATTTCTTCATCTTCTGTTTCGTTATACTGGTCTCTCCATTTTTTAAGCTTGTCTTCCATATTTTTTACTTTAACACCCTTTACCAATTTTGTTTTGTTTTGGGCTTTAATATATTTACCCAAAGCTTTTTTAAACTCTGGATTTTTTGCCAATTTATCTGGGTCCGTAATTTTTTGACCAATTTTAGCCATAGTTTGAGCAGCGGCATCAACTTCAGCCTGAGCTCCTTCACCTGTTTCTTCACCAGAGCTAAATCTTTCTTGTTTTTCAGCATCCTTTTCTTCTGCTGATTTTTTCTCACCACCCGCCTTCTTTACGCTGCCTTTCCCCTGTTTTTTTCTTAATTTCTTCTCGCCTTTTGCTTTAGCTGCTTCTTTTTCTTTTGCAGCTTTGTTTTCTTCATCTTCATCACCGGAAGTATATGTTTCAAGACCCGAATCTTTCTTCATCTCCATCCTACCTTTTAACTCTTTTACTGCGGCCAGCATATCCTTCTTCTTACTTGCAGTTCTTTCTTTGTTTGCCGGGTCTGGGTTATTTTTCAAGTATCCCTTTAACTTCTCTATTTTATCCTTTAGTTGTTTTCTTGAAAGACCTTCTAAATTTCCTTCAAATAGCATTTTTATATAAGCTTCATTTATTCTTTCATTTATATAGTTACTCATTATGTTTTCTCCTAATTCATCTGGCAATTCTTCCTCGTCCTCCTCCTCGTCTTCAGGTGGTGCTTCATCACCTAATTCATCCGGTAACTCTTCTTCAGGTGGTTCTTCCTCAGGTGCTGGTTCCTCGTCTCCGCCTTCTTCTGGTGCTGGTTCCTCGTCTCCGCCTTCTTCTGGGGCTGGTTCTTCCTCAGGTGCTGGTTCTTCCTCAGGTGCTGGTTCTTCTTCGCCCTTGGCTGCTTCTTCCCATTTTTTCTTTTTATCTTGAAGGTCTCTGTAAATTGCTTCATCAGCATCCGTTTTTATACCTTTTTCTCTCAAAGCATCAAGAGCTGTAAGTACTGGAGCTAGATGATCTGTTATTTCTTCATCTGTGTACTGTTCTCCTTCATCTGGCTCATCTTCAGCTAAACCTTTTTGTATATCATCTTCTTCATTTAAGAATCTTGCTAATTTCATAATTACCCCTTTTTGTTGCCATCATTTAATCTAGTCAAGAACTTAGCAATTCGTCTATCACCAAACCACCATGTAACACATGATACAGTTAAGTAAAGTACTATATCCATAATATGTGTTAGAATAGCTAGGGCCGCAGTGGTGTCCATCGCTGACATACCAGCATCACCAAGTACTGTCCATGCTGTGAATCCTAAGAACAATGTAGCACCTGTGAATAACCATGTGATCCCTGGTCTTGTGAATGCTTTTAAGAAGTCAACCATACCAAATAGAAATGCTATAAGCACTCCTACTGGTATGGCAATGAACCTCGTCCATCCTTGTACTGCAAATAGATTATCAATCCATTTTTGACTAAACATATTTTTATTGCCGAGTTCAATGCTTTTTAAGTACGCATGGGAATCGGCTAACTCTATGGTTGCTTCTGTCTCCACTTGAGTTATTTCAATATTTGCTTGAGTTTCAGCAATCATGGCTTTGGTGTTCTCCTTCACCATGATTACTTCATGCTCGTTTTTAAGCTTTTGAATCTTATAGTTTGTTATTGAGGTGGTTATTGAACCGATTAAACCAGTTATGCCACCGAATATTAAGTTAAATGGTAATGCCATTACTCACATCCCCCTCTTTGAAATTTTACAATTTTATGACCAATCAGTTTCCTTGTAACGTAATCTGTCATCGTCGTCTCTTGCAGGTGTTCTATTTAATCCTGGTCTTGTACCAGTTTTGGTTTGATCTGCAAGATCATCTGACTCAAGAATATCAAGTACTCTTCTGTAAATCAAGGAACCTTGTCCAGCCAGTGAACCATCACCGGCAATTCTTTGGTGATAAGTGATTTTATGTCTCACATCTACTGTGGTAAGTTGTTTTGATTCACCGGTGGTAGCTGGTAAACTACCAGTTGCAACGTCCAATAGAAAATAAGTTCCAACTGGTAGAGCCGCGATTCCACTGGCTTCAACTACTGCTAATGCGTTAAATGCTGCTTGTTTCATAATTGTTTCTCCTTTTATTGCTGGCCTATTACGTGTAATTTAAATGGCTGCAAATCTGTCATTCTCATAAATTTATTTACAGTAACTCTTGAATTAAGTACTGCTTTTTGACCAGATAATCTTCCCATCTTCTGGCCTAATAGTATACATCCTTGCACATGACTTTTATATCCTTTACTTACATCACCAGCATAATTACCTGAATGAATTAGAATATAACTTCTGCTTGGAACTTCTGTCACCCAGTATATTTTACCATATTTAGGTGATGCTCTTTGGATAACTTTATATTGACCTTGTGGTATACAAGATACGCTTCTATTATTATGTCTCCAAGGAAGTTCTAAAGTAAAACAGCTGAAACCATTTGTGACTAACATTCCGTTAGTACCTTGGTCACTAAAACCAGTTCTAATTAAAAACATTTGTTGCTCTTCCATTTTTACCTCACTTACTTGCCCAGGTTGTGAAACCCATATAGGCACCTATTACGGAAGCCATAGAGAAGTAAAACCAAGTTATCGGCTCTGCCAAAAGAGCAAGCCGTGGCTCTGGAACTATAAACAGAATCAATATAGTGGTTACTATCATTGAAACTAATGCAGTCCACGCCATCCTTCTTCTATTCTTCCATCTTAATTTTTTATCGCCGTTTCCGTTATTTTCTTCTTCTGCCATAGTACACCTACGGATTTATACATACTTATTTATATTTATTTGGCATAAAAAAAGCCCCATGAAATAAATCATGGGGCTTTAAAACTTATAGACGGGGCTAATTAATATCTTTTGAGGCAATAATCCTTCCCGGATTGACCTTAGGTTCTTGGTTGCCCGAGCGAACCGAAATAACTTCTACTATCTATTAAGTTTTTTTGCTTCAATTTTCGCTTGCTTTTTTGCTTTTTTAATTTTGTTCTTGATCCAGCGCATTTCGTTATTATATCTAACATGAGCTGGTTTACGGGCGGCTCTGCCGTATTTGCGTTTGCCACCGCCAGATTTAGACTTGGTACCCAATAACTCCACCCCCTTTTATAGGAATTTACATAGTCATTGAGTACCTCCTCTATTTTTATCTATTCTACTCATATTTGAATTTCCTTGATTTGGTCAAGTACTTCTCCACCTTTTTCAATGCTCTCAAGGATGTTGAAAATGCTATCATTCCAACCGGTTATCATGTGAACATCGTCCTGTTTTAAGTCAATAGGGGTTTGACCGTATGACCCAAGGTTGAACAGGTAGAGTTTAGCATGTGGGTTTATAGTGCTCTTATATAATTTCCACTTTTCGTTAACGCTTCTTAGATCGCGACTACCACGACCGTACATTTGTGCGTCAGTGAAATAGAAGATTCTATCAAAAACCTTCTTTTGCCTAAGTGCCCACGAAAGCACTTTATATCCATGAGTCGAGTAACCAACTTCTCCTTCTCTACGATGGACTTCGTTGGTTGCCGCAAGGACGTTTTCGACTGGTGCGTCGGTTAAAACCTTCCAGTCGTCCCCGAACATTCCAATTACTGAGTTTGGAACTTTGGCCTGAACCAGCATTCCAAGTAGTACTCCAATATCGTAATTTTGAACTGTTGACCTTTCTGAGATTGCTGATTGCATAGACCCAGAAACGTCGGTTGCCACTAAAACGGTATTGTTAACTAGCATTGGCATGTTCTCAATGGAAATTAGAACAGCTTTTTCAAGGGCTTCTAAAAGAATTGGTGCGAACAAACTTTCGTTTGGTCTGGTTTGTTCATCGTCACCCCAATAACGGTAGCGACCTGAAGGACCACCACCAATACTTCTATAAGCTGATAAGAATCTGAATGGAAATTGCTTACTTTTCCTAACTTCGTCAGGGTTGGCAATACGGTCAGCAACTTTGTTAAGTACTATCTCTTCAACTCCTGCTTCCAGGAAGTTTCTTAGGTTCCTTATCATAGCCATGTAACCGATTTTGCCAGACATAATAAGCTCTGTCCAAACTGATTTCTTATCTCCACCTTCTTGGCCCGCTTTACTTAGCTGTGTTTCCCAAGTATACGGAGTAGACAGATTGTCTTGTGCTATCTTTTCAAATAGCAACTTTTGGGCTTCTGTTCTTGGTTTTGGGTGAGTTAAAAATAAAGCATCACGAAGTTTGATTTCCCCAGCACGGTTATATTTTGCGAACTGGTACTCATCAAACTTAAAGAAAGAATCAGCGATACCTTTCCTTAACTGATTAGACAACTTGTATACTTTCTTTTCTACGTTGTGTCCACCTTTTGACTCCACGAATTTCGGCTCTAAGCTATTGGCCTTAACATAGTAAGACAATAACTCGGTAATTTCGTCTGCACGACTAATTACCTTCCCGGCCAATCTTCTTAACAGATTGTCCCCTTTATGGCACTTAGCCAATTCAACCGTTAGAACCATTGGTATAGTTCTAAGGTTCATGCGTGTCCTTGCATATACTGCAAGTTGCGCAACAAAAACAGGATCACACTTTCTGATTAAAGTTTTGATCTTGTTGATTTGATTGTTTGTGTTTGGTGTGTAAAATTGTGGTGTGAGAATGCTAGCACATGTACAAGCATATAACTCCATTTCTGGAGTCATTTTAAATCCTTGTCCACCTGATAACATTTCTTCTTTTTGGGTTGCTGCTTTGTTGAATCTTGCCATAAAAACAAATACCTCCTAAAATTTAACGTTAAGGACTACATTATAAAAATTGTGGATTATAGCCACCAAGGGTAACCCTAGTTTAGTAATACTTGATTTGATTCCTGTTATATAAGCAACTGGGTTTTGGTTGGTGTTTTTACATCGACCATTACGATGTCGTACCATCGTGTACACGATTAGTACTCCTTTGCTACATACAAGATGCCGAAGCATCGCCTGTCATCTATTCGAAGTATCCCTTGCCTACGATACCACAATTATTGCAAGTTGTGATGGTAAAGTACATTCACTAAGAGTGGACTAACTCTTATCTAATCCATCACTTATTTGCGATGAATTGAGGGTCTATAGCCCCCGAAGATAAGAGCCGGTAAGTAAACTTGTTACTTACCTATAGCTTTTTGACCCTTACTAACCCGAAGGCTTTAGGTTCAAAATGCTGATATTATCAGTATCGAAGTAACTCTTAACTACGCTATTACCATTTTGTATAATATATTTATATCACATTGTGAGTAAAAAGTAAACTTTTTCTTTTTACATATCCTGTTTAGCTTCCTGCTCGTCTGTGCTATCTACGCTTTCTAACAAATCCATTTCTTCTGCTAGAGTTAAATCTTTTGTGAAATCCAACTCTTCTACTTCTGCTTCTAATTCTAGTCGTTCTGCTTCCGATAAAAAACTGCTTGTCTCCAATGTTGCTGGTGGGTCTGCAGGATATGCTTTTGGTTCGGGTCTTGCTGGCCAACTTTCATATCCATTTTGCACCCATACACCATTGACATATTTACCACCATAACCAGCACCGTAACCATAATTAACTGTTGAAAATGTTTTCTTTACAAGTTTTGACTTCACTGATTCGATAAACTTTTGATCGTCGAATACAAGATCAACTTTTAATCTTACATTGGCCTCAATTATTTTATATGAACCACACGGTGTTTTAAATCTAAACTGTCCAGCTAATCCACTGTGAGATATTACAATTGAAATATCATGGTTGCCATTTATATAGTCATGGTCTGTTGAAGAGAAAGAATGTCCCATTGAGTGATGTGAGTGAATAACACCTATTACAGCTAAGTTATTATATTCATCACATTCTATATCATCAACTTTCGCTGTTGATATACTTTGATCCGGTATAAAAATATCTTGGACTTCTCTTGTTTCCTTTTTACCAAGAAGATAAGCTAACCACTCTATGCTTGTGTACTCTTTCATTAGAGTATCAACTTTTCTCTTCGCAAGAGGATGAAACCATATATTTACCTTTTCAGGTGCTTTACTACAGGCTTCAACACAATCAATTTCTACTTCCCATGAATCATCTGCGGCAGCTGCGGCAGTTGCTTTGTTAATTATTTTTTGATTAACTGCTGCTTGACTTGTAGTTGTCTGTTTGTTTTTCTTTTTTTTGTTTTTTCTTTTTCCCATATCCTCATCCACCATTGTATAAGTATGTCTGCAATAACTACAGTAAAAAGTACTCTGATTTGGAATAGAGTTTTGAATCTTTTTTGCAGTCATTTTTTTGCAGAATTTACATTCTTGATTTAGTGGTGTCATGTAATTATCTCCTAAACCGATATAATTCAGACACCCTTGAAATAACTTCTTTATCAACATATTTCATTACCTTTCCTACAGCCAACGATGCTACAATAGTGGCCGGAACAACCCATGATGGAACAACCTGATATCCATCCTCTGCTTCACCCCATTCAGCTACCTTATTATGAATGGAGAAGTCTTCACCATCATAACCAGCTTTGAAGTACTTTGAACCAATTTTTTCGGCGATTGATTGGTTCTTAAGCTGTGCCTCGTATTTGTCCGTACAATCTATGACCCAGTCTGTCTTCTCTGCGGACAACTTGGAGTACTTATATGGAAATGCAAATACAGAACATTCTGGCCGTAGTGTACTTATCATGGCTCTTGTAATATCAGCCTTGTTTCTTCCAATGAACTTTGTCTGAAGGTCTATCCTATTGAAGTTATGCTCCTCAAAAGTATCTGGATCGAATAGATGAATCGGGTCTATACCCGACATAGCTGCAAATTTAGCTACCCAGTATCCTATTCCTCCGCAACCTACAATCGTAATCGACTGATTCTGATTTAAATCCAAAGTGCTCTGTCTTGTGTACAGATTCATTTCACTTTCCTTTCATTATAATGACCAGACTTCTCCATCCTCACTTCTTACTTGCTCCGATATACCACTTCTGCGAGTTGTTTGATTGAGTGCTCCCATCTTTTGTGATTTTTTATCTTCTATTAAATGCCTACCTAAAGTGCTTTTTCTTGGAAGACCTCTTGGATTTGGTTCGGCTATTGATCCAGTATTGATATTTTCAAGTACTGCTTCCGCTTCCCTTGCAATCCTGATAATATCAGTAGGATTTTTCCAAACTGTCGCTCTTTTCCATTTACCCCAACAATCAGGTCTGCTTTGATGATAGTGACTAAAGTAGTCAAGTCCTATTGGTTTTCTTGTTGATGCAGATGTTACTGTTTGTCCTGATGTTTCGATCATAAAAACAATATTCGAAATCATCTTCTTCGAAAACTTCGGATCAATTTGTTTATGATCTAAAGTCTTTGGCCAATAAACACCCTGAACCAACCATATCAAACGGTCTTTACCATCACCCTTTACAACAGAAAGTCCTTGTTGGGCATGACTATACAGAATATCTGGCATCGGAGCAGATCGTGCTAAAATTTGTTTTAGCTCCTTTTCCTTTCTTTGATATTCCATTCTCATAGAGTGGTGATATTCAGTTATCTCATTTATCTTATCATTAATCTTCGCCTTTATCATTCTTTGTTGCTCATTCAACTTTTGGCGAAATTCCTCTTTAACTTCAGCTACTTCTGGAATTGGTGTTTGACTAATGACATTCAACTTGAGTACTTTATCCCCAACTCTTATGGATAGTCCATCCGATTCGATCTTGTCTATGTCTACACCGTCAAGACAATCGAACATTATATTTTTATCGCGTTCCGCTCTAACCGCAATATCTTCCATTATATTACTCTCCTAAACAATAAATTAGGGGGCTTGCGCCCCCTGTGATTTAGCCAGAATTAACCAGCAACGTCATAGGGACGAAGTTCGATCATGGCGCCCTCGGTGATCTGAGCCGGTATCTCTGAAGGTTTAACTTCAGTTCCATTATAATAAACTCGAAACTTACCAAGTCCAGCATCTCGTGCCTTTGACTTGATTGATTCTACTGCGTTCGCTCCCGGTTGTACGGAAATGTTCGCACCATTTACTCTAATGTAGCTACCGGGTGAATCAGCGGTTCGTCTGATTTGTTCTTCCTCTACTCCGACATCTTGATCCCAGTATTGATCGTCATTCATTTTTCACATCCTCCTTTTGACTTATTTTACACCTATTATAACGGATTTGACTCCAAAAGTAAACCTATTTTATAGTTCCTTTGATAACAAGCAGTACTTTTCTGAGTTGTCCGTTAGCTTGGTATAGAGCATTCCTAATTCTTGCTCTTCTTTATATGTTAATTTTAATTTAAAGTCTTCTCTGTCTCCGATCACACTCATTAGATTTACCATGCTTTTGTAATCAAATGATAGAGTTAAATCTTCCTTCTCACAGTTATCCAGTTCGAACTTTAATCCATTTGAATATACATTTGTTTTGTCTGAAGTGTCAATATGCATAACATGATCTGTGACTTCAAAATAGACTTTACCGAACCTGGCTCCTATCTTCCTGATTTTCTTAAATATTTCTTTAAAGTTTTCATCCACATCCATATTGAAAAACCAATCAACATCTTCTTTTATGCTGTTTGTTCCCAATAGACTAACTACAAGTGGTGAGCAAAAACCTATATTACTTCTTTGTTGTCCATCTGTAAGAGTCATTCTGTTTTCATATACTCTTACATTTATCATTTCATTATCAAACAAATTAACAAATGGTATAACTCCTTGTGATGGGTCTGAAAAATTAAAATCTATTTCATCATTAACATCAATTACATCATTTTGTATATCAAGTATTGCGATAGTATTACCATCACTTGAAATCATATTTGTTTTAACTTCTCCACCACCGAATCTTAACTGCACAGTTTCTATGCTGAAATTTACCGTAGCTTTTCTTATAAGTTCTTTTAAATTCTCAACATTAATTCTCACTAATTTTCTCCCCAAAAGCTAAAACCATTTTTGCTTCCCTTTTCGATAGGAAAGTACCTTCCATAATTGACTCTAACTTCTTCTTTAATTTCTTATCTTCTGGTGTTTTCTTTACCCATTTTACAAAACGCCGTCCTTTTGGAATTTCACTCACATAATAATTATATATTATATCATCTGGCAGGGTAAATTGTAAACGAACTATTTTATCCACAATATTAATAAGATGTTTATCATGGCTTAACCACAATGATAGCATATAAGCTGACGCTGTTTTCTTATCATAAGGATATTTTGATGTTTTCATATAAATTTGATTTAAAAAATCAAATAGGTTTGGTCCAGTTTTAGCCTTTGCCATTACTCCATATATCCTTCTTCTTTCATCCAAACTATAATGGAATTAACTTCTTCTTCTGTTGGTGAAATATCGCCAGCAATTTCTTTTGCCTTTTCCATATCAACAATTTCAAATGGTCCTTCTGTAAAGATGCCCATTTCTGCCAAATCATTTAAAGTTATAATCACTGATAGTAAAACTCTTTCTTCTCTTGTCCAATCTTTTTTCTCTAAAATATCTTCAAACATATCATACCACCTTTTGGAATATCATTTGCACAAACATGTGCATAAAGTTTATTTCTTTAATTGGGTAAAAAGTATTTCTATTTAAGTGCTCACCTATTAAAAGTATAGCACCGCCTGGTTCCTTGAACTCACCAGCGTTTTCATATAAGAACTTATACAAATCTGGAAAGTCAATGTAGTTACTCTTTAACTCTTTCCTAACATTTTCAACATCTTGTTTGAGCATGAAGTCAAAAATTTTTTTCCAGACATCCTCAGAAACACTTAGTCTTGAACCAACTAGTACTTTATTTATAGTGTTTAACTGTAATACCTGAATTGTTTTTCTAATATCTGGGTAACATTTTTGTACTATTGCAATAACATCTTCGGCTTTATATTTTACTTTCTCCCTCTTCAAAATTTTAAGGCAGAGCTTTCCAATCTCTTTGGCCGGTGGGTTATCTATCTTTACTGTTTGACACCTCGACTTAATCTCGTCTATTATATTATGTTCGTAATTACAAAGAAGAACGAACCTTGTAATTTTCTGAACGTCTTCCATCAATTGTCGAAGCATCTTTTGAGCACCCTGCGGCCCAGAGGTTAGAGAGTCTGCCTCATTAAGTACTACTATTTTTAAATCTGACATTGACATAGAAGTGGCGAAAGGTCTTATTCTTTCCCTGACAGCATCAATTCCTGTTGCATCCGATGCGTTTATCCACATCTTATCAAAACCAGTGTGTCTAAGTAGTATATTTGTAAAAGTACCTTTACCTAGTCCAGCTGTTCCATATAAAAGCAAATTCGGTACTTCATCTAAAGCTTTCTTTAATGCTGGTTTTATATCATCGTTTAAAATCATTTCGTCTATTGTTGTTGGTTCATAGGCGAAAGTCCAAATTCTCCTGTCTATCATAATCCCCCTGTTTCCACAATTTCATCTGGTACCGGTTCATTCCCATATCCAGGAACCGGCGGTTTAAATCTTGTATCTTCTTGATCTTCTTGATCTTCTGCTTCTTTTTCTATATACGGTTCGCATCTATAATGCTGTGTATAAACACAGCCACAGGTACATCCCGCTGAATATGGATGCGGTTCGGCATGATCACAATCACATGTTACATCTGCATCGGTACAGTACATAAGTTTTACTTCTCCAGATAAGTCATTGACAACTGGAAAATTATATGCAACATCATCAAGTGAATCATCAAGTTCATCTTCATCTTCTGTATCCCAATAATCTTCTTCCTTTTCCGCTTTGGCTTCTTCTGCCAATTCCAGGTCTGTTTGGTATTCATTAACGAAGTCATTTATGTC
>Ga0255046_10000417_pt1 | contig 11457 bp, 8 predicted proteins | sample BC1_12_27_MG_FD_183632 | JGI IMG/M metagenome (GOLD analysis project Ga0255046, IMG submission 183632) | Seawater microbial communities from Strait of Georgia, British Columbia, Canada - BC1_12_27 | ecosystem: Environmental > Aquatic > Marine > Strait | place: Canada: British Columbia...
TATGGCTCCAGAATACGTGCATACTTTCTACGAAGGATGTGTAAATCACCGAATATGGCAGAAGTTTTTGGAAGAATCCAACCACATGAATGCTGAACATTATACGATTTTGCAAAGTATCGTCATGAATGTGCAGCCAGATGACAATATTGAACGTTTTCGCAAGATAATCAAGGATATTGATGAATTAAGAGACGGTTATGGAGTTCGTCAGTTACAAATTGTGTCGGAATTCTGCGATTCTCTAGATAATTAGGTTGTTTTGTATTGTTCATAATTAAATAAATTGATGAATGTTACGTATGTTTGGAACCGCGTGTTTCCTTTTCCCCGTACTTGTTTACCTCACGCGGAAGGAAACCCCCTCGACAACGTGTGTAAGTGGGTCGTACGAGCACACGGAGAAGGACGATTATGCAATAGCGCTACCTCAAATCTAATGCGTCGTATGAAGATTGATTATCGTCAAGAACATGAACATTGGTCGTTTATTTCGCAAAGTGCTGATTATGACGAATTTTTATTGAATTTGCCCGAATATACTGCTATTAGGGAGCGTTTTCCCTCTAGGGATAAACAACCTCTAGATCCCGCATGTTTTCCCCTATCTAATGAAAAGATGTATGGGAAGGGTATTAACTCTCGTGTGAGGGATTAAAGAACTCGTTTATAATAAAATTTATTCGTAAAACAAAAAGGGGTTCACTTCGATGTTTTTATCCATTGGGGTGTTTGAGGTCACGTGATATTCCATCGCCAGGTATTCCATTTGAGACATACTCGCATGGAGGTGTGCTTCAGATCTCTGTACTTCATCATACGTTGCATTAATACCGAAACGCGCACGTAGGTAGATGCCCATTACATTGCTGAAGTGCACCATGCTGATGAAGGTTCTGCACATCTTGCACGTGCGCTCGAAGTGTTCCATTGCCGTGAACGGTCTTCCAAGCTCACCCTCTTTACCGACATGCGCCATTTTCATAAGATGTTCTGAAAATTCGCCATCGCCATTAATCAAGTCCCTGTGTTCGGACTTGACCACCTTTCCCCACTTCAATGTCTTCATCACACATGCTTGAAGTCTCAGCATTGTTTTCATCTGCATCCCCGTTACAAGCGTGCGGATGTGGTTTGTGCGTGCCCTCTCGCGACGAATCTCGACTTCCTTCTCACATTTCTTACGCTCCTCATCATCCATAAGGGATTGGACATAGTTGTCAAACTCCTGGAAGGTATCCATGTCGAGGTCGTTCATGCTCATTATTTTGTTTTGTGAGCTCATTTCCTTCCTTATCAAGTTTTGGCGGTAACCAATCAAATTTGAATACCATTTGCGCGGGGGTCAATAGAATTTGAATTTTCATTTGCGCGGGAGCCAATCGAATTTAAATGTAAAAGCGCGGGAACCAATGGAAATCATTTATTCTCAGAGTGGTTTTTCGACTCTTTCGTTCACAATTATATTTACAACGTACTAGACAAGGCAATATGGCGAATGTACCTCGATGGACCAACTCTGAACTTTCCAGACTTGCACGCAAGAACTTCAACATTCATGCGGGTAATGTTCAGCTATCGGGATCTAATGCCTTGGATTTTATGCCGTTTGGGCTTGCGAATGTGGGTGGTGGTGTTGGATCTGCGGGAGGTGCTTTACCGGGTTCTGGTGCCGGTGCTGGTGCTGGTTCTTCTTCAGTACCTGGTGCTGTTCCTGCCGCTAACGATGATGATCTCGATTTCGATTTTGGAGAGGTTCGTCAGGGGGTTTCTAGAGGGGGTATTCTTAATGAGCTTAGACCGAATCGTAGGAGACGTGGGGGTGCTGCGGATATTGATGATTTTGCGGATATTTTCGGGGGCGACATTTCCGAAATTGATCGATTGGGGGTTGAAGAGCATAAGGGGGGTGAGGATGACTTTGATCTTGCTGCTTTTGCGGATGAAGTTGCTGGAGATTTGCCCGACTTTGATGGTGATGATTTCGAGGATGCTTTTGGGAGAAGTATCAATTACATGAATATATCCAGGTTTGGCGGTGAGGCGATTGGGATGCGGAGGTTGGCGTTGTGCGCTGCTCAGTTGAGGAGGATGCGGGGCGAGTTGTTGACGCATACAGCGTCGTATTCGGGGTACTATTTACACGCTGTGTTGTCGAAGGGGGGTGATAATAAGAAGTTTGGCGAAGGTGCTGCTGTTAATTTTGGTACCACATCGCCTGATGGGGAGAGTCAGAGGGTGCCCCATAATCAGAACGTGTGGCCTTTTGACATTCATAACCCTCTAATCGGAATAGCTTTACAGAATGAGCAAATAGTTGTGTCCAACCAGTATGCTTTTAACGTGGGCGAGGATGTGGATAGATTGATTGAGGCGCTGATCGAGAGTATGTATGAGAAGATGCCCCAGGGTACTGATTCGGGAAATGCTCAGGTGGATGTGCAGTGGAGATTCATGAATTTATTCTTGGTCAAGGTTGTTAGAGCGAATGCGGGTGGGGTTGGGCAGTACGATGTGGATGGAACCGGGGGTAGTGAAGTTGCCTTTTCGAAGAAGGCCGTATTTAATCCTAAACGTTCGCCAAGCAATAATTGTTTCTGGGAGTGTTTGTTCTTCTTCATGTTTTCAAAGTATGAGGTGAATCCGAATGTGGAGAGGCAGTGGTTTACTCCTTTCCTACACGAGTGTCTTGAATCCACAAGACGTTCTAAAACAGCTAGGAGGACGCGTATAGGTGCTTACGCAAAGCGACATGCGCAGGCTTTAAGGGAGCGCTATGATGAGTATACTGAACGTCAGCATGATTTCACAAAGGGTGTTGAGCTTAGGGAAATAGACCCCATCCTATATTATTATGGGTCTCAGGAGATGTGTCTAATAATGGATAAGGATGGTAATGCATTGTTGGGGGATATTGAGAATGCCGAGAAACGGAGGCTTGAAAATGATCAGTTTACGGGGATTTGGTTTGATGATCATATGCATTTGGTCATTTCGTATACGGGGTCCTTGATTGTTAAGATGTGTAGGAGGTGTAATGCGCGGTTTGCGAGTGAGAGGGGACTTGTCAAGCATTTAGAATCCAATCGGTGTATGACATGCGCTTGTCGCGCTAAGAATGAACCTTTTGAGGATGAGCTTTCGTGGAGGTTTCATATCGAGACGCGTGATACGAGCTGTCCCAAGTATCGACTTGAGTCGAGGGAGTCTAGCATGTCTGAGCTTGATGATAAGGGTGTTAGGCTACGTTTCCTTAATGATAAGCGTGAGAACTATTATGATCGTAAGAAGAAGGCTCAGGATGCGTTGGAGAAGAATCATGAGAATATGCGTAATTATCGCGAGGCCATTTATTTTGATCTGGAGTCTGTGGTTCCCATGAATCCTGCGGGTCTTGCGAATGCTGAGCATGCATATCAACAACCGTATGCGTGTGGGTGGATTCTACGTTCTGAGGCTCTGCGGGGTGGTGATGTGAATATATCTTATGGCGACGAGTGTATGAAGGAGTTTGTCGATTATTTGGACACCCTCTACATAGATATTAAGAAGAATGAAGAACAGGTGTGGCTTGATAGGGCTACTGCTGGCGTTCTGGATGCGCCGATTCCAAAGAAGAGTAAGGGCTTTTGCAACTATTCGCATCGAGTTCGCGCACACTGGAATCTATATATTAAGAGTGCGCAGACACCTGATTGTTTGGTGTGTGGGGAACTTTTAAGCGAGGAGCATGGGTATACCCATTCAGACGGTCATCATACCTTTTCAAATTGTGCGCTGGTCGGATATTCGAGGAATACCGCGGAAAAGAATCTGGACAAGAATTTTAATGATAATGCGCCTCGTATAGGTGTATGGGCGCATAACGGGGGTAAATACGATTGGGTATTCCTACATCGCTATTTAATGGAGGTTGGGAGGTTGGATGATCTACACATCGTGCGCAGTTCTAGTAAGTATTTTCAGATTTCATTTAAGGGGGTATTTGTGTTTAAGGATTCCATGAATTTTGTGATGGGATCGCTTGAAACGTTGGGCAAGAACTTTGGTGTTGAGACCTTGAAGGGTCTGTTCCCGTATCGTCTGCTCACCGATATGTCGCGAATCGATTCGGTTTTAGAGGGGGAGGATATTATTAGGGAGATGATTCCTCACGAGTATCTACAGATATCTGAGAAGTTGCCGGGTCCCATGGGTGTTAGCATAAAGCGTGATATGAATGAATCAGAGTATGTTGATTTCTTTGGTGAGCGCGGGTGGGTATATGATGTTAGGAGCGAGACCATCAAGTACCTTAAGGATGATGTGATGTGCTTGTCGGGGATTGTGGAGAAGTTCAGGCAGGGGTGGCTGGACATGCCGTTTGCGCCCGAGCTATTTCGATTCTGTACGATCGGTCAGATGTGTCATACGTACTTCCTTAAGAATTACCTTGAACCTCTCATGTATCCGTGCCTCGATGTGTGTGAGGACGCATACATTCGTAAAGCCTTATACGGGGGCAGAACCGAGGTGTTTCGACGACTTGCTCCTGAGGGGTCAAAGATACACTATGTTGATGTGAATTCGCTTTACCCCTATGTTATGGAGAGTCGGGATTTACCATGCGGAGATCCCATTTGGACGTTTCGGTGTGATGACCCGCAACTGTTTCAGTTTAGTAATTCTCTATACCCTGTTAGAACAAAGGTGGGTGATGAGGCGTGTTTCGACACCATCATGCATCAGCTCAACAGTGGTGAAAATGATGAGGAGTTATACGGATTCTTCGAGGTTGATGTTATGTGTTGTTTGGAGAGTCACTACCCCATATTGCCCGAAAGGCGATCTTCTGATGGTGGGAAGACGTTTAAGAATATGTTTACGAATATGGAGAAGAAGAAATCCGTCTATTACAGCGAAGAGCTGAAGAAAGCGATCTCCTTAGGGTGTAGGGTGACGAAAGTGTGGAGTTTTAGTCAGTGGCAGCGGGGTAGTGTGTATAAGTCTCTGATCACGGTCTTGAAGAAGCAAAAATTGTTGGGAGAAGGTAAAGACATCGATGGAAACCGAATCGACGGAGTCGAAAAAAACCCCTCCCTTAGAGCGGCGGCGAAGACTGCACAGAATTCGCTATTTGGTAAAACTATTCAATTTATTGACGAAAGTGTACGACTTGTACACACAAGGGAGGGCCTATTTAAATCGCTAGATAATCCGCTATCGAAAGTGACGATCAAGCCCGTATTTAGAAGCGATGTATCTGACGTGGTTGAAGTGACTACTAAGTATGAGATTCCCAATGTGCAGAAGCGATCCTGTGCTGCGATCGGTACTGCTATTCTTGCTGAGGCGAGACTCGTTCTATATGAGTTCTTCGAGCATGTGCAGAATGTGGGCGGGGAGATTCTCTACTGTGACACCGATAGCATTGTGTTTGCAGGGGATGTACCCCTTGGCGATGAGCATATGGATGATTGTGCTTATGGTAAGATGAAGGTGGAGATTGATCCTGATACTATATGTCCTGGCGGTTTTGTGGGCATGAGTCCCAAGTGCTACGCATTTAAGCTTGTTGATGGCGCTCCCTATGTAAGGTGTAAGGGTGTGAATCTGAGTCAGAATTTGGATACGGGCGCGTTGGAGAGTGACGGTATTGCGGGGTTGTTAATGGAGATGGAAGCTGAGGAGTGGATAAATAATCTAGCTCTACCCCTTAATGATGATGATGTGTCTACGCGGGGTATTAGCTTCGATAAGATGAAAGATCTAATTACGGGTAAGGTGGATGTTCTAGTCACGAATCAGATGCAGTTTCTGAAGACGACAAATCGAATGGTTAGTGCGTATGATAATGTAAAGGTATTGCGTTCGCGCTTTGATAAGCGTAAGTTGGGTGTTAATGGCATGACGTTTCCGTGGAATGATTTTAATAAGAATATGGATAGAATATTAGAAGATGAGGATGCTAGATCGCTTAGCGATTATTTAGATTTTGTATTACCTGAAGAGTTGACCGTATGTAGAGACGAGTATAAGGATAATGTGTTCTTTACGGCTATTTATGATTCTTGGAAAAGCTCTGACTCTCAGAGTGCTTTTTATTATGAAACGTATTTGGATGAACATTCCTAGAAAGTTCTCGTTATTAGTTTTGATGTGAACCAAAACAAAAACAATAAATCAATAAATAACCCAAACCGATCACTTTTCAATTTACCAACAATGAGCCCCCAACCTAATACTTCTACCATCAAGACCGTGAAGAGTTCCAACGCTCGGGATGAGGCCAGCGTCAAGCGTTTTAAGAAGTATAGCTCCGAAATGAATGCTCGCTGGTTTGATGCCAATAAGCCGAACGTGTCTAGGCTGGGGCTTAAGCTTATTAAGAGTGAAAAGATGCGCGTGTCTTACTTCCCTAATAATGCGGGGGTCATGAAGATGTTTCCCACCCCCTTTGGACTCAGGATGATGGGTGTTAAACTTATTTCAGGCGTTGATGAGAACAACAAGCTGTGCATTGCTCTGGAGCCGGCTCAGTATGAGTTCTACAAGACCATGCAGGACGAGTTGATGGGGGGTATCATTCCGAACATGAAGAGCATGTTCACAAAATACGCGGAATCCGAGCCTTGCGATACTGTGAGGGTCAGCGAACATAGCGAGAAACCGTATATCAAGACGAAGGTGCAGCTGAATGGTACCTCAAGGACAATTGGATCGGGTGTTGATGGTGAGAATGCGTTCAACCATGCTGAAGCCCTTCGCGTGCCTGGTACTACGGTGAATGTGAAGATTGGAATCAGCGGGGTGTACCTGACATCCTCGCGGTGTGGTCTTATTACAAGCATCTCCATGTATAATGTTGTTGACGTTCCTGATGAGGAAGCCATTGCTGAGGAGAAGGAGAGTATTCGTGAGGAGTTCGAGAGCTTTCGCGCTGAGGCGTTACGTAATTTTTAGAGTGTTTTATTAAAATCGATTGTATCAATAAAATGATTGAACCGTTTGAATATGAAAAGACACGCGTAGAAACATCTATCCCTGCGGGCAGGGTTAAAAACGATTCCCTTGATACGTCAGCACACGATAAACCGCTAGGAAAACTAAACCACTTTGATAAAACCCCGGAGGATGAGCATTTTTTGAGGGATCAACGACCCTTTACAAAGCATTTCCAAGAAGAGTTTGGTAGAGTCGACGAGAAAGAAAATAATAAAGCAGACTTCCAAACAGAAGTGTGGGGTGCTGAGGGTAGTATGAATGATCAGTATGATGTGACGCAGGCGTCAGCACGTCGGGAAAATGCATCGGTCTTAATTAGTAGGTATCTGGATTCTGCGGTGACATATGTTCCCGAAATGAAGAATACGGTTAAACCCATAGATATGTTGGGGATTAAAGAGCCCGTACTTCAGCCCGGTATATCGTTTGTGGACTCCAGGAAAAATATGGCTGTACATTTTTGAAACTTTTATTCGAGAGTTGTATTTCTAAGCACATTTAGCTCATCAATATTCTCAAGCCCATCCAAATCGCTGTTATGAACACTCCTAATATAAGTATAAACAACATTACGACCTTCATCTTCTTCACAACGAAAAATCATGGTTTTGTCGGGATTTGCTTCGTCGGGGATTGTGAATGCCCCCTCTCCATCCGTGACCTTGAAGTTTCCTTTATAACAAATGCATGTAAACGGTAGCGGGGTGTTATTGAATTTCGTTTCTTCAAATCCCTGCGGGTCCATTGTTTTAGAACGCTTGCGTGACGGTTCTTCCATGGTTTGTTTTATGAATGCTCAATACATATTAAATGGTTTTATTGTTTTTGACCTTGATGAAATTGTTTTTGTTCACAATTAACTTAATGAATGAAGAGGAAGAGCAATCTTTAGACGAGAGAGGTGAAATGTGTTTAGCGTGTGGGTGTGTGGATTTCTTTTACGACGTGTGCACATGGGAAGCCACGTGTCGAAATTGCGGTATCGTAACATCTTACGAGATATGCACCCACATTGACTACTTTCGGCCAAAGACGTACTTTAAACATAACTATTTCACAAACACGATTTTGAAGAATGCAATGGAGAGGGGCTTTAAGATATCAAGATTTGACATGGTAGAAATGGAGCGTCGATATAAGTTGTGTGTGAACAAATTCAACGCTACAAAAAGCATACATAAAAGAAAGTACTTCATTAATAGTAATTTTGTTTTGGGTAAAATTTCCGAGAGCTTAGGCAAGGATGTGACGATGTACATAAAGTTGCCGAAAAATACGACACTAAAACGTTTGGAAGAGGATTGGGTTCATATAAACCCATTTTGATTATTTTTTATATTACAGTAATAAACAATGGATCCCGTTATTAACTCCCTCGTTCAGAGTCCTCTTGTGAGGTCAATGTCTACTGTGCCGTCAAAGGCTAGTAGTTTTGTGCATGGTGTGCGCGACAATGTGCCGCCCTTTTCTTTCCAGAAGGTTGTGGTCCAGGCGTGGAACAACCCTTCGCAAACTTCCCAAGACCAATCCCATAAGTTTCGAGTCCCCCAATTTGGAACTCTAAACCGTGCATACTTGAGGATTAAAACCGTAAACCAGGTTCCTACAGACACATCTACAACAATCCCCGAGAGTGACTATGACACGTTACATGTAAAGGGTTCTGCAGATGCTGCTGTAAGCACCAACTATGACACGTTCAAGGGGAAGTTTAGGATTCCCTGGATGCATAAATCGCAATATGGTCAACAAGGTATTAATAAGGGTGTCCCGTTTGGCTCAGGCGGTACTGCAAACATTGATCAACAATCTGTAATGGATCCTGAGCTTGGTGCTGTGTACCCTGCTAATGAGATTCTCGAAATGTCAACGGGCATACAGCTCAGCGATCCGCTAGCGCGGCTTGGAAACTCCTCAAATGCGTGGAATGTTGTAAATGTTCTGGATGAGATTCGCCTTACGACGAATGGGAAGTTAATTGAAACGCTTTACGGCGAAACCATCCCTGCCGAAGTTGTTAAAATGCCTCAACAGTTGAGGGATTTTTACATTAAGGGTATGACAGGGTGGGCTTGTGGAGATAGATTTGGAGTTGCTGTTGAACCCACGTATGAAGCCCCTTGGGACCCTAGCGCTTGCAGACGCGATGGGTACGGTAGATATCAGACAAGCCAGCAAACCAAGGGCGGATTTTCAGCGGGCTTTCCCACAACCGTCGGACTCCACAATCAACATGCTAACTTTATTGTACCTGTAACGCTATCCTCCCTGAAGTCTCTTCCTAAGAATTACCAGACACGGTTTGTTGAAGATTTGGAGATTGAGGTTAAAATGAAAGAGCTTGCCAGGGGATTTAACGAATTTGCTAGTGGTGTGGATTTGACAAGACATCACGAAGTTGAGCTTGTGCTAATCTACCATAACTGGCACGACAATATTGAGAATACGATCCGAAACAGCAACTACAAGCGGGGTGTTCCTGCCAGTGTGTATTCAACTAACTGGGTTCGCGCTGCAACAACTGCTAAGGTTGTAAGCGATTCGCTTCCCCTCGCCATTCCTCTAACGTCTAGAAACCTTATCACCGAGCTTGTTATTGTCGCTCGTGCTTTGAAAACGGGTGTGGCGTTTGCAGACGTTGCAGCCTTAGCATCGCGTAAAAGCGATTACACAATTTTTCCTACTAAAGAGTTTACATATAACGTTGAACTTACGGGGTCTGGTAAAACCATTTGGAGTTCTACTAATAAGGAGTTGCACGGTCCTGACACGGCTGATTATGACCTTGTGGAAAGAAAGCTTGTGGGTGGTGATGGTGGATATGGCGGTTCAGCCGCAGGCACGATTGTTGATTGGGGTGAAAACCGGGGTGTCAGCGGGGTAAGGTATCGAACCGCTCCCACAGGTGCGTATACAGCAGCGCGGCTTCATGCTTTTGAGAGCGATCCTGACGGACATACCCATGGTGGTGTTGATTATAGTTATGGTGATAATATGGCGATTATGCGCTTCGGTTTCCAGACCAATGACGAGTTCTATTCTGGAGGTGTTGCCCTTCAGACCATTTCCAATCCCACCATTAAAATCACCCCGCCGGCATCGTTTACAGATGATGGGTGGGTAGGTATGGGTGTTGAGTTTGATGTGTATGTTAAGCACTCTAATCTGGTTAGGATTGATAGCGATACGGGGGCCGTCACCCGCACCCTTGATGTTTAATTTTTGTTGTGAAAGAATAAAAAGAGTATGGATACGTCCATTCAAACGCTTACCCAAAGTGCTATTGTTCAATCGCTTGGCGAACACCAGGAACACTCTGTAAAGCGCTTCACTCACGACATTCACGATAATGCCCCTTACCGCTCATTCACACGATCTACGGACCGCCCTTATATCGGAAATGATAGCCCTGATTCAACACTTCGTTTCCGTGTTGAGAGAAAGGGGTACCTAAACAAAATGTACCTCGGTGTAAGTATAGACGCATCGAGATCTTCGGATAAAGATCAGGCATTTGGAAAAGAACCCGGTCCCGAATTCTTTGCAAGCTTCTTTACATCGGCATCCATTTACATTGGTGGTAAATGTATTGAGACTCTCTATCCCGAGAGCATTCTATTCAAAGCATTTCAGCTACGTAACCCTGTCGCCGACACGGTTATGAGGGGTTTAAGAGGTTTTGAAAGTGCGACGACTCATGACAATTTAGATACAAATGATTTAAACTTTAATATTACCCCCTTTAGCGGTAGTAGTTACAGATTTCAAATCCCCCTCGACTTTTCCGTCATGCAGTTTTATAAAGACTCGCTCGACACCAATTTCGTCGCACCTATCGAAATTGAAATTAAAAAGCGTAGGATGGCTGTTAGGCAAAATGGTGCTGCTAATGTTACGAAGTGTGAATTGATATGTGGATATCACAATGTCCATCACCACTTAAGGAACCAGATTCGTAATACGAATTTCAGCAAGGATACAACCACACTATTGACTACTGCGAACTATTTGCTTGTCGATTCTGGGGTTCAGGAACAAGTTGCTGAGGTTGGTGAACAGCTGAACCCTTACGTTCCGGGGTACTCTGCTTTTGGGAGAAGTACATTTAAACTAGACCATTTGGATTTATTTGCGAGCGACATTCTGATCACATTCAGAAAACCGAATCCCACAGTATTGGATGCATATTGGGGCGATATTGTACCATCACCCTCTAAAGTTGGATTTATGAAGTTTATACTTGTTGCGAATAATCGGGTTATATTTGAGAAGTTTCACTATGAGATGTTGAGACAACATATGAATAGGTCAAATCTGTACATTGGCGATCATTGTGTGGAGAGTCAGTCTACAAAATATATTGGCGATCGGGACCTTACGGGTAACCCTCACGATATGGGTGATACGATTGACCTGGACATTACGCAACAGAATGATGCAGCGCACTCATCAAGAACAAGCCCTACCATGTAC
>Ga0255046_10000418_pt1 | contig 11448 bp, 11 predicted proteins | sample BC1_12_27_MG_FD_183632 | JGI IMG/M metagenome (GOLD analysis project Ga0255046, IMG submission 183632) | Seawater microbial communities from Strait of Georgia, British Columbia, Canada - BC1_12_27 | ecosystem: Environmental > Aquatic > Marine > Strait | place: Canada: British Columbia...
CCCATCCCGGCATCAGGGTACAACCCTCAGGGGTGGCTGACGATGAATGAGGTAACGTTCAATGGCAAATCTCGACCAACCTACGGGGTTCACCCCGGTACGCCATTTTGCTGGCGGGACTATTCGTTACGACGATAGTTTCACCATTGCAAGTGCGTACGACACCAGTATTTTTACTGGTGACTTGGTGTCGATGGCCGCAACACGGGCAGGCAGAGACATAGCTCTCACAGCTGACGGAGGCGCTGAGATCATTGGTGTCTTTGCCGGATGTCATTACACCGCTGCAAATGGCGATGTAGTGTGGTCACCGTATTGGGCTGCTGACACCGCAACCGCTGGATCAGTTGACGCGGTAGCACACGTCTTCACTGATCCAAACATCGTGTACGAAGTACAGTCTGATGGAATTCTGGCTGCAACGTCCGTAGGACTGTTTGCAGACATGGTTTCCACTCACGCTGGCAGCGCAGTAACTGGGCGCTCTGGTGAGGAAATTCAGGCTTCTTCGATCGGTGTCACAATTCTGCAAGTCAAGGTTATCGGCTCCGCGCCGCAAGCTGACGGTATTAGCGCAAGTGATCTGGCAACAGCCAACTCACGCTGGTTCGTTCAGATTGCTGAAGGCGAGTACGTCGGCACCTTGAGAACAGTTTCTTAAACGGGAGTTAAGTAATGGCTATTATGAATCGCGCCCGTTTCCGCAAACAATTGCAGGAAGGGCTGAACACGGTCTTCGGTTTGGAGTATCGTCGCTACGAGCAAGAATGGCGACCGATCTTCAATGTGGAGAGTAGTCAGAAAGCATACGAGGAAGACGTATTGCTCGCTGGTCTGGCAGGTGCCCCGGTGAAAGCCGAAGGTGCTCCTGTGCATTACGACCAAGGCGGCGAAGCGTTCGTTTCTCGGTACGTCCACGAGACGATTGCTCTGGCATTTTCACTCACTGAAGAAGCTGAGGAAGACAACCTCTACGGCAGCATTGGCAGCAAGTACTCGAAGGCGCTTGCACGCTCGATGCAACACACTAAAGAAGTGAAAGGCGCGGCCATTCTGAACAATGGCTTCGACTCTGGCTTCCCCGGTGGTGATGCTGTGGAGCTGTTTTCGACCGCACATCCGCTGTATGGCGGTGGGACACAAGCGAATACGTTTGGAACACAAGCTGATCTGTCAGAGACTTCCCTTGAGGAAGCCTGCATCGCGATCAGTAAGTTCGTAGACGAGCGCTCAATCCCGATCGCTGTACGTGTGCAGAAGATGATCATTCCTACGGACCTTGAGTTCGTGGCTGAGCGTCTGCTCATGTCTCCGTACCGTCCGGGTTCGGCTGACAATGACATCAATGCCATCAAGAAGATGGGCAAGGTGCCCGGTGGAGCTTACAAGAACCACCGTCTGACGGACCCGAGTGCGTGGTTCCTCATCACCGATTGCTCAGATGGCCTGAAGCACATGGTCAGGAAGAACATCCAACGTGGTCTCGAAGGTGACTTTGAGACAGGCAACATGCGCTACAAGGCGCGTGAACGCTATTCGTTCGGTTGGTCTGACTACCGTGGCGCTTTCGGCAGCTCTGGCAGCGCATAAGCGGCAACCTGAGTGGGGGTCTTCGGACCCCCTCTCACCCCTGACGACTCGTAAGAGACTGGAGACAGACAGATGGGTAAGAGAAGCACAACGGCTGGGTACTGGCGTGCCCATGGCGATAGCAAACGAGTAGCGACAGCTGCGGTAATGCCGGTAGTACTGGCAATTACTGGTGTTGACGCAACACTCGCAGCAGCAGGAATTCTGACTGGCAAGTTCATGCCGATCGGGGCTGTTCCACTGAAAGTGGATGTAGTAGGTGGTGGCACTGGCGGCACAACGCCTTTGCTCGATGTCGGCCTTGAGCTTGACACGCCGGTTGACGATGGACTCGTCAATGGTGTGGCTGCTGATGGCAACTCAAGCACGGTGCTTGGTGCAACTGAAGCTGGTGCAAACCTTGGCGCTGCCATGACGGAAGCTGCTGAGGTGACTGTGAGCGACGGTGGCGGCACGAATGCTACTGGCGGCACAATTGACATCTACGTTCACTACACGTTTGTTGATGATGGCGTAGTCAACGACTAAGGGGGGTGACCTATGGGACACGCCCGTAAACGACCTTACACCGGGGTCACTCCTGCTGGCGTAGGTATCAGCTATGTGATTGTTGAGACTTGTCTTGATGATTTCAGGGTACATGTGGTTGCGAACGGAACGATCACATTCACGGTTGACTCGACCTCGCAAAACATCACGTACGACGCGACAGCAATCGCTGCTGTGAACGTCGGCGGTGGCATGGCAGGCAATCCCGATGACAGGTATATCGTGCCAACGGCTGCTGACTGGGACAACGAAATTGCAAGTGGAAGCATAGACGCTTCTGTTGCGGTTTCCGGCAAACCTGTTTTCGCGTTTCGGATCAACCAAACAGCTGGCACTGGCTCGGTAAGCTACACAATTCAGCAAGGATAACCTCATGGCGACATCAGGGAATTACATCTTTAATCCCGATCTTGCCGAGATGGTTGATGAAGCGCTGGAGCGAGCGCGGATAGACCCTGCCAAGATTACGTCGAGGCATGTACTGTCCGCACGACGCTCCATGCGTTTTATGCTGGCTGACTGGGCGACGAAGGAGTATCACAACTTCCGCATTCAGCGGCAGTCGTACACGCTTGTGCAGAGCCAGTCGGAGTACGTCGCAGGCGTTGACTTCGACCTTGGTCTCACTGGCATTGCCATGCTCGACATCATCAACGTGGTGCTGCGCCGTGACGGTGTGGACACGCCGGTCGAGTTTATGCCTCGCAGTGAGGCGATCAACATCCCTGAGAAGGCGACCGAGGGCAGAGCTGATCGCGTGTTCGTGGACAAGCAGCGCGACGGCATCACCATGACCTTCTGGCCGGTCCCAGAGAATGACACCGACGAAATTCATTTCGATGCGGTGATGAAGTTCCAAGACTCCGACACTGCGGCTGACAATGCCGACATCCCTTGGTACATGTACGACGCATTCGCCTATGGTCTGGCCTTCAGGCTGGCCGAGAAGTTCTCGCCACCTGAGCTTGAGCAGTCCCTGTACGCAAAGGCAGAGAATGCCTTCAAGACAGGATCGAACGCTTCACGCGAGCGTGGCGATGTTCGCATCGTTCCGGGCAGCGGCAGCAGGCGGCGCAGAGGGAGGTCTGGCGGTTACCGATGAGTAAGCAATATGCACGTGGCAGGAATGCAGTAGCAGAGTGCCAGCGGTCAGGGCAGAAGATGCTCTACCGTGATTTGGTCGAGGACGGTCACGTTCCCGGCCTGCTTGTGCATCCTAACTGGTGGGAACCGAAGCACCCGCAGGAGATTCCTGTCACGGTGACGGACCCGATCGCGCTGTATAGACCTGCACCTGAGATTTCCATTGAGGAAGACTACGGTGACCCAGACGGCAATACCTTCCCACCAGAGCCAAACACACTGTTCCCGGCCACAGGCACGCTTGCAGAGGCGCTGGTTGGCGGTGAGCAGCATATCGTGGTGGACAATGCGGTCACCTTCTATTTTGGCGACCCCGTGTACATCGAGCTGGACGGTGGTGGCTGGTTCATGTCGGAAATCAGGACTGAGGCTGACGTGGCATCTTTCACGGTGCCGTACAACGTGGCGTTCTCGGGTACGGCTGCGGCAGGCAATGAGTTCTACATCAGGTACAGATACAACCTCGCCTTTGGCAGCGAGTTCAGTGAGGAATTTGACTAATGGTAGACACCGTAAGAACAGAGGCTGAACTGCAAACTATCTTTGCTGATGGTCAGGCCGAGGGTGCGATTACTCCACAGGATGTACGGGACTTCGTAGTGAGTTCACCGTACCTTGCGAATCAGGGTTGGGAGTTCATCTTGGATGGCACCTACACGGCTGGTGCGCCGCGCACGATCCTGTCTGGCGTACGTACGCAGGTGACCATTGATGGTGCTTCTGAGAACATCAGGCACCCGGCCAGCGCTTCGTTTTGGAACACCGGCACCAACAAGGTCGAGCCGAGTGGTCTGAATGACTTCGGTATGTGTCGATTGGCTTTCGTTGGACAGTCCACGGTGGCTCAGACGAACCGCTTTGAGATCGAGCTGGACACGGTTACTGGCAGTTTCCCGATCATCTACCAGCAGACCGGCATATTCGCCAAGGGCGCTGGCGCTCCGCAGAGCTTTAATTTCATTGTACCGCTGTTCGCGGGTTCTGACTTTGTGACCAATGGCGGCATCTTCTACATCACACCAGAAGATGATGCCACCTTCTGGACGTTCGCGATCACGTCCGTGAAGATATACGGGGCGGCTCCATGAGCAACAAGACATACACAGAGCTGGTCCAGAATCTTCAAGACTGGATGGAAGATGACGACACCGAGTTCGTCGGGGCAATTGATGACCTGATCAACTTGGGTGAGATGCGACTGTGGCGTGATCTCGATCTGTCGATTTTTACCAGCGAAGGCACAACGACAACTGCGGCTGGTACGGATACCGCAGTCAAGCCAGTCACCGATCTTGAGTTGGTGACATGGCAGTCCATCTATTACGACAGCGCAGGCGAGAGAACTTATCTCGAACTGCGTTCAACCGATTTTGTCAGGGATCATCAGGTGGTAGGGGCAACGGCCCAACCTACATACTATGCTGAACAGACTGAGACTGATTGGCTCCTGTCTCCGATCCCTGACAATACCTACACCCTGAATGCTCGTGGGGTGACTCGTCCAGCGCGATTGTCGGTAGGCAACGCGACCACTTGGCTTTCACTGCATCAGGACGACCTGCTTTTCAAGGCGTGCCTTGCTGAATCAGAGAGGTTCCTGAAGAGTGATGATCGCGTAGAGCTGTGGAAGACGGAGTACACAGAAGCCCTGCCTTTGGCGAAGCGCGAAACTTACGAGTTGCTTAATCAACGCTACAACCTGACACCGCTGGAGGTGCCAGCAGTACCGACAAATCAGAGGTAAGACATGTCAACCACCAGTTCACTTCTAAAGCTGACCTTACAGGACTTGGATGAAAATCCAGACACATGGGGAAGCGTACTTAATGTCAGTGCCCTTGAGCTTCTGGAGGACGGCATAGCTGGCTCTGCTTCTGTAGACATAACTGCCGCACAGGACTACACGCTGGATGACACCGCTGGTGGGCCAACTGCCGCGAACGGCGCTCGCTACATGATCATTGATCTGAACGGCTCGCCCGGTGGCGCTCGTAATGTCATCGTGCCGACTCGCAGCAAGGTATACCTAATCGCGAATACGTCTGATGGTGACGTTACCGTGAAGACCAGCGCAGGCACAGGCCCGGTAATCATTGCTGGCGAGGGTCAGTGGGTGTTTTGTGATGGCACTAACGTGCAGGCAGCATCAGCAGCAACGGCTGTGGCAGCGAATACAGCAACGCTGGCAGCGAACTCCACGTTATTGAATGGTATTGCAGATACCGCATTCGCGCAGAAAGCTGTTGCACAGACCTTCACCAAGGGTCAGGTATCACAGCGAGTAACAAAAACAATCGATGCAAGCAATATCAATATCAACTGCGCAGATAGCAACGCCTTCTATCACCTGACGACAGCAGCATTTACCCTGACCGCGCCAACCAATGCAACCACCGGACAGCAATTCAGCTTGATTGTTGAACAGGGAGCCGGGGCACCTCACTCCATTACGTTCGCATCAAGTACGTTTATCGCTGCTGGCGGCGCACCTGTGCTATCAACTACGCTTGGTGATATTGATTACCTTGGCTTTGAGTACGTCACTGGCCTTTCCGACATTGGAGGCAATCGGTGGGTTGTCAGTATAATTAAGGGGCTGGGGTCTATTTGATGTGGCGCTCACCTCTTTCTATTTTTGGTGGCAGTGGGGCAGCAACCGTTACCTTTACGGAAGATGCTTACGTTGGTGATCTCTACACCTATCTAGGCTCTCCATCATCGCCGGTTGAGGTAACCATCACCGCAAATGATGCCGATGTTGCCTACATTGCCATCAGCAACGCATTCGCTGGTGGTTCCACCTTTCAGTTTACTGCGATCAACAATGGGCGCTTTATCGGTGTTGGTGGCGCTGGTGGTGTTGGTGGTAATGATTATGGTGCAACAGGCTCGAAAGGCTTCTTTGGAAGTTCTGGTGGGCCTGCCATTGAATCAGCTAACTTCAACATCAACATCGACATTGATGATGGGTTTCTGTTTGGCGGCGGCGGCGGCGGTGGCGGTGGTAGCTTTAATGATCTTGGCGCTTCAGGAACTCCGGGCGGTGGCGGTGGCGGTGGTATCGGGTGGGGTAATGCTGCTGGTGGCGCAGCTGGCTCTCCTACAGGTTCCCCGGTAGCAACAGCTGGCACGGCAGGCGGTCAGACCGCAGCAGGTACAGGTGGTGCGGGTGGTACATCTGGAACAAACGATGGTGGTGATGGAGGCGGCTGGGGTCTGGCTGGTGTGAACGGTCAGTTTGCCAATCCGCAGCAAACGGTTTTTGGCAATACTCAAGGGGCCGGTGGCGCTGGTGGAGATAGTGGGCCTGCTTTTTATCCGACCGCAGGAGCGGTCGCGACATTCAACGGTTCGAGCAGCGAAGCAACCCTGCGCACTGAGAATCGAATCAAGGGCGAGACAGACGGCAGAATTATCATTCCTGACCGTACTGTTTGGGGCTTCCACTTAGGTGTTGGACATCCGTCCTATTCCTACGGTTGGGATTTTAACATTACGGCAGATGGCATTCTCACCAAGATACACCCATCTGGCGACACTCATTACACTGATTCGTGGTATGTCGGTAACGACATAACGGCAAGCGAGTACGAGGTCAGGGTCGTTGCGGATACTGAGGGTGGAACTTGGGACACCAACCCCGGAGCTGCTGGCACTTGGTTTCCATTGAGCGTAGGAAGACTGTGGTATCTAACCACAGCCGCATCCCCGGCATTCGCTAGCTCCATTTTTGAGATAAGGCGAACAGACGAAACGCTGGCAGCAGCGTCTGGGCATCTTACTGCACAGGTTGAGTACGAGCCGTAATGACACAGAAGCAGATATTCGATTTGCCAATTGGTCCGGGGCAGTACACCGAGCAGTCTGAGCGTGGCGCTGTCGGTCGCTGGTACTCGATGGACAAGGTGCGCTTTCGCAAGGGGCTGGCTGAGAAAATCGGTGGCTGGGTGCGACTTGAGCCACAGTTCATAGGCGCTTGTCGTAAGCTCCGAGACTGGTCATCGCTTGATGCTAAGCAGTGGACCGCTATAGCAACCGATACGAAGCTCTACTTGTGGCAGGACGGAATCCTCTTTGACATCACGCCGCTGAGAGATTCTGGGACGCTGACAAACCCATTCACGGTTAGCAATGGCTCACCCATTGTTGCTGTTGGTCACATCGGTCACAATTGTCAGGTAGGTGACTATGTGCGGTTCTCTGGTTCTACGGCGGTAGGTGGCATTACAGTTGATGGTGAGTATCAGGTCACCGGGGTCACAGACTCAGACGAGTATCTGATTGTTGACGATGAGTCCGCCTCAGCCGATGTAACAGCCGGTGGGTCAGTCAACTACGAATACGATATTTCAGCTGGCGCAGCGAGTGCAACAACCGCTACCGGCTATGGCACAGGTCCATACGGTCGAGAGGGATATGGTAACGCTCGTACCGGCTCAACCTTGGTTCTTGGCATTCGTACATGGTCACTAGACAACTGGGGCGAAGACCTGTTGGCTTCTCCACGCGGAGGCGCTATCTATTGGTGGGACCGCTCCAAGGGCACGGGTACGCGAGCGGTTGCATTTGGTGGTGATGCTCCGATCAGCAACGAGGCAATGATCGTCTCGCAGCGTGACCGGCACGTGATTGCTCTGGGTGCGTTTGACTATTTCAATGATGCGTTTGACCCGATGCTGATTCGCTGGTGTTCAACTGAAGACCTGAATGACTGGGTGCCCACCAGCACTAACACGTCGGGTGATCTAAGGCTGTACTCAGGCTCGAAGATTATTACAGGAGTCCGCTCACGCCTTGAGACGGTTGTTTTCACCGATGTCAGCGTTCACACGCTGCCTTTCTTTGGTGGTTTTGATGTTTTCGGCCTAAACACCATTGGTGAGAATGTTTCAATACTTGGTCCGAATGCAGCCGTTCCGATTGATTCTCGCGTCATCTTCATGGCTGAGTCCGACTTCTATATCTATGACGGCATCGTCAAGGTGTTGAACTGTGACGTGCGCAACTTTGTTTACGACAACCTGAATGTATCGCAGCGGGACAAGATTTATGGTGGCCTCAATCGTGAGTTCAATGAGGTCTGGTGGTTCTATCCGTCCTACGATCCGCAGTCATGGGTGCAGCAAGACTTTACGCTGGGCATTCCGCCGGGCTACTCGATTGCAAACTCAAGCGAACTACCGGTTACCCTATACGGCGATGTTATCTTTCAGGGCGACTTCGAGGGAGCGAATGGCGCGACCACATACACCGAGGAATCTCAATACACGGAGAGCGCTACGTTCAACGGTGGCACTGAGATAAGCACGACCAGTCCATTGTTCGATTCATCGTCGCTTGCTGGTGATGGAATCGCTGGTTCGTACGTCTCATTCCCTATTAACGCACCAGCTCTGGCTGCATGGGAGGGTGCTGGCAAGTACATGACTGCCGAGCTTTCGTTCCGCGTTGACACGCTTCCAGCGTCAAACGGTGATGAGCGTGTGATGATCTTGGTCGGTGACCCTGATGTCCAGTTGTTGAAAATTAGTCTTGACCAGTCAGGCGGCACTCTTTACATGAGGGTTGGTTTTGCAAATTCTGGTGGTCTCACCTATGTAGGGGCCGGTATTACTACTGGTGTTGACTACTTTGTCGCGGTCGAGGCTGATAATACGGGTGGACCCGGAAGCTGTGTTGAACGAGTCTGGTGGGGTACTGTATCCGGTGGCACGGCAGCCATAAAAGACGTTAATGGTGGTCTGACAGCAAAAACTGCTTCGACTCTTGGCACTCAAACGATACACGTAGGGGGCTATGCTACTGGAGAAGAATTTGATGGCGCTATTGATCATGCGAGGATCACGGTGTCAGACACGTCACGCTATGGCACGTCCGGCACTATCGCTATTCCAGACCCGTATCCGATCTCAGTTGGTGGTGGAAGCGGCGACATTGGATACACGTACAACTTCAACTCAGGTGGCTATACCGAGGTCGTCGCGGTTGCCGACAACAATTATGAGCATGATTTCTTCCTGACTAACGATGAGCCAATCCTCACGCCACCAGAGAGCGAGTACGCGGTCGAGCTTGACGTGAACCCTAGCATCGGGGCCGGGAGTGGCTCTGCCGGTCTATGCTTCCTTAGAACCGATTTGGTGGGCACTGGTGACACTGATGCTGATGATTGTCAGCAGTGGATGCTTGCGCTCGACTATGAGAACGATGCGGTACTGATCACGAAGAAGGAAGGGGCTACCCCGGTATCTCCTGATAATCATGGCGGGACAGTGGATTTCACTGCTCTTACCGGCTCAGCGATGGCTCTGGATACCAAGTACATCTTAACTGTGCAGTTCGATACGCCGCAGCTCACTGGCTGGGTAGACGGAGTTCAAGCGTTTCAGTTCAATATGTCGGCAGCTGAGCTGTTGCTGTTCACTGGTGGCACCATGGGGCTGCACCAATCACCGGGTGTTACTGCTGACCTGTATCGTTTTTACAATCTCGCCTCTGGGCCTGTCGGCACGATTACTGCTGCTGACTTTGACATCAGCCCGATTGAGGCCAACCGTTATGTGGCGTTTAATTATGAAGAAGGGTCATGGGCAACCGGGAAGATGGCAAGAACGGCTTGGGCAGACAGAAGTCCCCTGTTGGAAAAGGCGTATGCAGCAGGCACAGACGGATACCTGTATCAGCATGAAACAGGTACAGACGATAACGGCGCAGCAATGGAAAGCTACGCCCAGTCGTTTGACATGGAGGTCCCGCAGGCCGGTGAAGAGCTAATGCACGTTGATCAGCTAATCCCAGATTTCGTCACGTTAGAGGGGTCGGTTGATGTAAACCTGTCCGGCAAGAAGTACCCGCAGGCGGTGGTGAGACAAGAGAAGGGTCCATACACAATAGATGGCACGACCCGGAAAATAAGTACGCGCATCAGGGCGCGGCAGGTGGCATTGAAAATATCATCATCCAATACTGGCGATAAGTGGCGCATGGGTACTTGGAGGGGAAGAGCTGGACCGCACGGTAAGCGTGGATGAGTCGGCAGCGAGTAGCATTTCCGTCCTTTCGTACAGAGGAACAGATCAAGTCGTATGATATGCGGCAGTTGGTTTCTGCGCTTGAGTATCGCTTTCAGTCACTCGAAGACAACAATGAGTCCATCTACCCGGAGGTAGGTGGCGGTGAACTCGACAACATTTATGCGCCACTAACTCACACACACGTTAGTGCTGACATCACTGACCTTGCTGTACCGACGAGCATCTTCGACCTTGATGATGTTGATGGATCACCAACAGTTGGTGAGATTCTCGCTTGGAATGGCGCTCAATTTGTTCCCGGCCCAGCCGGTGGAACCCTCGCGCTCAATGACCTTACCAACGTCTATGTGCCAGCCCCCTCTGATGGTCAGTCGCTTGTATATGTATCTGGCTCAGGACGATGGGAAGCTGGTGATGTGGCTGGCGGCGGCGGTGTTACTACGCTGGCTGATCTTACCGACACGGAGGTTTCTGGTCAGGCGCAGTACGACATGCTGTTCAACACCGATGGTACAGAGTGGGGTAACACAGCAGGTGCGATGACGTGGACTCCGGGGGCTGGGCTTGATGTTACTGGCGACATTACTGTTTCGGGCGGTGCCGTTAATATCTACGATAGCACTGGTGCTGACTACGCCACGCTCAGTCACGATGGCACTGACTTCAATACTACTTTTATCAACACAACTGATTGGAACGTAAATGATCTGACAAGGATGTGGTTGCATGATGGTGCCATCCTTAGAATTAGCGACCCCACTGACCTCGATTGGGCAGAGTTCAATCACGACGGCACCGATTTCAATACTACCTTTACCAACACAACTGATTGGAATATCTCTGGCATCTCTGATGTATATATTGCAAACGACCTTGCGAACTCTCCGACTAAGCTCTTTGTCGGCCCCACCACCCTGCAAGGGGATAGTAATGATGGGCACTTTGTAATAACAGGTGAACACGGTGGTGTTCTTTATGGCTTCAAGATTACTCAAACGTCAGGTACGACGAGCATCACTGGCACAACAGATGGGCCTGCGACAGCAGCATCTACCACGCTGGCGTATCAGGGTGGGATGAATGTTTTCTATCAGGGCGGATCAGATGTCTGTATTCAGGATGGTGGGACACT
>Ga0255046_10000419_pt1 | contig 11440 bp, 6 predicted proteins | sample BC1_12_27_MG_FD_183632 | JGI IMG/M metagenome (GOLD analysis project Ga0255046, IMG submission 183632) | Seawater microbial communities from Strait of Georgia, British Columbia, Canada - BC1_12_27 | ecosystem: Environmental > Aquatic > Marine > Strait | place: Canada: British Columbia...
AAAAACGCGCCGAATTCGAGGAATCGAGAAAGCAGCAGGATGCGTTCTCGGCGAACAACTATCCGGAGGGTGCCCAGCTTTGCGCCAAGTGCAATACGGTTGCCCGCATCATGATGGATGGGTGTATGACCTGTCTTTCCTGCGGCGATTCCAAGTGCGGCTAACCTGAGAGCGCCTCAGCTGGCGCGCTTCTTCGTCAAATCAAACGCGAAATCTGCTCACGTACTGGCCTGTACGCTGCGCGATTTCGCGTCTAATTTTCCTTGATTCGCATCCACCTGAGACGCTCTGAGGACTTTGGGCTCACAGCCATGGTAGATTTCTCTTCGTGACCATTCGTATTCCCGATTTCTCCAGGACTCACGTCGTCGTTGCCGGCGACGTCATGCTTGATCGTTACCTGTTTGGATCTACGGGCCGAATATCACCTGAAGCACCGGTGCCGGTCGTGCATGTGAGGGAAGCCGATGATCGTCCCGGTGGCGCCGCGAACGTCGCCGTCAACCTCGCAAGCCTGGGCGTCACCACTCGACTTGTGGGCGTGGTGGGCGAGGATGCCGCGGCGAGTACGCTGGAGTCAGTTCTGAGTCAGCGCGGTATTGTCTGCAATTTTGCTCGCGCCAAGGATCGCCCTACGATCACAAAGACTCGGGTACAAAGTCGCGGCCAGCAATTGATTCGCCTTGATGAGGAGAACGCTGCGATGATGCGCGGCGACGCTGTTGTTACCGCCCTGCGTCAATCAATCGACGGTGCCGGCGCCGTCGTGCTGTCCGACTACGGCAAAGGGGCGCTCTCGGACGTAAGTGACCTTATCAATCTGTGTCGCGACTCTGGAATTCCTGTCCTGGTCGACCCCAAGGGCAAAGACTTCAATAAATACCGTGGCGCATCGCTTATAACGCCCAACCAGGCGGAATTTGAGGCGGTCGCCGGGATTTGTGAAACCGATGATGAACTCGTTCGCCACGCCCGGCAGATGATTGACGATCTCGACCTCGCGGCGTTGCTCATAACACGCAGCGAAAAAGGGATGTTGTTGGTCGAGGCCGGCGCGGAGCCGCTGTTTCTTTCGACCCAGGCCCGCGAGGTTTACGACGTCACGGGTGCCGGTGACACCGTGATAGCCACGCTTGCCGGCGCACTCGCCAGCGGCGAGGATCTCGCAGCCGCGGCCGCCTTGGCGAATATTGCCGCCGGCCTGGTGGTTCGCAAGATCGGTGTTGCCAGTGTCACGCCCGGAGAAATCAGCGTGGCACTGCATCAACGTGGCCAGGGCGGGCGAGGTCTGGTTGATTTGGATGAACTGCACGCCATGGTTATCGAGTCTCGCGGGCGAGACGAACGCATCATAATGACCAACGGGTGTTTTGATGTCTTGCATGCCGGGCATGTTTCCTATTTGGAAGAGGCCAAGAGCCTGGGCGACCGTCTGATCGTTGCTGTCAATGATGACGATTCGGTGCGGCGGCTCAAGGGCGAGTCTCGCCCGATCAACGCGTTGGAAGATCGTTTGCTCGTGCTCGCCGGCCTGGCCGCGGTGGACTGGGTCGTGTCGTTTTCAGAGGACACTCCGGCTCGGCTGATCGGAAAAATATTGCCTGATGTTCTTGTCAAAGGCGGGGACTACAGCCCGGACGAAATCGCGGGTGCGAAAGCGGTACTGAAGAACGGCGGTGAAGTTCGTGTGCTGCCGTTTCGGGACGGTCACTCGTCGAGCCGCATCATCGACAAACTTCGTGACTAAAAGCTGACTCGCTGAAGCTCCTGTGCGCTTTTTCTACAATCTACTGACTTACCTGCTGCTCCTTCCATACGCGTGCTATTGGCTGATCCGTGGGCTCGGCAACCGCACGTATCTCGACCGACTCGGACAGAGGTTCGGTCTCGGGTTTCCAAAAATTGATCGCTGCATCTGGATTCACGCCGTTTCCGTGGGCGAGGTTCAGGCATCCCTACCGTTGATCAGGGTTCTTCAAGAGCGCTTCCCCAATCGAATGTTGTTGGTGACAACCGTAACCCCGACTGGCGCTGCCCGCGTGAAAGCCGTGTTCGGCGATTCCGTCAAGCACTGTTACATACCTTTCGAGTTTCCGGGCGCGGTCAACAGCTTCTTCAGCGCGGTAAATCCTGAGGCGGCGCTGATCATGGAAACCGAAATCTGGCCAAATCTGTACCGTGGCTGTGGCGTACGCAACGTGGCGCTGATCCTTGTTAGTGCCCGAATCTCGCCACGGTCCATTACCGGTTACCGAAGGTTGCTGCCGCTCATTAGTGAGACGCTGTCTCACGGAATCATTATCGCCGCTCAGAGCCAGGCTGATGCGGATCGCTTCCTTTCGCTTGGGGCCAGTGCTGCGCGAACGTGGGTAACGGGCAACATAAAGTTCGATGTGGAATTGCCCGCGACGGTTAGGCAGGAAGGCGAGGAATTTCGTCGAGAAACGATTGGTGATCGGCCTGTGTGGGTCGCCGCGAGCACACATGAAGGCGAAGAAGAGAAAGTACTTGAGGCGCATCGCATATTGCTATCACAATTCGCAGACCTCTTGTTGATATTGGTACCTCGGCACCCGGAGCGTTTTACTGAGGTCCGGGAACGCGTTAGGAAACAGGGATTTGAAGTAGTTTCAAGGACTGAAGACCGTGTCTGTCCGCAGTCGGCAGCCGTTTTTTTGGGCGATACGATGGGCGAAGTGCCAATGTTCTACGCGGCCGGCGACGTCGCGTTTGTCGGCGGAAGTCTCGTACCTGTCGGTGGGCACAATTTGCTGGAGCCCGCGGCCCAGGCCCTGCCGGTTATTACCGGGCCGCACTTGTTCAATGCCCAGGATATTGCTGACATGTTTGTTGAAATGAAGGCATGTCGAATCGTCGAGGACGCAGACGAATTGGCGACCGCGATCGCTGACTTGCTCACGCATCCTCGCAAAGCCGCGGAGATGGGCCAGAACGGCCTCGATCTGCTTGAGAAAAACAAGGGCGCGCTGGCGCGTCTCTTGGTACTGCTGGATCCGTTGCTGCGCGATAAGTCGTCCGCGTAGTGTCCTGTCCGGTGTGTCGCATGATTTCAGAGCCGACAGAAACTGCCAGGACGAAGCGCAAAGCGCCGCCAATGTCGGGATCTTGGCAAGGGATGCAACGCGGCCGCTCGCCTTGTACAGCGCGCTCAAACTATGCAACACACCGGACAGGACACTAGGGGCCCGCCGCCTCGGCCGCCTCTTCCTCTGCAATCGCCTGCTCAGGTGGCTTGCGCTCGGTTAGCCACTGATCAAGCCGTTCAAGGTCCCGGACTTCCAGCGTTCCGGCGGCCTGCTTTAACTGCAGCGCATTGAGTACGTAGTCATAGCGGCTCTGGTAGTAGTTCGTAATCGCGAGATAAAGCGAGAATTGCGAATCCAGAACGTCAACAATGGTCCGGGTACCCACTTCGAATCCGGCTTCCGTCGCTTCCAGTGCGGTGCGGCTGGACGCCACGGCCTGGTCCAGCGCCTTGACGCGACTTCGTTCCGAAATGACGCCTAGGTAGGCGTCGCGCGCCTGACGTTCCGTTTCCCGCGTGACACGCTGCAACTGCTCGCGGCTGGCACGATGAAGATAAACCGCCTCACGCACACGTGATGATGTGCCGCCGCCGGAGAAGATAGGCACGCTGAACTGAACCGATATCGTGTCCGTTTCGCGAGTTGTATCAATGTTCGACGTTGAGGGCGGCAAGGGGCCACCGGCGGTCGTCGCGTCACCTTCGGATCGCACTTCGGCCGAGCGCGCAACCAGGTCAAGCGTTGGATAATACCCGGTTCGACGGAATGCGATTTCGTCGCGTGCAATTTGTTCGTCAAGGCGGCTGGCCACGAGATTGAGGTTCTGGCTCATCGCAAGATCGACCCAGCTCGCCTCGTTATCGGGAGTTGGCTTAATGAGCGGAAAGTTCTCACCGGGGGCCGACAACGCAGAAACGTATTGCCCCGTTATTTCTCGCAGGAATTCGCGTGAGGTCGCCAACGACCGCTTGGCGGCGATCTCGTTGGCAATCGAATTATCGTAAGCCGCTTGCGATTCCTGGACGTCCGTGATGGCGATCAGTCCAACTTCGAAGCGCTGTTTCGCTTGTTCGAGCTGTCGCGCAATAGCGGTGCGATCGGCATGGATCGACGTCAATCGGTCCTCTGCAGCCAGCACACCGAAGTAGCGTTCTGCCACACGTACGATCAAATCCTGTTGCGCGGCTTCGCGTACGGCCTCCGCTTTTGCGACCAGCTTGTCGGCTTGACGCAGCCCGACGACCTGGTCCCAGCGAAACAATGTCTGGCGCAATACGAAATTCCACGATGGACCGTCCGTCTCTTGATCGAAAGAAATGGTGTCGCCGATGGACGGTTCGAAACTGGACCCGGACGCATCGAACTGGGTCCAGTCAGCGTTCGCGGAAATCTGTGGAAGCAGCACACTGCGTGCCTGCGGCTTGGCTTCGAGTGACGCAAGGCGCCGCGCCTCGGCTTCACGAATTTGAGGATCGCTCTGCAATGCCTGTTGGTAGATCTCGAGCAGAGACTCCGACTGTGCAGCTCCGGGCACCACGAATGTGCCGAGAACTATCAATAAGAGACTGATTTTTTTAACTTTTTTCATCTTTTCCCGTTCCGAATTCAAGCTGCTCAAAGGAGCTAGGTGTTATAGTTTACTACATCACTAAACCAGTTGGAATGTCCAGCCTTTGATCTTAGATGCAGCAGGCAACTAACTGGTTTCTTTTTTTGGGTTCTTTCTCGACGTCACTAGAATGAAAATTGAGGCGGTAACGCGCCGTCAACCAGGGGCGCGAGCATCGTCTCAAACAACGAAACCGTTTGCCAGTCGTTCTGCTCGGTTCGCACAACGAGCTTCGCCTCCATGGCGGGCGCGTCGCCGACAGCGACAAACAGCTTACCGTCTGGCCTCAATGCGTCAACAAATCGCGGATCGAACGACTGCAGCGACCCGGTGATAGCGATGGCGTCGAATCGACCCTCTGGCAACTCACTCATCGCGTTCATGTGCAATAACTCCACATTCTTGATATCGCAGTCATCGAGATGCGCAGCGGCCGTCTGCAGGATATCCTCGTAAATCTCGACGCTCGTAATCTCGGTTGCAAGCCGGGCCAGGCAGGCTGTCAAAAAACCGCTACCGGTCCCGATCTCGAGGACGCGTTCGTCACCCTGGAGTCCCAGGGCCTGCAGGACGCGACCTTCGATAGTGGGTGTCATCATATGTTGGCCATGGCCAATCGGAATCTCCATGTCGGCGAACGCCAGGGCCTGATACGCAGTTGGCACGAATCGCTCACGCGGCAATTCTTGTAAGACGGACAGAACGTCTTCATCGTAGACATTCCAGCCGCGAACCTGCTGGTTGACCATTTGCCGGCGTGCATAATCGATATTCATGGTTGTTTGGCTCGTAACATTATGATTTTAATTATAAAATTTGTTGGCTGGCGGGAATGGTCGCTTTTACTGGTGAATAGGGTCGCGTCGCTCGTCCTGAATTATGGTGAAACGTCGCAGCGGCGTCACGCTGCTGGGATATGCTTACAGATGCTTGGTTTATTTGAGCTTTTTGTGTGCCACACCTCTGGAATCGCGGATACCTATAGAGCCCTAATAATAACAACAAATGACCCCAACTAACTTCCCTGTATCGTAACCCGGGCTCACGATGTCACCTACCTACATAATCATTATCCTCGCGTCGCTCGTTCTTCTGGCGACAGCTGCAAGCGTGATCGTGTGGTTCTTATGGAAACGATTGGCGCGGCGCGTCAAACGACTCAATGAGGAGATGCTCGAGGCATCGCGTGACGCGTCTGTCGGCCGGCGCATGACGATACCCGATGACCCGGATACCGGCGAACTCGCACATACGGTAAACCGGCTGTTCGACGCGCTCGGCGAACGCGACGCGAAAATCCAGGGCCGGGATCGCCTGTTTAAGGATTTCGCGCGCACCCTTCCCGAAATCGTCATTATTCATGACGAAAAGATTCTGTTGGCGAACGATTCTGCAGCGAGCCTCGTCGGCCTCGAATCGCCGCAACTCGTGGACCGGGAAATCGCTGACCTCGTGAAGCCGGCCTATCGCGCATTGTTCCGTAAGACGGTGGCGAAGCGACTGGCGGGCGAAAACGCACCTCGCCGAATCGAGATGCAACTGATCAACGGCAACCAGACCGGCTTGTGGGTCGAAGCGCAAAGCTCGAACATCGAGTTCCGCGGACATCGCGCAATACTGACCGTTGCACGTGATGTCAGTCATCGCAAGAGCCTCGAAGTGTCGTTATCGCGCAGCAAGCGGCAAGCGCAGTACACGCTTGAGTCAATTTCCGAAGGCGTGATTACAACCGATAACGACGGCCGGATCGACTACATGAATCTTGCCGCCGAGGCGCTGATTGGCACGAACCGCGACGACGCCGCGGGACACCGGGTAGGTGAGTTGTTTTCGTTGGTCGACGATGCCGATCGGCGCCCACTGGGTGATCCGGTTGAGCGCTGCCTGGCGATGCGGCGACGCGTCAACATGGGACGACGCGCGGTCATGGTCAGTGCTGATGGCGAACAAGAGCATTCAGTCGAGATCACGGCATCGCCTGTCAGGGGGCCGAGTAATAGTATTTCCGGAACCGTCGTCGTCTTTCATGACGTTAGTGAACTTCGCGGCCTCACACGCAAGATGTCTTACCAGGCGACACATGACCCGCTTACGGGGCTCGTCAATCGTCGCGAATTCGAGCGCCGACTTGATGAAGCCATGGACACAGCGCATGCCGACGAAGCTGTTCATATCGTTTTTTACATGGACCTCGACCGATTCAAGGCCGTCAACGACAGTTGTGGCCACCTTGCCGGCGACAATATGCTGCGCGAGGTCGCAACGCTCATTAAGGAACAGGTTCGTGACTCGGACTTCGTTGGTCGCCTCGGGGGCGACGAGTTCGGCGCGTTGTTGATTGGTTGCCCGATCGAAAAGGCGCGCAAGATCGCCACGGACATCTGCAATGTAGTTGCCGATTACCGATTCGTCTGGAAAGACAAGATCTTCAATATCGGCATTTCAGTCGGCCTGATCGAAGTCAGTCACACCAGCGGAACGCTGCAGGACGTCATGAGCGCAGCCGACTCAGCCTGTTATATGGCAAAACAGCAGGGCAGGGGCCAGGTACACGTGTATTCGGCGCGTGATGAAGCCGTCGCACGAGAGCGCGGCGATATCCAGTGGCTGCGACAGCTGCAAACCGCTTTGCACGAAGACAGCTTTGAACTCGCCACACAGCCGATCATTGCCATGAGTGGCAAAGCAGATTCCGGCCCCTCCGTTGAAGTTCTGATTCGCCTGAGTGACGGCCAAAGCCGCGCAACCAACTCGGCGGAGTTTTTGCGTCCTGCGGAGCGCTATCAGATGATGCCGCAGATCGACCGTTGGGTGATCAGCGCGTCGCTCGCGGCGATATCCAGCGGAGAAATAAAATTGCCGGCGCATCGCAGTTGTGCAATCAACCTGTCCAGCCAGACACTGGGCGACGAGGCGTTTCTCGGCTTCGTTGTTGATTCGCTCGACCGTTCCGGTGTGTCGCCATTATCAGTTTGTTTCGAAGTAACTGAGGCTGCGATTCTTTCGAACATTCAACATGCGCAGCGTTTCATCGAGGTGCTGCATGGCATTGGTTGCGAATTTTCACTCGATGATTTCGGCAGCGGGCTCGGCTCATTTTCGAGTTTGAAGCACTTGCCAATCGACTATTTGAAGATTGATGGCACTTATACACGCAACCTGCGATCCGACCTGGTCAACCAGGAAATGGTCGCGGCAATGATCAAGCTGGCTCGGACGATGCAGTTTCGAATTGTCGCCGAGCAGGTTGAGCATCAGGAAGACTTTGATTGGCTGCGCGACGCGGGCGTCGACTTCGTGCAAGGCCACTTCGTGGAGCCGCCCGCCCTGCTGGGAACTGCGACGGCGGGCACCTACCGGGCGCTTAACCCGTAACCCGCCACCTGTTTTACCCAGACGAATGGTCCTGTTTGGGGCAGTTCCTCTCACTTAAGCTCGCTCGACGGGAGCACTGTCCGAGCGACAGTGCGGCCCCTGCGGTCAACGCCGTCGTCGCAAAGGTCGACGTTGGTGGTAGCGACGAGCACAAAAAAGCCGCCAGACTTGCGTTTGGCGGCTTTCTTGATCGAGCATTGTCGCTTCTGCTTACAGCAGCGGAACCATCAGGAGCGCAACGATGTTGATGATCTTGATCAGCGGGTTGATCGCCGGGCCAGCCGTATCTTTGTACGGGTCGCCGACGGTGTCGCCCGTGACAGCCGCTTTGTGGGCATCAGAGCCCTTGCCGCCGAAATTGCCGTCTTCAATGTACTTCTTGGCGTTGTCCCAGGCCCCGCCGCCGGCGGTCATCGAAATCGCGAGGAACAGGCCCGTAACAATCGTGCCGAGCAGCAGGCCACCGAGCGCTTTCGGACCGAGTACCAGACCAACAACCAGCGGTACGCCGATGGGCAGCAGCGAAGGAACGATCATTTCCTTGATCGCTGCTTTGGTCAAGAGGTCAACAGCACGGCTGTAGTCGGGCTTACCGGTGCCTTCCATAATGCCGTCGATTTCCCTGAACTGACGACGTACCTCCTGGACCACGGAACCCGCGGCGCGTCCAACAGCTTCCATCGCCATAGATGCAAACAGAAACGGCACGAGACCGCCGATGAACAGACCGATGATCACCATATGATCGTCCAGGTGAAAAACAGCGTCGATGTTCGCGGCATTGAGCGCGTGCGTGTAGTCAGCAAACAGAACCAGCGCTGCAAGCCCGGCCGAGCCGATCGCGTAACCCTTGGTTACGGCCTTGGTGGTGTTGCCCACTGCATCGAGCTGATCGGTGATCTTTCGAACATCGGGCGGCAGCTCGGCCATCTCGGCGATACCACCAGCGTTGTCCGTGATTGGACCAAAGGCGTCAAGCGCAACCACGACGCCGGTCATTGACAGCATGGTTGTGGCCGCGATTGCTATGTTGTAGAGGCCCGCAAGATTGTCGCCATCCGGCGCCAGGGCGAACGTGCCCCAGATGCTCGCACAAACAGCCAATACCGGTAGTGCCGTCGCTTTCATCGAAATACCAAGGCCGGCGATGATGTTGGTGGCGTCACCAGTCAGTGAAGCTTCGGCAATCGTCTTGACCGGTTTGAAGTCCGTACCCGTGTAGTACTCGGTAATGACGACCAATGCAGCCGTGAGGGCAAGGCCGATCAGTGCCGAGTAATAGATGCTCATTGCGGCACCGCTGTCGCCCATCATCATGTTGGTGATGAAGTAGAAAGCAATGGCTGCGAGAACGCCTGCAACGATCATGCCCCTGTACAGGGCGCCCATGATCTTGCCGCCTTCAGACGTCTTGACGAAGAACGTACCGATGATCGAAGCAACGATCGAAACGGCACCAAGAACCAGTGGGTAGACAACCGCTTCAGCGCCGTAGTTTGCAGCCACGAGGCCGCCGAGCAGCATTGTCGCAATGATGGTTACGGCGTAGGTTTCGAACAGGTCAGCCGCCATGCCGGCGCAGTCACCGACGTTGTCACCAACGTTGTCGGCGATAACGCCAGGGTTGCGGGGATCGTCTTCCGGTATTCCAGCTTCAACCTTACCGACCAGGTCGGCACCGACGTCGGCGCCCTTGGTGAAGATACCGCCGCCAAGACGAGCGAAAATCGAGATCAGCGAGCCGCCAAAAGCCAAGCCGATAAGTGCGTGAACCGCATCATCAGAGGAGGCGCCCATTTTCATCAGAATGTAGTAGTAACCAGCGACGCCAAGCAGACCCAATCCGACCACGAGCAGGCCTGTAATCGCGCCACCTTTAAATGCGACATTCAGCGCCGGGTTGACGCCCTTGGTTGCGGCTTCAGCGGTGCGAACGTTGGCGCGAACCGAAACGTACATGCCGATGTAACCGGCGAGCGCTGAGAAAATTGCGCCAATCGCGAAACCGATAGCCGTTGCCCAGTCCAGCGAAAAGCCCAGGACAACGAAAAGGACCACGCCGACCATGCCGATCGTCGTGTATTGACGATCCATGTACGCTTTGGCACCTTCCTGAATCGCCGCGGCGATCTCCTGCATGCGGCTGCTGCCGGCAGGTTGTTTAAGAATCCACTGTGTCGAAATGATTCCGAACAGTATGGCGAGCGCACCCGCACCGATCGAGAGCCACAGGGCCATCTCGTTAGACATCAGACTATCTCCTGACTTTGTAGCGAACGGATCGAACAAGCCCACTAGCGCCAACCGTCAGTGCCGGCGTCAGGGCTTCATTCGGTGAAAATCTCATTAGTTGTTGTCAAAGATGCTGCGCGCGTCCCCTGACCCTAGATCCTGGTTCTTACTGAGGGTCCGCTCGCGGCAGGCGGCGCATCATACCACAAAATTGACGCCTGTCTTGGATCTCACGGGTCGGTTCCGAAGCTTGGCAGTCTTCGGTAAGCCATTGATATATGGAGGATAATTTTCACCCTTAATCAATGGTTGCAGGTAGCGCCGGGCCGCTTCGGTGATGCCGAAGCCGTCTTTAGTTATATAGCGACGCGGCAGCATCTTCTCTTTGTTCGCGATGCGGCCGAGCGGGGCGGACTCGATTTTCCAGCGGTATGGTTTCTCGGAGACGCGTTTGATCACCGGCATCACGGCAGTCTTACCCTGTAGCGCGTATTGCACCGCGGCTTTGCCGACCGCATAGGCCTGCTTTACGTCGACGTCGGACGCTATGTGCCGTGCAGAGCGTTGCAGGTAGTCGGCGATCGCGTAATGATACTTGTAGCCCAGCTTCTCACGCACCATGTTGGCGACGACCGGTGCGACACCGCCCAGTTGTGCATGGCCAAACGCGTCGCGCGTACCGGCCTCTGCCAGGAACTTGCCATTCGCGAACGCGGCGCCTTCACTGACGACGATCACGCAGTAGTCGTATTTGGTGACGCACTCACGAACGCGCTTCAGGAACTCGCGTTTCTTGAACGGAATCTCGGGAAACAAAATTATGTGTGGTGCGTCTTCCGGGTTCTTTCCAGCGAGACCGCCCGCGGCGGCAATCCAGCCCGCGTGTCGGCCCATGACCTCAAGAATAAAGACTTTAGTCGACGTCTTGGCCATCGACAGGACGTCCATCGCCGCTTCCTGGGTGGATACGGCGACATACTTGGCAACGGACCCAAATCCCGGGCAGTTGTCGGTGATGGGCAGATCGTTGTCGACAGTTTTCGGAACGCCGAGGCAGGTCACCGGAAACCCCATGCTCTTGCTGATCTGCGACACCTTGTGGGCCGTGTCCATGGAATCGTTGCCGCCGTTGTAGAAAAAATAGCCGATATCATGCGCTTTGAAGACCTCGATCAGG
>Ga0255046_10000420_pt1 | contig 11434 bp, 2 predicted proteins | sample BC1_12_27_MG_FD_183632 | JGI IMG/M metagenome (GOLD analysis project Ga0255046, IMG submission 183632) | Seawater microbial communities from Strait of Georgia, British Columbia, Canada - BC1_12_27 | ecosystem: Environmental > Aquatic > Marine > Strait | place: Canada: British Columbia...
TTTTCATTCTCCCATGGACCTTGTTTAGGTATCACACTCTGTATATAGTTCCAGCATCCGTTTCTAAGTACGCTCCACCTATAAGCTAGTATAAACTTTTGGAGTTCATTCATTTCCCAAAACCTATCATAGTCAGGAACCCACTTGCCTTGATCATCTCTTTTCTTAACTAACTCGTATAGTCCAAATGTAGCATTTAGATAATGTTCATCATCAGTTCCTTGCCAACCAGTTCCTTCTGTGTCAGCAGCAAACCAATACCATTTAGATCTAAACAAACCAAATCTAGTCTTCCAACTACTCCTTCTGTTTGGGTATACAAAGAATGGATATACAAATACTCCTGATAGTATAATTAATAATACCACCTTTAATTGCCCTAATATAAATTTAATGTACATCATATATCTTTATGTTCTTTCGTCCCACCTTGCTGCATATCCTCTTATGTCAAAGTGTGTGAATGTATTATAACGACCTAGTCCACCGTTTTCCATTTTATCTTCTAGTATCAAAGCTTCAATTGTATCAGCCACCTCATCAGGAGTCATGCCAGATACAACTATATCTGCAGCTTTACCTAAACAATGTTGACTAGTACCACTTCTACCCATGTCTATCTCATACCAGGCAGGTCTGTAAGCAATGTTTATAATCACTGACTTACCTACATGATCTCTCAAAACTTGTAAGTTCTCAGCTAACCTTTGCAAGCTAGGTTCTAACGTTGCACAATCATTATCATAAGAGGTCCACACATCTTCTTGCACTTCTTCAGTATAAAACCTAGACTCTATAAATTCATCTAGGGTAAAGTTTTTAGTTAAGTTCATAGTTAGAATGAGTTATTTTTTGGAATAGTTACGTCAAATTCTTTAGCAAAGTCTTCATCAAAGATTGCAAAGTAATTTACAAATGATTTACTTATTGGAAACAACTTCATTGCATTTTTTATTGGCTGAGCATTCTTTCTAACCTCTTCCATAGATCTATCTGGATTACTAAGATCAAGCCCTGTTATTTCTTCTGTAAAATGACCCATGAACTTTGATATATCCTTAAAAATACCTATTGCAGGTATACCACCACTTAAAGTTTGTGTCATCTCACCTGGATTATAGAAGAACAATAACTCACTTAGGAACCTATCTATAGTTTTTTGAATAAATCTAAATCTATTTTTAGTTGCTTTGTCCTTATCATCATCTGGAGCAAGTAAGCCCATGGACATAGTCAAAGCTAATAGTGTAAGTAGTGCAGCAAGTTCTTTTATTTCATTTCTAAGATTAGTTCTTATAAGATCATAGAAGTCTTCCTTTGTCATATTCAGAGTTTCTCCTCTTTTTAAACGATACTTTTCTTGATATTTTAAAAACATTTCGTCAAGTCTTTCTATACCCTTCTCATTACCTGCCATGATATTATATATATCATTTGACTTGTTCATGACTGATGAGCCCAGTACACCAAAGAATAATCTAACTCTACCTATGTCATATTTCTCTCCAGTAGTAAGCCCATCTTCTCCTATTTCTACATTAAGACCATCACTTACCTTTCTAAACTCACTAAATCTTGTTTCTGTAAGTTTAGGAATCCAGTTCTTAAATACCATAAGAGAACGCATCCAAACATTTTGATTTGCCAAATTAGTATCAAATTCAGTTTGACCACCTGTTGCACTTCTAGCTATACTCCTAGTTAAAGATGTTAACTTTTGCAACTCTATTCTGTTGTTTAGATCTAAACCTGGTATTACAAGTTTACCATTCTCTAACTTTTTTGTAACACTTATAGATTTAGTCTTTTTTAATTCTGCAATCTCTTTCTTTATAAGCTTCTCTGACTTTTTTAAGTTCTGAGCAGATGAATACCTATCTGCATATTTCTTCTTTACATGATCTCTAATGTTTATAAGCTTACCATCTACAACCATTGTGTTGTCTAGCAATGCACTAAATATAGCTTTTTCTGCTACTTGTTCAGGCATTCTAAAAAATATAAAAAGTAAATCAGAAGGATTTGTTCTTGTTAACTTTGTCATACCTGCTTCCCTAAGTTTATTATACATAGGATCATCTTTAAGAGGCATAAAAGTATCTAGAAGTTGATTATACATCTCTTTTTCATCAGCATTTTTAAACTTATTTAGAGCAATGTTTTTTGACTTTGCAAAAACTTCTCTAGTGTCAAAGTATATTCCTGATTGTGCAGATATTTGAATAGTTGTACCAAAAGCATTTACAGCACCAGATATAAACTCTCCACCTAAGGATTTGTATTGTATATATCTATTTAAGAAATCCATGCTTCTTTGTAAAGAAAGTTGGTCTGGAGACTCTGATACATCATACAAGTCTTTTCCAACAAGAGCTTGTGACATATTATTTACAACCTTCTTCATACCTTTCATTACATTTGGTATTCCTATATCTGTACCACCTTCTGTATATTTTTGACTATATAATCCTGACTTAATAAAAGAATCAAGGATCTCAACATTAGTCATGTCTCCTTTAACTGTTTGAAGATTTCCAGCTGAATCTTTTTGAATCAACGAGTTTGTTCCTGTTACATAGTTCTCTTTAAACTTTTGAGTTTGTTTAAGTGCTAGTACTTGACCTTCTATTTCAGATAAGTATTTGTATCTATTAACATGCTGTATGTAAGTTATCATGTTCTTAAATAGCTCCATACTCAACTCTGAGTTATTTATCTTATTGTCTTTACCTTTAGTAAAGTCATAAGTGTAGTATTTAGGAATTCCATTCTCTACTTCATTAGTCAGCTCATTAATCTTACCGTATCCAACATCATCAGCTTGTACTGCTAACGCATTTGCAAACTGTTTAACTGGGCTTATAGTCATATCCCAAGCAAGTTGTTCTGCTGTACCTTTTCTAACAAATGGTAAAAAAATCATACCAACCATGTTACTTATATAACCTATTTCATTAGCTTTTTTATTTATTCTAGTAATAAAATTATACAAGTCAAACAAAGGTTTATCTTTTTTAAGAGCTATGTATTCTTTACTTTCCCATTTTGGTAACGGATGTCTTTTTACAATGTAGTTATTAAAGCCATTAAAGTCTTCTCTCTCTACGTCCCACTTTCGCTTAGCTTCTAGGATTTGTTCCTGAATATACTTTGGGTAGTAAAGGTTTCCAGTTTTTTCATCTTTTAATTGAGCCTTTTCCTGTTTCTTTAAGTAGTCACTTAGTATAACATCTGCTTCTTTTTTATACTCTTGTATGTCAATGTTTTGATAAATCCACTTACGAGCTTTAGATTTTTCTTTTGCAGTAAGTGCTTCAGAATAATCTTGTTTAACTTTATCAGCTTCCTCACGAAAAGCTTTTTGATACTTATGAATCAACTTATTAACTAGTTGGCTACCTTTACCATCTTTTGTTTCTTCTGTTTGATATAAAGCTTTTATTCTATCTTTTACATTACCACCACCTTGTTTTATTCTTTCTTGTATACTTACTAACTCATCAACCTCGCTGAGAGCCTCTTCATTTGCCTTAGACGTTGCAAGGTTTAACATCTTAGATAAAGCATCTAAAGATTTAAGTCCTATAGAAGACATTCCTGAAAACGTCTTTCTCCAAAAGTTTTTAATTAAAGGTTCTGGTGCAGAAAGACCAGTTACAAGATTTGCCTCACCTGTAAACTTATCTACAAAGTCTACAAGAATTTCTTCTATTTCTTTTTTAGATCTTCTAATATCAGTAGTTGTATTTTGAAAACCTTGTAATAAAAGTTTTCTTTGTAATACACCTTCTATTTGTTCTTCTGATAATCCTTCTTTGTTCTCATCACCTTTTTTGTATATTAGATCACCTATAGCATCAAATGAAGTACCAAATATATCAGAAACAGCTATGTAGTTTGCAGCTTCTATAGCAAATTCACTCTTTTGCTTTTCAGTAAGTTCTGTTGTATCTGCAGGTAAGCTATTGTAGATTTCATAGGTTGACTTAATAGAGTTAGCTTCTTGACGAACCAGCTCAATAGCATCAACTAAAGGACCAATGTTTTGACCACCTCTAAGTCTTCTCATTGCTGTTTCAATAAGATTCATTCTTTCAACTTTAAATCTTCTATCAGCGTCTGATAAACCTTGTCCCTTACTTTCTAAATCTTTATATATAACATTTAGTTGATTAATCAAATTATCTATACCTTTAAACCCTGTTGACTCTGTATCTTCTGATACAGGTACTAAATAAAGTGGTTCTATTTTAGTAGGGTTGACTGAGCCCATTTCAACTCCAGTAAGATACAATTGTTCATCTCTTTTAGATCTTGTTAGCTCTAATATGAAAGGGATAAATCTATTTTTTCCAAACTTCTTAATACCATATTGAGTTTCTAAAATTCTCTTGTACTCTTTTAGTTGTTCTTTATATGCCCCTTTTTTAAACCAACTAACGTCTGTTGAATCTAATCCTCCATCTAGATTCTTTCTAAGACTCATGAACTTCCAGTCAAAAATGTGAGCTGTACCATCTTCTTCTACAACAAGTAAATCAATAGTACCTGCAGTATCAGTAGTTGGATCATAAACTTGCAACTCACTAAATACTAGTGGGTTCTTACCATCTTTAGAAAACTCTGCTATTAAATCTGTAAAATATTTTTCTTGTCTAGTGTATACTTGACTGTCTAATTTATTTTTTATATAAAGTCTTTCACCAGGAACAAGTCTTCTTGTACCATCAGAGTTAAAAAATCTGTTTCCAATATCTTCAAAGTAATCATGATACTTTATACCAAGATCTTTCTTTACTTCATTGTCTTTTTCTTCTTGTTCACTTTTAGCTACATAAGGTCCAGCAAACCTTTTTTCGTACCAAGCTTTAACTTTGTCAGTTACCCTATTTACAACCTCTCTAACCTTACCAGTTGCATCAGTAAATTCGTAATAGTTATTAGATTCTGAATCATCAGAGTTTACAGGATTTGCAACCTCTACCCTTTCTATCTTTTCTAATGTATCAAGAGTGTTTTGAACCTTATCTTGAAACTGTTTTTGAAAAGTAGGAGCAGCTCCTGCTTGTTTAAATATCTCATTACTATTTAGATCAGATACACTTCCTTCAAAGTCTCCTTCTATAATTGTACTTGCAGTTGATTTAAATATATCAATGTTTGTTTTCTTAACGCTAACTCTAAAAAAGTCAAGTATCTTATCTAACATCTTCATAGCAAAAGATCTTGCATCTTCTGTATACGCTTCTATGTCACCATCTGCAATAATTTCTGCAATAAGTTTATCTACAGCTTCTTTCTTTATCTTACGGATGTTTGGTTTACCATTAGGTAATTGATATTCTTTTAGGTCTCTGTACTCAGCAAGTGTGTCTTTGTATATTTTAAACCCACCTATCTTACGTATCATCTCTGTAATAAGCTTAGGGTTTGTTTGTTCAATAATAGCTGTAGCAATGTGAACCATCTCCTCTGTAAGTGCTACATCTTCTTTACCTTCAGCTACAGCAACTATACCAGCAGCTAAATCAGCAAGAGCGTTTGCATTAGATACATCAACAGCAGGATTACCTTTAGCGTAGTCAGTAAGTGATTGCATACTTACACCCATCTTATCCAAAACTATTTTTACTTTACTTAATGTTTCTTCAGGTGATGCAGTTCTTTCTGTACTTGTATATTCTCTTTCTTTTTGATACATATTTTCTTTAATATGCACCTTATTTTTAAACATTTCAGGAACAGGTATAATTGTTTCATTTTCATTTTCTGCTATAACACTAAATTGTCCAAATAACCTTTTAGCAAAAATATTATAACCTTTCAGTCTTAAATTTCTACCTTTTTTTGATTCCCCTGAAACAGGCGTGAAGCTTATAGTATCATATTCTAAATCAGAAAACATATAAGAAATAGAATCAATAACTTTAGGTAAAACTTTAAAAAACATACCTTTATTAACATCTCTCATGCTATGTTTCTTCGAGCTAAATGATATAGAAATATTTCTATCTCTATAGTTAGCTATAATAGAATAGACATCGTCTTCTATATTAACCTTTGTTTCTCTGTTATAGAAACTATTAGATTTTTCAGGATTTAATATTATATTATTAAATTCTGAGATTTTATTTTTGAAATTAGCCTCTATATCTTCAACAGAAGATAAATTTTGGTTTTTACTAGATAGTCTATAAAAATTAGGAATAGATATACTAATGGCATTGGTAATACTATATCCTTGGAGTAATTCATTTTTAATTTCATTAATAGGTTTTTCTAAAAAATTTAAATTATCAGCTATTAACTTATCCAATTCACCTTTTTTAATACGATCATTTAAAACAAATAACGCTGTATTGTTGTCAGGATGTATAAAAGGTAGTATTTCAGTAAACAAAGGATACCTATTGTAATCAAAATTATCTCTCTGTTCAAAAGTTTCAATTTTTGATTTTATATTATCTATATCATTTAAAAGCTGAGAGTTACTATAGTTTCTTAATTTAGAGATTAAATTATTTATATCATTATTAAATTTATTATATTCGTTCTCATTTACAACAATAGCATAATTCTCTTCAGTAACTAAAGAAGGGTTTTTTATTTTTTTAAACTTATTATATTCTTCAACAGCCGATTTTTTATTTTTTAAATTAGATTCTTGTATCGTTTTTAGGTTTTTTTCAATAAAAGTAGGTTGATTAAAATTTATATTAGGGTTCGATAAGAGCTTACTTAAACTTTCAATAGAAGTATTTGGTGATATATCTTTAATTTCAACATTAAAAGCATTAGACAAAAAGTCTAATATAGAATCCCATAGTTTTTTAATTGTTTTATGTAAGCCTGTTTTAGAATCTAAATTACCAGCAGCGTATTCACCTAAAAGTTGTACTATAGTTTCCTCTATTTGTTCTCCTAAAGAATAATTACTGTAATATTCCTGTACCTTCTTTAATTCTTTTTTACCTTGCTCCGAGCTTAGGATTTCTTTCACTAAAGAAGAATATAAGTTTTTATTAGAAGACTTAATTAGATTAACAAATATATGACCATATTCATGCAAAGGAGTATCATGAGTAGCTTTAGAAGCATTTATGATAATAGTAGGTTGACTATATGAAATAGCATCTACATAACCATTATTAGGATTAGTTTCATCAAATATTACTTCATAAGGCAACCCAAATTTATTAGATAACACATTTAAAGTTTGTTCTAAATACTCTAAATTGGCTGCTTTTAAAGAATCTTTTTTATTAACTCTTTCTTTCTGTAATTGGGGTAATTTAATCTCTCTAACTTCATTAGGTGCTACCTCGTACTCAGACTGAGGAACATTTCCATTATGTTTATCCCAGAGAAAGTAAGAAATATCTTCCCCTCTAGACTTTACTAAATCTTTCCACTCTTTTAAATTTGGATTTGGACATGTAGCCATAGCTTAACAATTGTATTTTTTGATTATTTTTCCAGCTTCTGCCATTGTGTATCCCATATCTTCTAACATTGCTGCATTGATATCATTTGGATCATAACGGTTATTATCTCTTAATGTTACTTTTAGAACATCAGACATACTATCGAATAAAGATACTTGATTAGTTTCAGTTAATAAAGGAGTGTCACTAGTTTCTTCTTGAGTTTTAGTAACCTCACCTGTTAACTCTTGTTGTGCTAGTCTCAAACCTTCTATAAAAGCTTTATCTATTTCATTTTTGTTCTCTAATCCATTGTGTGTAAAGTCTTCATATTGCATTAAAACTTTAGCAGCTGAGGATGTAGGGTTTTGTTTAAAGCTTTCTACTACAAGATTTTTCATTAAGGTTAAACTATTTGCATCTTGTAATTGTTTCTTACTAACTCTAGAAGATATCTTCTTACCGTATCCAGGAGTTTTTCTTAATTTGTTATATCTATCATATGTAATCTGATTAAATATTCCAGACTTATTAGATTGGTAAGCATGTTCTACACTACCATATTTTCTTCCTTGGTAAGTAAATTGTCTCTTAGCTAAGTTAGATAGAACTCTTTCTGGAGAAGTTTCTGACTTACTTAAATTATTACCTCCCCAATACACATTAAGTGTACCTTTCTTAACCTCACTAGTTTTTTGTGTTGGTTGTTTATACTCTAAAAGCTCTGTTAATCTACGCTCATCAAAGATTTCTCTATTAGCCTCTAGCTTGCTCTTAGACAATATATCTATTATAAAGTCTCGTATTTCTGCTTCTGAGTATTCTTCTGATTCAGCAAAATAATTAGCAAAAATATCTTCTGCAGCCTTCTCTACAGAGACACCTTTTCTACTTAACCAGCTAGGGTTAATGTCTTGATTAACTCCCACCTTACCTCCAGTTTCTTTTTTAGCTGAAGTAGGAGTTATTTTTGGAATATTGCTTAAAATGATATACTCAGGATTACTATCTAAAGTATCTTTTTTAGCTTGTAGTTCTTCTATTTCTCTAGCCATTTCAATTGCTAAATCATCCTCAATAGTTTGTTCTGCTGGTTGAGTTATTTTATTAGGAGCAGTTGGCATTCCTGGTTCTAAATCTCTAACCCTTCTAAATGTAAATGTTATTGTATAGTCCGTAATAACCTTTCCACTAGGTAATGTTATAGGTGGATACTTTGTAGACTTATTACTTCCCTTAACAACATCGTGAACAGCTTCAAATCTTCCTTTACCTCCTAGACCTAATGTATAAACATCTCCATTCTTAAGAGTCATTATTTTTGGATTCACCATGTTTCCAACAACTCTTTTTCCACCAGCATCATCAATCCTAACTTTGTGCTCATTACCTAAAACATAAACAATAACAGGATAACCTTTAGCAGTGTTTGATTCATCTATATCAGTATGTCTATAAAGACTAGTATCTTTAGTATAAATATTGTTTAATGAAACATCATAATCTGTCATGTCAATACCTAACGTGTTTTCAATGTGTGTTTTAAGTTTATTTATCTCACTTATGTCAGGAACATTGTTTCCATTATTATATTTAGAATCATAAAAGTACTTACTTCTAGTAACTGTCATTGATCCATTATTGTCAAAGTCTATTTGAGCAGGAACAACTTTAACAACTTTTCCTGTAGGTTTCTTTGTTCTATTTCCTTTCCATTGATCTCCATAACTAAACATTAAGTTAGCTTCACCACTTCCATTTTCTACATAAGCGTTCTCTTTAATGTTTTCGCTAATTGAATCTATAAGATCTTTAGTAAATTCTTCTGAAGGATTTGTTTCTACATTAACAACACCATAGTCTTCTGATACAACCTCAACAGTTCCAGTAGCATTTGTAACCTCAACAGGCATTTTAACTGCTTTAGAAGGAAACTTTTTAACTTTTACTCCTGGGTTATCAAAGGCAGCTACTATAGCTGTGTCAGGTTTTTCATTATCTATTTCAATCTCGTTACCATTCTGATCTTGTGTTTTGAATACAACTTTAAGGAAACCATTATCTATATCAGATTTTTTAGCATGATCATGTAACTCGTTTGCTCTAAAGCTATCACCCCAAGCATTTATATGCTTGTATATAAAGAACGATTTTATATCACCGTGCTTATCTTCATAAGCATAAGTTAAAGGTGATCCATTTTCTCTATATACTTTTTTAAATAAACCTTTATTTACATAAGAGTAATCATTATTTGCTCTCATTCTTGCTTTTGAATCTGAGCTTAATGTTTCGTTATCCCAAGAATATACAATGTGTTCAGATCTACCTTCTCTACCCAATGTAGACATGCTAACAAGCTGAGGAATATCTCCGTTTTGCTTTGCTATTTGTATGTTCTTTGGTAAGAATATCATAGCTGCATTGTATTGCCATTTATTTTTAGCGTTCTTAAACCAAAAAGCTTTTGCGTAAGGCGTTATTGAATTATCAGTCCAGTTGTTTCTTTCAAATGCAGATACATCTTTAAATAACTGAAGGTTGGTTGCACTACTTAATTGATCTAATTTACCATAGATTTCTTGAAAGTCTTCATAAGGCAACAAGTTTGTAAATGATATAGGAGAGTTTGTTAATCCTGACTGTAATACAGCTATACCTATTATCTTTCTATACAATCTTTTTCCTTCTGGGGTAACTGATATCTCATCTCTTAATTGACGGAATGAAGCTATTATAATATCTTGATCATATACATTTTGATCTGTACTAGAAAGTTTAAGATTATTAGGAACTTTACCAGCTTTCTTTGAAGGATCAGCTTCTAACAAGTTAATTACTTGATTGTCATATAATGGATGATTAATGTCAGACCTCACTTCATTAACAAAATTCATCACCTGAGCAGTTGCACCTTTAACATCGTCTAATAAAACTCTAGAAATTTCACCATTTAAAGGCTTACCATCAACAGATCTATCATTCTGTACCACGTAGTCAAATATATTTGCTACAGCTTTCTTAGCGAGCTTAACAAACTCTCTATCGCTTAAGTTTGCATAAGGTGTCAACACCTGAGTTAAAACTTTTCTAAACTCACTATTTCTTTTATCTGATGTAATTATTGAACCTAGTGCATCTCTACTATCTAGCAGTGTAGGTATCAGCGTTTTAAGAAAAGAACTGTTTATTATAGAAGATGCTGCATCATCAACCATTTTATTTCCAAAATCATAAGATGAAAAGATTGTCTGCTCTGCTTGTTCTAAAGCTATTGATTTCTTTAAAACTAAAAATGGATCATTTAATCTAGCAGTATCCCAAGAAACACCTTGACCTAACTTAAACAATTGACTTGACATCTGAGCATACTTTAAAAACTCATCTAAGTAAAACTGTTGTTGTTCTTTTTGTTCAAGAGTAAGATCTATCCCTTTAATTGTTTTAAGTAACTCTTTTGCATTAGGAATTTCTGTTAAAGGTTTTCTATTTAATGTTTCAGGTATTGAATACTTTTCACTATACTTAATATCACTAACAAAATCATCAATAAATAACCAAGAGTAACCTTTTACTTCTATCATTTTTAGGTAGTCACGAATGATAGGTTGATTCATAAAGTATACAACATCTTTCATAGGAACTCCTATAGTATTCAAGAACTGAAAAGTAGCTACAACATTTGGATTTGCACCCATTTGCATAATCCAAGGACCATTAGATATATCCACAAACCCATCAATAGCTTGTCCATTTATATCTGAAATTAATTTTTTAACTTCCTCATCGCTATTCTCTGTTGTTCCTGAAAGAGTTATAACTTCTCCTTTACCAGGTATATTTATTGTATTGTAATTTTTAAATCCAATATTTAAGTTAGGTAAGAATGCTTGAACTTGTGGAGACAAACGTCTTCTCTTTTTCTCATCCATAAATACTGGAGTCCTTTGCAAGAAAGACTTTAGTGTTTGGTTTTTAGCAGCAATACCAATTGCTCTTTTACATGTAAG
>Ga0255046_10000421_pt1 | contig 11425 bp, 8 predicted proteins | sample BC1_12_27_MG_FD_183632 | JGI IMG/M metagenome (GOLD analysis project Ga0255046, IMG submission 183632) | Seawater microbial communities from Strait of Georgia, British Columbia, Canada - BC1_12_27 | ecosystem: Environmental > Aquatic > Marine > Strait | place: Canada: British Columbia...
CGAAAGCGACGCGGCGCCTTGCGAGCTGAAGAACGCGGGAGAGATCGCGATGGCGGACCAGGTGCTCGAGGAGGAGACCAAGACGTCCGATAGCAGGGATGCTGTGGCGCAGCTTGGCTCCGAAGGGACGGCTGCGTTGAGAGCTCCGGAAACCGCGGAACCCGAACCGAAGAAGGGGTCCCGGGCGCCCGTCCGCGCGAGGAGACGGGCCCGATCCTCCCCCGACGAGGAGAGCGTCGCGCGCCTCGCGCAGCCCCCTGCCGCTGCTCCTGCCGCCGATATGGCGGTGGCGGGCGCTGCCGAGTCGCGCTCGCATGAAGCGGCCGCGAAGGCATCCGCTCCACCCAAGCAGGGCAAGCAGGAAAAAGACGACGACGCGACGTGCAGACGGAAGGTCGACGACTTCGAACGCCGTGCCGGCACTGACGACGACTACGCGCCCACCCCCGAGGAGGAGCTCGCAATCGGCAAGTGCTATCAGACGCTCGACAACGTTGCCGACGCTCGGAAATGGTTGCAGCGTGCGGCCGCGCATCGCAAGACCAAGGGACGCGCCGAAGCAGCACTTCGCGAGCTAGCAGCCGAGTAGCGCGCGGCCGCTCATCGGCGGAGTCGGTCTAGCAGCGCACGCCATTTGGGCCTCCTGCCTTCGCCCGCACGCCCGGTCACCTCATGGGCCGCGGCGATGGCTCCTGCGAGGTCGGGTGTGATCTGCAGCGCGTCGAGGGGGATGCGCGCGTCGGCAGCGGCTGCCTTCCATCGCGCGTCCACTCCGGTGAAGAAACACACCCCGCCGAGCATCCTCGAGATTTCGTCCGCGCCGAACACGGCCGTCGCTCGTTCTCGGTTTGGTTCGCCGAGCTGGCTGAGGTCGACGATTGCGATCTCGACGTCGGCGTTGAGCATCGCGCGTCCCAGCGAGTCGACGCACTCGCTCAACACGGCGGGTTCATGCACCCCCGACACGATCAACGCGAAAGCGGCCTCGTCGATGCGCAAGGGTTTTAGAGGCTTGCTTGCGCGGGCCTCCGCCGTATGTGCGACTCGTTCTTCGCGCCCCAGCACGAATCCTTCGATCGTTGCTGCGATGACATGCTGCGCGAACGGTCCCGAGGAGGACTCCTCGGACCCCCCGATGCACCGCAGCGCAAGCAGCACGACTTGAATTGCCGAAGTGGGTGTGAGGTCGAGCAAAGCCAGACGTCGCCCAAGAAGGGTGAGTACCGCGAAGCACTCGCGGAATCCGAACGACTCGTAGTCGCCGCTTACGCGTTCGTTCGCGGGCAACTCACGCAACAGAGTCAGCGCCGGCTCCACCTCGGCTGCGATCGCTTGGAACGCGACGCCTCCCGTCGGTGGCCTGGCTTCTTCGAGCAAGGCCGCAAAGCGCTCACTAACGGCGTCCCCGTGTTTCACGATCGGGCTACTCTATCACTCTTTGGGTCGACCATAATCCGCCGTGATATAAGCGGCGTTGAATGGCTGCCACAATTCTCGTCGTCGACGATGAAAAGAACATCCGGCGCACCCTGCGGATGGTGCTCGAGGGCTCCGGGTTCAACACGCTCGAGGCCTCGTCAGCCGAGCAATGTCTCGAAACGCTCGAGAACAACGAGGTCGACCTGCTCATTCTCGACGTTCGCCTGCCCAAGATGAGCGGCATCGAAGCACTCGAAAAGATTCGCAGCGAGCCAGAGACGCGAAGGCTCCCGGTGCTGATGGTATCCGGCCACGCGTCGGTTGCGGAGGCGGTGCAAGCGGTGCAGCTGGGTGCAACGGATTTTTTCGAGAAGCCACTCGATCGGGATCGCGTCCTGGTCACCGTTCGCAACGCTCTCCAGACTTGGCAGCTGCAACGCGAAGTCGAGCAGCTGCGTGCTGGCGTCGAGCACCGCTACGAGATGATCGGCGAGAGCCCAGTCATACGTTCGCTCTTCGCGCAGCTCGAGAAGGTCGCTCCGACGAACGGACGCGTGCTCATCTCGGGAGAAAGCGGGACAGGCAAGGAGCTAATCGCGCGCGCGATTCATCGACTCAGTCCGCGCGCAGACAAACCTTTCGTGAAAGTGAACTGCGCAGCCATTCCAGCGGAGCTGATCGAGAGCGAGCTCTTCGGCTACGAGCGTGGGGCGTTCACCGGCGCGCAAGGCCGCAAGAAGGGCATGTTCGAGCTCGCCAATGGCGGCACCCTCTTTCTCGACGAGATCGGTGACATGAGCGCGAGTGCGCAGGCCAAGGTGTTGCGCGCGCTCCAGAGCGGGGAGATATCACGTGTGGGCGGCGAAAAAGCGATCGCGGTCGACGTGCGCGTGCTCGCTGCGACCAACAAAGACTTGGAGATGGAAGTCAAAGAGGGCCGTCTGCGGGAGGACCTCTACTTTCGCCTCAACGTCGTCCCGATCGTGAGCCCTCCGCTTCGCGAACGAAGGTCCGACATCCCGCTCTTGGCCAGCGGGTTTCTGCGGGAGTTCTCGGCCGAGAACGGGCTTCGGGAGAAGCCCATCGACGACGACGTGCTCGAGGCATTGGCCGAGCGGCCCTGGCCCGGGAACGTCCGCGAGCTCCGCAATGTCGTCGAGCGAATGGCGATCTTGAGCGGCGACCGGATCACGCTCGACGATCTGCCCGAGGAGGGGGTCCTCAGCGAGGTTCGACGCGAGTCTACGCCAGCGTCGGACCTGCCTGCCATGGTCGATGAGGCCGGCGAACGCCTGACTTTGCGGGAGTATCGAAGCCGCGCCGAGAAGGACTACATTCTTCAGACCCTCGACGAGGTGGGGTGGAACATCTCGCGGGCCGCGACAATTCTCGGGGTGGAGCGCACCAACCTTCACAAGAAAATGCGCAGCTATGGTATCCGTCGGGAAGAGGCATGATCCGTCGATCGATTAGGCTGATGTGGAGGGGCGCCATCCTGGCCTTCCTGGTCTATGTCCTATTCTTCGTTCAGCTCGGCGAGCGGTCCGCTTTTCAGCACGTGATGCGGGTCGTCGACACCGAGGAGGCGCAGGAGCTCGGGCGCGAGGTGAGCGCCGCGACGGAACGCATCACGAAAGAGATCGGCGGACAGGTTCACGACGTGACGCAGCCACCGGCTCAAGATGCGGGCGCCTCCCAGGTTCCGGAGGCGGTTTCGAACCAACTGCAAGGTGTCGTCGGACACTCTTTCGAGCGCGCGCAGCGGATCGAGGCGGCTCGCGAAGCGCAGTCCCAGTAGCCGACGTTCGCTCCACTACTCCAGTTAGGGCCACTCGAGGCGAAGGCGCTTCATCTTGCGCCACAGCGTCGTTGGGCTGAGCCCGAGAAGCTCGGCCGCACGTTCCTTGTTGCCCTCGACCTGGCGGAGAGCGCGAACGATGACGTCCCGTTCGACCTCCTGCACGATGTCCGCCAGCGATTGGCGGCCTGGATGCAGGGCGCCGCCGTTTCCGTTCGACTTGGGAACGATGTCGGACAGGTGAACCTGCCCGTCCTGCGCCAAGGCCACGCCCTGCTCGATCAGATTCTCGAGCTCTCGAATGTTTCCCGGAAAGTCGTAGCCGAGCAGGTAGTCCATGACGCCGGGTCCGAGCGATGCCTGCCGGCCCATCTTCTTGCCGTATTTTTCGAGGAAGCTCTCGGTGATGGGCGCGATGTCCTCTTTGCGCTCCCGCAGGGGCGGCAGCTCGAAACGCGCGACGTTGAGTCGATAGTAGAGATCCTCGCGAAAGCGCTTGTCCTCGATGAGGGTTCGCAGATCCTGGTTGGTGGCTGCAATGATGCGCGCATCGACGTTGATCGAATGATTGTCGCCGAGTCGGCGAATCTCGCCTTCTTGAATCGCGCGCAAGAGCTTCGCTTGAAGTGAAGGCGGCGTCTCTGCGATTTCGTCGAAGAAGAACGTGCCGCCATTCGCTTCCTCGAAGAGGCCTTTGCGTGTCTGTACGGCGCCGGTGAACGCGCCACGCATGTGTCCAAAAAGCTCGCTTTCGAGAAGTGTTTCGGTGAGCGCCGCGCAGTTGATCGAGACGAATGGCCGCTCCGCGCGCAACGAGTTAGCGTGGATCGCTCGCGCGACCAGCTCCTTGCCGGTACCGCTCTCGCCGGTGATGAGAACCGTCGCATCCGTGGGCGCGATGCGAATGATGCGTCCGAGAACGTCTCGAATCTCCGCGGACTGACCGATGATGTTGCCGAAGTTGTAGCGCTCGCGAAAATCGGCAGCTACGGCGCGCAGCTCTCCTGCAAGCTGTCGTGTGCGCGCGGCGCGTGCGACCTTGGTGAGAAGCTCCTCTTCGACGAACGGCTTCTGCACGAAGTCGTGTGCGCCGAAACGCATCGCCTCGACGGCGTCTTCGACCGTGCCGAACGCCGTCATGACGATCACCTCGGTAAGCGGGGAGGCTTCCCTGGTGCGTTGTAATACTTCCAGGCCGCCGACGTCTCCCATCCTCAAGTCGGTGATGACCAAGTCGTAGTTCCTTTCGGCCACCATGACGCACGCAGACTCGCCGCTCGGCGCCTGGTCGACGTCATAGTCCTCCGCGCTCAGCATCTCCGAAAGCATGCCGCGTGCGTTGTCCTGATCATCGACGATTAGAATCCTGGCCATCCCCCAACCGGTTCCGTCTAGCCTTGACCTTACCGCAAATCGCAGTTTCGTGCCCAGGCGTCAATCGAGCACGCGATGCATCGCCGCCACGACCTCGTCCCGGAACTCGACGGGAAAGATGAGGCGTGGGTGCTCGATCCGCTTGTTTCGGAGCTCACCGAGCAGGAACGAAGCGTCGCCCAGGCGCTGCAGAGGCTGATGGCGCAGGGTGACCCACATGCCATCCGTGCTGCCGTCGGTGGGTTCGCTGTAAGGAACGTCTTCGGCAATGTCGAGCCACACCGTGAGGTCCGGCCGGAGCCCTCCGGAGGCGACGATCTCCTTGGCGCGCGCAAGTGCCTCGTCCCAAAGGTCACGGCGGTGGTCCGGAAGCGGAACCGTCTTCGGCAGTTGGCGGCATCGAAGACGCTTGCTGAGCTCCGCCAGTGTGGGGTCGCCTCCGCGCTCCCATGCGCTGAGACACGTCAGCAGCTCGGCGTCGTCCATCCGAAGGTACTCGTCGAGCGATAGCGACTCGCCGAGCGCGGCTGCTCGAAAGGCGGGGAGCAGCGGGTCGGGGGCCGTGCCGTCGGAAATCAGCTCACTCACCCGCATGAAGATCGCGCGCACCAGTGCTTCGGCCGCCCGCGTGGCTTTGTGGTGATAGACCTGCTGGTGCATGAAGTGCCGCCCGAGGAAGAAGCTTTCGGCCGGCGGCAACCCCTTGCGGCCTTCCACGGCGAGAACCCATCGGCCGTTCACGCATGCAAAGGTCAACGCCTGAAGCAACCAGTCGAGGTCGTAGAGGCCGTAGCGGACGCCCGTCATGTGGCTGTCGCGCAAGAGATAGTCTGCGCGATCCACATCCAACGTTCCGCTGACACTTTGGCTGAGGTAGCCGAGGCGATAGTTCCCACTCAACAAGCCCGTGACCCGTTCCGCCATGCCCGCCGAGAACGACTCGAGCGCCTGGTGCACCTCCGTCGAAGGGTCGAGCAGGATCTCCTGCGTCCACTGCTCGTGGTGCTTGGCGTGTGGCAGCACTTCCTCGAACAGGTGCGAGAACGGACCGTGACCCAAATCGTGCAACAGCGCCGCTGCGAGCCCCTCCGCCCTTGCCTCATCGTCGAGCCTCTGGTCCGTAGGCAATTCGTCGCTACAGGCGTCGATGCGGTGCTGAAGCGCCTGCATGACGTGTGCCGTGCCGATCGCGTGCGAGAAACGGGTGTGCTCCGCTCCAGGGAACGCAAGAGAGGCGAGCCCGAGCTGGCGAACGCGCCGCAGGCGTTGCACTTCCCGGGTATCGAGGAGGGATCGGATCACCCGCTCCGCCATGCCTTCAAAGACGATCAAACCGTGGACGGGGTCCCTCAGGATCACCCTCCACGGTACCACCGCGCGTTCAGAACGCCAGCGTCCCGAAGCGTCCGTCTCTCGGTACGTCGAAGCTCGATCCGCGCCGGACTACGGCGATGGTGTCTGGCTGCCACAAAGGCAGCACCGGAATGTCACGGGCCAGGATGCTCTGGACTTGCTCGTAGGCCGCCAGACGCTGCTCCCGTTCGACTTGGGTTCTTCCGACTTCGAAGAGCCGATCGAGCTCTTCATTTTGGTACCGCCATCGATTCGCGCCCTCGGTCTGCGGGCCCGGGATCCGCGACGAGTCGAAAAACCAACTGAGCACGTGCGGCTCGATCACTTCCGGTACTTGGAGCAGCGTAATCTCGAAGCGGCCCCGATTGAGGTCGGAAATCAGCGTCGCCGCCTCCGAGGGACGGACGTCGACTTCGATGCCTACGTCTCCCAGCATCGCCGCGATCGCGCGCGCGACCGATTGCCGAAACCGCTCGGAGGTCGTCCGAAGCACGAGACGCATGCGAGGCTCGGAGCCCGGCGGATCGGGGAACCCGGCGGCGTCGAGTAGTGAGCGTGCCTGGTCCGGATCGAAGGCGCGCGGTGGCAATGCATCGACGTCCGCCCAATGGCCATGCGGAATCCAACTGTCGGTCACGCGAGCCAGGCCGTCGTACTTGGCGCGCACGAGGAGCTCCCGGTCGATCGCATACCCAACCGCGCGGCGCACCCGCACGTCGTCGAGCTTGGGCGACGTCGTTTGAAACCCGAGATACATCGTCGAGATCCCCGCGGCGCTACGCGTTTCGAAACGTGGGTCCTCTCGGAACATCGGAAGCAGAAGCGGCGGAATCGAGGCGATGGCGAGGTCGCCCTGACCCGCTAGCATTCGCAACGCTCGCGTGTTGTCGTCGCGGATGACGACCAACCGCAGGCTTGGGTACTTCGGCGTTCCGCGGTGCCAGTGAGGGTTTGCGCTCAGCTCGAGAACTCCAGGTTCGCGTTTGACGAGGCGGTACGGGCCGGCCCCGACAGGAAACGGGTCGTCAGGTGTGGCGATGCGTCGAAAGGCGTCTTGGCTCCGAACGATGGGGAGCTCGAGGTCTGTGAGAAACGTGGCATGCGGCTCGTGGAGGATGAAGAGGATTGTCCTTGGGTCCGACACCCGCATCTCGGCGATCCTCCGATAGGTGTGCGCGTAGCGGCTTCGTAGTTTTGGATCGACCACGCCTTGAAACGTGGCGACCACGTCTTGGGCGTCCAGGGGGCTGCCGTCGCTGAAGCGCAGGCCATCGCGGAGCCGCACCTCGAAGTGCGTCGGGCTCGACGCCTTCACCGACTCCGCAAGGTCGGGAATGACCTCGAGCGTCCGCGGGTCGATCGTCACCAGCGAGCCGAAGAGAAGCCGTGAGACGCGGAGGCCGTAGGGGTCGCCGACGAAACGCGGGTCGAGTTGCTCGGCATCCCGCGGAAGCATGACGACCAAGGCGTCCGGGTCATGGGCCACTGGTCGGCCGCAGCCTAGGCCGATGACTAGGACCAAGACGAGGGCGCTGCTAGGCTCCAGAGGATGGCGCACCGAGCGCTTCTTTGTTTCGCGATCGTCGGCCTTCTGGTCGTGAGCCCTGGCGCGCGTGCCAAGGGGCCTGAGCCAGTTGCGCAAACGATCTCCAACCTCGTCCGACGGGCGGGCCTTGGCGATGGGATCGGGATTCATGTCGTTCGACTGCACGATGCGGCGGAACTGTACCGCAATCGGCCCGAACGCCCCCGAAATCCTGCGTCCAACCAGAAGCTCCTGACTTCCGCCGCGGCCCTCCGGCGGTTGGGACCAACGTTTCGGGCGGCCACCAAGGTCGAGGGCACCATCGAGAACGGACGCGTCGCTCAGTTGGTGGTTCGCGCGTCCGGCGACCCCAGCTTGGGATATGCCGGGTTGGCTGCGCTGGCCGAGGCTGTGCATCTACGAGGCGTGGATACGGTCGATCGAATCCTGATCGACGACAGCTACTTCGACCAACAGATCCTCCCGCCTGCGTTCGAGCAGCAGCCCAAGGAAGCCGCGGCGTTTCGCGCGGCCATCTCTGCGTTCGCCGTGAACCGAAACAGCTATGTCGTGCATCTTGGCCCGGGGCCCGAAGTCGACGGTCCGGGGCGCGTCCGCGTGCTCGCGGATGACTATGCACAGATCGACAACCGTACGGTAACCACCGCCGCCGGCCCGCCGACGCCCCGTATCGACCACAAGCTCACCGACGACGGACATCTCGCCATTCGTGTCGATGGCGAGATTCCAAAGCAGGTTCGCACCCTCTACTACCGCCGTCGCGTGCCGGACCCCAAAACCTACGCAGCAAGCCTCTTGGTGCGCGCGATGAGGAAGGCCGGGGTCGATGGGGCGCTGGCTGTGGAGTACGGCCTCGCGACGGAGTCCCAACCAGTGATCGCGGACATGCCTTCTGGCCCCCTCAGCCTGCTGCTCTATGCCCTCGGAAAGTGGAGCGACAACTTCACTGCCGAGATGCTGTTGAAGATCATGGGCGCCCAGGCGGAAAAGCCCGGTACCTCCGCGCGCGGCGTGTTGGTCGTACGCGAGGAGCTCATGAAAATGGGCGTCGATACCGAGGGCCTCGTCATGGTGAATGGCTCCGGCCTCTTCGATGGAAACCGGGTCGCCCCGCGGCACGTGACGCAAACGTTGGTCGCCGCCTATCATGATCCGGCCATCCGAGCCGAGTACGTCGCCCACCTCGCGGTGGCCGGCTCCGACGGAACCCTAACATCGCGCCTCGAGGATCTGCCGCGCCCCAGGATGGTCCGAGCGAAATCGGGAACCCTGAGGGACGTGATCGCGCTCTCGGGCTATGTGTTGGGAGAGCCGGGGCGATCGGTGGCGTTTAGCTTCTTGGCCAACGGGATCGCTGGAAAGCAGCGGGACGCCAAGAAGCTGGCGGACGACATCGTGAGAGCGCTGGCGGACTACGCCGTGCGACCCTCCCCGAAACACTGACACCCACGCCAATGCCCTTCCTGCTTGTCCTTCTGTCCCTAACCCTTCCAAGCTGCACCACCGCTCCAAAGCCCCCTGCTGAAACCCATCCCTCCCCGATGCCCCCGCCCGTCGCCCCTACCCACCCCCACTCCGTGACCCTCCACGGCGACACGCGCGTCGATGATTACTTCTGGCTTCGCGAAAAGGAGGCGGCTGAAGTCACCGAGTATCTCGAGGCGGAGAACGCGTACGCCGAGGAGCGCATGGCGCCTACGGTCGAGCTTCAGAAGACGCTCTACGACGAGATCCTCGGGCGCATTCAAGAGACCGATCAGAGCGCGCCATACCGCAAGGGGGCGTTCGAGTATTACCACCGTACCGAAGAGGGGAAGCAATACCGAAGCTACTGCCGGCGTGAGCCGGGCAAGGCCGGCACCGAGCAAGTTCTGCTCGACATGAACGCCCTCGCCGAAGGCCGTCCGTTTCTCGGCCTCGGGGTCTATGAGGTGTCGCCGGACGGCCGCTATCTCGCGTTCTCCCTCGATGAGACCGGCTTCCGCGATTACACGCTTCAAATCAAGGACCTCCGGTCCGGAGCGGTGCTCTCCGAGCGAATGGAAAAGGTGAAGTCGGCGGCTTGGGCGAGCGATAGCAAGACGTTGTTCTACTCCGTGGACGACGACACCAAGCGACCGCACCAGATTCTGAGTCATCAGTTGGGAGCGACGGCTGAAGACTCGCTCATCTATCAGGAGGACGACGAGCGTTTCCGGGTGGCGGTGTGGCGCTCGCGAAGTGGGCAGTACGTCTTCCGGGGCGTGTTCAGTCACACGACCAGTGAAATCGCATTCCTATCGGCGTCGGAGCCGGCAGGCGCGTGGCGCGTGGTCGCCGAGCGCACGCAAGACCACGAGTACGACGTCGCGCACCGTGGTGGGGATTTTTTGATCCGCACGAACGACCGTGGCCGCAACTTCCGCGTCGTCCGAGCGCCGGTGGAAAACCCGGCCCCTTCGTCATGGCAAGAACTAGTGGCCCACCGTGACGGAGTGATGCTCGAGAGCCTGGATGTGTTCGAGGGTTTCTTCGTGTTGCTCGAGCGCGAGACAGGTCTTCCCTACGTTCGAGTCTTCCCGTTTGCCGACGGCGAGTCGCATCGTGTCGCGATCGATGAGCCGGTGTACTCGCTTCACCCGGGCACCAATGAAGAGTTCTCGACGGACGTCTACCGCTTTCGTTACGAGTCCCTGGCGACGCCTGACTCGGTGTTTGACTACGATGTTCGCTCCAAGGCAAGAAGCTTGGTGAAGCAGATCGAGGTCCTCGGCGAATACGACCCCTCCGAGTACCAATCGGAGCGGCTTTGGGCGACCGCGCATGATGGAGCCCGAGTTCCTGTCTCCGTGGTCTATAAGAGGGGCACACCCAGGGACGGCTCCGCCCCGATGCTGCTCGTGGGCTACGGCTCGTACGGCTATCCCTACCCGACCGGATTTTCGCACGCGCGTGTGAGCTTGCTCGATCGCGGCGTGACCTACGCGATCGCGCACATCCGTGGCGGAGGTGAGCTTGGCAAACCCTGGCACGACCAGGGCCGTATGGAGAACAAGATGAATTCCTTCACGGACTTCATCGCGGTCGCCGAACACCTGGTCGCAAACCAATACACATCCAGTAGACGCCTCGCGATTCAGGGCGGCAGCGCGGGCGGGTTGCTCGTGGGCGCAGTCATCAACTCGCGCCCCGATCTCTTCGGCGCCGTCGTGTCGTTGGTCCCATTCGTCGACGTCCTCAACACGATGCTCGATGACACCCTTCCGCTCACCGTCGGGGAGTACGAGGAGTGGGGAAACCCAAACGACCCGGAGGTGTACGCCCGGATCAAAGCGTACTGCCCGTACAGCAACATCGAGGCCCACCCCTACCCGGCCATGCTCATCCGCACGTCGCTCAACGACAGTCAGGTCATGTACTGGGAGCCCGCTAAGTACGTCGCAAAGCTCCGAGCGCTCAAGACCGACAACAATCCCTTGCTCTTCAAGATCAACATGGACGCAGGGCACGGCGGCGCTTCGGGCCGATACGACTACCTAAAAGAAACCGCCCTGGACTACGCATTCATCCTCACGCAGTTGCAGTAAGACGCAAACGGGGGACGGCGGAGCGCGACGCGGGGCTTCTGCGGACGGGGCGGCTTAGGCGCTCGCGTGGGGGCGGCGGGGTGGGGATGAAGGGCCCACCCTCCGACGTATCTGTCGCGCTCGGTTGCCGTTCGCATAGCGCCGGTTCTCTTACGGCAACCCTGCGATGCGAAAGCGCGAAACACGGACCCGCGCTCCCCACCCCGCCGCCCCCACGCGATCTCCTACCCCATGTCGCTTTGTCCGAGCCCCTATGGACGACTCCTCGCACCAAACAGCGCCATGCCCCCCGTCGCTAGCCGTTCTCCGGTGATTTTAGTCTCGGCCCCGGCGGGAGCGTGGGGCTGGGATTGAGTTTCCCGTCTTGCA
>Ga0255046_10000424_pt1 | contig 11385 bp, 8 predicted proteins | sample BC1_12_27_MG_FD_183632 | JGI IMG/M metagenome (GOLD analysis project Ga0255046, IMG submission 183632) | Seawater microbial communities from Strait of Georgia, British Columbia, Canada - BC1_12_27 | ecosystem: Environmental > Aquatic > Marine > Strait | place: Canada: British Columbia...
CCTTAGCGAGGAAGAAGGCGAGTTGTTTCGCCAGGCGCTCGCGCCTGCCGCAGCGACCAATGGCGGCTTCAACTGGTATCGTGCGAACATGCCGGCCCCGGCCACAATTACTCAGGACAATTACTGGCCGGCCCCACCCGCAAGAATCAGACCGCCGGTACTATTAATCGTCGGCGGCGACGACACGACGTTCATTCGAGAATATATCGACAGGATGAAAGCGACGGCGGACGATCTCACCGTCGTAATTCTTCCGGGCATCGGTCATTGGACCTCGATGCAGGACCCCGACAAGAGCACGCAGGCGATCGTGACGTTTCTAGAGGGCCTGAATTCCGGCGAGTGAATCTGGTTATTGCGGCTTAGTGCGATCGAGCTTCCGAACGGATAATTCTGAATCTGCATCGACGGCCTGGCGCAGAGAGAAGACGTTGCCATCCACGTCGCGAGTGTAAGCCTGCCAGAATTCGCCGAGCCTGACGGGCTCGCTGACGAACTCCAGGCCGAGATCGGTTAATCGTTGATACTCTTTCTGGATGTCACCAACTTCCAGTGAAAAGGAATAGCCGAGATCAGTGACGTCGCGCTTGCCTACGAATTCTGTCGTGACGGGATTGACGTATTGCCATATCTCGATCATTTTGGATAGCTCGTTCATTTTGAACCAGCCGGCCAGGACGTGCGAATTCTCGTAACCCACGATCTGGTCTGCTTTGGCGTTGTCGCGTAGTACGGCCCTGCGATACGGCTGGAATCCCAGTACTCCATAGTAGAAATTCATAAAGCGCTCGATATCGTGGGTCACCAGCGCCACCTGGGTCATCCACATCGTATCGCCACGGTCGCTCCAGGTGCTGTCGTACCCCGAGCGGGCAAGTATTTCCCCGTCCAGTTGTTCCAGCTCCATCATGTTGCCTTCCGGGTCGTAGGCGTAACCGTAGGTCACACCGTATCCGCCGAGATCAACAGGTTTGCCGCCCCATGTGAGAGGTGTTGCGCCGGCGTTTGCGAACTTGTCCCAGCCCGGATCGCGGGCAGGGGACTGGTAACAGGTATGCGTCATGCCGGGTCCTTTGGCAGGCATGCGGCTTATCTCTGCGTCTTTGTTGTGCTCGAATTCGATAAGCTCAAGCAGCATGTTCGGTGCTTTCAGCATAGCCATTTCAAACACGACGCCCTGGCGTCCAAACAACAAATCGGCATCCTGACTTTGCGAAACCTTCTCTCGTTTCACGAGTTCAAAACTGGTGGCTTTGCGGTAAAACGCCAGAGTACTGTCGAGGTCTTTCACCGACAAACCGATGTGATTCACGCCGAGAACAGTGGTGTTCGCGTCTTTTACGCTGGCGGCTTCATCTACCGTCGCAGGTGCGAGTTTGATGTCTGTGTTCATCTCCGGCTCCCTAATATCGTGGGTCTGATAGCAGGAACCCCCGGATAGCCGGGGGTTCCTGTGTAAACAAGTCTCTCAATTCTGATCTCAGAATTAGTTGAAACTATACTCGACGTTTACGCTGTAAACCCGCGGATCCAACAGGAAGACGTTCTTAAAGCTTCCGACCAGGGATGAATTGGTCTCCACGAACGTAATCGAGTCTTCATCCGTCGCGTTCTTGACAGACAGGTTAACGCGCCAGGGACCATCGTTCTGTATCAAGGCAAGCTGAAGATCAAGCTGTTCCCAAGAGTCGACCTTCTCTCCGTTGGTGTTGAATTCACGTGAGAAGAACGAATCCTGCCAGTACCAGTCGATCCGCGGTACCAGGCTCCAGCTTGATGAAACTTCGGCAAAGTACTGCGCCGCCAACTTGACCGTTGAACTCGGAGCATTGGGCAGATCATTGCCTTGCAGCGGAACTATCAGGTTGCCGCGTGCGGGATCGGGCGGTGAAAATTCACTCTCGATCTCCGTGCTGAGAAATCCGAATGCCGCCTCGAGCCGCCAGGCCTCTGTCGGCAGCCAGACCGTTTCAATTTCAGCACCCTTATTCACCGATTCCGGTACGTTGGTGTTAGTGATGGATGTGCCAACCAGGTTGCCGAGCGTCAGGTTTTCATAGTCATAGTAAAACACGGCGGCATTCAGTTGCAGCGTGTTATCGGCCAACAGGTTCTTGGTGCCGATTTCATACGCGGTGATTTCTTCCGGTTCGTAAGTCGGAAGGGCTATCTGGCCGGGATTGAACCCACCCGATTTGTAGCCCGTCGAATAGGACGCATAAAACAGACTGCTGCTGGACCAACTGACGTCGGGTGTCCAGTTTGCCACGAGTCGGCCCGTCGTTTTGCTGAAGGAGTCCGTGTCTTCGGTGAAACCGGTGGCTGGAAAGAAATTAGAGACCTGTGTCTTGATGCCTTTATCTTCGTCGGTCCAACGCAATCCGGTGATCAGCTCGAAGGTGTCGTTGATCTGCCAGTAGACTTCGCCAAAAACAGCCGTGGACTCTACAGGCGCCGCCGCGGTAAAGCCCTGGACGCCGCCGACGCCTAAGTCCCGCCCTGCCGGAATATTGGTCGTCACTTTTGAATTGCGGTCATAGTCCAGGTAATACGCACCGACCAGCCAATTCACCGCACCCGGGTTGTTGGAAGCCAGTCTGAATTCCTGGCTCCATTGGTCAGAGTCGCCCACTGCTGTTTGCGTGGGGCTGTAATGAGTCGTCGACACGACTTGTCCGGCTTGGATATAGGTCAAGATGCCATTGCCTTGCCCATCATCGGCAATGGTGACCGGGCCGAAAGGCGTGTTGTAATCGCCGGGGTTGAACCCGAAAGGTGCGGCGCCCAGATCGAAATCGCGGTCCCGATCCTCTTCGTTCTCGTAGTAACCGGTAACCGAGGTGAAGTCGACGTTGCCGAACGAGTGAGTCAGTTCGAAGCTGACGATTGTCTCGCCGGTTGTGTAGCGGGGCTCGAAATCGTAATTCACTTGCCGGAGGTTCGCAGGATTCGGCAGGTAACGGTCGGCCCGCACGGCACCGGGCAGCAGGGAATTATCGAGCGGATAGTTGTCCTGCGGGAACTGGAAATCCCACGAGTCCGTCGAACAAACAAATACCGGGTCTGGCGTACACAAAGCCTTGGGACTGGTATTGCGGTTGCTGTCCTCGTCGTAATAGTCGATGACAAGATCAGCCATTGTCGAGTCACCGAATTCGAAATGCGTGCTCGAGCGAATCGCGATCTGATCGCGGCCATCGATCCTATGACCGAGAAACAGGTTTTCGGTGTAGCCATCCCTGTTCACGTAGTTGTAAGCAAAACGCTGCGATACATTGTCAGAAATCGGGAAGTTGACGAAACCCGTCGAGCGAAGGCCCTCGGGGTCTTCCACTTGAAGATTGATTGACGCGTCGAATTCCGGGCCCGCCTTCGCTGTTACGTGGTTGATCAGGCCTCCGGTTGTATTGCGGCCAAACAGGGTCCCCTGCGGCCCACGCAGCACTTCTACGCGTTGCAGATCGTACATCTCGGCAGTTGCCACCGGGTTCTGCACGAACACACCGTTTACCGCGACACCCACGCCGGCATCACGGGAACTGCCGAAGATGGTGGTGCCCACGCCGCGAATCGTGTAGTTGCTGTTGCGACCCAACAGCAGGTTGGGCGTGTTGAACTGAAGATCGAGAATGTTCTCGATCCCGGCGGCTTTCAATCCTTCAGAATCGATGGCGGTAACCGAGATCGGTACGGATTGCAGACCTTGCTCGCGCTTCTGCGCAGTGACGATAATTTCCTCGATCCTGAAATCCTGCTCCTGAGCAAGGCCTGTGATCGGGAAGCTAAAGGCGATGCCGGCCGCCGCCAGGGCGACGGTTGTGGAAATGCGGTGGCGTTGAATTTGCTTGAACATGCGGGTTCTCCCCCTGATAACTGATGACCGTCGGCTCCCAATGGCAACGGCTTTCTTTTGAAGCGTGACCAAAAATAACGCGGTCTGACGCCACCGTCAACAGTTAATTGAAAAAATGTTCATTTAAATGCATAGTAGCCTTGTCAGAAGCGATATCGCGGCCAATTAGGTTACGAGTGGATCACTTAATTTATTGATTAATAAGATAATTATTTCTAATGACAACCAGCCTATTTAATAGGCTTAGTTTTTCTAATTTCGACGTGATTCTAAAAAAACATTGTGCAGATCCGCGGACTATTAGAGAAAAAGCGCTTGTTTAGGTCGGATGTGTCACATTTACTGGACAATTTGTCATTCACGGCAATCCGCATGGCTTCGGAACAGACGCGACCTGATTGTCGACGCCGACGGGGAGAATCAAGCTTGGCATTGCGAAACCTGAATCGCTGGCACATCGCCGCTTATGGTCTTGTTTCACTCCCGATCGGCTTGATCGGCATACCGATGGCCATCTATCTCGCACCGCTTTACGCCGGTGAGTTGGGGCTTCCGCTTGCGGCAGTCGGCACGATGCTCATGCTGTCGCGCGTCACCGACTTCATTACCGACCCCATCACGGGAATCATATCGGATCGTTGGCGACCGAAAATCGGGCGGCGCAAGGTGTGGCTGCCAATCGGTACGCTGACGATGACCACTGGCGTGTTCTTCTTGTTTCGACCGGGTGACACGAGGCGTCAATACTCTACTTCCTGTTGGCCGTGTCACTCGTCTACCTGGGTTACACCACGTTGCAACTCCCCTACAACGCATGGGGAGCGGAGTTGTCGCCTGACTATCATGTCCGTACCAGGATCACGGCGTCGGCGAAATTTTTCGATACGACGGGTCTCGTCATTGCTACCATCATTCCTGCGGTCGTGTTGTCCAAAGCCGGTAGCAGCGCCGGTGACATCATGGACGCGCTGAGCCTGTTCTTTCTCTTCTCGCTGCCGATCTGTGCCGCGATCGCATTCACATTTGTGCCCGAACCCGAGCATCATGTTGCCAACAGCAAATTCGAACCCGGGAAAGTCATCACATTGATGGCTGGCAACAAGTCCTTCGCGCTGGTTACCGTTGCAGTCTTCGCGGCAACGGTCGCCGAGGTTTTTCGGCAGACCGTCACGGTGTTCTTTGCCACACAGGTCATCGGCGTCGAGAATATCGGAACGGTCTACGTATTCTATTTCGCTGTCGCGTTAGCGATGATCCCGGTCTGGGGATGGATTGCGGGGCGCATGCAGAAGCACCGCGCGCTGATCGTCGCGCTGCTGATAATTTTTGCCTCGAATATTGGCATGTTTTTTCTTCAGTATGGGCAGACCACGATGTTTACGATCCTGGCCATGATCAAGGGTGCGTGTTACGGCGCACTGGCGTTGCTACCCGGGGCCATGATCGCGGACTGCGCGGATGTTGATACCGCGCATTCGGGCGAACGGCGCCAGGGTCTTTTCTTTGCGGTCAACGCGATGGTACAGAAACTGGGGTTTGCATTGGGGCAAGGCGTACCACTGATTTTACTCTCGCTGGTTGGGTTCGATGCCGCCGGCCAAAACGGCCCGGACGAATTATTCTGGCTGTCCGTGCTGTACAGCATACCAACTGCATTGATTGTCTTATTGGCAATACTGGCGCTTTTGCCATACTCGCTGACTGCGGAGCGTCATACGGAGTTGCGCGCGTATCTCGGGTTGCGCGAAAGTGGCGAGGACGCGGAACTCCCGGACTTTCTCAAACCTTAGCTGAAGAACACAAGATTGGTTCGACAACTCGATAACAAAACCGACGGAAATTAAATATGAGCAACTATCAAAATCACAGCATCGTTTTGGCCAAGCGCCCCAAGGGCGAGATCCAGGACGGTGACCTGGTAATGGAGACAGGCGATGTCCGTGAAATCACGGATGGCGAGTTCCTTATTCAAACTCTATGGCTTTCCCTGGACCCGTATATGCGTCCGCATATGAACGATACCAAGAGCTATATCACGCCCATGGCAATCGGCGCAGTGATGACGGGAGAGACCGTGGGCCGGGTCATCGAATCCAGGACGGATCGGTTCGGGACCGGTGACATCGTGACCTGCAATACAGGCTGGCAAGAATACTTCATTGCCGAGGAAAACAAAGACAGTGTCTACAAAGTGGTTCCGAACGGTATTCCCCTGTCAGTCTATCTCGGAGCAGCAGGTATGCCCGGCCGCACCGGGTACTGCGGTTTGACGTACGTGGGTAAACCCGAACCGGGTGAAACGGTGGTTGTATCGGCCGCAGCGGGCGCTGTGGGTAGCGTAGTGGGGCAGTCCGCCAAACAAATGGGCTGTCGTGCTGTTGGCATTGCCGGCGGCGAAGAAAAATGCCGGTATATCGTCGATGAGCTGGGTTTCGACGCGGCCGTTGACTACAAGTCCGGCGACCTGCTCGAGAATCTGAAGGTTGCCTGCCCGGATGGCATTGATGTCTATTTTGAAAACGTGGGCGGCGACGTCGCGAAAGCCGTGGCGCGATTACTCAATCCAGGGGCACGCGTCCCCATTTGCGGTTACGTATCGGCCTACAACGCCGTCGACATAACGGCGGTAGAGTCACCCATGCAGATCTTTGGCGCACTGGATCCCGTGCCCGAACACCGCTTCTTTCTGGTAGGCGAGTGGCAGGAGCAGCATCGGGAGGTGACGAAATTGCTCGCAGATCGCATTAGAAGTGGCGAGTTAAAATACCGGGAGACCGTCGCCGAAGGGCTGGAGAACGCTGTCGACGCATTCAAGGGAATGCTGCGCGGCAAGAACCTGGGCAAACAACTCGTCCATATCGCTGACTGAAGCCAGCGACCGGACCGATGCTGAGATCGCGCGAAGCCCGGGAGTCGAATCGCCTATCCGGCTCAGCGCACCCCTCCCTCACCGATTGGGTCCGCTCTCCATGGAGTAGGGCTGCCACCTGACCAGGGGCGTCCTGGGTAGGACGTGGGGATTCACACAACTCATCGGCCAGCGTCCACTCAGGGCAAGAGCGATTTCGTGCGCGGCACGCCCGCGTGTTGCTCTACGCATGCGGGTGGAGGCGGACGACGTGTGCGGAGTCAATACCACGTTCGGCATGGTGCGCAGGGGATTGTCCTTATCCGGAGGCTCGTGCTCGGTGACGTCGAGTCCCGCGCCTGCGATCTCTTCATCTTCGAGGGCCTTGATTAACGCCTTTTCATCGATGATGGAACCGCGGGCAGTATTGATAATCCGCACGCTGTTCTTCATGGCTTTAAACTCAGCCTCGCCCAGGAGATGGTGTGTGCCGCTGTTTTCGGGCGCGTGGAGCGAAAGGTAGTCGGAGCGCTCGATCAGTTCTTTGAAGCTGACGGGCTCGACATGTTCTGCGGTCAGCTTCAGTTCACTGACGTAGGGATCGTGTGCGATGACATGCAGGCCGAACGGCTTTGCGCGGCGCGCAACGGCCACGCCAACATGGCCAAAGCCGAGAAGGCCGAGTGTCTGCCCCCAGAGCCTGGTATTTGCGGCCGGAACAGGTCGCATTTCGAACCAGCTGCCCTCTTTCGTGGCGTCCATCAGGGTCTTGACGAGCTTGTTCTGTGCGAGGAGAAGCATCATCGTGTGGTCGGCGACCTCTTCGATGAAGATATCCGGCGTATTGGTAACGACGATGCCTGCTGCTGTCGCTGCCTCCATATCGATCATGTCCGTGCCGATACTGCCGACACCGATGATGACGCACTTTTCCAGCGCAGCGATCATGCGTTCGTTAATCCGAACACCCCAGGAGGTGAGAATGCCGTCGGCGTCCTTCGCGATTTCGATGAACTCGTCTTCGTCGAGCGTATCCGATTCGATCAACTCCACGCCAACATGATCGAGATATTCCAGTTCCAGTTCATAACGCTTCGCAATGTCCGGGGTCTTCGCTAATCCGGGCAGTTGTACAACTACTTTCTTGGTGTCTGCCATGTCCTGCGCTTCCTTATTTGACCCGAACAATTAATCAATTATTCGGTTTTCGCATCGCCGTCGAATTCGTCGCGAAATTTCTTCAGGTCAGCGACGAGCGCTTTGTGCGCCAGCACGATGTCGCTGCTGTGCATCAGAAGATTCGCACCATTCCTGGACCATTCGATTTCCTGATCTTGGCTCGTGAAAAAGTGTATACCGGCGCCAATTCCGGCGGTACGGGACTTCCTGATGATTGTGCCAACGGCCTCGAGAAAATCCGGGTGCGTGTATTGTTCGGGAATGCCGAGACTGATCGAGAGATCGTGGGGGCCGACAAGTACGGCGTCGAGGCCGGGTACCGTGACGATTTCATCCAGCGCGTCCAGTGCCGGGACGCTTTCGATATTGACGATCAGCACGTTGTTGCGGTTGTAGTTGTCGAGGTAGTTCTGCAATTCTTCGCCGAGCTTCTGTTGTCCGTTCAACACATTCTTGAGGCGTTGGCCCTTCAGCGGCCGGAACTTGACGGCGCCGCAAAGCGCGCGCACCTGCTCGACGGTTTCGACGTACGGCGCGATAATGCCGTGCGCGCCGCCGTCGAGTACCATGCAGGCGCGATAGGGATCGGGCTCCGGGATACGCACAATAGGAGCGACGTCGCGCGTGGCATAGGCGTTACAAATCCAGGAAAGTTGATCGCGGTCCAGGGGCGTGTGCTCGGAGTCGATGAAAACGAGATCGACGCCGGTGGCGGCGATCGCAGCGGGCCACTTCGGTGACGTGGACAGCACGCAGGTACCGTATACCCGTTTGCCGCTACGGAGCGCTTCAGACAATTCTTTTCCTTTCATAACCGTGTCTCGCTTTATATTGAGCGCGGCAAGCCGACAGATTTCATTACTCGTAGGTGTAGACGGTGCACCGCTGGATACTTAGCTTCCTGTCACCGAATCGCCAATGGCTGCCCTGGTCAGTCTCATCACCGTTGAGTTGCCTGTCCGGTTTCCACCCGCCGTTAGCGAAAGATCCTTCTTCAACCTTGAGGATGCCAGCGTAGCGCGAGTCAGACTCCGTCGGACGGAAAGCCACCCGGAAACCACTGCCCGCCGCAACAAATTCATCCGTGCCGGTCTGGACAATCAATCCGTACCCGATGTCAGCCCTGAAGATAAATATTTCGTCGAGACTGATATCAAGAGTGTATTCACCCAGCTGAACCGATGCCGTGGAATTATCTTTGTCCAGCAGGAAACCCGTCGTTCGTTCGCGTCCCTGGTGAGTAAGTATCGTGGGCGCGACCTGCTTTAGCACTTCGTAGCTTTTGCTTAAGGCAGCGGCTGCCGGATCTTCGATCATATCGATAGCGAATGGCGAGGTGCCGATGGCATCGTGTCTGCCGATAGCAAAGAAGACTTGCCGCGCTCCGGCTTCGTGTGGGGTCATCTCCGGAATGAAGAGCGGGTTGCCCCGCTGGGTGTAGCGCTCGCACCATTCCGCGAAGTTCGGCGAATAGATGTCGGGGGCCAGGAGATCGATATGGTCGACGGCTGCCAGCCAGATGTCCATTACCTGCGGCAGCGGACCGCCGCACGGGTAGAAGTGTTGGCCGGGTTCCGGCGCCTCTTGCAGCATCGCGTTCACAAACATCGGAATTTCATGCTTGCTACGCCCCACAGCAGCGACCCGCTCGACGTAGCTGGCGTAATGCCAGGCCATGAATATCTCATCTGTCTGGATGCCCTCGCCAAAAAGTTCCTGCCAGGATCCCGAAGCCGTGCAACTCGACGCTTCCCACGCGTCGCGAACGTAAGGCAGCAGGACGTCCTGGTTCTCCACGAGGTATGCGGTGAGCCTCTCGGGAACCGCTGCTTCGAAAGCACGCTCTGCCTCAGCGCACCGGTCTCGCGAGTCGGGAAGCAGGCAGGCTTCGTTTTCGACCTGCACCATGATCACCGTGTGGTCATCGGAATCGACCTTCCTGACGTGCGCCATCAGGGTGCCAAACGCGGCAGCATCGGCCTCTCGATTTGCATCGGACAGCGCGGACAGGATCTCCACAGGGCGCCCGTCGCAAATCCGCACGCGAGGAAACCGCTGGTAGTCTCGTTTGACCCATTCCGGGACATAGCTGGACATGCCGTTCTTCCAGCTTCCGAACCAGAGCAATATCAGGCGAAGGCCGTGTTGACGCGCGCCATCGATCAGGCCGTCCAGCAGGTCCGTTTCGAAGCGACCTTCCACCGGCTCGAACTGCATCCATGAAACGGGTGTCAGTACGGTGTTCATGTTCAGGTCCAGCAACCGCTGCCAGATCGGTTCCATGTAGGCGAGCGATGACGAACTCGAATTGCGCAGCTCTCCGCCGAGAATCAGGAACGGCTCACCGTCCACAAAGAGCTGTGTAGCGGTTCCCTGCTTGCGAAGGTGCGGTGTTGTCATCAAGCTCTAAATAAAGGATCGCGTTTCTTGACCGGATCCAGCAGCGACCAGTCTCCCTGTTCCAATGTGTTGCCTTTGGGAAACGGCGGACGATCCTCCTTGTTCAGAGAGACCAGGATGCGCGGGTCTGAGTAATAGGCATTCGCCACGAGGCCGGTGACTACCTCGAGAAACGGGTGCGGCTTCTGCCTGGCGGTATTCATATCTTCATTGAAGTCGGCATCATCCAGGGCCGCAACATCCGCAATGCCGCCGAGTTCTCCGAAGAAATCGTCCATAAGCTGGCGTAATTCAGTGACAATACGCCGTGACCGTTCAAGCAGACGACCAAAAATTACCTCGTCATCTGCTCCTGGGATCTGCAAATCCTCGCTTGCGCCTATCATGCATCCAGCAAGTCTCCTGAGAACGATCTGCTCGAGTTCGGTGAATGTGTTTTCTTCTGACATTCGGATCAGTCCTTTTCCATTTCAGTCGAACAGGCTGGCGTCCGCAAGCTTGTCCTTGATTGATGCGGCCACGTAGAGTGCCAGGGCTTGAATCGTAGGTGTCGGGTTTATTGCGGCCCCTGTGACAAACAGGCTGCCGTCAATGATGAACAGGTTTTTGACATCATGGCATCGGCCCCACTCATTCACGACGGAGGACGACGGGTCCGTGCCCATTCGGGTTGTTCCCATGTTATGCCACCCTGCGTGCCTGACGGGTCCCACCTCCCTGAGAATTTTTTTCGCTCCGGCGGCGTCCATTACTTCGCGGCCCCGCTCCAGGGCGAATTGCATCATCGTCTTGCTGTTTTCGCTCATGGAATAGTTGACCTTGGCGGCAGGGATCCCGTTTGAGTCACAAAGCTCGGGATCCAGCACGACTTCATTCTGCGCTTGTGGCAGATCTTCACACACGGCCACGATTGTCATCGCACGATCGACGATCTCTCTGTACGCCTCGTGGTGTGCTTCACCCCACGGTATACGCCCCGCCAGCATGCCCAGAACAGCAGACGTGATTGGCCCGTGCCCGCGATGCATTTCAAACGAGAAGCCTCGCACGAAGCCCCGCGAGGCGTCGGTCTCGTAGAATTCGTGGCAGCTAATGCCCTTGTGCG
>Ga0255046_10000425_pt1 | contig 11378 bp, 9 predicted proteins | sample BC1_12_27_MG_FD_183632 | JGI IMG/M metagenome (GOLD analysis project Ga0255046, IMG submission 183632) | Seawater microbial communities from Strait of Georgia, British Columbia, Canada - BC1_12_27 | ecosystem: Environmental > Aquatic > Marine > Strait | place: Canada: British Columbia...
GACCACTGCCACCAGAGACTTGAGTCCGAGAAGCGTTCGCACCGAGGTGGCTATCGCCGTTGGGAGCCGGGCGAGAGCGCGCACCGCCGCCGACGGCGTGCGGTCGTGGATGCCTTCGAGATCGACCAGGGTGATCGGGATATTGCGTTCGGCCACCAGCTCCGCCTCGAGGCCGCGTCGCGCTCCCAGCCAGTGAACATCGATCTCGCGCGCTTTGAGCTCGCGCGCCACCGCCAACCCGGGGAAGATGTGGCCGCCGGTGCCGCCGCCCGCAATCACCACCCGCGGACTCACGCGTTCACCTCCCGCGACAGATTGAGGAGAATCCCGATCGAGATCAACGTCACAAGCATCTCGGTTTTGCCGTAGCTGACCAACGGTAGAGGGATGCCCTTCGGCGGCAGAAGATCGAGGCACACCACCATGTGCACCAGGCTTTGCAATGCGAACGCGACGGTGATGCCAAAGGCAAGCAAGGCGCGCTGAGGATCCTCGAGATGGGCGGCAATCACGAGGCCGCGCCAGACGATGACACCTGCCAGGCCGATCAGGGTCAAAAGGCCCACCAGTCCGAGCTCCTCACCGGTGATGGCAAAGATGAAGTCGGTGTGGGGTTCTGGCAGGAAGAAGAGCTTCTGCAGCCCGGAACCGTATCCGAGGCCGACCAGGCCTCCGCTGCCAATCGCGACCAGGCTCTGGTAGCTCTGCCAGTTGGCCGCAGCGCCCACCTCGGGATCGAAGAACGCCTGCACCCGCGCCAACCGGTAGGGAGAGGTGATGATCGCCAGCACCAGTACCACCGCAGCGATGACCGCGGGTGCCGCGAGTAACCGGAGCGGCATCCCCGCAACAAAGGCCATCGTGCCCAGGATCACCACCAGCACGGCCGCCGTTCCGAGGTCGGGCTCGACCACGATTACCAGAGTGGTCGCGAGAGTAATCCCCCCAACCACGGCCAATCTCTGCCACGGCCAACCCCTGCGCCTGGCCTCGTCGAGAAGGATCGCCATCAGCATGATCAGACCCAACCGGACCAACACCGACGGCTGCACGGAGATCCCGCCGATGCTGAACCAACGGTGAGTCGCGGCGACCGGCGCCTGTGCGAAGGCCGCCAGAAGCAATAACCAACCCACGGTCAGTGAGCCAATTACCAGCCGGCGGTCGGTGAGGAGGGTTGTCCTCAGGTGCATGCTCACCACCAGCAGACCCAGACCGACCATCGCAGTCGCCGCCTGCCAGGTGAAAAAGTAGGACCCGGGCCGCCCGTAGCGTTCGGTCGCCAGCAGCCACGAGGCCGAAGCGAGGATGGCGAGACCAAAGGCGGTCAGGAGAACCGCGGAGCCGAGCAGGAGGCGGTCGAAGCGTTGCCTTATGGGCATGACGCCACCTCCTGTCGCGCGAGATCAGCGAAGCAGTCACCGCGCTCGCCGTAGTTGGAGAATTGATCGAAGGAGGCGCAGGCCGGCGCCAGCAACACCCACTCGCCGGAAACCGCGTGGCCGCGGGCCCGTCCAACCGCCTCGGCCAGGGAACCGCAGTTCTCGATCGGCGCCGCGTCGCCCAGGGCCTCGCCGATTGCCGGACCGTCCTCGCCAATCAGATAGAGGCGCGCCACCGCCCGCCGCATCTCGCCCACGAGGACCGAAAAGTCCTGGCCCTTGGCCTGGCCTCCGAGGATCAGGTGCAATGAACGGTCGGGGTAGCCGCGAAGCGCGGCCAGGGTGGCGCCGACGTTTGTGGCTTTGGAGTCGTCCACCCACCGTACGCCGTCCGCGGTGTGGACGGTGCGGTGGCGGTGAGCTAGCCCATCGAAGGTGCTCAAGGTCGCGGCCATGGCGGTCGACGTCGCGCCGAGGGTAGCCGCGGCAAGAGCGGCGGCAAGGGCGTTGGCGAGGTTGTGGATCCCGCTCAGGCGCACCTCGGTCGAGTGGATGATCGGCTCGCCGTCGAGCATCAACACGTCGCCGTCGAGGTACGCATCGGCCGTCCCCGCGGTAGAAAAGATGCGTTTCCGCGCGGCGGTTCGGGTCGCGGCGACCACCGGGTCGTCGGCATTGAGCACCGCCGTATCAGCCTCACCCTGCATTGCGAAGAGCCGCTGTTTGGCGGCAAAGTACGACTCGAGATCCGGATGACGCTCGAGGTGGTCTTGACTCAGATTCAGAAAGACCGCCACCCGAGGAGTCATCTCGGTCAATAGCTCGGCCTGGAAGCTCGAGATCTCGAGCACCCAGCTCTCCCAGCCCGCATCGAGAACCATCTGCGAGGCCGGGGTGCCGAGATTGCCGCCGGCTACCGTCGACCGGCCCACCTCGACCAGCATCCGCGCGATCAGCTCGGTCACGGTGCTCTTGCCGTTGGACCCGGTGACCGCCACCATGTCTGCCTGCGGCCGGTGGCGCCAAGCGAACTCAATTTCGGTGTTGATCTGGATTTTTCGTTCGCGCGCCACCTCGAGGAGCGTTGCATCCGCCGGAACGCCGGGTGAAGCGATGACCAGCTCAACGCTATCGAGGCAGCTCTCCGGATGGCCGCCGAGGAAGGTGCGGACATCACCGCCGAGTGCCTCCACCTCCGTTGCCAGCTCGGTCTCAGGGCGCAGATCGGTGGCCCAGACCTCCGAGCCGTCGGCGGCCGCGAGACGCGCGGCGGCGAGGCCGGAGCTTCCCAGCCCGACCACCAGCACCCTGGGAGAGATCTCAAACGCCAAATTTACCTCAGCTTCAAGGTCGACAACCCGGCGAGGGCGAAGACCACCGCAATGATCCAGAAACGCACGACCACCTGGGTCTCTGTCCAGCCCAGGAGCTCGAAGTGGTGGTGGAGAGGCGCCATCCGGAAGACTCGAGTTCCGCGCAGCTTGTAGGACAGAACCTGGATAATGACCGACAACTCCTCGAGCACGAAGAGCCCACCGACCAGCACCAGCAGCAGCTCCTGCTTCGCCACCACCGCAACGATGCCGATCCCACCGCCGAGGGCGAGGGAACCGACGTCGCCCATGAAGATCTGCGCGGGGTGGCAGTTGAACCACAGAAAGCCGATCGCCGCACCCACCATGGCGCCGGTGAATATCGCCACCTCACCGGCACCTGAAACCGGCACGATGCGCAGGTACTCGGCGATCCGGAAGTGACCCGCGACGTAGACGAAGACGGTGTAGGTGGCGGCTGCGATAGCAACCGCACCCACCGCCAACCCATCGAGGCCATCGGTCAGATTGACGGCATTCGACGAGCCGAGGAGGACCACGATCACGAACGGCACGTAGACGATGCCGAGCGGCAGCAGAACGTCTTTGAGGAACGGAACCGCGAGGGCGCCGGCGTGGGGCGCCGGGGTCGCGGCGGCCCGCGCCATCAGCCCAGCGGCGACGCCCACCAGTATTTGCAGGAAGAGCTTCTGCCGGACCGTCAGACCGAGATTGCGCTGTCGGCGCACGATCAGCCAGTCGTCGAGGAGACCGATGCCGGCAAACCCGAGGGTCACCAGCAGAACGGTCCAGATGTACGGGTTTTTGAGGTCCGCCCACAACAGGGTCGTGAGGACGAAACTCGAAACGATCAGGATGCCACCCATTGTCGGCGTCCCCGCCTTGACCTGGTGGTGCTCCGGCCCCTCCTCGCGGATCGACTGCCGCACCTGCAGCGAACGCAGCCTGGAGATCATCCACGGGCCCGCGACGAGGCTGATGAAGAACGCCGTTGCGATCGCCAGACCGGCTCGGAAGGTGAGGTAGCGGAAGACGTTGAAGCCGATAAAGGTGTCTCCGAGGGGATAGAGAAGCCAGTACAGCATCAGGCCGCCTCCTCCCCAGTCAGCGCCGCCACCGTGCGATCGAGGCCCACCCCGCGCGAGCCCTTGATCAGGACCACGTCTCCGGAGCGAAGAACGCGGCGCAACAGCTCGGCAGCGCCCTCGGCGTCCTCCACCAGACGGATCGCACCGTCCGAAAGGCCGGCCTCTCGAGCCCCGGAACCAATCTCCTCAGCATCCGCTCCGCCAACCGCAACCAGCAGATCGCAGGCGGCGGCAGCCTCCTTGCCCGCACCGCGATGCGCATCCGCCGACAGGTCTCCAAGCTCGTACATCTCGCCAAGCACCGCCACCCGACGTCCCGGCGCCCGCGCCAACAGCTCGAGCAGCCGCCTCACCGCCAGCGGCGATGCGTTGTAGCTGTCGTCCACCAGAGAAATACCGTCGCCGATATCGAGGACGCGGCCCCGGTGCTCGGGCGCTCTGAGTTCTGGCGCGGTCTCCGCCACCTGTTCAGCCCGCACGCCAAAGGTCGAAGCGGCGGCTGCCGCGGCGAGCAGGTTTTCGGCCTGATGCCTTCCCGGCACGGCCAGCTCCACCGCCGCATCACTGTCCGGCAGCACGAGCCGGAAGCGGCTGCCGAGCAGACCACGATCCTCCACATCCTCGATCCGCGCCTCGTTGGCGGCTGTTCCGTATCGCAGAACCCGCGCCGCGGTCTGGTTGGGGAAACCGTCCTGGTTCGGATCATCCGCATTGACGACCAGGGTGCCGTCATTGTCGAGCCAAGGCAGGAGCTCGGCTTTGGCGCGGATGATGCCCGCGAGGTCGGGGAAAAACTCCGTGTGGACCGGAGCGATGCGGGTATAGACCAGCACCTGAGGACGCAGGATTTCGCCCAGGGTTGCGAGCTCGCCCGGGCTGCTCATTCCGGCCTCGGCGACGAAGACCTCGACCTCCGGGTTCTGCGAGAGGATCTCGGCCGGCAGACCGAGCGTGTTGTTTCGGTTCTCCCCCGATGCGCCAACTGGGAAATGAGGCTCGAGCAGGGCTGCCAGGAAATTCTTTGTGGTGGTCTTCCCCACCGACCCGGTCACCGCCGCCACCCGCCAGGCTCGATCGCGACGCTCCTTACGGGCGAGCTCGTGGTAGGCGGCGAGCGGATCGTCGACCCGCACCAGCGCGCGCTCGGGAGGCGGTTCCGCGAGATCGGCATCGCGGCACACCAGCGCCGCCGCCGCGGTTTCGAGCGCGACCCCGACAAACTCGTGGCCGTCGCGCCGCGCACCCGGCAGGGTCACGAAGAGGTCACCTCCTTCGAGTCGGCGCGAATCGACCTCGGCACCGAGGACGCTCACATCGGCGGACCCCTCGAGGTCGCCGCCGACAACCTGGGCAATAGCGCCTGCCGTCATGCGCACCGTGCCCTCCGCGCCTCCGCCCGCACCACCTCCTGGTCGGAGAACGGAATCCTCGTGTCGCCGATAGTCTGGAAGTCCTCGTGGCCCTTGCCCGCGACCAGTACCAGCGCCCGTTCGTCGGCGGTGGCCAGGGCGGTGGCGATCGCCTCGCGGCGATCGAGAACCACAAGCGGTTCTACCCCGGCGGCACGCACCCCGTCGGCCACCGCCTGCGCGATGCCAGCAGGATCCTCCGAACGGGGGTTGTCGGAGGTGACGACCGCCAGATCGGCAAGCTCGCCGACCGCGAAACCCATCGGACCCCGCTTGCCCTGATCGCGATCCCCGCCGGCGCCGAAAACGACGATCAGGCGAAGGTCCGTAATCTTGCGTAGGGCCTGAAGGACGGATCGCAGGCCGTCGGGCGTGTGGGCGTAGTCGACAAAGACCGGGAACGGCGCATCCACCGCGATCCGTTCCATGCGTCCGCACAACGGTTGCGCACGCTCGAGGCCGCGCCGTATGGCGCGGGCGCTGAGACCGGAAGCGTATGCCGCGGCGGCCGCAGCGAGAGCATTGCGCAGGTTGTGAACCCCGACCAACGGGAGAGCGACGGCGATCTCCTCATCTTCAAGCCGGAGAACGAAGCGACTGCCGTCGAGATCGCTGGAGATGTCTTTAGCGCAAACGGTACCGCGGTCGAGGCCCCACGAGACATCGCCGATCCGGAGTTCGTCGAGCAGGCGAGCACCCCAAGGATCGTCCACCGGCAGGACGCGGCGTCCTTCCGCCGCCAGATGGTCTGAAAAGAGCCGCCGCTTTGCCTCGAAGTAGTTCTCCATATCGTGGTGGTAGTCGAGGTGATCGCGGGTGAGGTTGGTCCACACCGCGACGTCGAACTCGAGCCCGGCCACTCTCTCCTGGCTGAGGGCGTGCGATGAGACCTCCATCGCAATCGCGGTCGCACCTTCGCCCACCGCGCTTTTCAACATCAGCGCCAGGTCGGTGGCCTCGGGGGTCGTCCGTTCGCTGGCCACTTCGCGGCCACCAGGCAACCGCGCGCCGAGCGTGCCGATGAAAGCGGTCGGTTTGCGAGCCGAGCTCAGGACGAGACTGATGAGGTGGGCGGTGGTGCTCTTACCGTTGGTTCCGGTCACCGCCACCATCTGCAGCTTCTTCTGCGGGTTTCCCGCCAGGATCCATGCCGCTTTCGCCATCAGCGAGCGCGGCCTGCGCGCCCTGATCCAGGGTATGTTCAGGTTTTTCCGGGGTCGACGATCGGTCAGCACAGCCGTCGCACCCGCGTCCAAGGCCTGCTTGAGGTGATCGATGCCGTGAACGTGCTCGCCGGGCAGAGCCGCGAAAACGAGGCCGGGACCCACCCGGCGCGAGTCGTGGGTGATACCCCTCACCTCGGCGGAAGCATCACCGGTCAGCTCGCCCTCGTGGAGACGCTGAAGGAGTGTCTCGAGCTTCACACGCTCCCCCCTTCGGCTTGCACGTCGCGCCGCGCCATGCGTTCCTCCAACCTGCACTTCTCACCACATCGCGTAGCGAGGCCCGCGAGATGTTGTGAGATGCGGTGTTCTCGACCTGAGGGCCGCGGAGGCGTACTTGACGGTACGTCGAGCAGCCCGATGCGAGAAAACGCCGCAGATTGCGGCATATCGCGGGCCGCAGTAGCGAGGTGGTGGGAGGTGCGGGTTAAGCTCGGCACCGGCTCGGTCGGGGCGAGGTCGATGAGGCAGGCCGAGGCCTCGGCGATCTCCGCAAAGATCGGCGCCGCCACGGTCGACGCCCAATAATCGTTTTTTACCGGATCCTCGACAGCCACCACAACCACAACTCTTGGATCGGGCATCGGCAGAAATCCGGCAAACCAGGCGATGTGATGTTCGTCATCGAATCTACCATCAACCGCGCGCTGGGCGGTCCCGGTCTTGCCAGCGGTCCTGAAGCCCGCGACCCTGGCCAACCCGCCGGTGCCGTCACGGACCACCCCTTCAAGCATGCTGCGCAAACGATCGGCCAGGGCCTCGTCCAGAATACGGGTTCGCGCGTCGGGGTCCTGTGCACGTACGGCCATCCCATCCGTCACGACCAGCAGCGGTTTGAGGAGCCAGCCACCGTTGGCAATCGCCCCGTAGGCCATCGCCATCTGGAGAGGGCTGACGGTGAGTTCCTGGCCGAGGGCGAAGCCGGCCCGGCTCATCTTTGACCAGGTGCGAGTCTCAGGCAACAGTCCACGCGCCTCGGCCGGGAAGCCGACCCCGGTGCGGCGACCAAAGCCAAATGCGTCGAACGCGCGCCGCAAACGATCCTCCGACAGGCGCTCGGCGATTTCGATGATGCCGGCGTTGGCGGAGCGAACCACTACCTCGTCGATTGTGTAGCGGCCCGGTTCGGCATGGTCGCGGACCCAATGGCCGGCCACTTGGATTCCGTTGTTGAGACAATCGAACCGCTCGCCTGGGCGGACAACGTTGGCCGAGAGCGCCGCCGCCGCCACAAAGGGCTTGACGGTCGAACCCGGTTCGACGGCGTCCTGAACAGGGCGGAGGCGCCAGTCCTCTGGTTTTGCGGCCCCCGGATTGGCCGGGTCGAACGACGGCAGTGAGGCGAGTGCCAGGATGCGCCCGCTCCTCACATCGACGACTACCGCCGACGCGGCACGCGCGTCATGCACTCGGAGCGCCCTCGCGAGCACCATCTCGCACCGCGCCTGTAGTTTCGCCAAAAGGGTCAGCTGGAGATCGAGACCGGCACGACCTCGATGCATCCGCTGCAGCCGCACCTTTCGTTGAATGGCATCGTTGACCGCAAGATACCGCTCCGGCTCACCCGCAAGGTAGGCGTCGAAATCGTGTTCGAACCCGGCCCGTCCGACTGTGTGGAGCTCCTCGCGACCGACAAAACCTATCACCGGCGCCGCCAACCTCCCCTGCGGGTAGATGCGCGCAAAATCGGGCACCAGCACCACCGCTTGCGGCGCCAGGGCCTCTACCTGCTTCGCCAGCTCGTGCTCTACCCGCTTGGCGAGCCATACCGACCTTGGTTCGCCGTCAATACGGCGCTCGAGGTCTTTCTCCGAAAGATCGAGCAGCGGCGCCACCGCGCGGGAAAAAATCTCTGGGTACTCAAGGCGCCCGGTGCTGATCTTGATGGCGACTCGGTCGATCGAGGTCGCCAGTACGTACCCATCAGCCGTCCGTATGGTCCCTCGCGGACCCGGAACCTCGATGATCTGCTGCTGCTGCCGCAGAGCTCGGCGTTCCCAGACGCCATGCTCGATCACCGAGATCTGGATAGTCCTCGCAACCACGACGGTTGCACCAAGCAGCAGGCCCGCGACCACCACCAGCAGGCGCCGGCGGCTCACGGGGTCACCTCATCCATCGTTTGGGCGGCAAGGCCGGCTGGCGCAGCCGGGACCATTCCCAGGGCACGAGCCCTCACGGCCAGCCGTTCCAGGTTTCGTTCGCGCTCGAGCTCGAGGAGGAGAACCCGTTCACGCTGTTCGAGCTCCGAGACCTGCGCCCGCAGCCGGATCAGCTCGTAGTGGACGGAGGTGCTCTTGAGCCTCGGCCATCCAACCAATGCCAGTGCCAGCACCACCATCGCCGACACCCCGATCAGGGCCACCAGCACCTGTGGCCAGTGGCGGTCCCTTTGTGGGATCAGAAAGCGATTGGATGGGCCGATGACGGGGAGGTCCATGCTCAGGTCTCCCGTCGTCTCGCGGCCGCGCGAAGGCGCGCCGAACGCGCACGCGGATTGGCGGCGATTTCGTCGTCGTCTGGGCGGATCGGAGAAGGCGTCAGTACCTCGACAACCCGTTTGGGGTTGCAGCGGCAAACCGGAAAGTCACGGGGGCAGGTACAGCGGCCGGTCAGCCGTCGCAGGGTGTGTTTGACGATCCGGTCTTCCAGCGAATGGAACGAAATGACTGCGATCCGGCCATCGGGCCTGAGGCTGCGGATCGCCGGCTCGAGAAAGCGCTCGAGCTGTCCGAGCTCGTCGTTGACCGCGATACGTAATGCCTGGAAGGTGCGGGTGGCCGGGTGGATGCGTCGTTCGCCACCGCCAATCACATCCTGGACCAGGCGGCTGAGCTCGGCGGTGGTGCGAAGAGGGGCTTGCTCACGCCTCCCGACGATGGCTCGGGAGATTGCACGGGCCCGACGTTCCTCGCCATAGTCGCGCAGGATCCTCACCAGCTCCTCCCACTCCGCCCGCTCGAGCAGATCAGCAGCGGTAGGACCGCTCTCCCCCATACGCATGTCGAGGGGACCGTCTCCGGTGAAGCTGAATCCACGCTCGGCACTGTCGAGTTGGAGTGAGGAGCAACCCAGGTCTGCAAGCACCGCTGCCGGCGCGCCGAGCCCGAGTCGCCGGAGAACGAGCGGTAAACGGTCGAAGGTCTCCTCGACGAGCTGCACACGGTCGGTGAAAGCCTGGAGTCTTTCGCCGGCCCGGGCGAGGGCCTGCGGATCACGATCGAATCCGACCAGCTGGAAGTTCGGCTCCGCCCGCAGCAGAGCCTCGGCATGTCCTCCGAGACCGACGGTCGCGTCGACCAAAAGCCCTGGACCGGCGGGCACGAGAAGCTCCACGACCCGATCGGTGAGCACCGGCAGGTGATCGGAGGCCACTCCTGCCCTCCATCACAGGTCCAGCTGCGCGAGTTCCTCGAGCTCCTCATCGCTCAGCGACGCCTCTTTGAGGAAGGAGGCGGCTCGCGAGCGGTTGGTGACGGCAAGGTGGTTGATGCGGCCCGAGACCACGACCTCTCCCTCCACGTCCACCATCTCCCGCAGCAATGCAGGCACCAGGATTCGTCCCTGGTCGTCCACCTCCAGCAGCTGGCCGTAGTTGACCCGTTCGATCAGCTTCAAGACAGCCGGCTTCATCGCCGGCTTGTTCAGCAGCCGCTCCTCGACACCCTGCCACACTGCAAGGGGGTAGACTCGGAGCTCGTGAGGGAAGAAGGAGCAGACGTAGACTTCGCGACCAAAATCCATCTCGAGCTGCTCGCGCAGCTTCGCCGGGAGCTTGAACCGCCCCTTGGCGTCGATGGTGGCCGGGAATCCTCCTCGGAAACGCTCCACGATGCCCCCTTAGACATTCAAAATGGTCCCTCGATAGACGACTTCTTCCACTTCAGACCTTTTTGGACCACTTCTGACCACTCCATGATGATCTGCCGTGGACTTCATGTCAAGGGTTTAGACGTCAAATAGATACGTCCTTTTCGGCCCCTCTCCACGGGTGTCAAACCCCCTTCTCCGGAGAACCACAAGATATTGTGGTTTTGAGACTCATGACCACTAGATGTTGTGTTGACCCGTGCCCGTCTCCTTCTCCGTCTCCGTGGCCGAAATTTCGGGGAATCCGGGCAGGGGGGAAAGGGGGCAGAGGAGAAAGGGAGATCGTGATGGCAAGCGTTTCCGCTGGCTCCCCCTCTCCCCCGCTCCCCAGCGCTTCCGCTCCCCTGCTCCCCTGCTCCCCCGCTCCTCCGCACCGGGGTAGAATGGGCGGCAATGGCAGACCGGACGATGCATCGAATCGGTGTGGTTCTCAAGACGACCAGCACCGAGGCCGCCGAGCTCGGGAAACAACTGCTCGACGAGTTGGCGCGTCTCGATCTCGAGGCCGTCGTCGATAGCGAGTCTGCTCCTGCTCTGGATACGAGCGACGGCGTGGATCGGACGGAGCTTCCGGGTCAGGTCGACCTGGTGGTGGTGCTCGGCGGCGACGGCACCCTTCTCTCCGTGACCCGAGGGGCGATGGACGGTACGCCCATCCTCGGCATCAACATGGGCACCCTGGGTTTCCTCACCGAGCATCCCGCGGAGAGCCTTATTCCGATGCTGCACGCAGTTCTCGAAGGTCGTGCCAACAAGGTGCGTCGGGAACGCCTGCTGGTGACCGTCGAGACGCCGGGCCGCGATCCCTCCACTCACTGCGTCCTCAACGATGCGGTGATCAACAAGTCCGCGCTGGCGAGAATGCTCGAGCTATCGGTCCACGTCAACGACGCCCTGGTCAGCCGTTTCAAGGCCGACGGGCTGATCATCGCGACCCCGACCGGTTCCACCGCCTACAATCTGTCGGCCGGCGGACCGATCCTTTACCCGAATCTCGAGGTCGTCGTCGTGACCCCGATCTGTCCCCACACGCTGACCAACAGGCCGCTCGTTATGTCGCTCGACTCGAAGC
>Ga0255046_10000426_pt1 | contig 11367 bp, 8 predicted proteins | sample BC1_12_27_MG_FD_183632 | JGI IMG/M metagenome (GOLD analysis project Ga0255046, IMG submission 183632) | Seawater microbial communities from Strait of Georgia, British Columbia, Canada - BC1_12_27 | ecosystem: Environmental > Aquatic > Marine > Strait | place: Canada: British Columbia...
CGCTATGCAGGGCCAAACCGCTGTAAGCACTGATTCTGCGCCAATGGCCGCGCTTGGACGCGGAATCTGGTAAGCCGGGCGTCTTGACAGGAGCCCCATATATGGCCTAGCTTCGACACTGCAACGGGGATACGCTCCCCCGCCCCCTGTTGCAAAAATGCCTGAAGGTGAAATCACTCCACGGCGGGCCCCCTGCGCAAGCGGGGGGCCATTTTTTTTGCCAATTCCCTGTGGCACGTCGCAAACCCGGCTGATTTCCGAGTATGACCTCAGACAACACCGATAACCGCATAATTCCGAGCAGGTTCCGGCCGGCGCCGTGGCTGCGAAACAGGCATGCCCAAACGATTTACCCAAACATGCCCTGGTCCTGGCGCAGCCGCCCTGCGCTACGGCGCGACAGCCTGGAACTGCCCGACGGCGACATCACAGCGGTCGACTGGCTTGTCGAAGCCGATTCACTCCCAGATGCGGCGCCACTGCTCGTCATTCTCCATGGGCTGGAGGGCTCGGCGGAATCGTCCTACGCACGCATGCTCATGGAAGCCGCACGAGACCGGGGCTGGCGCTCCTGCGTCCTCCATTTTCGAGACTGCGGCGACTACCGCAATCGATTGCCGCGTCGCTACCACGCAGGAGAGACGAACGACCTGCGTTTCTTCCTCAACCAGCTTCAGTCCAAACGAGATGCGTCACAGAACCCGGGACCGCTGCTCGCCGTTGGCTATTCGCTCGGGGGCAATGTGCTGCTCAAGTACTTGGGCGAATCGGAAAGCAACACACCGCTGAATGCAGCCACGGCGGTCTCGGTCCCCCTCGACTTGCACGAATGTGCAGATGCATTAGACATAGGTTTTTCAAGAGTTTATCGCCATTACTTATTAAAACGGATGAAGTCTGCTGTGACTCGGAAATTCGACCGCAACACGGCCGCGTTTGACTGGGAGCGAGCGATGGGCGCTCGTACTTTTGCGGAGTTCGATGATTCCGTCACGGCACCGTTGCATGGCTTCGAAGGCAAACAGGACTACTACGATCGCTGTAGCTCCGTGCACTATCTACAGGGCATCGAAACCCCGACACTTATCATCAACGCGCTGGATGACCCCTTCATGACGCCACGCGTCATCCCATCGGCGGACCGATTATCCGACTACGTAACCCTCGAAGTCGCCGAAAATGGCGGTCACGTCGGTTTCGTAAACGGTGGTCCGCCCTGGCGTCCGACATTCTATTTACCTGGGCGCATCCTGGAATTCCTCGAGCCGTTTGCGGCCAAACCAGGGCTATAAAAAAAGGCCAGACCGCGTCAGCGATCTGGCCTATTCAGGCTTTTTTAAGAATCGTTACCTCAAGCGGCGTCGACTTCCTTCATGGAAAGACGGACACGACCCTGGCGGTCGACTTCCAGCACCTTGACGCGTACAGAGTCACCCTCGGCCAGTTTGTCGCTCACCTTTTCCACACGTTCGTTCGAGATCTGCGAAATGTGCACAAGGCCGTCCTTGCCGGGAAGAATGGTTACAAACGCCCCGAAGTCCATGAGGCGCGCGACTTTACCGTCGTATATCCGACCCACTTCAACGTCAGCGGTGATCAGTTCGATCCTGCGGCGCGCTTCCTTGCCAGAAGCTCCGTCAACGGAAGCGATACGAATCGTGCCGTCGTTGTCGATGTCGACAGAAGCGCCCGTTTCTTCGGTGATAGCGCGAATAACTGCACCGCCCTTGCCGATAACATCGCGAATCTTGTCCGGATCGATCTTCATGGTCATGATCGTCGGAGCCCACTCTGACATCGTTTCGCGTGGCTCATCGATGACCTTGTTCATCTCACCGAGGATGTGCAAGCGTGCGTCGCGAGCCTGATCCAGCGCTTTGCTCATGATCTCTCGCGTAATGCCCTGGATCTTGATATCCATCTGCAGCGCCGTAATACCATCGTCGGTTCCGGCAACCTTGAAGTCCATATCACCGAGGTGATCCTCGTCACCGAGAATATCGGTCAGAACGGCAAAATCATCGCCTTCTTTAACGAGTCCCATTGCAACACCGGCGACCGGCGCCTTGATGGGCACACCGGCATCCATCAGCGCAAGGCTGGTACCGCAAACCGATGCCATCGAGCTCGAGCCGTTGGATTCCGTGATCTCTGATACCACGCGGATAATGTAGCCAAACTCGTCCATATTTGGCATTACAGCCTGGATACCGCGTCGCGCCAACTTGCCATGGCCGATCTCACGCCGCTTCGGAGAACCGACGAATCCGGTTTCACCGACGCAGAATGGCGGGAAGTTGTAATGCAGCATGAACGGTTCTTTTCGCTCGCCTTGGATAGCGTCAATGATCTGGGCATCGCGCCCGGTGCCGAGCGTTGTCACAACGATCGCCTGCGTCTCACCACGGGTGAACAGGGCGGATCCATGGGCGCGCGGCAATATTCCGACACTCACATCGATCGGGCGAACCGTGCTCTGGTCGCGGCCATCGATGCGAGGTTCGCCTTTGATGACACGTTGACGAACGATTGTCTTCTCGAGCTTCGACAACGCCCCTTTGACTTCGTCGGCTGACCAGCGAGCTTCTTCACCGCCAGCGAGCGCTTCGGACGCCGCGGCCTTGGCCGCGCCAACCGCTACCTGACGATCCTGCTTATCCGTAATACGATAAGCACCGGCCAGTCCGGATTCGGCTTCTGCGGCAACCGCAGCAACGAGATCATCATCCGCCGGCGGCGCCTGCCAGTCCCAGGCGGGCTTGCCGACTTCTGCGGCCAGCTCGTTGATCGCCTCAATCGCGACCTGCATCTGCTCGTGGCCGAACATCACGGCCCCCAACATGACTTCTTCCGACAGGCCCGAGGCCTCCGATTCCACCATCAGAACCGCGTCTTTGGTGCCGGCAACGACGAGCTCGAGGTCCGATTCTGCAACGGCTGCGACTCCGGGGTTAAGAATGTACTCGCCATTCTTGTAGCCAACCTTGGCAGCGGCGATCGGGCCTGCAAACGGCATACCCGATATGGCCAGCGCGGCGGATGCACCGATCAACGCAGGAATATCTGGATCGACATCAGGATTCAGGGACATCACGGTCGCGATAATCTGAACCTCGTTTTTGAAGCCCTTCGGAAACAGCGGACGAACCGGTCGATCGATCAGGCGGCAGGTCAGTACCTCTTTCTCACCTGGACGACCTTCGCGCTTGAAGAATCCGCCCGGAATCTTGCCTGCAGCGTAGGTCTTTTCCTGGTAGTTGACCGTCAGCGGGAAAAAGTCCCGCCCCGGGTCCGCTGCCTTTCGACCAACAGCCGTGACCAAAACGGTGGTTTCTGCCATATCGACGATGACGGCACCGTCGGCCTGACGGGCGATAGCACCCGTATCAATAGTTACCTGGTGTTCCCCATATTGGAACGTCTTACTAGTGGATTTCACGATGATTTCTCAAATAGATAAAGTGTGTAGGCAATGGCAACCGACGACGAACCCCTGGTGGGAACGACGTTTCAATTATTTACATTGCCAGAATCGCTCGCTGAATTAGCGGCGCAGACCGAGCCGGGAAATCAGCTCGCGGTAGCGGTCCTGGTCTTTGGACTTGAGGTAATCAAGCAGCTTGCGTCGCTTGTTAACCATCTTCAGAAGACCCTGACGGCTGTGGTGATCCTTCTTATGCTCGCCGAAGTGCTCAGTAAGCTCCGAAATTCTTTTTGAAAGCAATGCGACCTGAACCTCAGGGGAACCCGTATCGCCTTCGGCCCGTGCATATTCGGCAACGACGCCCTGCTTTGCTTCACTGGAAAGTGACATCTTTCAATTACTCCAATTAACTCTATTTTAGCCCTTTTCGCAGCGCGGTATTCTAGCGCCTGTTCGGACCCATTAATACCCCAAAAACAAATATCTACGGGGTTTTTTCGCCTAAAAGAAAAACCCGGCGCGGCGCCAGCTGGCCGTTGCCTGCGAGCTCCCCGACACCCAAAAACTGATTGCCGGCTCCGTAGACGCGCGCCAGCCCCATTCTGCTCTCCGCAGTCACTGATACCATCTGACCGCCACTGAATCGCTCACCCAAACTGGCATCCAGGCTAATTGGCGGGAACCCCGTCAGGGCCACGTCCGGGGTCAAGAGTCTTTCCTCAAGCGTCGACGCTCCGGCCTCAGCCAGGACTTCAATCGTCGCCAGGTCGAGCATGTCTTCGGACTTGAAGTGGCCAACCGATTCCCTGTGCAAACGAGCGGTGTGGGCAACGGTTCCGCCACGGCGAGCGATGTCCTCGACCAGGGTCCTGACGTAGGTGCCCTTGGAGCAAGACACGCGAAACACCAGCCGCGAGCCTGCGAACTCGATGAGTTCGATGTCATGGACGGTGATCGGCCTTGACTCTCGCGGAACGGTCTGGCCCTGCCGGGCCAGTTCGTACAAACGCTTGCCGTCTTTCTTCAGCGCCGAGTACATCGGCGGAATTTGTGTGGATTGGCCACGAAACTCCTGGAGAATGTCCTGCCAGTCCTCTCGGGACAGCTCCGGAAGCGCCGCGGTGTCGATCTGTTGTCCGTCTGCATCACCCGTGTCGGTCGCTATCCCCAATTTCGCGGTAACCCGGTACGTCTTATCGGCGTCCAGCAAATACGCGCAGACCTTGGTTGCCTCCCCGAAACACAGCGGCAACATGCCCGTCGCTGCCGGATCGAGACTACCGGTATGCCCTGCTTTCTTCGCATTCAACAGGCGTCTAACGATTTGCAGGGCCCGGTTGGACGTCAGGCCGCTTGGTTTGTTGAGCAACAACAAGCCATCGACCGGCTGTTTGCGGCGCTTCTCGTGAGTATGGGTCAAGCTCACTGCGATGCGTCAGATTTCAGAGCGCCTTCGATCAGGTCGGCGATGCGCTGGCCTTCGGCGGCACTATCGTCATGCTCAAAACGCAATTCGGGAACGTGCCGCACTTTGATGGCCTGACCCAACTTTGCGCGCAGGAAGCCCGTTGCCTTCTCCAGGCCTTTCTGGACAGGTGCCGGGTCCGCGTTCGGATCCAGGATACTGAAATAAACCTGAGCCACACTCAGGTCGCGCGACAGATCAACCGCTGAGAGCGATACACCGTCGAGGCGCGGGTCTTTTGTCTCAAACCGCAAAAGCTCATTCAGTGTGCGTAGCACCTGGTTGCCGAGACGCTGATTTCGGGTAAATTCACGTGGCATGTTGTTGCACCGCCGACAATCAGTCGAGCGTACGGGCGACCTCAACACGCTCGAAACATTCGATATGATCACCGATCTTTACGTCGCTGTAGTTCTTCACGCCGATACCACATTCGGTACCCGAACGAACTTCGTTTACGTCGTCCTTGAAGCGTCGCAAAGACTCCAACTCGCCCTCGTAGATGACGACATTGTCCCGCAGCACGCGAATCGGATTCGAGCGTTTCACGAAACCTTCACTAACGATGCAGCCCGCGACATCACCGAATTTCGGCGAGCGGAAGACTTCCTTGACCTCGGCGAGTCCCACGATCTGCTCACGAATCTCCGGCGCCAACAGGCCGGTAAGGGCCAAACGGACATCGTCGATCGCTTCGTAAATGATGCTGTAGTAGCGAACATCCACGCCCGACTCCTTGATGGCCGTGCGTGCTGCCGCATCCGCGCGCACGTTGAAGCCAATAATCACCGCTTTTGACGCGGCAGCAAGGTTCGCGTCGGTTTCCGTGATGCCGCCCACGCTTGAGCTCAAGACGTTTACCTTGACCTCGTCGTTGGACAATTTAGTCAGCGCGTCTCGAAGCGCTTCGGCGCTGCCGTGTACATCCGACTTGATGATCACAGGCACAGTGGATGCCTCGCCTTCCTGCATCCTGCTGAACATGTCTTCCAGTTTCGATGCCTGCTGTTGCGCGAGCTTGGCGTCGCGCGTCTTGCTCTGACGGAACTCTGCAACTTCACGTGCCTTGCGTTCGTTCTTGACCACGAGGAAGTCATCACCCGCGCTCGGTGTCTTCGACAGACCCAATACTACTGCCGGAGAGGACGGACCCGCCTCCTTGATGGATGCCCCGGTTTCATCGAACATGTTTCGAATACGGCCGTACTCTTCGCCCGCGATGATCATGTCACCCTGACGCAGTGTGCCGGACTGCACGAGCAACGTCGCAACCGAGCCACGCCCTTTCTCAAGGCTCCCCTCGATTACCAGTCCGTGCGCCGGGCCGTCGGCGATAGCCTTGAGATCCATGACCTCGGCCTGCAGCAAAATTGCGTCGAGGAGCGCGTCGACGCCCTCACCTGTGAGCGCCGAGACATTGGCGAACATCTGTTCGCCGCCCCAATCTTCCGGAATGACTTCGTGTTGTGTCAATTCGTTTTTGACGCGCTCAGGGTCAGAGTTTTCGCGATCGATCTTGTTGATAGCAACCACCAGCGGCACTCCCGCCGCCTTCGAGTGCTGGATGGCCTCGATGGTTTGAGGCATCACACCGTCATCAGCGGCAACCACGAGCACAACGATGTCAGTCGCCTGAGCACCGCGGGCGCGCATTGCCGTAAACGCTGCGTGGCCCGGAGTATCAAGGAAGGTAACTTTGCCTTTGTCGGTCTCAACGGAATACGCACCGATGTGCTGAGTAATACCGCCAGCCTCGTGATCCGCGACTTTGGTACGACGAATGTAATCGAGCAGCGAGGTCTTGCCATGATCGACATGGCCCATAATAGTAACTACCGGCGACCTCGAAACCTGTTTACCGGTTTGTTGCTCTTCGTCCGCAAGCAGCTGTTCGTCTATTTCGGCCGAATCGACCTGCTTCGCAACGTGGCCCAATTCTTCAACAACCAGCGTCGCCGTATCCTGATCAATAACCTGGTTGATCGTTACCATCGCGCCCATGTTGAATAATACTTTGACGACTTCATTTCCCTTGATCGCCATGCGCTGAGCGAGCTCGGCAACGGAAATACTCTCGGGTATTTCCACTTCGTGAATCACCGGCGCGGTCGGTCGCTCAAAACCATGCTTGGAATCACCACCCACGGATACGGGGCGACGACGCGTCGGCGTCTTGCGTTTGCGCCGACCACTCTTATCGCCCGCAACATGCAGCTCTTTGCGTCCGTAACGGGTTTCTGCACGATTCGGTTTGGGTTTCGCTTTTTCCTTGGTGCGACGAACTCGAGCGTCGGCCTCGGCTTTCTCAAGCCGAGTTTTCTCGTCAGCTGCTTCGACTGCGGCTTTTTCAGCCAGCCGGCGTGCCTCTTCTTCAGCGCTCTCTTGTGCTTGCTTTTCTTTCTCAAGCTCCGCTTCTCTGCGTTTGATCGCCTCTTCCTGCTCGGTCTTGAGGCGTTCCTCTTCGCGCGCGGCCGCTGCCACTCGCTCTTCTTCCTCGCGCCGGACGCGATCAAGCTCTTCCTGTTCTTCCTGCGCCTGCTTCTCAAGCACATCGCGCTTGATGTAGGTGCGTTTGCGTCGAACTTCGACGTTGACCGTACGCGAACGCCCCTGGCTTCCGGACAAACGGAGCTCAGACTGCGATTTGCGTTTCAAAGTAATTCGGCGCGGCGCAGCAGCCGTTGCCGGCGTGTCGTCTTGCCCGTGGGCACGACGCAAGTGCGACAACAATTCGAGCTTCGCATCCTCGCTGATCATGTCGTCAGAACCACTGACCTTGATGCCAGCCTCGTCAAGCTGCAATATCAGCTTCTCGACGGGTACTTTCAGCACCTCAGCAAATTGTGTAACTGTCACATCAGCCATACGTCTACTCCGTACCTAAATAAGAGGCTGCTACGCCTGCTGTTCTTCTTCAAACCAATGAGCTCGCGCTTTCATGATCAGCGCAGCGGCGTCTTCTACGTCCATTTCATTGATTTCGAGCAGGTCATCCGTCGCCAACTCTGCGAGATCCTCGCGAGTCACGACGCCCTTGCTTGCCAACAGAAACGCAAGCCCCTTGTCCATGCCTTCAAGACTCAGCAGATCCTCGGCGGGCTCCACTTCGTCGATCTTCTCTTCCTGCACGATTGCCTGCGTCAGCAACACATCACGTGCACGACTGCGCAACTCATCGACAATATCTTCATCGAATTCTTCGATCTCAACGAGCTCCGATGCCGGCACGTAAGCCACTTCCTCGATAGTCGAGAAGCCTTCCTGAACCAGGATCAACGATACTTCTTCGTCTACGTCGAGCTGTTTCGAAAACAACGCGATAAGGTCACGCATCTCGGACTCGCTCTTCTCTTCGGCATCAGCCGCTGTCATTACGTTGAGCTCCCACCCCGTCAGCTCACTGGCGAGGCGAATGTTCTGACCGCCACGACCAATCGCTTGCGAGAGCTTGTCCTCTTCAACGGCGATGTCCATGCTGTGCTTGTCTTCGTCGACCACAATCGACACGACCTCGGCAGGCGACATCGAATTGACGACGAATTGTGCGGCGTTGTCGTCCCACAGAATGATATCGACGCGCTCGCCGGCGAGCTCATTCGACACAGCCTGAACGCGTGAGCCACGCATACCGACGCAAGCGCCGACAGCATCGATTCGACTGTCGTTACTTCTGACCGCGATCTTCGCGCGCAAACCCGGATCACGAGCCGCACCCAGAATGTCGATCAGGCCCTGGCCAACTTCAGGCACCTCGATCTTGAACAACTCGACCAGGAACTGCGGTGAAGTTCGCGTCATGAACAGCTGCGGGCCACGTGGCTCGGAGCGCACTTCGGTCAAGAGTGCCTTGATACGATCCTGCGGTCGTACCGGCTCGCGAGGAACCATCTGTTCGCGGGACACGAATCCTTCGGCATTGCCGCCGAGATCAATGTAAACGCCGTTGCGATCGACACGCTTGACGAGGCCCGAAAGCATCTCGCCTTCACGTTCCTGGTACTCTTCGACAACCTGCTCACGCTCAGCTTCGCGCACCTTCTGTACGATGACCTGCTTGGCCGTCTGTGCGGCGATGCGGCCAAATTCAACCGACTCCATCGGCACCTCGACGAAGCCGCCCGGTTCGGCGTTTTCATCGACGTCGACCGCGTCGATCATGCGCAGCTCTCGATCCGGAACCTCCAACTCGGTGGATTCGTCCTCGAATACCAGCCAGCGGCGAAACGTGTCGTATTCGCCGGTCTCGCGATCGATAGCAACGCGAACTTCGATGTCCTCGCCGTGCTTTCTGCGTGTCGCAGACGCCAATGCGGCTTCGATTGCTTCGAATATGATGTCTTTCTCAACGCCCTTTTCGTTCGAAACGGCGTCAACAACCATCAAAATCTCTTTGCTCATTACCTCAAACTCCAAAAATCCCGGCCGGATTACGCTCCGTCGGGCACCAGCCGAGCCGTATCGATCGTCGCAAGCGCCAGGCTGTGCAACTCACCATCCACCTCGACCACAATGTTGTCCTCGTCCGCAGACATCAATTTGCCGCGGAATCGTCGCCGTCCCTCCACAGGAAAGCGCGTTTTCACCTTCACGAGGTCACCCATAAACCGTTGAAAGTGCTCAACTTTTGTCAACTTCCTGTCCAAACCTGGGGACGACACTTCCAGGTCATAGTTGCCGGGCACCGGGTCCTCAACATCGAGGAGTGCACTCACCGCCTGGCTAACCTTTTCACAATCGGCAAGCCCGATACCGTCGGGCTTATCGATAAAGACACGCACCAGGCCGCCTTTGCCGCTCAGTCGAACCTCAAGATCCGAAAGCTCGTAGCCCAGCCGCTCGACGGTCGGTTCGAGCAAAGTCGCTAACTCATCTCCCGTCATTCTCTTGCCTGTCTAATGTCGCCTAACTACTTGTTTCAAAAACAAAAAAAGGGCCAATGGCCCATTCGTTCCCAGCGCAAAATCGTTGCCGTCAGACAACAAAAAACCCCTGAGCGGGGCCTGTACCTACCAAGAGCTTGGTAGCGAGGGGCCCTAAAGCTGCCGCTCGGCGGCCCCGTCTTGCGGCCCTTTGGTGCACTGGCGCGCGATTATACGGCAATCACTGCCGCCCGCGCAATGGCGAAACCAGCCCGAAGAAATGGCCGAAAAAAACCCTGCTCCTCGGGCCTTTAGATGGCAAAATGCGGCTCCGAATTACGCCAATCCTGCGCTACGAGGCAAGACCATGCTGACGCTAAAAGACAAATCGCTCCTAAGATCCCAAAACTTCATCGACGGCCAGTGGGTCGCCGGTGGCGCCGGAACGATCGACGTCACCAACCCCGCCAACGGGCAAGTCGTGATCACTACAGCGAATGGCGATGCCGCGGACGCCGAGCGTGCAGTCGAGGCAGCTGCCGAGGCCTTCAAGTCCTGGAGCCGCGTGCCCGCCAAGCAGCGCGCCATAGTGCTAAGAAACTGGTTCAACCTCTTGATGGAGAACGCGGACGATCTGGGCGCGATCATGACGGCTGAGCAGGGCAAGCCGCTTTTCGAGTCTATCGGCGAGGTCGCCTACGGCGCTTCGTTTATTGAGTACTACGCCGAGGAATGCAAGCGCTATAAAGGCGACACGATCCCGACTATCTCCAACGATCGACGACTACAAACGTACAAACAGCCGGTCGGTGTCGTTGGCTGTATTACTCCCTGGAATTTTCCGAACGCGATGATCGGCCGCAAAGCAGGCCCTGCCCTCGCTGCCGGTTGCACGATCGTAATCAAGCCCGCCACGGAAACTCCGCTCTCTGCACTCGCTATGTGCGATCTCGCGGATCGGGCCGGTATCCCGAAAGGCGTAATTAGCGTGGTTGCCGGCTCCAATTCGCGTGAGATAGGCAAGGTACTCACTCAGCACTCGAAAATCAGCAAGTTTACTTTCACAGGATCGACGCCCGTCGGCAAGACGTTGATGGAACAGTGCTCGAAGGGTGTTAAAAAAGTCTCGCTGGAACTTGGCGGCAACGCACCGTTTATCGTTTTCGATGACGCAGACATTGATATTGCAGTCGTCGATTGTATGGCCACCAAGTTCCGTAACTGCGGCCAGACTTGTGTCTGCACGAACCGCATCTTCGTCCAGACTGCGGTCGCCGACAAGTTCATCACGAAACTCAAAGCTGCTATCGAAGCGCTTCGCGTCGGTGACGGCTTCGACAAGGACACAACCACCGGACCGCTCGTAAACGACGCCGCCGTCAATGACATGCAGGCGTTTGTGCAGGATGCGAAATCCAAAGGCGCCGATGTGCTGACGGGCGGCGGGACGCATGATCTCGGGCACTGTTTTTTCGAGCCCACGCTACTGACAAGTATTACTGGCGAAATGCGAGTCGCGAACGAGGAAATATTTGGACCGATCGCGGCGATCCAGACCTTCGAGAGCGAGGACGAGGTGATCGAGCGCGCCAACGACACCGAGTACGGGCTTGCCGCGT